>Ga0265314_10000073_pt1 | contig 148691 bp, 113 predicted proteins | sample 4126metaG_FD_203106 | JGI IMG/M metagenome (GOLD analysis project Ga0265314, IMG submission 203106) | Rhizosphere microbial communities from Carex aquatilis grown in University of Washington, Seatle, WA, United States - 4-1-26 metaG | ecosystem: Host-associated > Plants > Roots > Rhizosphere... | reverse complement strand
ATTATCCCCCCCGCCCATGTTTAGTCCTAACGACCTCCACCATAAATAGATACGCGAACACGTCCTCATCCCACTCGATAACACGTTGGTTGATTACCAACCACTTACGCAATTGGCCACCTTGTCTACAGTTTGTGTGGATCCCGCCTTACGCGGCCGTAGGGAAACCGAATCTCCCTCGGCTTCTCGAAAACGAACAAGACCGCCGAAACGAGCAGGCTGGAGGCGGCGCGGAGAAGCAGGTAGAAATCCGCCAGCATGACCCACGCCTTCAGCCGCACTGTCATAAGACGTGTGCCCTTCCACCCTCCGCCGCACACAATTGGTGATGCCATCCTGTCCAAAGAGTTCTTCTTGAACTAACTCGTTATCAGAACCATCGCCTGAACCCGATCGTCACTGGCATCGTAACCCCACTCTCGTCGCTTGTCCCGCACTTCCGCCTAACCTGATGGCTGAACACTCGGACCTGTATAACGGTCTCAGGACGAAAGAACCGTGGGTTGACGAGCTTCAAACTCAAGAAGTCAGGTGAACTGTCTTCCGGTCATTGAACTGGAGTTACGTCGAGCGTCGCGCAGGCGCTGGACTTATGTCGTGCGCCTATGGTTCGCCCTGGTTGGCGTTGGCATCTGCGCGACCGTCCTTGCTATGCTCCGTTTAAGCCCAGCCACCAGGGGCCCGGTCATGTTCACACTGCTGAGCTTTCTGTCGCTGGTCTTCTGTCTGGTCTGCGGTGCCGCCTTGACTTCCGATACCGTAAGCTCGGAAAAGCGCGAAGGCACCTTAGGCCTGCTCTTCCTGACCCCTTTGAGGAGCATGGACATCATTCTGGGAAAACTGGTGTGTCAGTCGCTCCTGGCCACTTACGGCTTGCTCGCCGTGTTTCCCATGTTGTGGCTGCCCCTGGTCCTTGGCGGCGTCACCTGGGCGGAGGTCGCTCGTGTGGAATTAGCCCTGGCTGTCACCCTCGGCGTGTCGATTGCCGTCGGCATGGTCTTCTCTGTCTTTGGCACCGACTCTCGCGCCACCTTCATGGGCACACTCTGGACGGTCTTGTTGTTGGCGGGTGTGCCCATGCTCGTTGGCCTCTTTCTCAGGACCTTTGCCAATGCAGGCCGGCTCGCGAGCCACCTGGAGGTAGTCTCCCCCATCGCCACCCTCCTGGCCGGGTTTGCGAGCCGGTACAATGTGCCCGGAACGGGCACTGCCTACCTGGCCACTCCGGCGGGTAGGGTGGTTGTCACCACCACGCTGATGAGCGGGAGCACGGCTTATTGGGCCTCGGTCGGCGCCTTGTTCGTCTGCACTCTGCTGCTTATCATGCTTGCCACGCTGATGTTGCCCCGCGTGTTGAGCCGGGTCAGTGTACCCGGACCAGCCTCCGCCATCACGGGTTTGTCACAGTCTCGCTCTTCCGTTCTGCTCGCGAATCCATACCATTGGAGGCTTTTGCATTCGGCAGGGCCCATGCCGATGCGGATAGGAGTTGTCGCCCTTTTGCTCTTCTTTGGAGTAGCTCTCGTGGGATCTGCCAGCCCACTCTACTGGAACTCAGCGTTTGCATGCGCGGTCTTTTCTGCCACAGCCCTGCATGTAATGGTCAAGATCGGGTTCGCTCTGGAGGCTACTAAGCCCGTGCAGGCTGATCGCCAGAGCGGCGCTTTGGAGCTCTTGCTAGTTACGCCCCTGAGCTCGGCTCAGATTGAGTTGGGCTATCACGGCGCGATGCGCCGGGCGTCCCGCTGGCAGGCCTTTTTGCTGCTGGGTATAAATAGCACGCTCGAACTGGCTGTATTGCGATTCCGAGACCATCTGCACATGGATCCAAGGTCCATCGTCATGTTCAGCGTGTTCTTCCTTGGAGGTATCGCGTTGGCCTTCGCCGACTTGGGGACTATCCGTTGGCTCGGCCTGGTCCAAGCGCTCCGATCTCAGGGTGCTTCACGCGCCGCGTTGGCGGTTATGGCGCGAGTTCTTCTTCCGGGGTGGGCTTCTTTTGGGGCTTGTGTGGCGCTGGTAATCGGCACCCGATCGAGCCAGGAGGTGGCCAGCTTTCTCCTCATCACTTGGGTCGTGGCCTGCCTCGGGTGGGACATGATACTGGTCTGGCAGGCCCAATTATGGCTTCTGCCTGGGATTCGGGTCCGGTCCGAACCGTGATATCCTTGAAGCTCTAGGGCTTTCCGGTACGCTCACCAAAAGACCGCATTCATGAGTGTCTCCGGGATCGGCCTGGGAAGGGCTATGCCAAGCCCAGCAACCGCTTCCCGCGCTCACGATCGCATCGATTCGGTGGCGGGCAAACCGATCCTTGCCCCGTGGACCGCGCTTTCACATTCAATGCATGGGGGCACACTCCCGGGCTGCAGCACCCCGCCCTCACGCTCACCTTCGTCAGCGCGGGCCCGCGCTGGGCCGGGCGGTGCCGGCCCCAATCAAGCAACGTTTGCCAAAGACTCGAGATTGGCGAGAATACTCTTTTTGCTGGCGGTGCCTACCGTCTGCTCCCGTACTTCTCCGTTGACGATATAGAGCAGGGTCGGAATCGACTGCACGCGATACCGCTGCGCCAACTCTGGGTGGTGGTCAATGTTGATTTTGGCGACTTTGACTTTTCCGGCCTGCTCGGTTGCGATTTGGTCCAGGACCGGCGCGAGCATTTTGCAGGGTCCACACCATTCGGCCCAGAAGTCCACCAGGACTGGTTGCTTCGATTTCAAAACCTCCGTTTCGAAGTTCGCTTCGTTAATTTCAATGATCTTGTCGTTCATGTTTTGTGCGTCGGTTAAAGGTTCAAGATACAGAGGGACTGGTGAGCTGATCGAGACTAGCTTTGCTACCTGGAGCAAAACCCAGATTAGAATCGTTCAAGATCTCCCTCGCGGCCTCGACTGCTTGGTCGATCATCGCTTGGCCTCGGTCCGGAGACAGCCAGCGCTGACGGTATTCCTCCTCGAGTTCGCGCAATGGGTCGAAGTAAAAGAATAGCGCGCCGGGCTTAACACTTGGGCTGGTGAAGACCGCGATGCCGCTCTGGCGGTTGTAATACTCGTAGGAATGCGCATCCCGCTTGCCTCCGCCACCTAACGTATCCACGACAAAGGATGGAGTGTTAAATCCCGCCGTGTGGCCGCGGACGTGCTTCTCGATAGCCAAGCCCGCTGACAGCGAGGTCCGCAAGTCTTCTACCCCGGGCACCAAGTCATGGAAATACACGTAGTAGGGGTGGATGTTCACATGGCTCAGGCGCCTAACCAGCAGTTGCATCGTCGCAGGACGATCGTTCACGCCGTGTTGCAGAACCGTTTGGCAACGCACCGTGATGCCACGTTCGGCCAGGCGGTCCATCGCGTCTTGGGTGACTCCTGTGATTTCGTTGGGGTGGTTGAAATGAGTGTGAACCACGACGTCCTTGTGAAGACGTCGCCCCAACTCCACCACTCGGGTGAGAGCATCGGTCCAAGCGTTGTCCGAAAGGATCTTCTGCGGCATGACACAGAGCCCCTTGGTGGCATATCGGATCCGACGGATTTGGGGCATCTCGAGCAGGCGGCGCCCGATCATCTCCAGATGGTCAGCCTTAAGGTTGTAGGTGTCGCCCCCGCTTATGACGATATCCTCCAACTCCGGCCGCGAGGCTATGTAGGCGAAGGCGTCCTCCCAACGCTGGGGGCGCGCGGACAAGTGAATCTTGTGCACCATGTCGGTGTCGCCGCCGATGGCGTAGCTGCGGGTGCAGAATCGGCAATAGACCGGGCAGGAATCCAGTGGCAGGAAAAGCGCCTTGTCGCGGTAGCGGTGGGTCAGCCCTGGAACGGGCGAATCCCTTCGTTCGTGCAGGGAATCGAACCGAAGCTTCGGATGGTCCGCGACTTGTTGGGAGGCTACTGGAAGGAACTGGGTCCGGATTGGGTCGCTATAAGGATCCTCCCACCGGATCAGGCTCAAAAGATACGGTGAGATGCGCAGAGCCATGGGCGCGCGCTTCAGCCCCAGTTCCACGTCTTGGTAGAAGGACTCCGGCACAAGGTCTCCAACGGTTTCCTTCAACTGTCGCAAGTTGGTGACCGTGTGCTGCACCTGGAAGGCGTGCGTGTGGAAATGATCCGGCCCCACCTCGCGGTAAGCCGGGACTTCCGTCCAGAACGCATCGCGGCGCAGGTTGCGGTGCTCGAAGCTGGGGAGTTCAGCCGGCGACGCAACGGGAGCGGCCTCTGCCGTGGGTGAGCATTCGAAGAGCATAGTTAGCGCAGACGGATCGGGACTCTAGGATTCGACCACTGAGCGGATGGTTATCGACCTTCGCGATTCATCGGCCGCTGCGGGCGCGTGCCGCCGGGCAAGCCGGTGAACCGCCTGATCCACACTCAGGCCTTACCGCCAAAACTGACGTGATCGTCCAGGTCCAGGAGGTCAGCCCAAGAGTAAATGTCGTCCCGGGTTTTGCTCAGCCCGGACAGGAGTTCGCTGAAAAACTCTCGGCTCTCAACCGTGTTTGCGCCGCGCGCGTCATGAAAGGCCGACCAGGCGGCAATCTGCTCGGGCTGAGGTTTGGTCGTCGAATTGGCGTTGATCCACTGGAGAATCTCGCCGTCCCCCTTGCCTTTGGCTAGTTCGGCCTTGAGCGCTTCAGGGTCGATTCCCGCGAATTCGATGAATCTCTGATCCAGCGGGCAATTGTAATGATAATCGCCATTCTTTCCGGCGAGAGTGGCACGGCCTTTGTCGAGCATGCGAGGGAGGATGACGTACCCGCCCAAGCGCTGCCTTGGACTACGCGGAGGTCTGGTGGTCAAATCGGGCGCACTGGCGGCCAAGGGTGTGGCATTTGTGGCGTTGCTCATAGGTTCGTTCGTTTGTTGGTTAGATGTAACTACGGTCGTTACATACGGTCTCATAAAAAGTCAATCCGTGTTCGAGCGGTTCGAGCAAGAGCTTCGGACTACTCCCACAACCGCTGCCAGTGTCGTCTTCGCCAGTTCGCGCTCCAGCGCCTGCTCGGTGGAGCGAAACACCTTCTCCAAGGCGGCGCGGATGCAGTGGCCGACGGGGCAGGCCTGATTGGGACGGCTACGGGGCAGGGTGAAGGGCTGATCACTTTCCACCGCACCATAGATATCTGCCAGGTTAATCCTTGATGGCGAGCGCGTTAAACGCGAACCAAAGCCCACGCCTTTGCGCGTTTCCACTAATCTTGCACGTTGCAGGTCCAGCAGTAGACGGCGGATGACAACCGGGTTTGTGTTGACGCTGGTAGCAAGAAAAGTAGATGTAACCGGGTCGCCTTCCTTGTAAGCAAGGACGGTTAGCACATGGACCGCCATGGCAAATCGGCAACTTGTACGCATAGCAAACGTGGCGAACGTAATTCGAACGGTTACATGTGTCAAGGGATCGACCAAGGATCGATCGCGCACCGCAAAATCTGTTCGCTGTCCCTCTAACGGTCTCGGGCCCCCATGGAACTGGACTCCAAGAACCCCCTTCGATGGACTCCGGACCGTCGTTGAAGGGCCCGATGCACATTTGCAGGCAGTGATCAACAGCCTTGGATGCTCTACTCCCCGATGATTTTGACCAGCACGCGTTTCCGGCGATTCCCGTCAAACTCGCCGTAAAAGATCTGCTCCCACGGTCCGAAATCAAGCCGGCCTTTGGTAATCGCCACGACGACTTCTCGCCCCATCACTTGGCGCTTCATGTGCGCATCTGCATTGTCCTCGCCAGTTCGGTTGTGCTGGTAGTGACCAACTGGTTCGTGCGGGGCAAGTTTCTCGAGCCAAACCTCGTAATCGTGAAGCAGCCCCTCTTCTGCGTCATTGATGAAAACCGACGCCGTGATGTGCATGGCATTGACCAGGCAGAATCCTTCCAACACCCCACTTTTCCTCACTAACGATTCGACCGTGTGCGTGATGTTCACGAAACCCCGGCGGCCTGGGACTTCGAACCAGAGATGTTCTGTGAGGTGTTTCATCGACCCAGTTTTCCCGAATTCATTCAGCGAGGCAACCGCTGCTTAAGGTGACGCCCTGACTCGGAAAAACCGCCTCGGTTCCGCTACCCATGCTGGCACCGTGGTCTCCGTTCCGGGCGTTCCTGAGTTGGATGTTTTCCACCTTGAGGTAGTTAGCCTCGATTCGGAATGGATTGAGCTATGGTCCACGAGAGGACCACTCCGGGGGGGCCACTTGGCCACCAAGGTAGGATGCGAAATAATTCATGCAGCCAAAAGAGGGAAGGAGCGGCTCAAGTTACGGTTCCAATGACCGATTGCAACGCGTTACGGTTCAATGTATTGAGGCAATACTTGTGCTCTTGAGTCGAGGCGTTTGAGATCCTCTCCCGCGGCCTACGATTCCGGGGGGGCATGCAAAAAAAGAATGCTTGGCTGAGTTCCTGCTCTAGGGCCAGGCGCGGTTGACCGGTGGCAATTAGTGGACAACGCGTAACGCAATATTAAATAAACTGCCGCCTGTCTGGTCCACGCCGCGAGTTAAGTAAACACAACAAAAGAAACGTATATGAAAAACAAGACCTCGCGCAAATCAGGCTTCACGCTTGTGGAAATCATGATCGTGGTAGCCATCATTGGCCTGTTGGCCGCCATCGCGATCCCCAACTTCGTGAAGGCGCGTACCACCGCGCAGAAAAATGCGTGCATCGAGAACCTCAAACAGATCGACGGCGCCAAAGAGCAATGGGCGATGGAGAACAAGAAGACCACCGGCGACACCACTGATGCCACGGCGGTCAATTCCTATCTGAAAAACAGCGCCGCGCCGGCTTGCCCGGGCAACGGCACTTACACTTACCAGAACGTCGGAGTTTCGCCGACGTGCTCGATCGGCTCCACATTGGGTCACACCCTCTAACCGTTTCCCAAAAGTCGGGATTGATTTCAAAGGCGGCTTGAGGGCCTCGGTCCTCAAGCCGCTTCCTATTTTGCAGTAAGGCTTTTCAGTTGAGGCCGAATACGGGTGGCCTGGCAGTCTGCTGATTTAGGGCCGTGTTGCCGTTTTGTGCAGCGGCGCGAACGGTGTCTGCTGTTCCGCCAAGTGCCAGCGAGCGTTCGTGTCGCCGAGTTGAACCAATGGATTGACCGGAAAGTTGACCGGCATCCAGTGGGGCTGCGCGGGAGCACTGGGACGGGATCCGGGGGGTTGTGGACCACCGCTGGCTGATGGTGGACTTCGTGCACTGCCCGCGCGCTAGGGCTGCACGCACGGACCACTGGAAGGGACGGCGAAGAGGAAGATGGGGTTCGCCGAATAAGCGGAGTTCTTCCAAGTAGCCCTGCTGAGTGCGCGCGTGGGCCGCCTGGATCTTAGAATACTGGGCTGCCGGCGAGAGGCTGGGTCTGCCAGGACGACGGCTGGTCCACCTGAATCTGCACGGTATGGAGGTGTCCCGGCGGGGCAGGTGGGCCCGTGACGTCAATGTTGGCTGCAGACGAGCCCAGTGCCGTGCCCGAGTCATACACTACCTGTGCGGTAAGGCTATAGCTACCGGGAGCGGCGCCGGTCCAGACGAAGCTGTAGGGTGCGGAGGCACTTTCGCCAAGTAATGTGGTTCCATCGTAGAATTGTACCTTGGTGATCGAATGGCCATTAGCTGCGACATTGGCAGCTAGGTCTATCGTCGCTGGCGTCCTGTATTGCGCGCCGGTGACTGGCGAGATCAAAGCAAGGGTGGGCGGGGGGTTGGTGACTGCAACGTTAGCTGGCAGCGAGTCCACAGTGCTACCCGAGTCGTAGACTGCCCGTGCCGCCACGCTGTAGCTACCAGCGCTGGCATTGGTCCAAGTCCATTGATACGGCGTTGAACTATCCTCTCCCAAGAGCACCGGTCCATTATAGAATTGGACTTTGGTGATCGAGTGGCCGTTGGTAGTGACGTTGGCGCCGAGATTGATCGTGGCTGGCGCGATGTAGTTTGTGCCGTCAAGGGGCGCGGTTAGGACGATAGTGGGTGGCGGATTGGTGACGGTGACATTCGCGGCCAACGAGGCCAGCGTGGTGCCTGAGTCATACACCAGAACCGCGGTGAGGCCGTAGCTGCCCGCGGCCACGCTGTTCCACCCGAAGCTGTAGGGCGCAGAGCTGGTTTCCCCCAGCAAAGCTCCGCCGTTGTAGAATTGTACTTTCGTAATCAGGTGGCCGTTCGCGGTCGCGCTGGCGGCCAGGTTGATGGTCGCCGGCGCCATGTAGCTTGCGCTGTCGAGCGGCGCGGTTAAGGCGATGTTTGGTGGCGGGTTACTGACGACGACATTTGCCAGTGAGGATGCAAGGATGTTGCCAGCATCGTAAACCAAAACCGCCCCCAGGCTGTAGCTGCCCGCATTGACGCCCGTCCAAGTCCAGTTGTACGGATAGGATGCGCTTTCCCCCAACAAAGTCGCGCCATTGTAGAACTGGACCTTGGTGATCGAGTGGCCGTTGGCGGTGACTCCTGCGGAGAGGCCGATTGTCGCTGGGGCGGTGTAGTTCGCACCGTCCGCCGGCACGGTCAAAGCGATGACCGGCAAAGGGTTGGTGACTGTGACGTTCGCAATCGAGGAGGCTAAAGTGCTGCTCGATCCATAAACGACCACCGCGCTCAGCGCGTAACTACCCGCGTTGACGTTGCTCCAAGTCCAGCTATAAGGCGAGGCTGTGTCCTCTCCAAGCAAGGCCGCGCCATTGAAGAATTGGACCTTGGTAATGGTGTTGCCGTTGGCCGTGACGCTGGCAGCCAGGTTGATAGTGGCAGGCGCCAGGTAACCAGCTCCGTTCAGCGGCCCGGTTAAAGCCAGGGTTGGAGCCAAGTTGGTGACAGCGACGTTCGCGAGAGTGGAGGTGATGGTGCTGCCGGAATCATAGACTACCCGAGCCGTCACGCTATAGTTGCCTGCAACCACGTTTTTCCAGGAATAGCTGTATGGCGAGGAACTGTCGGAACCCAGCAAGGTAGCACCATTGTAGAACTGGACCTTGGTGATGATGTGGCCGTTGGCGGTGACAGTGGCAGCGAGGCCGATGGTAGCCGGCGCCGTATAACCCGAGCCGTCGATTGGTGCCGTCAAGGCGATAGTGGGCAATGGGTTGGTAACCGTGATACTGGCTGATGAGGAAGCGAGAGTGCTGCCGGAGTCATAGACTAATACCGCGTTTGGGCTATAGCTTCCCACGGCAACACTGCTCCATGTCCAGGTGTACGGAGCGGCGGTGTCTTCACCCAGCAAGGTCGCACCATTGTAGAATTGGACTTTGGTGATGGAATGGCCGTTGGAGATCACACTGGCAGCGAGATTGACCGTCGCGGGGGCAGAGTAACCCGTTCCGCCAACCGGGGCGGTTAATGCGATGGTGGGGGACGGGCTGGTGACCGTGACATTTGCCGATGATGAACTGAGGGTGCTGCCGGAATCATAAACCAGGACGGCGCTTAGAACATAGCTACCGGCGCCGACGCCGCTCCAAGCCCAGCTGTAGGGCGCCGAGCTGGTTTCACCTAACAGAGTCGCGCCATTGTAGAATTGAACCTTACTGATCGAGTGGCCATTGGACGTGGCGCTCACCGAGAGATTAATGGAGGCGGGCGCCGTATACATCGCGCCGTCGCTGGGCGCGGTTAAGACAACAGTCGGTGGCGGGTTGGCTACCGTGACGTTCGCTACTGCCGAAGTCAGCGTGCTGCCCGAATCGTAGACCAAAACCGCGCTGAGAGGCCAGCTGCCGGCGCCAACGTTGCTCCATGACCAGCTATACGGAGCCGAGGTGCTTTCCCCTAACAATGTCGCCCCGTTGTAGAATTGAACCTTAGTGATCGTGTGGCCGTTGCTGGTGACGCTTGCGGCAAGTGCTATGGTTGCCGGTGCCGTGTAGTTCGCGCCGTCGAGCGGCGCGCTCAAGGCGATGGTCGGGACGCTGGCTGACGGAACCGTGTAGGAGATTTCCTCCGAGAAGAGGCTTTCCTTTCCATTGGCATCGTAAGCGGTGACACTGAGAAAATAGCTTGCGCCGCTCGTTAGGGCCGGAATCACATTGGTCGTCACGTTGCCCACGACGATGCTGTTGGTGTAAGTTCCGCTCGCTCCGCCGTAATAAACTTTGTAGCCAACGGTGTCGGGACTCGAACTGGGATCCCATGCGATAGTAATGCTCTGCGATGTTGCACCGAGCGTGTTGACCGTGGCGTAAAGGAGAGCGAGGTAGAGGAGAATCCCCAGGATGCCCAGGATCCGGTTTGGTGCCAGGAATGCGGACGCGCGAGAGCGCGAGAGGAGATGTGTTTCGATCTCAGTTCGCCGCGTCGTTGGCAGCGATTCTGTAGCTCTTATTAGCTTGGTCGATCTCATGGTTTTGTATCGGCACCCCAGGCAAGCCCTGAAGACTCGTTTAGCGTGCAAACTGGGCACCGATTTCTTCGCGCATGCAGGTCTCGTGCCGCAGGCTTCAAAGCCCGGTTAAAAGGCCTGTTTCATCGATGGAGAACCCTGGAATAACGGGAGTTAGGGAGGGCCCCGTGATCTTGCGGAGCAAGGCTGATGGTAACGGGACAGGTTCAGGATTGGATCAGTGCCTTGAAAGTTCCCTTGGAATGTCCTGGACTGAGACACAGAGGGGGGGCCCCAATCCGTCCGTCCTTCACTGAAGCCAGTTCGTTCTAGGGAGTGCCAGGCTTCTGGGGGTGGTACCAGAGGGATGCCCAGTAGGCTCGCTCGGTGGCATAAACGTCTACGGCATCGCCTGGGTGGTAACTTGCTTGGAGGATGCCGTAGCGCTTCATCTCGCGAACCCAGTCCACTCGGGGTCTGAAGCCTGCCATGTCGAAGCGCTTGATCTGATTGAGCCGATTCTGGGCCTCGATGACTCCAGCAAGCATCGCTTGATAGTCGTGGTCCTGGGGATTGGCGAACACCGCCGCTGACGCTGGAGCGGCGGCACCATCGGCAGTGCACTGGCGGCACAATCCGAGCCCACCACCCGCTGGCGAGAGCGGCGCTAAAAGCAGCATGGATTTCTCCGGTCGGGTCAGGTTATACAACAAATGACGGGAGAGACGGCGGCGTGGGTCGTCTTTCTCCAACAGTTCCCAAGGTGGCCTGACGTGTTCGTCTGATGCAGAGGCAGGCAAGGCCAATCGATCCTTGTGACAGCCAACGCACCGGCGCTGCAGTGCTTCGGCAGCGGCCTTGGTTGCCGGCCAATCGACATCGCCGCGGTCGAGTTGGTTTTCCGCATAGCTTCCGATCATCCCTGTGCCCAGCGCCGCATAAGTGCCCGGGTACGCCCCCCCTGTTTCAATCCAGAGTCGCACGACTTGTCGTTCTCGCGCAGTGACTCGCACTTGGTAGTGGGCGGGTTCGAGTTTCGCCATGAGCGGACTGGCTGAGCTACCAAGGGCGCGCGGCGGATAGTTGCTCTGGGGTTTGTTCCGTCCGTCGGCAATCTGGCTTCGAGCGGTGAGCGTAAAATAGCTGTGCGAATAGAGGGGGCCATGATCGCCGCAGAGGAACACCCCGCCGTGATTCGTTTTGTCATAATCGTGGCAAACGACGCAATGGCGATCCAGGATCGGCTGTACGTCGCGCGTGAAATCCAAAACGTCGGGAATGCCGGGAACGGGCTCGATGTGGCTTACGGGACGGCGGAAAGCCATCGTCGGTTTGGACACAAAGCTGGGCGTTTGGGTGCGCTGTTCGTGGCAACCGATACAGCTTGTCATTTCCCCCGGTTGCACGGTGACGAAACTTTGCATCCTCTTCACGGCAAGGCCGTTCTCGTCTAGCGCGATAAAGAAGAAACTCCGCAACGCCGGCAGCTCGAAGTAGGCGGAGCCGTCAGGTTCCACCGGAACCGTGCCGACAATACGCTCGAGGGTAAACGTGCCACCGTAGCTGATTGGCTCCATGCCTCCTGTGTAATGAATCGGCATGGGCAAGCTCTCGAGAACCAGTAATTTCTTAACTTCTCCAACGCGGACGCCGGTCATGTTGCGCCCGACATGGACGTCGGCCAACAGCAGGCTCCCGGTAGTTCTCGCCAGGTCGGTGGTTGGCTGCACGAGGCGCTCGGTTTGGCGCGGTGCCAGGGGGCGTGGTTCATGGCATTCGAGGCCTGCTTTTCGCTCCTCGAGCGACAAGGTATAAAACTCCTGCAAGTTCCCGCGGCCATTCATGACCAGCAGGGAGGGGCCCCGAGCTGCCATGAAGCAGTCTTCGCTGAACGCCCAAGGATCACGGAAATCCGACCTCTTGCTAACGGGTCGCGCCATTGAGCCATCGTCGGGGCCGGCTTTGGGATCCACAATCGTGATCGTGCCGTCGTGCTCACGCCACCCATGCCCGGGCGAGAATGAAGCGACGATCTTGTCCGTCCCGGGGATTGGCTTGGCGTCAATCATGAGTGTGCCAGGATGTTGGTTGCCGTAGAACACCATTTGCTGAGTGCCGTCTGGATGGCTCGACCAAAGGTGGTGGTAATCAACCTGGCTGCGGTCCACATATTCCCACCGAGTGTAAAGGAGGCGCCCGTCCGGGAGAGGCCACGGGGTGTTGTCCTGTTCGTTGTTGCTGGAGAGCGGTCGAATGCTCCCGCCGTCACCATCGCAGCGATGGAGCGTAGCCACCTGCGTCAGCCAGCAGTTGACCCAACGGCGGCATCGGCTGGAAACGAAAACGATGCTCCCATCGGGCATATAAGTGGGCTCGATGTCGTCATATTGACCGTCGGTGAGCTGGCGCAGATCACTTCCATCGGCAGCCATTTGGTAGAGGAGGTAATTGGGTGTGCCGCCTTTTCGATAGGAAAACAGAATGCGTCGGCCATCGTAGCTGACCTGCGGATCGCGGACGCCGCCCTTGGCATCATCCAGAAGCGTGGTCACCCTGCCGGTTCGGAGGTTCAGGCGGCAGAGCTTACCACCGTCACCGTAGGCCTTCCGATCGGGATTCTCCGCGTAGTAACTGAAGTTGGCGTACCAATGCCCGTCCTTACCTGGCTGCCGGACAGCGAAGACAATCTCTTCGCTGCCCTTCATGGGCCCCGAGAGGAATTGATCTAGGAGTGTCTCCGACCGCGGCGATGCACAACATTGCAGGGCGGCGAAGATCTTAAGCGCGTGTAGGAAGGCGGATCGAACGGGGAATTGAAGGCTGGTCATGATTCATCTCCTCGCACAAGAGCATCACAGAGAAAGTAGATAGGCTTCCAAATCGTCGAGTTGGCTCGTTTTGAGATGCGAGGTATGGCCGTGGCGGTTACCTGGATTGTGCGTGGTCAGGACGTCCCGGATCGTCTCTGCAGATCCGTCGTGCAGATAAGGGGCGGTGCGCCACAGTTCCACCAAACTGGGCGTATCGAACACCGCGGTGGTATCGAAGTTCGCACGGGTACCCACGTCGTACGACTGGAGCGAAGTGAAGAGTCCTTCAGGATGGCAGTTCGCGCAGCCCAGTTTCGCGCTGAGGAACAACCTGCGGCCACGACGGGCTGCGGGGGATAGGTTCCCGTCTTGCAGGCTAGGACTGGGCAGAGGCTGGAGAGATTGGAGATACTCATCCAAGGCGCTGGCCGCTTCTTCTGCCGCCGGATTGAAGAGGATGTGGTGGAGCCCAGCCCGCACGGCAGCGGCGGCCGTTTCCCGCACGCCTTGGCTCATCGCTGGAGGCGTTTGGTGACTGAGCAGCAGGCTGTGGGTGTTCTTGGGATTGCCCACGCCGTCATTGAGCAAGTCCCAATTAAGCCCATCCACCCGCGCATCTGAGGAGTGGCAACTGGCGCAGCTTTGCCAACCTTGGAAGCAGAGGGTGCCATCGTTAAACAGCGCTTCGCCACGGCGAGCGAGGGAGAGGGCTGGGTCAAGGCCAGCGAGAGGCAGAAAAACCATCAAGGTCGGCGCGCGGAGATCCAGGACGCAGATCCGATCAGAGAAGTAATTCGCCACATAGAGGTGCGGTCCGGCAACCGCTATGGCCCGGGGCCCATGCCCGGAGAGCGCAACACGGCGGCGGAGGCCAACGAGGAACGCCAGGTCATTAGGCACGTCGGACACGGGCTGGGTCTGCGAAGCCGAGAAATCGCTCGTTTTTGCGGGCGGTGTACGGGGGCGCGCCGCAATTTTGGCGAGCAGCCCTGATGCATCAATGAGACTCACCTCATGGGTTCCGGCATGGGTGACCACGAGGGTCGGGCCGGCCTCCGCCCAAGCTACTCCCCACGGGTTTGCGGCACCGCGGTCGATCTCGTCCAACAACACCGTGGTGAGCCACTCCATCTTCTCGAGATCCAGAAGGGTGAGCGCGTTGCTGTTCATCCAACCGCGGTCCACCTGGGTCGTGGGCAAGTAGAAACGTGAAAGGACGTGTGTGATTGCCGCGTACTTGCCGTCAGGCGAAATGGCCACACCGCGGAGCAAGCCGCTTCCGTTAGGGAGTTGAATCCTCTTGGCGACTGATCGGCTGCTCGTATCCACGACGACCACCTCCGCCGCGACCCAGTCGACGTCCGCCCGCCCTTCATGGAGATGGAGTGCGACCACCAGCCAGCGGCCATCCGGGCTCAGCGCTGCCGCAATCGGCTCCCGACCTACATGCAAGCGCTGTGCTTGCTCAGGCCTTTGCAGAGGTATGATCGAAATGTCGTTGTCGAAGCGGTTACAGACGTAGAGTGTTTGGCAATCCGGGCTTAGCGTTGGCGCCATCGAGGTGTGGCCGGTTCTAGCGACGGTGCCTACCTCACCGGTTTCCAAGGACACCATGTACACTAGGCTGGCGGCCGCTGCACAGGTCACATAGAGCCGCTTGCCATCGGCCGACACGGCCAGTCCAGTGGGCTCAGCCGGTACGGAAAACGAAAGGCTGACCGTTTGGCTGGAAGTATCCATTACCTCAATCTGGCGTGAAACCCCACAGGCGATGTAGAGCATCCTCCCGTCCGGCGAAGTCGCCAGCGCTTGAGGACCTCTTGGACCAAGGCTGTCCGTCTCCGAGGCCTCCAGCGGCCTCGACAAGGACGTAGCCGTAGCAAAAACCAGCCACATCGCTAGCCACCACCGGAATGCCCACGGCGGGAACAAGCGCTTGGAGCGCATGACCATTTGACCTACTTCAGCCCAAGGCTCTTCGGTTGACCTTGACCGAAATCAACGCTGCGGGGGGAGCCGCCGCTCGCTCAGCGCCACCAGCGCCACTCAACCAGTGCCGTGATCCATCCGGTGCCGAGCGAAAGGCGGTATCCGCCCGAACGAGTGCTTTCCGGGCCGATCGCTCCCGCTTGATTCATCGTTTGGAAAACGCGTTCTGAATCTCCCTAAGCGAGACGCCGAGCGCAGTTCGCGCTACCGAGTTGAGCGCAGATTCATCGCCGCTCAGGTGCGTGGTTCGGTGCCGGTGAGTCAGGCTCTTTCCCGGCGCCAGGGCTGCTCCAGGTGAGGAGGATTCTAATTCGTAGAACGGACCCAATTGCTTCACGCCAGGCGACGGCGCACCGTCGTTGTAGCTGTTGGCAGCATCACCGCCGTAGGGGTTATCCTGAATCTTCCACTGCGAATTCACATAATCGGTCACTCCCTCCGGTTGAGTGAACTGCACGATGGTGAGCACCTTGCCGGCGGAGTCGTAGCTGCCCAACAAAGCCTTGCTACGCCGTGGGTTGATGCCAATTTTTCCGCGATGCTGCCCGTCCGCTTTGAGGTAAATCACGTCGTCCTTCACCACTAGCCTATCCGGCGGGATGGGGCCGAAGTAATCCGAAGTGACCTTCACTCCGAGTTGCGACTCGGACCCCGACCGGATCGGCACCACGATGGTTGCGCTGGGGGAAGGATTGAACATCCCTAGAATCCAAACCGAGAGCAGTCCAGTTTGTTTTGACCATGGCTCTCTGCCCACGTTCTTGATCGTATTGATCGATTCGTAGGCGACCAGGCTGACGCCTTTGGCCGGTTCGACACCGAGCTGTTTCCAAGCCGTTGCTGGCTGAAGCACGGAGACCTTCCGGTCCACCGCGACCTCGAAGCGTGTGCCGGAATAGTTCGTCAGCGTAAACTGGGCCTTGAAGACGGCTGAGGCTTTGGTCTGCTCCTCCAAACGGTAGGCCATCGTGTCAATCGGCGCGGGAGTAAACCATTCATTCAGTTCGAATTTCGCTCCTTTGGCGAAAAAAACCGAGAACTGGCCGCCCTCCGGTCCCAGCCAGAAACGGTCCTCTCCGCCAAAGACATTGATGTGCGGCTGAAGTTTTCCTGAGGAAATCAACTCCCGGTTGATCCACCCATAGCTAGCTCCACCGTCGCCATTGGCGCTGCTCGTCATCACTCGTCCTTGCCACGCCGGGGCAACGGCCACCCGTGAATTTCCGGACTGGTCGCTCAAAACCAGGAGAGGTGTGTGTTGTTTCAGGAACGCGGCGTCGTCGCCGAACGTTGCAGCATTGAGTTTCATGACAGGTGAAAGGGGCGCTAGGAGAGCTGAAACGATCATTCCGCGTTGGATTGATTTAATGAGTGTTAGCATGAGTGGGTTCATCAGGCTTCGAGTTCCATGTTAAGTTCGAAACTCGTGTTGCTGTCGATGGTAACGCTATTCTCAAGCAGCACCTCGATACGCGCTCCTTTTTGAGTGGCGCCGGGTGTGAGCGTTGTGGAACCGAGTTTCACTCGTACGCTCTTGAGCCGGGCGTTAGGTGCAAGTTCGAGAGCGATTGCCTTGACGCGCAAAACACCGGCTTTCATGACGATCCTGTGGATTTGGGCGCCCGCCCCTCGACGCTGTTGATACGCGCCCCAGCCTTCTGCGGCAGTGAAGGCCGCTTTGAAGTTCTCCGGGCCCAGCCGCGGCGCAAAGCCAATGCGCTGTTTGGGCCCATGGTATTCGAAGCCGCACGCCGCTAAGAAAACCCCGTAGCTTGCCATGCTGCGCACATAATGGTCGCCGCATTCAATCTCGTTCCAGGGATTGCGGCGAGACGGGTGATAGCGATCGTGTACAGCGCGTGTGACGGCCAGCCCCTCAGTCACCATGCCCTCCCATAGCATGTGGCCGGCGGCTTGGTATTCGAAGCCATTCATGCATTCGTTGAAGTAGCCTGCCGCCCATTCGGGCCCTTTGCCCTTCGCTTGGGCGTAATCCCAATCAGTTCGCGGGAACGAGCACATCAGCAATCCCGCTTCGCCAGGCATCGCGTACCAACGGCCGGGTTTGTACACGCTGCGATACGGGCCGACGTCCGGCGTGAAGTTGTAGCCCCACAGCGACTGCAGGGCAGCGCGGGTTTCCTTCTCTGGCAGGACGCGCGGCAGGCCAACCTGAAAACCCCAGCTTTGTCCCATCACTTGATCGATTTCACAACCTGTTCCGGAATTGATGGCGTCGAGGTGTTTGGGATCCACCTTGTTCGTGAAATAATCGGTATCGAACAGTTGGGACACGAGGTTGGTTTGTCCGACGCCAAAAATCTTCCGGCACCGAGCGGCGAATTCCAGGTCATCAGCTTCGTTCGCCATCGCCTCGGCGGCGAGCAATGCGGCCAAGTAAAGCCCGCTTAGCCACGCCACTGGCCCGTACCAATCAGTATCGAGTGTGTTATGCTGGTTGCTCTCGATGAGGCCATCCCCGTTGCCATCCTTTTCGATGAGCCATTCCGTCGCTTTTTTGATCCCGGGCCAGGTGCGCTTCAGGAAGGATGTGTCGGCGGACATCTGATGTTCTCGGAGCGCCCGCAGAATCGCCCCCGCCTGCGCGTCGATTGCCGGGATGTCGTTGAATTCGCCCCGGAAATGAATCGAACCGTCCGGCTGAAGTCCGAGGCCGAAATCAACCTCCTCTCTCAGCCTCCGCTCGAGTTCCGGAAATACCCGCGCCATAGCATGGGCGTATTGCCAAACGTGGCCGCACGTGCCCTCGCAACAGCCCACACCCTCCCAACTATAGAAACGGCCTCCTCCGAAACGGTAGCACGTGGAAGTGGCCAGAATGGAGGTGTTCAGAAACGTGCGATCCAGGAACCAGAACGGCAGCGTGGAATCATACCAGGTATCGTGCCAGAGGCGCGTCTGCGACGTGAGACGGCTAAAATGGTTCGCCACAAATGCTGCCACTGCGCGCGCTGAGTTGAAGCGCGTCCCGTAACTTCGGCCCGCCGGGAGGCGGTTCATCTCCAGGTTGGGGAAGAACCAAGTGAGCAGGAATGTGACCCTAGCAGATTCACCCGGCAATAGCTTGAAGGTGCGAGTGAGCGATCCGGCTAGCTTCTCACCGAACGGTCTTGTTTCCGTTCTGCCGGAATCGGCGGCTGGGGAAAAGATGTTCGTTGGAGAAGTATCGCTCAGCGACGGGTTGGCGTGATCGCTCGGCTGCGCATCGAGCAATGCCAATCCCATGGTCCCGAAGTCTTCCTGGTTAACCAGTGGTCCGAGAGGCTTGCGTGGCGCATCGCTGAAAATGATGTCGTCGACGCCAATGTTGCCCCATGGCCCCGATTCCGCGTCGACGATGACGAGGCGGGCGGTTTTACCGGCCCACTGGCGCACGTCCCAGCTCTTTGGCTCGAGCTTGTTCGTGGCGGCGCCGGTGGACGAGAGCACGACCTTTTCGTCCACTAGGAGGTTCATGCACGTGCGTCCCTCGTGGTTGCCTCCACCGATGAGGAAGGTGATGAAATTGCGCTCGATCTTGAAAGGAGGGCTGGTGAGTGTGCCGGTGGCAGCATCTTTTTCGGCGACATCCTTGCCTGGCGCGGAGGCATGGCTGTTGACCAGCCGTTTGCCTTTCGCGCCAACGTCACCCTGGTAGGCAGGCATCGTTGCGGCCTCAACCGGCCCTGTGCCAAAGGCCGTTCCTGTGACGGTCCAGCCATGGTAGCTTTCACTTTCGAAGCCCTCAAAGAGGATATCGGGGCGCTCGGTCTTTTCTCCTTGTGGCAAATCTTCCGCGCTGCAATCGAGAAAGATCAACCCTGATTCGCGCACGATTGTGTTCCTGCGAATGCCACCGCGCGATTTTCCGCTATCGAGACAGACTGCATTTTCCAGCCAGCCAACGAACTTGCCTTCCACCAGTGCCGCGCTTGTGTTCTTGAGGGTAAACTCAAGCACTGTCGCGGGAAGTGACGAATCTTCGACGTTCAACGGAATGAAGGGCGAGAACGCTTCAAGATGAGCAGTCACCGGGCAGGCGGGATCGGAGTAGTCAACGTAGCCAACGGGATACTCGCCAATGAAGGAGACGGTGCTCCAATGGGCGGCGTCCATGGCGCGATCCTGAGTTTTGCCGAGCGCTGTGACTCGCAGCGCGAACCCTTGGTCCAAAGGCGACGATGGGCTCATCGGTTTGGCATAGTGATCGGCCCCGGTACCTATCTTACGGTTGAAGATGTCCCAATGCCAAAGCTTACCATCGCCGCCCAGGTAGATTTGGCCGGTGCAAATGCCGCCGATGGGCATCCCGATGTTGGTTAGAGCGGCCCCCTTGTAGATCTCGCGCTCGCCCCGGGCCGTGAGCGATCGCAACCACTCTGGCGAGAGCTTCTTGTCGGCCGGCACAAGTTTTTCGAAATCTGCACGTGTGAAGGGGCCGGCCATAGCCATGGCCCACGGCTGAAAAGCCAGCGACGTAGCTCCGATCCCCACGTTCTTAAGGAACTCACGACGCCCAAAGGTCCGCCGACCGCAGCCACAATCATGGGCCTGGCCATCGGTGCTGCGGCGGTTCGAGTTCGTGGTCTTCATACGGCTACTCTTGTCGTGGTCGGGTTTCGGCCACCAGTCATAGCCTAAGCGCCGTAGGATGACCAGCGCGGTTGGTTGTCGAGGGCAATTTGCCTCGTAGACGAGATGCGAGCTGCTTCGAAATGTCCTGGTCTCTTCACCCGATCGGTCAACGTGCGAGCCATGAACGGCAGGTGCTCTCACTCAAGCAGGCGCCGCTTGGCTCTTCAAGACGGACATGCCTGTGGGTGGCCAGCGAGAGAAGCACGAAGAGTCATATTCGCTTGCTGTCCTGCGTTCTCGCGCGCCGTTGGTCCGGTGTCCAGGTTTCCGGCGAGAACCTTGCTGTGGACGTGCCGGGTGACTAGGGCCGCGGAAGCCTCCTCGCACTCGTCTCGGACGAACCGCTCGAGCAACTGGGCGTCTGTAATACCGTTCATTCACTAGGTATATGTCCGACGAATGAAAACGGAGACAAGAATTCTTCGCTGCAGCACATTTACCCACCTTACCGAAACCCTTGCCCTTAAGACCGCGTCGGAATAGGGTGCAAGTCGATAACGCCACGAACGCCCTTGCGCCTATTATGAAACCTCTCTCTCGGCGAGAAATCTTAACCACGGGGAGCTTTCTGGCAGCCTCAATGGCCGCGAGTCTTACCCCCTCCAGCAGCGCCGCCGGTGTGAACCAGCCAGCCCAGGCGCCCAAACAGAAACTCAAGATCGTCGTCACGGGAGGCCACCCGGGCGATCCTGAATATGGATGCGGTGGCACCGTCGCCCGTTTTACGGACCAGGGCCACGAGGCGACCCTTCTTTACCTAAATCGCGGAGATCCGACCGAGACGCCTTCTGATACCCGCCGGTTCCCGCGTGTCGACGAAGCAGCCAAGGCCTGCGAGGTGTTGAGGGCGCATCCGGTGTTCGCCGGCCAGATTGATGGGAAAGCTGTCGTTGATGCCCCGCACTACGAGGCCTTTCGCCAGCTACTCGCCGCTGAAAAACCTGACGCCGTCTTCACCCACTGGCCGATCGACAACCACGCCGACCATCGCGCGATGTCGATGCTGGTGTATGACTCCTGGCGCCATCTCGGGAGAGCTTTTGCCCTTTTCTATTACGAGGTCTCCAACGGTGAAGACACCATGCAATTTGCTCCGACTGATTACCTCGACATTACGGAGGCTGAACCGCGCAAGCGCCTCGCCTGTTTTGCCCATGCCAGCCAGAGCCCTGAGCGCTTTTACAAACTGCAAGAGATGGTTGCCCGGATGCGCGGGATCGAGACTGGCCATCAGTACGCGGAGGCCTTCATCCGGCATATCCAAAGCCCGCCATTTACCCTCGTGCCAGGGTGAGGGCACGGCCTGGCAACATCTCAGCATCCAACTAGCTCTAGCAAAATGAATTTACGACTGGGTTTGGCTCTGGTAGCTGGCTGGGCAGGGTTCCAGGGAGTCTCTGCTCAGGGCAGGTCACAAGACATCAAGGAGGGGGCTCCCGGATTTGCACGGATCCAACCAGCATTTCCACTGAAGATAAGCGACGACCAGAGGTATCTCACCGACCAGAAAGGCCAACCGTTCCTGGTCGTCGGAGACTCGCCGTGGTCGTTGATCGTCGAGCCTACGCCCGCGCAGGCGGATCTTTACCTGAGAGATCGAGCAGCGAAGGGGTTCACCATTCTGCTGGTGAACCTGCTTGAGCACAAGTTCTCGACTCAGCCGCCGAAGTTGCGAGATGGAACGCCGCCATTCACGGTCGCGGGAGACCTAGGCTCGCCAAATGATGCTTATTTCCGATATGCGGAGGAGGTAGCTCGCAAAGCCGCGCTACGTGGGCTCGCGGTTCTCTTGTGCCCGGCCTATTTGGGCTACGGCGGTGGGGACGAAGGGTTTTTCCAAGAGATGCTGCGTTGCGGTCGGGAAAAAGTCCGTGCCTACGGGCGTTATGTTGGCAAGCGCTTCCGGAACCACCCGAACCTGGTTTGGCTCGTGGGGGGCGATTTCACGCCTCCTGCTGACCAACGCTGGACCGTGGACGAATTGGCTGCCGGTATTCTGGACGAGGATAAGATCCATCTGATGACGGTTCACTATGGCCCAGGCGGCGCCGCGCGCACATCCTATGGCGATCGCTCCTGGCTCCAACTCAACAATGTGTATGATTACCGAGAGGATCTCTACACCGCTTGTCTGGACCAAGAGACTCGCCTGCCGAGGATGCCGTATTTCCTGGTCGAAACAGCCTACGAAGGCGAACACAAATCCACTCCAGACCGCATCCGCCGGCAGGCCTATTGGCCAATGCTGAGTGGGGCGTTTGGTTTCTTCTATGGGAACTCCCCCGTGTGGCATTTCGGCAGCCGCGGGGTTTTCGACCAAGGGGGAGATTGGGTGGCAGCCCTTGATTCACAAGGGGCACGGGACATGGCACGTTTATCGGCGGTGCTTCGGGCACGGCCTGGTGGCAGCTTCGGCCCGACCGTGAGCACAGGCTCGTGACCTCGGGGTATGGCACGTTAGGCAAGCTGGATTACGTCCTCACGGCGTGCACCAGCGACGGCAGCTTGGCGATTAGCTATCTCCCGATGACTGCTGTGCCTGAGCGAGAGCTGACACTGGACCTGGGCCAACTGGCTCGACCGTTGACCGGGCGCTGGTTCAATCCGGCAGATGGTCATTTCACTCCGGTTCCCGGGAGCCCATTCGTGGATTCGGGGTTGCGGCAGATCCGGCCCCCTGGGGACAACGGTGGCAAAACCAACGACTGGCTGCTCATTCTCGAGACGCGTCGTCAGGCCAGATGATCAATCAGCACTGGTTGGCGCACGCGCGAACTCGCGGGGCAGCGTGATCTGGGAAACGGTCGCAGGAGTCTCTTGAGTGGTTTCAGAACCAAACAGAGACTCCCGCTGTCGTATTCTCGATGCTGGGCTTCGGGTCAGTGCCCGGCCACCCGGAAGAATGCGGAGCTCGCTCCGATCGCCTCGGTATAGCTGGTGTCACTGGTGGGCGCTCCCACGTTTTGCCAATCAGGATTGGTCAGACGCGTGGCCTTCTGAACTTGGAAGGGCCCGGTTCCCCCGGACCATGTCAGGTGGATGTTATTCCCATCACGCGTTACGGTGAGGTTAGCTCCAGACGTGGATGTTCCGAATGAAATGCCAGCGGCGCTTGGCCCGCCTAACCCCTGGATTTCTTCCGCGGTCAACGCCCGATTAACGAACAGGAAACTATTGATCAGCAGTTCGTGGTTATAGGTTCCGGTTGGTTCGGTAAACAGCAGCACATCGGGTCCGCTGTCCTTTGCTGTGTCGAGAGCGAAACGGCCGTCTCGAAGCGAACTACCAGTGACCTTGTCAACCGGTGTGCCATTGACGTAGTAAGTCACGTTGCCAAGAGCCAAGTCCGCGGCGAAAGCAATTCGATACCACGTGGCCGTCTGAATCGTGCCATCCGGAGTGTACCCGAGCGCACCAATTCCCAAAGCCCCCGTATCGCTTACATAGAAGTCCGCATCGTTTCCCGCGTCCGGGCTGGAGTTGAACAGGGGTGTCCAGCCAATGGGATCAGGGATCAATAGGTCCCAGACCATGGTGTAATGGTTGAGGTAGTTGCCGCCGCCATTCGGCTGAGTGGGCATTTCGAGCGAGAGCCCGTGCTTGCCCGCGGGAAGCACAGGCACATCTAGATAGGTTACCGGGTTACCATTGATGTTCGGGACCGTTGTCCCGTCGCTGGTGGCGAAGGTAATCGCGGCCGTGGTTTCGGGGCTCGCAGAGGTAATGGTTCCTTGGCGCTCGGGGTTCAGGTTGTTGTTGAACTGCCACAGGCCGATCACATCGGCTCCCCGGGCGAGGACCGTCAGGGTGGCGGTTTCACTGTTGGTCGAGCCGCCGGAGTTGGTGATTTTGACATAGTAACTACCGGCGTTGGTGGAAACAGCGGGACTAAACACCAGGCTCGGGCCCGTGGCTTTAGGGATCGGCTGGTTGGCAAAATACCATTGGTAGGTGAATGGCCCGTCTCCGTTCGCGACGACCTTCAAGGTGGCCGGGTCCCCGGCCACCACCGTGGTGTTGGTCGGTTGCTGCGTTATGCGCGGTAATGGGAGCGTGCTCAGGCTGTACAGGCCGAAGTCATCGATGCCGAAGTACCAACTATCCGTCCCTGCGTAGGCCAGGCGGAAGCGAACCTTTGACTGGTTATCGGCCTTCGGGAGTTGGAAGAACTCCACCCGCTTGGATTCGATTGGGTCGTCGTCAACTCGGCCGCTGATGTAGGGTGCCAGATCCTGGGTGATTGGTGCGCCGATGAAGGCCCCGTAGTTGCCACCGATCGTCTCTCCAGTATCTGGATCGAGGTAGGTTGCAACATCGCTGTAAGTTGCGTTGAAGGTGGCAACGGCATCCACGACGTTGTTGGCATCCTTGATGATGGCGGGCGTATTGATCATGTAGACGATCGGCAGCCAATTTGTTCCCTGGTCAATGCTGTACTCCACCGCGCCGATGCTATCCTGGTTCTGCTCATAGAGGCTGTGGTAGGAGAGGAACACGTTGGTCTTTCCGGTCAGGTCGAAATCACGAGTGAAGACGTAATCCACCTGGCTTAGGCCGTTGCGGTAGCCGGAAGTGGCGAACAGGAAATTCCCGGTGGCAAGATTGAGCACTGGCTGGCCATTGACGACGTTCTGGGAATTCGTGCTGAGAACTCGCAAGTAATCCGTCGAAGGAGTGGTGCTATAGGTCAAAAATGAGTTTGTAAATCGCGATGCGGCGATTACGACCCAGTCGGCAAAGGTCGCCGAATTCAGGTCGCCGAAATCAAAGTCCGGGTTCTGAACCTCGGTGAAATCTTTCACGGTCCAACCGGCCGGCAATGCGCCCTCAGGCGTGGAGTCGAACGTCTCCAAATAGATGGGGTCCGGCAGAATCAGATCGTTCGGAGGAAGGGCCGGAGCACTGATAGTGAAGGATTCCTGCGCAAGGATGTTGTATTGGTCGTTTTCCAGGAGGTAGGCCACCCATTTCCCCGGATTACTCAAGCCGCCCGGAAACTCGAGTCGTCCTGAAGTGACGACATCGTTCCCATTTTGGGTTCCGTCCAGGTACAGCCATATAGTTGACGGAGTGCTTCCTGGGGTAACGCCGTCGGGGTAAATGCCGATCCAGTCCTTGGCGTTGCCGGGCCCATTCTTGAAGTTCACGACGATGAGCTCTGTCGTGGCGTAATCGCGCTTGCTCAAGTTGAGCCACGGTGCATCCGCCGCAACCACTACGAAGGCGTTGGACGCGAGAGGCTGGTTGCTGGTCGCCTCCAAGAGGTAGGCCACGTAACTGCCCGGGCTTGGAAGTCCGCCGGCGAACGTGACGCTTCCATCTGTGAGGGAGGCTTGTCCTGTGCCCCCGTCAGTGAATTGCTTGGCCACGAAGTCCTGGGAACCAGGAGTCGCGGTGTCGGGATAGATGGCGATCCAGTCCTTGGGGTGGCCTGGCCCATGAGCGAACGTAGCCACGATATCCGCGCCGGGGAAGTAATCGTCGTGGTCGGTGACAATCGTCGACTTTGCCCCGATGCTAAAGGGGACGGAGGCGAGCACCGTGTACCCGTCGTTCTCAAAGAAATAGGCGACGTAATCTCCGTTGGCGCTTAGCCCGGAGGCAAACGTGATGCTGCCGTCGGTCTTACCGATGGTCCCGTCTTGAGTCCCGTCGACATAATCCCAAATCGTTGAGGAAACGGTTCCGGGCGTGACGCCTGCTGGATAGACCCCCACCCAATCTTTGGTGTTCCCCGGGCCGTGACTGAAATTGACCGTGATCGATTCCCCGGCTGCGTACTTGGTCTTGTCAGTGGTGGTGGCGGCCGGCGGTTGGGCTTGGGAAATACTTACCAACGCAAGGAGTAGGAGCGCTGCGGCGCTCCGGATGAACACGCGTGCGGCGATAGGAAGGCCTTTATCGAACTGGTTGATTTTCATCGCATCATGCTTTCTGGTTGTTTGTTGTTTTGGCTCGTTGTGCAAATCGTCGCTTTCGAGCGGCGCGACCAGAGGCGTTCGGTCGGGCTGGCTGTTGGTGCTAGAAAGCTCATTCGCCGCCCTAACCAGATGCCGTTTTCCATCCGCCGTTTCAAGCGAATCCGGGTAACGTTTGCGTGAAGCTGCTGATCGGATGTTCTCGCGCATCACGGCGGAAAATACAAGAAGCTTAAGGAGGTTAAAAAGCCCAATCCCATCCAGCACCTGCCCGTTTTGGGCATTATGGATTCCCTTGGCCACATTCGATGGTTCTCTGGTAAGAAGTGCCCATGATCTCCGAAAATCCGCGATGAGACAGAGCCGGGCTCCGACCGTCCGCTCCGCTGCCTGCACAGGTGGGTTCGTTCTCTGCTTAGCCGCGGCTCTTGTTTTTGGCGGTAGCAGGGCAATTGGAGCACCCAGTGAGACGCCACCGTGGCAAGCCATGGACTATGGCCCATTCCTCACGGCCAGCATCGAGGCGCCACAGCCGCGAACGAACATCGCTTACAAGGGCATTGCCATCAACCTCGGCGCAAACTTCGGCGGCGAGCACAACGAGGCCGTGATCTTCGACACAGACCTGCTCCGCTACTCGGCCGGTTGGAGTGGCAATTTCGTCGCCCTCAAGGGGGTGGTCTTCGATGGTGAGCATTGGGCGTACCCACGAATTGCAGGACGGCAGGCCTTCGGAAATCCCGTCGCTCCGGGTTGGGCTCGCGGCGGCAGTTTCAGGGATCCGAGGGAGTTTCCCTACGGCCCGCTGCCGCATGAATGGGCGCACTGGAAGGGCCTTTATCTTCATGAAAAGACGGTGGTGCTTTCCTATTCCGTGGGAGACGTTTCCGTTCTCGAAATGCCTTCGCTGGAGCGAAGCGCTAAGATTGCGGCGTTCGTACGAACGATCAACCTCTCGCCAGCTGCCCAGGAGAACGTCCTGCAAGTCGCTTGCAATGCGAGCGCTCGCGCCGAGTTGCTCGGGGTGGAAGGGCTGCGATCCGTCGAGTTGGAAACTCCGGCACAGAAGACCCTCGTCGTCCTTGCCCCCGGAGCTTCGGATCCGATTCCGACCTCCGGTGGATCGGCTATCGAGGAAGGACTGGCTGGTCGATGGGAATTTGAGGATGTCGATCCAACGGTCGCGGCCGATTTGTCGCCCGCCCGCCGGGAGCTGAAGTTGAATGGGGTCGTTCGTTCGGCGAACGGACATGAAGGGCGGGGCCTCGAGTTCGACGAACATCATTTCGCCGAGATCGCGCGGGCCGAGGACTTCGCGCCGCTCGACCAGGATTTCGGCGTTGCAGCCTGGATCAACACCCGCGCAGACGGTTCCATCGTGGCGTTAACCGAGGCGGGCGATCATTGGAAACCTGGTGGGCGGTCGCTTTTCCTGCGAGGGGGGCGGCTCACGTTCGACCTGGGTTGGGTTGGCGCCGTGTCCTCGGCGCAGGATTTGGCCGACGGGGAGTGGCATCACGTGGCGATGAGTTGGTCGCACACGGACGGGCTGGCGACCCTGTTCGTGGATGGACAGCCGGATGGTTCTGCAACTCTCAAGGCGACACAGAAGCTTACTTCACCGGTACTGCGGGTCGGGTTTACGGCGGCGGATTTTCCGGAGTCGCCGTGGTTTCGCGGGCGGCTTGATGATTTGCGGCTCTACCGGCGGATCTTGGGTGGCCCCGAGATCACGGTCTTGGCTGGTAAAAGACCGAGCAGCGAAGTAACCGCCGCGGCGTTAGTCGGCGGTCCGAGCGCCGCTCGCTGGTTGACGAGCGAAGCCGGTCACCTTCGGCTCAAGCTGCCGGCGATGAAGGAGTCGAGTCGGTGCAAAGTGCTGCTCTGGAGTGGGCCCCGCGAGGATCTGTCCCAATTTGCAGCGCTGGTAAAGTCCTCGGTTCCGCCCGCCGACCTCGAACCGCTGACGCACGGCGGTTCGCCGCGCTGGCCGGAGAAACTGGTCACCCACGGCCGGCTGGGCACAAACGATGGTCCCTACACGATCGATACCCTGACCGAACCGGCGTCGAATCCCTGGCACTCGTGGATGAGGTTCGGCGGGATCGATTTCTATCCCGATGGCAAACGCGCCGCGCTGTGCACGTGGAACGGCGATGTGTGGATTGTCTCCGGGGTCGATGGCGACCTGGCGAACCTGACCTGGCAGCGGATCGCTACCGGACTCTTTCAGCCGCTCGGGCTCCAGATCGTGGACGGGGAGATTTACGTGTTGGGCCGTGATCAGATCACACGCCTGCGTGATTTGAATGGCGATGGCGAGGCGGATTTCTACGAGAACTTCAATAACGACTGCATGACCAGCGAGCATTTCCACGAGTTCGCGCTCGATCTGAAATATGCGCCGGACGGCAATTTTTATTACATCAAATGTGCGTGCCATGGTCTGCCCGCGTCGCATCCACATCATGGCACGCTCATGCGGGTTTCCCGGGACGGCTCCAAGCTCGAGGTCGTAGCCCGAGGATTTCGTGCCGCGAACGGGCTCGGTGTTGGGCCGCACGGCGAGTTCACCTCGATCGACAACCAGGGCTATTGGATGCCGGGCAATCGCATCAACTGGATCAAGCCGGGTGGCTGGTATGGAAACCAGTGGGCGTGGAACCCCGAGGGCCGCACGAATTATGACGAACCGCTTTGCTGGATGCATAACTTCGTGGACCGCTCCGGCGGCACGCAGCTCTGGGTACCGACCGACGAGTGGGGGCCGTTTCGCGACGAGATCGTCACGATCTCCTACGGCATGGGGCACATGTTCCTCCTCCTGAAAGAGGAAGTTGCCGGAATGATGCAAGGAGCGGTAACCCGCTTCCCTCTGGAATTCGAGACCGGTTCGATGCGCGGTGCCTGGCATCCTCAGAATCACCAACTCTATACCTGCGGTCTGTTTGGCTGGGCGGGAAACAAGACTAAGGCTGGCGGATTCTATCGCGTGCGCTACACCGGCAAGCCGGTTCACATGGCTAATGCCCTCCACTTCGTTCGCGACGGAATCGTGCTGGGTTTCACCGATCCGCTGGAGGCAAAAAGCGCAACCGATCCAGGGAACTACAGTGTCATGGCCTGGAACTACAAGTGGACGATCAACTACGGCTCTCCTGACTTTAAGCTCAATGGGCAGGAAGGTCGTGACACGTGGCAGGTGGAATCCGCGACAATCTCTAGCGACCATAAAACGGTTTTTCTTCAAGTGCCTGACGCACAACGCGTGATGCAGTTGCACGTGGTGTTCGAGTTGACCTTTGCCGACGGGGCCAAGGTGGAAAACTTCGTTCACGGCACGATTCACAACCTTGATACCAAGTCCGGGATGGACTGGTTGGGCGCGAGTGCGATCGCGCGGGCCGAGGAACCGCAGCTGAAGCTTGAGCACGAGGCGCCGGGCCTGATCCAGTCCTTCACCAACACGGCGAGAGCTGGAGAGCGCGACGCGCGGCAGACACGTCTGGCAGCCCTGTTTGTTCCGGCAGGCTCAACTGCGGCCCCATTCCTCGGTGCTGGCCCGTTCGTCTGTCACTGGGATGGCTACCTCAAACTCGAGATCAACGACAGGATCAGTTTCGAGACGGAGGGGCAGGGGGCGGCCAGCTTGAGGCTAAACGGCGAGAACGTGCTTCTGGCGAAGCAGGGCAGCCTGAGTGGCGCCCGCAGTGAGCGGGTTTCTCTTCGGAGCGGCTTGAATCGGTTCGAACTGGATTACACAAGCCCGCCGAGCGGGGATTCTGAGTTCCGACTACTCTGGTCATCGAAACGCCTGCCGCGCGAACCGGTGCCGGCGACGGCGTTCGTCCACGACGCTGACGATCCGGGGTTGCGCGACCGGGATCTTTCCCGAGAGGGGCGCAGGCTATTTGCCGAGCGCCAGTGCGCCAAGTGCCACAAACCTCAAGAGCCTTTTCCTGCGTCGGCGATGCCAGAACTCTCAGCGGATGCGCCCGTGTTTGATGGAATCGGCAGCCGCTTGAACGCAGCATGGATCGTTCAATGGCTCCTCGATCCCAAGGTGATCCGGCCTGATGCGCTGATGCCCCGTATGCTCTCGGGCGCGCGCGCCGGTGATGACGCCGCCGACATCGCGGCGTATCTGGCAGGCTTGCGCGACTCAGCGGATGCAACACATGTGGGAACGATCGATGCGGCGTCGGGCGGCACAAATGAGGTTTCGGCAGGGTCCAGGCTCTTTTCTGATCTCGGGTGCGTGGGGTGTCACACCTTGCCCGGCGAGTTCACGCTGCCCGACGACACGCGAGTAGCTCTAAACCACGTAGCAGCGAAATGGCGAGCAGAGGCGCTCCCGGAGTTTTTACGTGCCCCGGCCTCCCATTTCCACTGGATCCGCATGCCGGACTTCAAGCTGGCGAAGAACGAAGCGACCGCGCTGGCGGCCTTTGTGCTTGATCGGGCCAAGACGGATCCTCGTTGGCTGGCCTTCGCTAGCGCCGAGGCAGGTGTGCGTCCCCCCGACGCCGCACGCGGGGGCGAACTCGTTGCCACCCTCGGCTGCCTGAGCTGCCACAGCCCGGATGGGAGAAAGAACCAATCCCTAGCCCCGGCGCTCATCAGCTTTGCCGCAGGGAAATGGACCCGCGGCTGCGTCGCGGATGATGCTGCAGCAATGGGCAAAGCGCCGGATTTCGGCTTCGACGCGGCGCAGCGAGCCGCCTTGCGCGCGTTCGCGAGGGATGGTTTTCCCGAGGCACTGCGGCACGATGTTCCCGCTGAATTTGCCGCCCGTCAGTATGTCTCTTTACGGTGCAACGCCTGTCATCCGCGCGATGCCGAAACCGATCTTCTGACACGTTTGGCCGCGGCTGCCCCCAAGGCCAAGAGCAATGATGAAGATGAGTCTCCTGGCGGTGGCGGGAGCGTGCACGTCGGGCGGCCGCTGCTGACGTACGCGGGCGAGAAGCTCTACTCGGGTTGGATGCAGCGGTTTCTCGACGGGACGCTGCCCTACAAGCCGCGGCCCGAACTCCAGGGCCGCATGCCGGCTTTTGCCGCTTATGCGGCGGGCCTGGCCGAAGGATTGGCGAACCAGCACGGCTACCGAGCCGAGTCCGCTCCGCCGGGTCTTGTCGATCCTAACCTCGCCGCGATCGGCCAGCGGTTGACCCTGGTTGGCACCGGCTTCAGTTGTGTCTCGTGCCACAACGTCGGAGCCCAGAAGGCGTTGGCGGGAAAAGACACCGCCACGGTCAACTTCGCCTGTGTGGCTGAGCGGTTGCGTCCGAGCTATTACTGGCGATACGTGCAGGACCCGCCACGCCTTGTGCCTTCGACCATGATGCCGAAGTTCATTGGAGATGACGGCACCACGCCGATCAAGAGCGTGTACGATGGGGATCCGCAGAAGCAATTCACGGCCATCTGGCATTACCTGTTGTCGCTGCGGGGCGAAGCGTTTGCCAGATGATTCCCCTTCGGCAGATACGCACCGCACGACTCCCGGACCACGAGGCGCGGTGTCAGGGCTACGCTGCGAGCTGGTAATGCCGGCTCAGCAATGTGGCTGAGCATGGTCCGGAACGCGATCACGGCGATGTCGCGGCAAGGTTGGTGGACGGTGGTGAGCGGAGGAGAAACGAGCGTTGCGTACTTCACGTCGTCAAAGCCCACCACGCGTACGTCGCGAGGCACGCTAACTCCCATCGAGCCTAGGGAGCGCATCAGGATGGCCGCAGTTTCGTCGTTGGCGCAGATGAAGGCGTCCGCCCGCTTGCCGGCCATGAGCTGTCGGACGAACTTGGGTGAAGCTGGATCGCCGATACGGATCCAGCCGAGGTCGTTCTCCAAACGAAACCGAACCAAGGCCTCCCGCACGCCCGCGATGCGGGCATCGACGGTGGGTGCGGAGTGTGGGGGGGCAACAAAGCAGAGCCAGCGACAGCCGAGCTTGATGAGGTGTTCGGCGAGCAAGTAACCGCCCGCCATGTTGTCCATGCCCACCAGGTTGAAGTCGCTGCGGTGGGGAAAAGATTGCAGATCCCGGTCAAGGAGGACGACCGGGATGCCGGCCTCTCGGAGCATCTCGGCGAGGCGGCGGTTGGCTGATTCTTTCTCGGGCACCAGTTCGTAGGGCGCGAAGAAGACCCCGCTGACTCGACGTTCGATGAAGTGACGGCACAGTTCCTCCGCGTGTTCCAGGCTGGCGTCGGTGTCCTGGTGTGGATGAGTGGAGCCGCCCCAAAGCAGGCTGTAGTCATGCACCCGGGCATAGCTTGCGAGTTCACCGCAGATGAGCTCGAAGATCTCGGTATTGCCCAGGCCGGGAATGAGCAGACCGAGTTGTCGCGTGGACACCGCAGCGTTGGCCGTGGCGCTCTCTCGCACATAGGTGCCCGAGCCGGCGCGGCGCTCGATGAGTCCCTCGCTTCGCAGATCGAGCAATGCTCGTGCGACGGTAGGGCGCGAGACTCCGAATTGTTTCACGAGTTGGGCCTCGCTGGGCAGCCGGGCACCGGCGCCGTAGCGACCCCCGGCGATCTCGGCACGCAACTGACTCGAGAGTTGGCCATGTTTGGTGCGGTTGGACATACTGACAGCTTTTGATCCTGTCATAACAACTTTCGGTGTTGAAGGTCAAATCGGTCCTTACACGGAACCGAGCGGTGGCGTCATCTGTAGGCATGCCCAACACGACGCATCAAGCGGCTGCCTATCCCCCCAGCACGCCTGCGCAGAAATCCGCGATGGCGGGACGGCTCTTTCTCTGGTCGATCACCTCAGCGCTCGCGGGCTTTCTCTTCGGCTTCGACACCGTGGTGATCTCGGGCGCCGAAAAGACGATCCAATCACTTTGGCAACTGGGGGCGGCGATGCACGGATTTACCATGGCGTCGGCGCTCTACGGCACCGTTCTAGGCTCGTTGCTGGGTGGTTGGCCGGCGGACCGCTTCGGGCGCCGGGCCACCCTGCGTTGGATCGGGGTCCTTTACCTGACCTCGGCGGTAGGCACCGGCCTGGCACCGAATGTTTATATGTTCATCATTGCGCGATTCATCGGTGGCCTGGGGATCGGTATTTCCACCGTGGCGGCGCCCCTCTACATTGCGGAGATCGCCCCGGCCGAGAGTCGGGGGCGGCTGGCCGGCCTCTTTCAGTTCAATATCGTCTTTGGCATCGTCATCGCCTTTCTTTCGAATTCTTTGCTCGCCGGCGTAGGCGAGCACGCCTGGCGTTGGATGTTGGGCGTTGCGGTATTCCCTTCGCTGCTTTATTCGGTGCTCTGCTTTCGGATTCCCGAGAGCCCTCGCTGGCTGATTGGCCGCAAGGGTGACCGAGAAGCCGGCATCGAAGTGTTGCGTCTGATCCGGCCTGAGTCTTCTCCCGCTGAACTGGCGGCCAGCGCGGATGAGATCGCGAAGCATTCTTCCCAGAAGGAAGCAGGCGAACGATTTTGGACCCTCGAGCTCCGCCGCCCGATCCTGCTGGCTTTCCTGATCGCATTTTTCAACCAGCTTTCTGGAATCAATGCCATCCTCTACTTCGCGCCGCGGATCTTTGAACTCACCGGGCTCGGTGCCAAGGCCGCGCTGCTCCAGTCGGTTGGCATCGGCATCACGAACCTCATCTTCACCTTCGTTGGCTTGCGGCTCATCGACCGGCTGGGGCGTCGCACGTTGCTCTACATCGGGTCGGCGGGGTATATACTCTCCCTAGGGCTTACGGCTTGGGCCTTCTTCACCCAACACTTCGAGATCGTTCCGGCGTGCATCTTCGCTTTCATTGCGGCCCACGCGGTTGGGCAGGGCACCGTTATCTGGGTGTTCATCTCCGAGATCTTTCCTAACCGGCATCGGGCCGAAGGTCAGGCGCTTGGGAGCTTCACGCATTGGATCTTCGCAGCCTTGCTGACAACCCTTTTCCCCAAGATGGTGACGGCTTTTGCGCCCGGCTACGTTTTCGCATTCTTTTGCGCGATGATGGTGCTGCAGTTATGCTGGGTGAAATTCATGATGCCAGAGACGAAAGGGGCGACCCTCGAACAAATGCAGGATCGCTTGTACACACACTAGCACTTGAAGCAGTTCAAAGTAATCGGAGTCGGTGAAGTTCTGTGGGATTTGTTGCCCAGCGGGCCCCAGTTGGGCGGCGCGCCGACAAACTTCGCGTATCATGCCCACGCGCTCGGGGCGCGTGCGGCGGTGATCTCGCGAATCGGGCGTGATGATTATGGCCGGGATTCGCTCGCGCGGCTCTCGGCTATGGGCCTGCCTGAAGAAACCATCCAGGTGGACGAGCGCGCCCCCACGGGCACGGTGTTGGTGGCACTGAGCAAGGACGGGGTCCCGCATTACACGATTCAGGAAGGGGTGGCTTGGGACCGCCTCGAGGTTAGCGCCTCGGCCCTGGAAGCGGTCTATGACGCCGATGTTGTGTGCTTCGGCACGCTCGCGCAGCGGGACCCCATCTCACGGGCGGCGATCCAGCGCTTGCTGGCCGCCGCATCGGCGTCCGCGCTGCGTGTTTTGGACATCAACTTGCGCCAGCATTTTTATACCCGCGAAATCATTACGGATTCCCTGGCCCTTTCAAACGTGCTGAAGGTGAACGAAGGAGAGCTGGCATTTTTGGCGGAGATGTTTGACTTGGCAGGGGGAGAGCGGGCCAGGATCTCAAGACTTGCCGAGCGTTACCGCCTGCGCGTCGTGGCTTGCACGCGCGGGGAACGGGGGAGTGTTCTGTTTTCGGAGGGCCGCTGGTCAGATCATCCAGGTGAGCCTTCTGCGGTGGTGGATACCGTGGGTGCTGGGGATTCGTTCACGGCAGCGATGGTGCTGGGCCTGCTGGCGGGCTGGGACCTGGATGTGATCAACCGTCGAGCCAACGAGGTCGCTGCTTTTGTGGCCTCGTGCGCCGGTGCTACGCCGGAGTTGCCCGATCGCCTGCGGCTGCCGTTTAACCCCAAGCCCCCGTCGCAGTCCACTCCCTGACGCAACGCCAAGCAACCAGGCATGAGAATAACCCATGACACTGACTTGAACTCGATCCTTTGGTTCACGATGCTGGCGTGCGCAGCAAGCCTCATTTTGCCGCTCCAAGGTTCCGCCGAGGATCGTTATCGCGAGGCGTTCCGGCCGCAATTCCACTTCACGCCGGAGCGCAACTGGATGAACGATCCAAACGGCATGGTTTTCTTCGAGGGTGAGTATCACCTGTTCTACCAACACAATCCTTTTGGCGACAAGTGGGGCCATATGAGCTGGGGCCACGCCGTCAGCCACGACCTGGCTCATTGGGAACACCTCCCACTCGCCCTGGCTGAGGAGGGTGGGGTCATGATCTTTTCGGGAAGCGCGGTTGTGGATTGGGGTAATACCAGCGGATTCGGGAAGGACGGCAAGCCCCCACTGGTGGCTATCTACACCGGACATTACACGACCAAGCCGCTCCAGAACCAAAACATCGCATACAGCACCGATCGAGGGCGCACCTGGGTTAAGTACGCGGGCAATCCCGTGCTCGACCTAAAAATGGCTGACTTCCGCGACCCGAAGGTCTTCTGGGACGAAGCCAGGTCTCGCTGGCTGATGACGGTTGCGCTGCCGGCGGAGAAAAAGGTTCACTTTTATGCGTCGCCAGATCTCAAGGAGTGGAAATATGTGGGCGAGTTTGGCCCCTCGGGCGCGACTGGTGGGCTATGGGAGTGTCCGGACCTTTTCCCGGCGGTGGTGGAAGGCGGGGGCACCAAATGGGTGCTGATCGTGAACGTCAATCCCGGCGGCCCGGCGGGTGGCTCAGGCTGCCAGTATTTCGTGGGCGAATTTGACGGCAACCGTTTTATCGCAGACACGCGAGGTTCCTCGACCCCCCCGGCTCTTTGGGCGGACAGGGGCCGCGACTTCTATGCGGCCGTTTCCTGGGGCGATATTCCCAAGGGCGACGGGCGCCGCCTCTGGCTTGGCTGGATGAGCAATTGGGATTACGCCAACGACGTGCCGACCGCACCGTGGCGCAGCGCCATGACCATTCCCCGCGAACTCGGTCTGCGCAAAACCGGAGACGGGATGCGGTTGGTCCAGAAGCCGGTCCACGAATTCGCGGCTTTGCGCGGTGAGCACTATCACTTCAATGGCGGCACAGTTCCCGAGGTGAACGAGTGGGTCCAGAAGAACAAGCTTCAGAGTGAATCGGTGGAACTGAGTGTTGAGTTTGCCCCGAGCCGGGCAGAGAACCAGGGGGTGAGATTGTTTAGAGGAGTCAGTGAAGAGACGGTCGTTGGTATCGACCGAGACCACGGGCGGGTTTACGTCGATCGGACGCGGTCTGGGAACGTGGGTTTTCATCCGAAATTCCCTGGCAAGAACGTTGCCCCGCTGGCCAGGCCTAACGATCGGGTCCGGCTGGAGATCTTCGTGGACGCCTGCTCCATCGAGGTTTTTGTCAATGACGGCGAGGCAGTGCTCAGCAATTTGGTGTTCCCTTCGAGGGACAGCCGCGGCGTCGAATTCTTCGGGCCAGTGGATGGGACGCTCATCTCCTCCGTGGATGTTTGGCCGTTGAGTTCGGCGTGGCGGAAATAGGCGGTCGAGGTCAGAACACCATGTTAAATAAGATCTGGATGACCTATACGAAATCACCAAAGAAAGCGCCTGACAGGGTGAAAGGCTGTTCTCGCGTGCCCTCTGGCCACCATTTCCAACCGAACTGGCGAGGAGCAGGGTTAGTCTCCAAGGCAGCTTACTTCACGCTCCGCTTGCTGACTGTTGGGCTATGTATCGTCGCTGTCTCAGGCTCGACGGCGGAGGCCCCGGCGCCAGCCAGCACCATTTTCAAAGACGCCGTGGCAGTCTGGCACATGGCCGATCTCAAGGACGCCGCCAGCAAGAGCGATCTGACGCTGGTGGGGAACGTTACGCTCGGATTGAAGCTGGGGGGGGCGGAATTGCAGGACTCGCTGGCCGGTGGCAACGATGGCCTGGTCGCACAAATCAATGGGGGGTACCTGGATGCGGGACAGGGGGCTGATGGAGTGTTGAACCTCACTGGTTCCGCGCTTACGGTCAGCGTCCGTCTGCGTAACCCTTCAGGCGCTTGGGAATTCCCGCTCTTCAGCAAGCACGGCGGCCACGAGCGTCTGGTTTACAATCTCTATTCGCTATCCTCGGAAATTGGGTTCGAACTGGGGACCCGTGACACCGCCGATGTATGGCGAGTCAGCGTGCCGGCAGCGAAGATTGGCGCAAGCGCATGGCACACCATCATCTGCCGCTACGACGGGAGCAAGCTGCAGATGTTCGCCGACGGCGTGTTAATGGACGAGACTACCGCCACCGGCCTCCTGCGGGAGGGGAATCCGGTGCCCTGCCTGGTGGGCGCGGAATCATACGGAAGCAGCACTAAGTCCGGTTGGAAGGGGGAGATCGACCATGCAGCCATTTGGAGACGGGCGCTTTCGGATGCAGAAATCGAACGCCTGAGCGGGGGAGCACAGCGGGTGGCTGCGCTCAAGCTTGCCTACTCGAAAGAGCCACAGGTTTTGCCCGTGCCCGCGGATCTCTACCAAGAGAAGTTCCGTCCCCAGTTTCACGTCACCGCGCGCCAGTGGACGGTTCACAAACTGAACCCTGGCATGAAGGAGGAGGGCTGGATCAATGATGTCAACGGGCTCATATACCACCGAGGGCAGTTCCATCTATTTGCGCAGCGCTGGGCGCGGTGCTGGCTCCATTTTGTCAGCAAGGACCTGGTTCATTGGACCGAGCTTGAGCCGGCATTTTGGGAGGAGCGACGGTTTGGCACCGGGGTCCAATCGGGCACGATCGTTTACGATAGCCAGAACGTATCGGGGCTTTCGAGCGATCCCAAGAATCCGCCTTTGGTCGCTTTCTGGAGCGGTTTTGACAACCGCAGCCAGTGCATCTCCTACAGCCTGGACCATGGGTTTACGTGGGCCAAATACGCGAAGAATCCTTACATGATCCATCCTGAGCGCGACCCGAAGGTGTTTTGGTATCAACCCGGCCAGAAGTGGGTCATGGTGCTCTACGCGGATGCCAAGTATCACATTCTCAATTCAACCAATCTGTTGGCCTGGGTCGATCAGAAGAACCCAATACCGGACTGTTTCGAGTGTCCGGATCTCTTTCAGTTGCCGATGGATGGGGACGTTAAGCGTATGAAATGGGTTCTGGTGAGGGGAAACGGAAAGTACTCCATCGGGCAATTCGATGGCACGAAGTTTACGGCGGAGAGCGAGCAACTACCCTGTGACCTGGGCGCGAACTTCTACGCGACTCAATCGTGGGGCGACATTTCCGGCCAGCCCGGCAGGAGAGTTCAAATTGCCTGGATGCGAGACGGCAAGTACCCGGAGATGCCGTTCAACCAGCAATTGTCTTTCCCGTGCGACCTGACACTTCGTTCGTCGCCGGAGGGGCTTAGGATCCACCGACTGCCGGTCAGGGAAATCCGCAGCCTCTACCGAAAGAAGCATGAATGGAAGAACAAGGACATCAAGCCGGACGAAAACCTCTTAAACGGCGTTTCGGGCGAGCTGTTTGACATTCAGTTGCAGGTTGACCTCCGCGGCGCCTCCGAGTTTGGCATCCGGTGCGGGAATGAAGCCGTCACCTATTTTGCGGAGAAAGGCACACTGGTCTGTCTAGGGAGGGAGGCCAAGGTGCCGACGACCAGCGGACGGATCACTCTGCGGATCCTGGTCGATCGTACTTCGATAGAGCTGTTCGCCGCCGACGGCAGGGTATCGATGAGCTCGTGTCGTTTGCCTGGGGGTCAGAACGAGGGGTTGGAGCTGCTTCGCAAAGGAGGTAATCCGAGAGTGGTGTCCATGGTCGTAAACGAACTCAAACCGGCTTGGCCAACCCTAAAGGCTGGTAGGGTCGAATGAGTGGACGAGATGGGCGACCCCGACAGGCGGCAAAGGCTTTCCGTTATCCGATAATTGCTTGAGAAATAGCCGATAATCACGGGAGTTAGGAAGATTAGATCGCAGAGAATGAAGGCTAGAGGGTTGCGCTCGGGGGAACGGCGCTGAAGGTGATGGGTTTATTGGTAAAGTGACGAGCCAAGGCGCCGGCACCTTTGGCGCGTGAACCGTTGAGAAGGGCGTAAGCCTCTTCGAGGGCGGCAGAGGCGGCGGCGGAGGATCCGGCTGACGACTGGGCCGTCTCGGCCGGGCGGGCGCCGGATTTGCCGGTTGTTTCCGGTGTCGCGGAGGGCTGCTGTGTTGACCGTTGCTTTTCGGCCAGCGCCAGCTTGCGCTCGGCATATTCGAGCTTGCGGATCCGCAAGACGAGGTCGAGGGCACGGGTGATGTCGTCGATGGAACTGGCTGGGGAGCAGGCAAGGAGGTAGGCGCGCTGGCGGACGGCGTCAAAGGTGGCTAAATCGAAGCAGCGGGCGTCCTCGAGGGCGGCGGCGGCGCAGGCGCGGGTGTTGGTGAGGCGTTGCGCGCGTTGTTCGAGAATGCGCGGAACGCAGAAGGCATCCCAGAACTCGGAGAAGCGGTTGAGGGAGCGGATTTCGATGCCGAAGTCGGAGGCGACTTGTTTTTGGGCCTCCTTGTAGGACATGCCGTCAAGAAGCCAGTCGACGAGCTGCTCGCGCTGGTCGGTTGGGAGGTTGAGCAGTTTGGCGTCAGAACGGTGTTTGCGGGCAGGGGTGGGGGAGTCGGCGGATGGAGTTTGGGGCGTGTCGGGGCAGGGGAGGATAGTTGGCTCTGGAAGATCGGTTTTCATAGTGGATCGAGAGTTGGAGGTCCTTTCATCATGTTCTGTCATTCTTACTACCTGCGCGGAGTTTAGCTCCGAGGGTGGGACAAATACGGTCCAATGGTTGAGAATCTTGGAGAAGCTGGAACCGGATGGCCAAATGGGGTTAGGCCCGGGCCGTGAGGTCAAGTTTCAACGATTAGAGATCGAAACCCAAAGCCCCAGGACTCTATTACGCGTTAAAGGAAGTCCCTGTTATGTCGATATGCTCGAAAAGTAGCTGGGAACATGGCACCTGCAGCACCTAAGGATTAGGTGTGGGCGGGGAGGCGGCTCGGTGGGTGATCGATGAAAACGGAAAGCGGAACTCAGGTTGGGTTGCCCCGGGCCGGGTCCGGCTGGTTGGCGCTGAGGTGCGTTTTGGGCGCGACCTTGACGTGGATGACCTCGGCGCAGGAGACCAACACCCAGAGCCTGGCCGAGCTCAAGTCGCTGGACTTCGAGCAGTTGTTCGACGTGAAAGTCGCCACAGTCTATGGGGCCTCCAAGCACGAGCAGTTAGTCACGGAGGCACCGTCTTCCGTCACCATCATTACGCGGGACGAAATCCAGAAATTCGGCTACCGCACACTGGCAGAAAGCCTGAATGGAGTCTCGGGGCTCTATGTTCGGAACGACCGCAACTTTTCAATGCTGGGCATCCGGGGTTTCGCCCATCCTGGGGATTACAACTCCAGCTTCCTATTGCTGGTGGATGGTCATCGGGTCAACGACGCGGTCACTGCCAACGCCGCGATCGACCACGGGTTCCTGGTGGACGTGGACCTGATCGAGAGAGTCGAGGTAATCCGCGGCCCCGGGGCGTCTCTTTACGGAGACAACGCGGTGCTTGGGGTGATCAATGTCATCACGCGTCGAGGGCGCGATATCAATGGTGCGGAAGTGTCGGCGAGCGGGGAGAGCCTGGGCGGTTACACGGGTCGCTTCAGTTACGGGGCCAAGTTAAGCAATCAGGTGGAGGTGGCCATTTCGGGGAGTTACCAGCACAGCGATGGGAATTCGCGGCTCTACTACCGGGATTTTGACGACCCGGCAACCAACAACGGGGTTGCGGAACACGCCGACGCTGAACGGTCTGGCAGCATTTTCACTTCTATTTCATGGAAGGACTTCACCCTCGAAGGGGCCGTCGTGGAGCACGTCAAAAACATACCGACGGCTTCATACGGGACCGTGTTCAACGATCCGCGGAACCAGACCAAGGACGACCAAACCTATCTGGACCTAAAGTTCGAACATGAGTTCGAAAACGAGCTGGAGCTCCTGGCGCGAGTTGGGTATGACCGCGGAACCACTCTGGGGACCTACGTCTATGATCGCGGGTTGCCGGAGCTGGTGCTGAATGAGGATGATTTCCAAAGCCAGCGCCTGACGACGGATCTGCAATTGCGGCGCACTTTCTTCGAACGGCACAGGGTGACAGTGGGCGCGCAGTTGGTGGAGAACATCGAGCAACACCAGATGAACTACGACGTCCTGCCCGCGTCTGTTTACCTCGATGATCGGCACCACGGACTGGATTACGCGCTCTACCTCCAGGAGGAATACCGGATCTGCAGGAATGTGATCTTCAACGGGGGTTTGCGCTATGACAACTTCCACACTGGCGCCAATTCGTTCGACCCCCGCCTGGCGTTGATCTACCAACCGGTGGAAGTGACCACGCTGAAAATGCTTTACGGCACGGCGTTCCGGGCTCCCAGCCCCTACGAGCTCTACTATTCTGACGGGGGCATCTCCCAAGTTCCGAGCCCCAATCTCAAACCCCAGAGCATCACAACCTACGAGCTAGTGGCCGAACAGAAGCTAGGCAAACACCTGAGCGCCTCCGTCGCCGGCTTCCATTACGACATTCAAGACCTGATCGGGACGTCAACGGTGCCGGCGGGCCAGCCGAATGAGGGGCTGATCCAATTGCAGAATCTAGGCAGCGTCGATGTGAACGGGATGGAACTTACGTTGAACGGGAGCTGGGCGCGGGGCCTGCAGGGGCGGGCTAGTTACGCCTATACGGACGCTCGCGACAACATGACTGGGGCGCGACTGGTCAACTCTCCGATGCATCTTGGCAAGTTCAGTTTCACTGTCCCGCTGTACCGGGAACAGCTTTTTGGGAGTCTGGAGCTGCTCTCGATGAGCGGGCGCCGGACCCTCGCCGATCAGCAGGATCGTGGGTACGCCACGGTCAACGCCACCCTGTTCAGCCGCGAGTTGCTACGTGGCCTTGAGCTTTCCGCCAGTGTTTACAACCTCTTCGATGTCAAATACAGCGACCCGGGTGGGCCGGAACATACCCAAGATCTCATCCAACAGGACGGCCGAGGCTTCCGCGTCAAGCTAACCTACCGGTTCTGAGCCTTGCATGGTTGATCCGCATCATTCCATGGAAACAGAGAACCGCCACAGCGGTAACCGATGCTTTGGAGCGCTGCTGCGACCCATCGCCTTGGCCCTATTGCTGACTCTCTCGGGGGGTTGCGCCCTGGCGGCCGACACGGTCACCGCCGCGGACGAGTATCCACTCAAAGCGGTCTTTCTGTTCAAGGTCCTCAAGTTCGTGGAGTGGCCACCGGAGGCTTTCTCCGCGACCAACGCTCCCCTGGTTGTGGGCGTGGTTGGTGAGGATCCCTTCGGCAGCGTCCTGGAGAAGACTTTCCAGGGTGAGACGGTGCAGAAACGGCCGGTGGTGATCAGACGGCTTAGCCTCACCGACGACGCGCGAAGCTGCCATGTGCTCTTCATCAGCCGCTCGGAACAAGAGCGCTTGGGGGCGCTCCTGGACCGATTGGGGAACAGTCCGGTATTGACCGTTGGGGACACGGCCGGGTTTGCCGAACGGGGAACGATGTCCAACCTGGTCCTGGTCTCGGACAGCATCAAGTTGGAGATCAACTTGGCGGCGGCCCAACAAGCTGGTCTCCAGATCAGTTCCAAATTGCTCTCCCTGGACCGTGTGCTGAAGGTCAAATCCAAGCGTTCGCCGCCCGCTCCTTGATGCTTATGCGATTGACGCGACTGCAAGACTTGCCCATCCAGCGCAAAATGCTGGTGATGACGCTCTTGATCTGCGGGGCGGTCTTGGGGGTGGCCACCGCCGCACTCTTCGCCTTTCAGGTCTACAGCATCCGTGCAAACCTTCACGAGGACACCGCCACGTTGGCTCAAATCATTGCCGGCAACGCGACGGCGGCGGTGGGTTTCGAGGATCCCAAGACGGCGAAGGAAATCCTTAGCTCGCTCAAGGCCAAAACATCCCTGCGGAGCGCGGTGATCGCGCGGTCCGACGGCACGGTGCTGGCGGAGTTCCCCGAATCAGTGGGGACCAACGGCTTTGGCGCATTCCTGCCCGCCGGACGCTTCGGCTACGACGGTGGGTACATTCTTTACACGCAGCCCATCCGCGACCCGGAAGGCAAGGTGCTCGGCATGCTCTACCTGCGGGCAGAATACCAGAGCGTGTTAGTGCGGTTGCTGGGGTGGTACGGGCTGGTGGTGGTAGTCGTGGTGGCGCTTTCGATCGCGTTGGCAGCACTGCTCACAGGTCGGTTGCAGGGTGTGATCACTCATCCCGTGCTGGCGCTGGCCCACACCGCCCAACTCATCGCGGAGAACCAGGACTACTCGGTGCGCGCGAAGGGGGCGGACCGACGGGATGAACTGGGGCAGCTCAACCGGGCGTTCAACCAGATGCTCGGGCGAATCGAGGACCAAGACCAGGCGCTCAAGGAAAGCCAGGAGCGCTACGAGGTAGCCATCGCCGGGGTGAACGATGGCATCTGGGACTGGAACCTTAAAACCAATGAGGTCTTCTACTCGCCCCAGTGGAAACACATGCTTGGGTATTCGGATGAAGAAATCGGGAATGATTATGCCGCCTGGGAGTCACTTCTGCATCCAGAGGACGTTGGTCCCACCTTGGCGATCTTAAGAGACTACCTCGAAGGCCGCCGCGCCGTGTACGAGGTCGAGTTTCGCATGCGCACCAAGAGCGGGGAGTTTCGCTGGATCCTGGCTCGTGGGGCGGCTTTGCGCCATTCCGATCAGAAACCCTACCGCATGGCCGGTTCGCACACCGACGTGCACGGCCGCAAACAGGCGGAGGCAGAAGTGCTCGCCGCCCGGCGGCGATTCGAGACCCTGGTCAATTCCCTGGATGGCATCGTGTGGGAGTGCCAGGCCAGCACACTCCAATTCACTTTTGTGAGCCGGCAGAGTGAACGTCTACTGGGCTATGCGCCGGAGCAGTGGATGGCTAACCCAACATTCTGGCAGGAGCATTTGCATCCGCAGGACGCGGAGCGGGCGATCCAAACCTGTCGCGAGGTGATTGCCAAGCGGCAGCCCTATGGTTACGAGTACCGGATGATCGCCGCCGACGGGCGGGCGGTGTGGATTCGTGAGAGCGGAGACGTGCTCGTACAGCACGACCAGCCCGTGTTGGTGCGCGGCATCTTCCAGGACATCACCGAACAGAAGCGCGCGGCCGAGGAGCTGGCCCGACTCAATCGCGAGTTGGTGGATACCTCCCGCCAAACCGGCATGGCGGAGGTGGCCACCGGGGTGCTTCACAACGTGGGCAACGTCCTCAACAGCGTGAACGTCTCCTGCACCCTGGTAGTGGACCGGGTGCGCCATTCCAGGGTCGCCAACCTGACCAAGGTGGCGGCGATGCTCGAGGCGCAAAACGGAAGTCTCGCCGAGTTCCTCACGCACGATCGAAAAGGCCGGAAAATCCCCGCCTACCTCTGCTCGCTGGCCCCGGTGCTGATGGAGGAGCAGTCTTTCACCCTTAAGGAGCTTCACTCCCTGCGCGACCGCGTCGACCACATCAAGGAGATTGTGGCCATGCAGCAGAGCTACGCCAAGGTTTCGGGCATCATCGAAACGCTCCCGATCATCCAACTCGTCGAGGACGCGATCAGTCTCAACACCGGCGCGCTGGCCCGCCACGGTGTCACGGTGCAACGGCAGTTTGAGCACACGCCCCTGGTGGCGACCGACAAACACAAGGTGTTGCAGATTCTGCTTAACCTCATACGAAACGCCAAGCACGCCTGCGAAGCGGGGGGGCGCGAACCCAAACTCCTGACCCTGCGCGTAGTCAGCCCGCAAGCGGACCTGGTCCAGGTGCAAGTGATCGACAACGGTGTGGGGATTCCGCCGGAGAACCTGACCAAGATTTTTGCCCATGGCTTCACCACGCGACCCGGTGGGCACGGTTTCGGCCTCCACAGCGGCGCGTTGGCCGCAAGCGAATTGGGCGGCCAACTCTCGGCCTCCAGCGAAGGCTCCGGGCGGGGCGCGACTTTCACCCTCGAACTGCCGCTCAAAAGCTAGAAGGTCCAGGCCGGGGTCGGTTCCAAAGTTTCTCCTTAAGTCGGCCAAATTCCATCCGAGATATTATAGTAACACGGCTTATGTCCGAGCCATGGGCCTGCAAGTGCCGGCCATCTTGATAGTGGGTGACGGTGCAAAGGAGGTAATGAGGATGGCAAAAAGTGGTGAGCGCACCTCCCAAGCTCGCCCGAGTGTTGGCCCCGTGTCGCCGGACAGAAGATCGTCTTCTCGCGCGGACTTGGCGCCAGAATAAAAAGCGCAGTTCACTTATGGAACGAAGCAATCTAACACGCGCGGATTGGGCAGCCTTCCTCGCGGCCATGACCCTGGTGGCCTGTCCAGCCCTTGAGGGGAACGCCGAGCTTGCGACGGCTCCGGTGACGACGGCTTCCGTCAGCGGCGAATCCGAAACGTTGGAGATGAACCTCGAGCAGTGCATCGAGGCGGCTTTGCAGGCCAACCATCGGCGTCCGGCATCGAGGTTCGCGGTCGCGATGGCTGAGGCGCAGCATCGCCAGGCGCTGGCGGGTTACTGGCCGCAGCTCACCGGCAAAGGCGGTTACCAGCGAATGGATCAGTCGCCGGATTTCCTTTTCCCCGCAAACTCCTTTACCACACTGCCGACGACGATTGAGTTCCCGAACGGCGGAACCATTCCTATCACCTTCCCCTCACCTACGGGCCCGGTGACGGTGCCCCTGAAGGCGCTTCCGGTGCCCGCCCAGAGCGTGGACGTGCCTGCGCAGGACATCAAATTGATGGATCCCGACTCCTACGTGGCCTCGCTGAACCTAACCTGGCTGCTGTTTGACGGGGGAATGAGGAAGGGCTACCGCGAACAGAGCCAAGGGCTGGTGGACATGATGAAGGAGGAGGCGCGGCGTACCGATTTGGAGATTACCGACAGCGTCAAGCGGTACTACTACGGCGCTGTGCTCGCGCAGCAACTTCACCAGGTGGGTGAAGATACCCTAGCACGCATGGAGGCCACGCTGAACCTGACGTCCACGATGTACAAGGAGGGATCCGGCAAGGTAAAGAAGACAGATTATCTGGACAACAAGGTGATGGTGGAGTCGCTGCGATCGATGGTCGCCCTACTTGAGAAGAACGAGGCGATGGCGCAAGCGGCGCTGGCCTATACCATGGGGATGTCTTGGCAGAGGAGCGTCAAGCCGGTGGACAAGGAGATACCGTTCGCTCCCTACACGGACCACATGGATCGCCTTGTGGCCACAGCGTATCAGTTTAGCCCGGATTGGGCGAAGGTGGACGCCGGCCTCCGCGCGGCGGAAGGCTCAGTTCGAACGGCGAAGAGTGGCCACTGGCCCAAGCTGGCGGTCACGGGCGAACTGCACAAATGGTGGAACGACTATGACGCTGGCATGGCTACGGATCGGAACAAGGAGGGCTGGACGGCCGGCGTCGGCATCGAGATCCCCATCTTCGACGGATTTCTGACCCGAAACAAGGTGCGTGAAGCCCACGCTCGGGCAGACAAAATCAAGGAGGAGCGGTTGCTGCTCAAGGAGGGGATCGGCCTGCAGATCAAAGACATTTTTCTTGGCCTCGCCGCCGCGGGGAAATCACACCAGGCCACCCTGGACGCCCTGACCGCGGCCCAGGAGAACCGGGATTTGAATACACGCGCCTACCAGAACGACCTGGTGGAGACCGAGAAAGTGATCCGAGCCCAATTGATGGAAGCGCTGATGTTCGCCCAGCATTACCGGACCCGCTATGACCACATCGCGTTGCAGTCGCAACTGAACCTGGTGGTTGGGTCGGAGGTGCTGAAACAACTGCAGACGAAATGACGCTCGCGCTTATCCAAACAGTTTTCCGTTTCGCGTGGCGGCTGATCAGGACCGCGACCGGTCGGGCGGCCGCAGTGCTGCTGGGGGGCGGCATCTTGCTCCTTGCTCAGAGCGCGGAGAAAGCTGCGCAGAAGGATCTGACGCCGGTGCGGTTCGCCTTCTCCTCTCAGATGTTCACGGACGTCAACGAAAACGACGCCCGAGCATCGGTGAAGGCGTGGGCCTTGGCATTGGCGCGAGAGCGTGGTGTGCCGATGAGCACAGAGCCGATCGTGTTGTCGGGCACCACCCAGCTTAGGGACTTCCTGAGCGATGCCTTGATTGACGGGGCGGCGGTAACGACGGAGGAGTATTTGAGCCTGGAGCCGGAGCTTCAGGGGACGAACATGTTCGTGTCATTCATCGGAGGGGAGTACGCCGAGGTCTATCTGATGCTGGTGCGCGTCGACTCGGGGATCACCGACCTGGGCGGGTTACGGGGGCGGAAGATCACTCTGTTTGAGAACCCACGGATGTCCCTGGCGCCGCTGTGGCTGGATTTGACTTTGTCAGAGCAGGGGCTGGGACCCCCTGCACGGCATTTTGGCCAGGTCGTGAGAGCGCAGAAGCTGCCGAAGGTAGTGCTGCCCGTTTTCTTTCGCCAACAGGACGCCTGCATTGTCACCCGTCGTGGTTTCGAGACGATGTGTGAGCTGAATCCGCAAGTCCGCGCTCAACTGAGAGTGCTGGTAACGTCGCCGGCTGTGGTGCCGGCGGTGGGCTTCCTGCGGCGGGGGTACGATTCACCCATTCGCGACATGATGCTGAGTGCCCTGCGGGGCCTGGAAAAAAGCGCCGCTGGAGAGCAGGTGCTGACATTGTTCCAGAGCGATCAGCTCCAGGAAGTCTCGGCCACGCTGCTGGGCAGCGCCAGGGACTTGGTCGAGGCTCATCGGCGCCTGAACCTGACCGGGGTCGTCGCGACAAACCTTCCCGTGGCCGCTACTGCCAACCTTGAACCCCGTCATGCGCCATGATTCCGAAGGGAGACCAACGGGACCTATGGGGACGACGCCAACCCAAGCGAATCGCGCGATGATCACGCTCCAGACCAGGTTGCGCCATTGGCCGTGGCGCTGCCGTCGGGGGGCGGTCGCTGCTGCCCTGCCGCCGGTGAGAATTCTGGCGGTTTGCTCTCTCCTGTTTGGGGCGCCATTTGCCGCCGCCGAGGATCCGAGTTCCCCGCCTACGGCGGCTTCGATCCGGATTGGCATCGGCCCGGGAACCTGGCACGGGATCAACCCGAATGACGCCCAAGCCGCGATGACGGCGTGGGCCCGAACGATCTTGGAGCAAAGGCAGATTGCGGTGGGTGTGGACGCTCAGTTGTTCGAAACCACCGAGGCGATGCGCAACGCGCTGAGGAGCGGCCAGATCGACGCCGTAACCATGCTCGCTGATCAGTTCTTGAGTATGGACCCCGAGCTCCAACCAGACGAGATTTTCGTCGCTCGGCAAAGTCATTCTTTCACCGAGCGCTACGCAGTGGTCGTGCATCAGGCCGGCGGCATCACTAATGTTGGGGCCTTATCAGGCCGGGCAATGGTTCTACAAACTGGGGCCCGGACCTGCCTCGGCTCACCCTGGCTTGATACGCTCCTGGCGCAGGAGCGGTTGGGCCCCGCGGAAAAGGTGTTGAAAACCTTGACGAGAGTCGACAGCCCTTCGAAGGCAGTGCTCCAGGTCTTCTTCCATCAGGCGGACGCCTGCTTGGTCACCTCCAATGTCTTTGACACGGCGTGTGAACTCAACCCGCAATTGCGAAAAGAGCTGAGGGTGCTGGCTGTCTCCCCGGAGGTTGTGTCAGCCATGTTTTTCTTTCGCCGTGGTTACGTCTCGAGCGCGCGAGACCGGTTGGAACCCGCGATTCTGAAGCTGCATGAAACCCCCGCAGGCCTGCAGGTTTTGACGGTCTTCCAATCCGATGGGATGGTGAAACAGCCACTGACATGCCTTGAAGGCAGCCGGCACTTGCTGGCAGAGTACGACCGGGCCAGGATGCGGTTGGGTGGCGGCAAGGAGTGAAGACGAAGGAGATGAGCAACCCGACCTTGAGCATCACGCTGCGCACGGCCTTGCTCTCCTGGTTGGTCACGATCGTCACGCTGCTGATCTTTGTGGCGGTGATCATTCCCCAACAGAAGCGGACGTTCGTGGAGAACCTCGAATCCAAAGCCCAGGGGGTGGCGGTTTCTTTGCACGAAGTAGCCGCCGGAGCTGCGGTCAACGATGATTCGAGCAGTGTGGTGGACCGTTGCGTCGAGATGCTTAGAGGTGACCCATCGCTGGATTTCCTGGTTATCACCAAGAATAACGGCCCTTCCCTGGTGATCACGAAGAACAATGGCACTGAGGCCGGGGCGGCCACAAACAACGGATGGAGTTTAGGCAAGGATCGGCTGCAATGGGGCTGGGAGACCAACAGCGCGAAGGGCTGGCAGCCGGCGAGACGGGAAGCTGTCAGCGGCATCGGGATTGTTCCGTTTTTCGCCCGCCGGGTGTTCCACTATTCCCACCCCTTCGACTATTCGGGCATCCGATGGGGTTGGATTCATGTCGGTCTGTCGCTTGAGAGCTATGACCGAAGCGTGGCGATGGTCTACAACCGAACGGGTGTCCTGGCAATCGTCTGCATCCTGCTAAGTCTTGCGGCCTCCGGGGTTTATGCGAGGCAGTTGGTGCAACCCATTTTGCATCTTCGCAGGGTGGTGCAGAAGGTTGCCGGAGGCGACCTTTCGGCGCGGGCCGTGGTAGAACGAGGCGATGAACTGGGGAATTTGGCCGGCTCGGTCAATTCCATGACGGAGGCTCTTCTTCGGCGCGACCAAATCCTGCAAAGTGTCCGTTTTGCGGCGCAGCAGTTTCTGAGTTCTTCGAAATGGGATCAGGTGATTGAGGGGGTGCTGGCGAAGATTGGAAAGGCTGCGGCTGTGGGGCGGATCCAGGTGTTCCAGAGCATCGTCGATGAAAGGGGCAACCGGCTCCTGGAGCAGCGGCATGTGTGGGCGGCCGCGGGGTGTGAACCGGACGAGGGGGGGGGCAACGAGAAGAGGCGGTCGTTACCGGCCTTGGGGTTGGGAGGCTCGGAGCCGCTGCTCGAACGAGGGGAGATGGTGATGAGGAACACTGCCGAACTGGATGAACAGGAGCGATCCTCCCTCGCCTCCTGTGGGATCAAGTCGGTCATTGCCGTCCCGATTTCGGTTGAAGGTTCCTGGTGGGGACTGCTCAGTCTGGTCGATTGTGCGCGCGAGCGGGAGTGGACGGATGCCGAAAGGGACAGCCTGCGGGCGGCGGCAGACATGCTGGGTGCGGCCATCAACCGGCACCGGATCCAAGAGGCGCTGATGGAAGCCAAAGCGACGCTGGAACAACGTGTCGAGGAGCGCACGCGGGAGTTGCGAGACCAGATGCTGGCCAAAGAGAAGGCCCACGCGGAGTTGGCTGATGTCCAGCTTCGGCTGATCGAAGCCTCGCGTATGGCGGGCATGGCCGAGGTGGCGACGGGCGTCCTGCACAACGTAGGGAACGTCCTTAACAGCGTGGGCGTGTCCTCCACCCTGGTGATTGAGAGGTTGCGGCACTCCCGGGTTTCCACCCTCCGCCGGGCTACCGATTTGTTACGGGAGAAAAACGGCAGCCTGGGCGAATTCCTCACAGCCGATCCGAAGGGCAAGCTCCTCCCGGAGTATCTTGGCGCGGTGGCGGACAAGTTGGTGGATGAGCAGGCATTTATGCTTGAGGAAATGGTGTCCGTAGGCCAGCACATCGAGCACATCAAGCAAATCGTGGCGATGCAGCAGAGTTTCGCCAAGGTGTCCGGCACGCTAGAGAACCTATCCGCGGTGGGACTTGTGGAGGATGCGTTGCGGATCAACGCGGCGATGTTTGAGCGTCATCGGATCCGGGTGGTTCGGGAGTTGGACGAACAGACACCCGCGGTGAGCGTGGACCGCCATAAAGTGTTGCAGATTCTCGTCAATCTCCTTCGCAACGCGAAGGATGCTATGAACCGGCAGAATGCGCCAGAAAAGGAGTTGGTGCTGCGCGTCGAGAAGGCCCCCCCCGACCGCGTGAGAATCATTGTTCGTGATCATGGGATCGGGATTGCCCCGGAGAACCTGATTCGGATATTTAGCCACGGTTTCACCACCAAGAAGGACGGCCATGGCTTTGGCTTGCACAGCGGGGCCAACGCCGCCAAAGAAATGGGTGGCAGCCTTACGGCCTATAGCGGTGGCATTGGGCAGGGAGCCACGTTCACTTTGGAGCTACCTGCGACGAGTTGCGCGCTGGAGAAGGGATCGCAATGCTATGAGCGTCAGAGGGCGTAACACCAATCCTCAGCCCAACCACCGCATCCTGGTCATCGATGACAACGTGACCATCCACGCGGATTTTCGGAAAATCCTTTCCACGCCCGATCAGGGCCACGGTGGATTACATGAGCTGGAGGCTGCTTTATTTGACGAGGTTCGTCCCACACCCGAAACGGTTAGTTTCGAATTAGGCTCCGCCTACCAGGGGCAGGAGGGGCTGGAGATGGTCCGGAAAGCGGTCGCAGAGGATCGTCCCTACGCGGTGGCGTTTGTGGACGTGCGAATGCCGCCTGGATGGGATGGGATCGAAACCATCGCGCACATCTGGGAAGTCGATCCGGAAATCCAGATCGTTGTGTGCACGGCGTACTCCGATTATTCCTGGGAGGAACTGCGAGCCAAGGTTGGCAACCATGATAGCCTGGTTGTTCTCAAAAAGCCCTTTGACAACGTGGAGGTGCAGCAGTTGGCCTACGCGCTGACCAAGAAATGGCTGCTCAACCTGCAGGCCGGCTTGAAGCTCAATCATCTCGAGACTCTCGTTCAAGAGCGGACGGCAGAACTCGCTCAAGCCAATCGGTCACTGAGCATGTCCGAAGAGCGGTTCTCCAAGGCGTTCCACAGCAGCCCGGTCCCCAGCGCCATTCTGACAGTGGTGGAGCGTCGCTTCGTGGATGTGAATGCGCGCCTTGCAGAGATCTGCGGGTGGAGCCGAGATCAGATGATTGGCCGAACTCCAGCGGGGTTATGCCTGTGGGAAAAGCCCGAACTGGAGGACCAATGGTTTCAAAGTCTAGGTCAGCAGGAGTCGGTGCAGGATGAGGAGGCTAATATTCACGACCGAGAGGGGGGGTTGCATGAAGTGCTGGTGTCTCTGGCCCCAGTGGCCCTGAGGAGCGAATCCCACGTGCTGCTATTGGCGCAGGACGTCTCGGAGCGTGTGCGGTTGGAGCGGCAGTTGCGACAGGCCCAAAAGATGGAGGCCATCGGGCAGTTGGCGGCGGGCGTCGCGCATGATTTCAATAACATCCTGACGGTTATTCAAGGGCATGCTGGGCTGATGCAGTGCAGCCTCGACACGACCGGCCCGCAATCTAAATCGTTAGGGCAAATCCTCGAAGCAAGCAACCGTGCGGCGAAATTGATTCGGCAACTGCTGATGTTCAGTCGCAAGCAGGTCATGCAGCTCAGGCGCCAGGATCCAAACGAAACCCTGCGCAACGCCATCGGGATGGTCGAGCGGTTGGTGGGCGAACATGTCGAGATCGACTTTCGCCCGCAAGAGCCGATTCCTGCCATCAACGCGGATGCCAGCATGGTGGAGCAGATTGCCATGAACCTCGCGGCCAACGCCAGAGATGCCATGCCTAATGGAGGACGATTTGCGATTACCACGACGTTTGAAACGATTCACCGCGCACCAACTCCGCTGGATTCGGAGCGGAGAGACGGAGAGTATGTCTGCCTGACGTTCAGCGACAACGGCACGGGGATGGACAAACGAGTGCTCGGTCGCATCTTCGAACCGTTCTTTACCACCAAGGGCGTCGGGAAGGGCACCGGGCTGGGGCTGTCCACGGTGTTTGGGATCGTCCGGCAACATCAGGGCTGGCTGGAGGTGGAGAGTGAACCGGGCCAAGGTTCCACGTTCCGAGTGTATTTGCCGGCGATCAACGAGGCACCAGAGAAGCGGGAAGCGGTTAAGGACGAGACCCTGCGCAGCGGCGGTGAAACGATCCTGGTTGCGGAGGATGAGGCTCCGTTGCGCGATTTGGTGGTGCAGGTGCTCAAGATGAAAGGCTATCATGTGCTGGCGGCGTCCTCGGGCCGTGAGGCGCTCGAGGTGTGGAATGGCGCCGACCGTCCGATTGATCTGTTGGTCACCGACATGGTGATGCCGGGAGGCATCATGGGGCGGGAACTGGCGGAGCGTCTGGTGCAGCGTCGGCCCGACCTGAAGGTGATTTACACCAGCGGCTATAGCCCGGGTATGGCGGGGCAGGACAGTTCGTTGTTGGAAGGGGGCAACTTCCTGCCCAAGCCTTACCCCATCAGCGCAATTGTGCGACTCGTCCGGGAGTGTCTTGACGCCCCGGTCGGCGCAACCCCGAAGAGAGCCTAGGCGAGGGGCTCGGAAGCGGTTGTTGATCCGAGCGGGCGACCAGCGACGGGGGAATGGTTCTCAGCGACCAACACCATGATCGGATAGGCGAAGCGAATGGCGTCTCCGACACGGCGAGCGCGGAGATCCATGCGAGGCCGGGTCAGTTCTTCGGCGAACAATTGACGGACTTTCTCGGCGTCGCCGGGGTTCGGCGAGGAGCCTTGGAGCACCTGCTCGAGATCGAACTCAATGGAATAGAAGGCCCGGCGAGTCACCTTCAAGTCTGCTGCGCCGAGCATGAATTCAAGCTCTGCCAAAGGCATCGCGCGCACATGCGAAGGGTCACGCAACTTCTCCATGCGGTTGAGCGCGGAGGCGTTCTCTGGATCAGCAGAGGCCTGCACGTCGGCCAGGACGATCTTTCCGTCTGGCTGGCAGACTCGTTTCATTTCCGCCAGCACCGCCGCCGGATTCTCGAAGTGATGGAAGGCGTATCGGCTGGTGACGATTGAGAACGACCCGGTGGGGAAGGGCAAGGGCAGCACGTCGCCCATTCGCCAGGTAACATTGTGGAGCCCCTTCTGCAGTTGAAGTGCTCGCGCACGATCGATCATGGCGGGGGTCAAATCGATGCCGACGGCTGCTTGCACCGCCTCGGCGAAGGCGCAGACGACCAAGCCAGCGCCGCACGCGACGTCGAGCACCGTGTCCCGGGAACTGGCTTCGGACAAGGTCACCAGGAGCCGAAGCGCCTCCTCATTGGCGATGGCCGGGGCGGTCGCAAAGGCTTCGGCCCGCTGGGCAAATTGCTCCAGGACCAGTGCGCGCTGACGCTCGGACGAAGACATTGATGGAATGAGCCTGAGGCCTGATTGAGCTAGTGCGGGCCTCGGCGTGCCGAGTAGGAATCCACTTTCCCATTCGGGGCCAAGCTCACGTTTAGGGCTCCGGAGTCGCCTGATCCGCCATCCAATCGACCGGCAAAGCTCCAGGTGAGTTGGGCGCGACCATCCGGCTTTAGGTCGCGGCTGGATGCCGGACCAAAGAGTTCCAGGAGCTGGGTCTCGGTGGTCTCGGCTCGCTTGATCGTCGCGACGTGCCGGTCATCGTACCCAACTTTGGTGGCCGAGTTCCCTTGTTGTCTGGATAATTCGGCCTGCCAGTGAACGCTACCATCGGCCTGGGGGGGTTGCCTGGCTACGCTCAAAACAGTCCATCCTTCTTTGGACCATTGATCCATGTGTTGGCGAATGTCGGTGTCGGATGTTTCCACGAAGTCGGCCGTTCGGCGATCCATCGATGGTCCTCGGCGAGCCGAGTAGGCATCGACTTTGCCGTCGGGCGCGAGCCTCACGCTGAGCACCCCAGAATTGCCCGGGCCGCCATCAGTGGTGCGTGAGAAGGCCCAGTTCAATTGGGCCCGGCCGTCTGGCTTTAGATCCCGGCTCTCCGGGCGACCGAACCACTCCAGGAGCTTGGGTTCGGTGGTTTGGCCGCGTTTGATCATCGCGATTTGCCGGTCGTCATAGCCGGCGGCATCGGCAGCCTTAATTGGTGGTTCGGGCGCGGCAGAGGCGTCGCGTTGAGACCCACAAACCGTGACAATAATGGAACTCGCTACGGCCAATGATAGAAGAGTCGCCTTCATAGGTGCTCATACTAAAACCGTATTGTAGCAAAGGTTTCGCCCGGCACCGGTTCGGCTATCGCGGTGGGGCCGGCCCTCACACGGTCTGCTTGGCCGATGCGCAGAGTTCATCGAGATTGAGCCGGCGGAGCCGAACGATTTGGAGCGCATTCCAAAACGGCATGCTTGACAAAGCCGAGACAGTGAGTGTAACGTTGTTTTAGATAATTCAAGATACTTTGAAAGAACTTGATATCGCCGCCGGATGGGCCATTGCCACTGCGAAACGCCGTGGGGCTGCGGAGGTGTCGCTGGACGATCTGCTCCGAGGTTGCCTGTATGCTTGTTCCCGTTTTGGAGTCGCCAAAATGGGGCAATGGACACTCGACCTCGAAGCGTTGGGGGTGGATTGGATGGAGTTGCCAGCAAAAAGTGAAGCCAAGGTTTCCTACTCAGACGCGGTGGTTGGAATCCTCGATCGCGCGGCGGGGATCGCTCGTGCGGATGGCTCGAGTGACATGAGGCTAGAGCATTTGCTGGTGGCTTTTTCGAATGAGGAATCCGGCTTGATGGGAAAACTAAAGCGAAAGTTTCAAATTGACGGGCCCGCTTGGCGAGCTGCGGTGGCCGAAGCTTCTCGAACGTTTTCAAACGTTACAGCGCCTCCAGGCCTAGCGCCGCAAGGACACGACTACCTCACGCCCGAGGAGGCCGCTGAGTGCCTGAGCATTCACGTACAGACGCTGCGAGCCTACGTTCGCTCAGGCAAGTTGCCGGCGTTGCGCTTGGCGGGGGAGAGGGCAATTCGGATTCGGCGCGCGGACCTCGACAGGATTTTTGAACCGGTGGTACCTGAGATCTAACAGCCAACAAAACAAAAGGAACAAACCATGCCTACATACGTTGTGAAAAGAACCCTTCCTGGCATCACACCCGAAGCGCTCATGAGCGCCGGGGTGCGCGCCAAGACCTGCTGCGCAGAAATGACGCAGGAAGGCAAATCGGTCCGCTGGATTCGCAGCTTTTTCCTGCCGGAATTATCCCAAACGCACTGCTATTTCGAGGCAGGATCGAAGCAGGCGGTGGAAGAGGCTAATCAGCGGGCGAAGATTCCGTTCGTGGAAGTGGCTGAAGCCATTGAGATGACGCCGGATTTGACTGTTTAGCCCCCCCTCGACACGCCCTTGCGGCGTTAGGCTCGTGCGCTTCAGACGGCTTGGTCCAGGCAGTGCCGCACAACGCTCGCCAGGGTTTCAAACTCATAGGGCTTGGGGAGGAAAGCGATGTCTCGCTCCAGCCCCGAGCCTCCTTGTGTGATCTCGAGTGAATAGCCGCTGGAGATAATCACTTTCAGACCGCGGTTCAGGCGTCGGAGAGAACTGGCTAGTTCAACGCCGTTAATTCCTTCGGGCATCACCATGTCGGTAAAGAGCAAGTCGACTTTTCCGGCCAGCTGGTTCCATCGTTGCATGGCTTCCACACCATTGGCGGCTTCCACAACCCGGTAACCAAGCCGCTGCAAGCACATCGACGCCAGGCTCCGAACCGACTTGTCGTCCTCCACCAGCAAGATGGTTTCCCTGCCTTGCGGGGGGAGCTGCGGGTCGGCAAGAGATCGATCGGATGACAAGCGTGGGGCGCTATTCTGGGCCGGAATGAAAACGCGAAAGGCGCTGCCCTGTCCCACCTTGCTTTCGACTTCAATCCACCCCATGTGCTGCCGGACGATGCCGTAGGAGGTCGCCAACCCCAGTCCGCTGCCTTTACCAACGTCTTTGGTGGTGAAGAACGGCTCAAAAATCCGCTCGAGCGTCGCCTCGTCCATGCCGCAACCTGTGTCGGTCACGGACAAGCAAACGAAAGTGCCGGGATGAGCCTCGTGACAGGTTTGGGCGGCTGAGGCCTCAATTTCAACGGTCTCGGTCTTGATGGCCAATTTGCCACCTTTGGGCATGGCATCTCGAGCGTTGACGCAGAGGTTCACTACGACTTGCCCGACCATGCCCGCGTCAGCCTCAATCCAGAGCGGGCCGGAAGGTCGTTCGAACGTCAAATCGATTTGCTCGCCTAAGAGGCGCCTCAGCATGGCGAGCAGATCCGCCAGGAACTCGTTTAAGTCCAGCGGTTTGATCCTCATGATCTGCCGCCGCCCGAAGGTCAGGAGCTGCTTGGTTAGAGCTGCGGCGCGGTTGGCGCCCTCTTCGAGCTGGCGCAAGGCCACGCCGACTTCCGGGGTGATCTTGGCGTCGAGCTGGAGGAGGTTGAGCTGCATGACCATCGCAGCCAGGATGTTGTTAAAGTCATGCGCCACGCCGCCGGCCAATTGGCCCACGGCTTCCATCTTTTGCGCCTGTCTGAGCTGCTCTTCCAAACGCCTGAGTGCCGAGACATCCTCCAACGAGAGCAGGGCCATGGGCTCACCAGCCACTTCAACTCTAGCGGCTGAAGCGAGCAGCGTGACATCGGCCGGACGCTGGTGGCGGACGATTCTCATTTTCAGCTCGACCCGGGGACCGGATTGGCCGCTCCGGACGGCTTCCCCGACCAGTCCGCGGATTGGGCAAGTGGAGCAGTTCTCGCTAAAACAGCGAGTGGCGGCGTTGCCGCAGGCGGGAGCGCAATTGAGCACCTGGCCGATTCCATTCCCAAGGGCGGCCTCGAGTCCCTGCCCGGAAAAGTCCAGCGCAGCCCGGTTCAACTGGTGCACACGCCCCTGGGCATCGAGAAGAATCATCATGGAGGGAGCATAGTCAGCCATGACGCGCAGCCTCGTGTCGCTCTCGCGCAGTTCGCGGGTGCGTTGCTCCAGGAGATTCTCGACACGCAACAAGCAGCGCTCGCGCGAGGCGCTGTCGCACAGGGCGATCAGGTACTCCAAGTCGAAGGGTTTTTGGGCATAGGCGCGTGCGCCCATCTTGACAAACCGCAACGCCAGCTCCGGGTCGACGTCGCCCGTGATCATCACCACTGCGGGGGGAGACTCCAACTTTTGGATTTCCGGAAGCAGGCAGTCGCCATCAACGTCGGGCAGGTGGTAGTCCAGAACAACGGTGTCCGGGCAATCATCCTGAAGCCGATGACGCGCCTCTTCTCCAGTATGTGCCACCAGGACTTGGCAGCCGCGGTTGACGAAGGCTTGAGACAACAGGGATGCCAGGACCAAGTCATCCTCCACAACCAGCACTCGCGGAGCGCTGTGTGGCACTTGCCCGGCGAGCAATTGGCGGGCGACCTCGGTGAACCTGCGTCCCTCCACCGGGGAGGCCAGAAAGGCGTTGGCACCCATCCCGGAGGTGAGTTGGTCGGGCTCTTCCCCCGAGAATGTTGCTGACACGACCAGGATTGGAATGTGGTTGCAGGCGGGGTATTCCGGGGAGCGGAGCAGTCGGCAGAGGTGCCAGCCGTCCAGGCCCGGCATGTGAAGGTCGGTGACGATGAGTTCCGGGGGCGTGGCGGTAAGAGTGGTGAGGGACTCCTCGGCGCCCGAGAACTGCAGGACTCGACAGCCCGCTCTTTCCAGGAGCCCAGCCAGACTGGTGCGCTGGGTGATGTCATCATTGATCACCGCGACAACCGGTTTGCGAGCGGTGATCATGATGCCAACCAAATGGCTAGGAGCGCAGTAAGCATAGCTCTACCTCTTTATCGACATCCTGGGCCCGTCCCTTAGCCCAAGATTATCGAGGTCGGAACTTAAGGTATGGCTGGAAGCTGCCGATAGGCAGTTGGACGGTTATGTCCAAATGCCGCCTACCGCCCGCAGCACTGTTTGTACTTCTTGCCGCTGCCGCAGGGGCAGGGGTCGTTGCGGCCCACTTTAGGGCCACTGCGTACCGGTTTTGCCTTGGAGAGCGCCTCGCTCGCTTCGCTGACCACGTCGCTGGCCTTCTTGCCGCCCTTTTCCGGGGGACCGCTGCCATCCGGGGGTGAGAACGCGGTGGTTTCGGGATGGACGTTGAGGGTGGGAAGATTGCGCAGGAATTGCTCGAAGGCCAGGAGGCTGGAGGCGCTGCGGAAGATGTTGTGGCAGATCTCGGTTTTGATGTTGACCATCAATTCGTCAAACATCTTGAACGCTTCGACCTTGTATTCGATGAGCGGGTCGCGCTGGCCATAGGAGCGCAAGCCAATGCTGTTGCGCAAGCTGTCCATGTTGTAGAGGTGCTCCTGCCACAACTTGTCGATCGCGCTCAGGATGGTGTAGCGCTCGACTGATTTGAGCGCTTCGGCTTGCTCGAAGCTGACCTTCAAGTCGTAGGCGTCGCGGATATGCTTGGCGATGTATTGGACGGTGGCGAACTGGTGGGCGCTCAGGCCCTCGAACAATGAGCCAGCGATCGGGGTCTCCGAGCCGGACTCAGCCGCCTTGACGAGATCGTCCTCCGGGATGCCCAGCGGGAAATTGAGATTCACCCAATCGGCCATGCCGCGTTTGTTCCACTCGCGGGTATCTGCGTCCGGGGAACTAAACTGCTGCACCTTCTGGACCACCACTTCCTCCATGATGTCCATCAGGCGGTCGCGCGGGTCGTCGGTGTTGATGATTTCGTTGCGGAAGCCATAGATGACTTCGCGCTGCTTGTTCATCACATCGTCGTACTCGAGGGTGCGTTTGCGGATTTGGAAGTTGTGCTGTTCCACCCGCTTTTGGGCCTGCTCGATCGAACGGTTGAGGAAGGGGTGTTCGAGTTCCTGGTTTTCCTCCAGGCCAACGCGTTCCATGATCTTGACGATCCGGTCCGAGCCGAAGAGGCGCATGAGGTCGTCTTCAAGGGAAATGAAGAAATGCGAGGAGCCGGGATCGCCCTGGCGCGCGCAGCGGCCACGCAATTGGCGGTCGATGCGGCGTGCTTCGTGGCGTTCCGTGCCGATGACGTGCAAGCCGCCGGAGTCGGGCACGCCTTGCCCCAGCTTAATGTCGGTGCCGCGACCGGCCATGTTGGTCGCGATGGTGACGGAGCCGCGCTGTCCGGCGCGTGAAACAATCTCCGCTTCTTGTTCGTGGTATTTGGCGTTGAGGACGGCGTGGACGATGCCGACCTTCTTGAGCATGCGACTCAGGTGTTCGCTGATCTCCACCGAAATGGTGCCCACCAGGATAGGCCGCCCCTTGGCATGGACCTCCTGGATTTCCTTCTGCACGGCGTTGAACTTCTCGCGTTTGGTCTTATAGACCGTGTCGTGAGCGTCCTGGCGGCGTACCGGCTTATTGGTGGGAACGACCATCACGCCTAGCTTGTAGATGTCCCAAAACTCCTGGGCCTCGGTCTCGGCTGTTCCCGTCATGCCCGCCAGCTTGTGGTAGAGGCGGAAATAGTTCTGGATCGTGATCGTGGCCAGGGTCTGAGTTTCGCGCTCGATCTCGACGCCTTCTTTGGCCTCGACGGCCTGGTGCAGACCGTCGCTCCACCGCCTTCCGGTCATGAGGCGGCCGGTGTTTTCGTCCACGATCACGACCTTGTTCTCCTGGACGACGTACTGGACGTCCTTGAGGTAGAGGCTATAGGCCTTGAGAAGCTGCGAGATGACGTGGATGCGTTGAGCCCTAGCCTCAAACTCCGCCTGCATCTTGGCTTTGGTGGCCAAGCGCTTGCGCACGTCGGGTTCCGGTCCGGAGTCAATCTCGTGGAAGGCGGTGATCAAGTCCGGCAGCATGAACGCATCCGGATCGTCCGGGCTCAGAAAGCGGCGTCCCTTTTCGGTGAGATCCGCCTCGTGGCCTTTCTCATCGGTCGCATAGAAGAGTTCTTCTTTTTGGTCGTAGAGGAGCTTTTTGGACTGGTCGGCGTGCATCTCCAACTCCGCCGCGTTCATCATCTGCTGGCACTCCGCGCTCTCGAGGACTTTGTGGAGATTGGGGGAGCGGGGCGCGCCCATTTTGACCCGGAAGAGCAGAACCCCGATCTCTCGCTTGAGATCCTCAGGGTCGATCGGGTTAGAACCGTCATCGGGATGGAGCTTTTTGAGGAGATCTTCAGCTTCGGAGACGTACCGGTTGCAGAGCCGTTCCTGGGTTGAGACCAAGGACTCAACCTTCGGTTTGAACTCGGTATAGAGGGCGTTGTCGGAGGTGACCACCGCAGGACCGCTGATGATCAAAGGCACGCGCGCTTCGTCAATCAGGATCGAGTCAACTTCGTCGACGATGGCGAAGTAATGGCCGCGTTGAACCTGGTATTCCCGGCGCAGGGCCATGCCGTTGTCGCGCAGGTAGTCGAAACCAAACTCGGCATTAGTGCCGTAAGTGATATCGCAATTGTATTGTTCGCGGCGGACCTCGGGGCTCTGGTCGTGGAGGATGCAACCGACGGTCAGGCCCAGGAACCGGTAAATGGCTCCCATCCACTCGCTGTCGCGGGCGGCGAGGTAATCGTTGACGGTGACGACATGGACGCCTCGCCCGGACAAGGCGTTGAGAAACACCGGCATGGTGGCAACGAGGGTCTTGCCTTCGCCCGTTGCCATTTCAGCAATTCGCCCGTTGTGCAGAGCCCACCCGCCGATCAATTGGACGTCGAACGGCACCATATCCCATTTAAGAGGGTGTGCACGGACGGTGATTTCCGCTCCCACGAGGCGGCGGCAGGTGTTTTTGACTACGGCAAAAGCCTCGGGCAGGATCTTGTCGAGCTCGGCGCGCAGTTCCGCGTCGTCCTTAATCTCGCTCAACTGCGCCTTCCATTCGGCCGTTTTTTGGCGGAGGGCATCGTCGGACAAAGACTGCAGGGCGGTCTCGTGCTCGTTGATCTTGGCAACGAGAGGACGCAACCGTTTGATCTCACGGTCGTTCTTCGAGCCGATGACTTTCTTGATAATATACCCAAACATGCGAAATTCTCGGTCGGTGGAACGTAAGGTAACCCCGACGAAGCGTCAAAGCCAATTAGGACCGCGAGCCGCGGTTGGGTGGTTCGTGGAATGTGGAAGTTGCTTGGAGCAAGGCGGTTGAGTTGAGCTCGCTACTCGAGCGGCCGCGGCTTAAATCGACGCCTCCCGGGGGGCGCGCATCGTCCCGGCGGGCGTAGGCGTGGCGAACGACTGAGAAGGCTCGTCGGCGCGGAGACAGCGGGCGTACAGTTCAAAGGCAGCGACAGCACCTACTACAAAGCTCGCCTTTTCCAATTGATAATCCAGTGCGCGCAAACGCCCTCTTCATCGGCGAGTTAACGCTCGACTTCCAGCGGGAGCCGCAGCATCTTCGTTTCGAGCTTAGGATCGATGCCGACCGGCGTGAGGAATTGTCCACAGTGCTCACAACCTGAAAGGGCTCCCCTCCACTCTGCTCGGCCAATTGCAGTACAGCACCTAGACAAGATTGGCCGTATGAGGCACACGGCCCTAGTCAACGTTCGGACCCAGGTCATCGCGAGGGACACCCGGGCTGTGATTGTGGCAAAGCGCTGGAGTATCCCGTCCTCCGCGCTGTCCAACTCGAACGCGCCGCAGTCAGCTTGGAAAGCCCACTCCAAACATTACTTTTCTAACCGTTGAAACCTGAACACACGTAGCGCTATGCCAGCCAAACCCCTTCCCGCCACCGTCCTTGCGGCTGCTTTTCCCGATTTGAGTGGCTTCGAGTTTATAAACGCCGGGAGTTACAAAAGCGTTTATCGGGTTACGCGTCCAGGCGGCCTCCAGGAAGTCCTCAAAGTCATCCGCGTCCCACTCGATCGCGGGACGGAGGAGGAATTGGCAAACCGCCGCCAGGAGCTAGGCCGAGCCCAGCGCGAGGTCAGTCTGCTCAGGGAGTGCGAGAGTCCGTACGTGGTCAAATTGGGTTCAGTCGCGCCAGTCCTTCGCCAACTAGATGGCGATGATTGTGTGGTTTATACCGAAGAATTTCTGCCCGGACACGAACTCGCGGCGATGATAAATCGTAGCAACCTGCCTAATGCCGACGAGATAAAACGACTGTTATCATGCCTCGTGCAAGCGATTCGCACTCTTTGGCTGAGGCAGAACACTGTTCACCGCGACATTAAACCCGGAAACATCTTCGCTACCGGGCTGGCCAACCGGCCCTACGTCTTGCTAGATCTTGGTATTGCCTACAACGTAAGGGAGCCGGGGTTAACCGCCCGTCCAGATTTCATTCCCGCCACGCCGCGGTACTTGGCTCCGGAGATGTTAGATCCGCACTTCCGCGAGAACCTGAGCTATCGCGCGGACCTCTACGCCGTCGGAGTAACAGCGTTTGAATTTGCCACTGGCGGCACGCACCCGCTGGCACGCACCGCCGATGACCTCGTGCGAACAATCACGCGCATCCTGCATCAGGAGCCACGGCGCCTGGTTAACGAACGCACGGACTTGCCTGCGCCGCTTACCAACTTGATTGACCAATTCAATAAGAAAAACCCGGCCCTCCGGCCCGGTAATTTGAATCTCATTCTCCAGCAACTCGCTTAAACGTTTATGCAAATCCTCGCTCAACACGGCTTCAACGCCGGAACTCGAATCAGCCAAGCCCTAGAAGATGGGCTGATTGATGGGGTCATCTATGGGGCCAAGGACATCGCTCCAGCCCGATTGCTAGAGAAGTGTGGAGAACAAGCAGCCAATCACCCGGCCAGCATCCGCCTCTTTGATCCGCAATACTACGCGAGCATACTTGCGGCCGAGCCGGGGGTGCGTCTCGGCGCCTTGGATGGAGATGACGCTTATCCATATTTCGGGGCCCGGAGGCGGCGAGACCTGGAGCACGAGGATCGCGTCAGAGGAGATTTGGAGGCGTGTCTCGATTATCAGCGAACGCTTCCCGTTACGGCCTTTATTGCTCCCAACATCGTCGTTCGGCGTTCGCTCGATTCAGTAGAGGCAACGATTGCGAAGGACTTCCTACGCAATGCAGCAACCGTTCACGGACGATTGCATGATCCTCGTCCTTTGTTCGCTACCCTCGCCATCTCCACTGATGCCCTTCGAGACCGGATAGAGCTACAGAACTTCCTGCAGGAAGTGACAGAATTGGAGAGTCCGCCCAATGGGTTCTACCTCCTTATCGAGCACCCGGACCATGATATTCCGCCCAGCTTGGAAGAACCAGACATCCTCTCCCGCTGGATGTTGGTTAATCGCGTTCTAAGCCTAAGTGGATACGAGGTCATCAACGGCTTCGCCGACGTACTCGCGCCTTATCTCGGGGCAGCTGGTGCAGGGGTTGTGGCCACTGGTTGGTTCAACACCCTGAAGGTGTTTTCACTGAAGAAATTCGCGCCCATTTCTGGCAAGGCGCGCCAACCGGTTCCGCGCTACGCGAGCGCCAGACTCCTGAAAACCATTCGGCACACGGAACTTGAATCCTTGCGTGCCGAGTTCCCGGAAATCCTCAACGGAAGCGCCACGGACAGCTACTACAACGAGGATGAAGGATCGCGTCCATCAACGATTGGTGAGGCACTTCAGAATTGGGACTGTTTGAAACAACTAACTGAACTGGTCACCTCAGGAAACCCGGAAGCCTCAATCAACTCCATTCTAGGCGCGCTCGATCAAGCCGACGAAACCTACGCTGTTATTGCCGCATCCGGCATTAGCCTCCGAGATCGCTCAAACAACGAGCACATTCAGGTGATTCGAGACGAGCTAGCGGCCTTCCGCGAGCTTGCTGAAATCTAGGCTGGATTCAAACAAACGAATGGCTTTTGTCCAGACCTTCCAGCTAAGAGGGTTTGTTGACCTTGGGGTGAACCATTTCCGCAGTCGGCCAGTCCGTTCATCAAAGCCCCACAATCCGACGCGCAAACGCCGAAAGGTTGGAAGGAACTGAGAAGCGAATTGTGCGGTCGGCATCGGCACAACCAGCAGGGAGCGATGCGCGAAGTAACGGTAGCGAAATGCCTGCTGCAAGCCCTTGCGCCAGTCCGAAATCTTGCCCTCAATAGCCGTCAGACGCAGCCGCCGCTTCAGCGCCAGCGCGGTAAAATCACCCGCCGTCAGCCGCGATTCCCAAGCGAGCCAAACCAAGTCCGCCCGCCCAAAGCCCTCCAACCCAAATTCCCGCCCAGCAACAGCCGCCCGTGATTCAAAAGTGACGAAGGCGTTCTCGAAACGAAGGAGGAAATCACTTTCCTTGCGCTTCCCAGAAACGGCGCGAGGCAGGTTGCGTTTGGTGTCTTGCGATCCAAAGTTTACGAATATAGGACGTTGAACGCGGGCTTTAAGCGTCATATGTGGCAGCTTCCGCCATTATACAGCCAAGTAATTAGAGTTCAATCTTCCTGCGAGCTTCCGAACCTACGCCCTCAACCACACCAACTCCGCCACCTTTCGGGACAGCGCGGACTTGAGTCCGCCATGGCGAGAACCTAAACTACGGGCACAAGAACCATCAGGGCGTTCTCATGTTCAAAGAATCTTACATCGCGGCCAAAGAACGGTGGGCCCGCAAAATGGCAGGGGCCGCGAAGCCCGCCGTCCCCTCGGCCGACCGTCTGCCTCCGGGCCAGCGGCAAGTCCACAATTTTCCCGTCCTCGACTTGGGCGTGCAGCCCGAAGTGCCTGTCGACCAGTGGGAGTTGAAGATCCACGGACAGGTGGAGAACCCGGTGGTGCTGAACTGGACGGATTTTCTGGCGCTGCCCCAGTTCAAAGACGTGAGCGATTTCCATTGCGTCACTACCTGGAGCCAATTCGACATGAGCTGGGAAGGTGTGGCGTTTTTCACTCTGGCAGACCTCGTAAAACCGAAGCCCGAGGCCAAACACATCTTTTTCAAAAGTCACGATGGATATTCCACCAACAATCCGATCGAGACGTGCCTGGACGACGATGTGCTAATCGCTCATAGCTGGAATGGAAAACCACTGACGCGGGAGCATGGTGGGCCGGCGCGGGTCATCATCCCGAAACGTTATGCTTGGAAGGGTGCCAAGTGGATCCGCGAAATCACGTTCCTGGACCGGGACATCCTGGGTTTTTGGGAAGTGCGCAGTTATTCGAACACGGCCGATCCCTGGACCGAAGATCGATTTGCGGCTTCCTGAACTCCAGGCCTGCTTGCGGGCGGTCCGAACCAGGATCGGAGCATTGACACATGGAACTTCGTGCTCTAGGTATCCCTCGATGCGGCAAGGCCGGCGCAGCACGATTTGGCAGGATTATTTATGTTGAATAGATTCATGGGTTTGGCGTGGTTGACGGCGGGAGTTTGTCTGATGAACTCCGCGGGGGTTGTGGCTACTGATTGGCCACGTTGGCGCGGCGTGGCCGTCGATGGGGTTTCGGCCGAGCGCGGCTGGCTCGAACAATGGCCCGCGGACGGTCCCAAACAGTTATGGAAGAGCGACGTCGGCGTGGGTTATTCGTCGATGAGCGTCAGTAGCGGGCATCTCTACACGATGGGCAACACTAACGACATCGACATCATTTATTGCCTCGATGCGAACACGGGCGCCACTGTCTGGACCCATACCTATCCGTGCATAGCCAAGGACCCGAATGGTTACCCCGGCACACGGTGCACTCCAACCGTCGACGGGAACCATGTGTACGCGGGAAGCCGGCGTGGCAATTTCTTCTGCCTGGATGCCAACAATGGCAATGTGATCTGGTCGAAGGATTTCCCGAAAGATTATGGAGCCAAGATTCCGATGTGGGGCTTTGCAGGCTCCCCGTTGGTGGAAGGCGATTCGGTGATCTGCGAAGTGGGCGGAGCGGGTTCGTCTGTGGTGGCCTTTAATAAGAACACCGGGGACGAAATCTGGAAGGCCGGGGACGATCCGATCGGATATTCGTCCATCGTTCCGTTCACGGATCGCGGGCAGCGTTGCCTGGCAGTGCTCTCGGGACGAGCAATCGTTGGGCGCAGCATCAAGGACGGCAAAGAGCTCTGGCGGATGGATTGGAAGACTAGCTACGATATCAACGCGGCGACGCCGATCATCGTGGATAACAAGGTGTTTGTCTCCTCGGGTTACGGAACCGGCTGTGCTTTGATCGAATTCGGAGCCGATGGGGCTAAAGTGGTGTGGCAAAACAAGAACATGCGCAACCACGTGGCCACCTGCATTTTTTGGGAAGGGTACCTTTATGGATTCGACGAGAGCGAGTTCAAGTGTCTGGACTTCAAGACCGGCGAGGTGAAATGGTCGGAGAAGAGTTACGGGAAAGGCTCCGTTTTCCTGGCCAACGGCAAACTGATTGTCTATGGCCAGAAGGGAAAGCTTGGGGTGGTGCAAGCCTCTCCCGATGGGTTCAAGGAGATTACTAGTTTCCAGGCCCTGGGCGGAAACGACACCTGGGCAGTGCCGGTCCTGGCGAACGGCAAGGTCTACTGCCGCAGCCTCCGCGATCTGGTTTGCCTGGACGTGAAGGCCAACTGACGGCCCCCGGGAGCGGCCGTTTAGCGCCGGCCCTTTTATCCCAGGACGATATCGAACTTCGCGGCTAGTTCGCCGACTTTCGATGCGCTTAGGGGCGTGAAGTTCACGATCAGCGCGGCGCGTTTCTTGGGATCCGGGATGCTATTGAGAACGCTGTCCTGCGCATTCTTGGGCTCGCCTTTGATGTAGCACTCGGTGGTGAAGCGCTCCCGGCCGCGGCTTTTGAGCGCGAAATGGATGTGTGCCGTGCGCGCCGAGTAGGCCACGGGCTTGATCGTTCGGAAATAATACTCGCCGGTCGAGCCGGTCATGAACCGTCCGAATCCCTGGAAGTTCTTGTCCCGCCGGCTTTGGTCACCGCTCTGGCTGTGGAGATAAATGCCGCTGTGATCCACCTGCCAGATTTCCACCAGGGCGTTTCGGATCGGTTCGCCTCTAGTGTCCAGCACTCGGCCGCTGAGGTGCGTGACCTCGCCGACAGCCGGGGTGATGGCATCGTTGACCACCAGGAGATCATTGTCCGTGTCCAGGGGCAGATGGTCCGGGTAGAAGGGCCCTTCTCCCTGGCCAGGGGTGCGCATCAATTCCTCGGCGAAAAGGCCTGGGACGGAAGACAGGGCGGCGCCAAAAGCCAGGCCGCGGATAAAGCGGCGCCGATCTTGAAGCAGGGAAGGGTGGTTCATGGATGGAAAGGCCGAGGCTGGTGTGAATGATACGTTGGTGAACTGATGGCCAGAAGCATATCTCATGAGCCCGTTGGAAGCAAGGAGCGGGTTGAGGGAGTGACGCCACTGCGGTCCAGACGTGTGCCGCGCGCGCCCGTCCTCGGTGGGCGGCAAGGGCAAATGCCGGGAGACGGCGTTGTCTAAACGCGTTGTGATTGGCGGCGAAGCGCGCCTAGGGATGCTTCTTGATTGCCGGCGGCGGGAACGGGAGCACATCCGGAACCACGTTGACTTGAGTGGTGAATTTCAAGGGCGCAGGAAAGCCCTCGGGTTCATAAGTCAACTCCACCATAAACGCGGTCCAACCCTTTTCGGGTTTCGAAACTCGGCCAATGAAAGTGCCACCGCCTTGGTCGGACAGGTCGGTTGAAGTCCAACCCGGGCCAAGCGTTTCGAGCCGAAAGTCGCGCGCGTTGGGGTTGGTCGCCTGCCATAGCTTCACCGTTTTGGGAGCGTCCTTGGCGCGAACCCGCAGGGCGCCGTCATGCTCGGTAGTCCAGGTGAAGCGAGGCAAGGCGGAGCGGTTTAGCACGGCGTAGTAGGAGGAGAGCAGAGTCTCCAGGGCGTCGCTGTTCTTGAGGGAATGGTCCGCGTTGGGAACGTAGCGCAGGTATTTGGTGCCCGGCAGGTCTTTGAAGTAGAACTGGCTGGAATCCGGCAGGAAAAACTGATCACCCGTAGCGTTGATGATGAACTTGGGCATGGTGAAGCGCTCACGGTACTGGTAAGGCTCCTCGATCTTCATGAGGTTGCGGTACTCCTTGGTTCCTTGCCAATCCATGATTCCCTGCTCCACGTAGTTCCCGACCGCAGGGGCCCAGAAGCCATAGGCCTGCCAGTGATGCCGGAAGGAAGGCTCAATGTTGAGCATGTTGATCACGATGGGGACGATGGCCTTAACGCGCTTGTCCACCGCGGCGGTGGTCCACGTGGTCCAGCCCCGCTTGGATCCGCCCGCGACCACAAAACTATCGACCTTAATTTGGCCGCCTTCCGTGCCGGCGCAAAACGAAGTCACCGTATCCATGGCCCGCACCGCGCTCTTGGTCATAGGCAGCCGCGCCGGCCAGCGCTCGTCGCCGGTCCGAAGGTATTTGTCCCAGGTATAAGCAATCAGGTCGTCCTCAACCCGCTCGTGGCCGTCGCCACCAAAGATGAGGGGTTGATTGGGGACCATGCGCAACTCGGTGACCACGCTTTTGGTGGCCAGGGCGATTTTGACCATGTTGCCATCGGGTCCTCCTGGCGGGTTCGGCTCATTCTTTCCGCCACCAATGAATAGCAGGCCGGTGGAGTGCGCCACTTCGTCTGGACGGGTGATGATGACCCAATGCTTCCACAAGGTTCGGTTGACTTCCTTCTCCGTGAGCCACGATTGGGAAGTCATCTCGAGAATCTCTACGTTGTAGCCTTTTCCCGGGATCGATTTGACCAGGTGATAGGTGTAATTGGTGTCGGGGGCCGCGATGTAGCGGTCCAGCGCAGTGATCCGATCCGCTTGGACTTGTGGAGCCGCCGCTAAGAGGGCGAGGAGCCCCCAGGCGAGATGGAACCTTGTGGCAAATGGCATAGCCCTCGAGTTAATCGTCTTTCGGTCAGCGAGGAAAGGTTTCCCGGCGATCAGGCTGGTTCTTCCTTGGCCTTCTTGCTCTCGGCGATCACCTTCTGCTCGGTTTCCTTGGGCATTTCCTCGTAGTGATCGAATTCCTCGGTGTGCATAGCGCGGCCTCCCGAGAGGGACCGCAAAACCGTGGAGTAGTGATAGAGCTCGGCAGCCGGGACAGTTGCCTTAACGATCTGGAACCCGCCGGCGGAATCCATGCCCAGAATCTTGCCCCGGCGGCTGGAGAGATCGCCGATCACGTTGCCCATGGCGTCGTCAGGGACCTTAATCTCGACGGTGTGGATAGGCTCGAGCAGGCATGGGCGAGCGTTCATGAAGGCCTCTCTAAAGGCCTCTTTGCCCGCGATTTGGAAGGCGATGTCCTTGGAGTCGACCGGGTGCATCTTCCCATCATAGAAATCCACCTTCAAATCGACCACACGATAACCGGCGAGAACTCCCTCGACGCACGCGGAGTTGACGCCTTTTTCGACAGAGGGAACGAAGACCCGATCCACGTTTTGCCCAGTGAGGGTTTGGGTGAATTCGACCCCGGTTCCGCGCGGCTTGGGCTCGATGCGCATCCAGACTTCGGCGAACTGGCCGGCCCCGCCGGTCTGTTTCTTATGCCGATATTTGGAATCGGCTTTGATCTTGATGGTTTCGCGGTAGCGGATGCGCGGAGCGATCAGATCGAACTCCACTTTGTAACGGCCCTTAAGGCGCTCGGAGATAACCTGGAGATGGAGTTCACCCTGTCCGGACAGGACGGTCTGGTGCAGCTCGGAGTCTACTTGATAAACGAAGGTCGGATCTTCTTCGTGCAGCGTGGCCAAACCCTGGGCGATCTTGTCCTCCTCGCCCTTGGTTCGCAATTTGAGCGCTGCGTGGATATTCGGCTTTGGGAAAGCCACTTTTGGCAGCGAAACGGGTTTGCTCGGCTCGCACAGGGTGTTGCCGGTGTGGGTGTCCTTGAGCTTGACCACGGCTCCGATGTCCCCGGCACCCAAGGCCGGGACGGGGCTGCGGTTCTTGCCGTTAAGCACGAAGATCTGCCCAATCCGTTCGGTTGTGTTTCGGTCCGTGTTAAATAAGTCACTTCCAAATTTAACCGCACCCGAATAGACCCGGAAAAACGACATTTCGCCAATGTGAGCCTCGCTCAATGTCTTGAAAACGTAGAGCACGGTGCTGTGGCTCGCGAGGGGGATTTCGACCTCGGTATCGTTAGCGTCTCGCGCGGCCACCTTCTGGCGATCGACTGGTGAGGAACCGTATTTGGCGATGAAATCCATCATGCGGGCCACGCCCACGTTGGTTTCTGCGGAGGTGCAGAACAGGGGAATGATCACCTGGCGCTGCACCGCTTCGTGCACGTGGGCGCGCAGCTCTTCTTCGCTCAGGCCACCTTGCTCGAAGAATTTCTCCAGCAGCGAGTCGTCCGACTCGGCGATGTGCTCGATGAGTTCCTGGTGGAGGCTTTTCACGCGCTCCGCCCATTCGCCGGTGGGCGCGGCTTCGGTGTACTTCCCGCTCGCATCAGGTTCGTAGGTGATGATCTCGTTGCGCATCACGTCCAAAACCTGGTTGAACTTGGGTCCAGCGTTCAGGGGTACGGACATGGGGAATACATTGGCGCCAAACCGCTCCCGAATCTTCGCCAGGGCGCTGTCGAAGTTCGCGTGCTCCTTGTCCATCATATTCACGACGATCATCTTGGGGATGCCGAAATCGGTCGCGAAACCCCAGACCTCCTCGGTTCCTAGGAGCACGCCATCAACACCGTGGACAACGACCAAGGCGAAGTCGCACACGCGCAAAGAGCCCAAGGCTTCGCTGATGAAATCCTGATACCCCGGGGTATCGATGATGTTGAGTTTCTTGCCCAGCCATTCGGTGTGCAGGAGAGAGGCGTGGATGGAAATGCGCCGCTTTTGCTCGCTCTCGTGGTAATCGGAAACGGTGGAGCCGTTGGCGATGCTGCCGAGCCGGCCGATGACCCCGCTGCAAGCCAGCATGGCCTCGCCGATCATCGTTTTGCCGCAGCCCGCGTGGCCAACCAGCGCGAAATTTCGTATGTCTCCCGCAGAGTACTCTTTCATGTGCTAGGCGTGATGATTCTGAGTGTTGATTGCACCCATTGTTTTAAAGTAAATGGCCTATGACGCAAACAAAACTTCTTCGTGGCGTTGATGATCAGCGCGATAGATGCTGGCCATTTTTCTTCCTCACCTTACTCGATGAGCCAGCACCGCCCCCGTCAGGGCGAAGAAGATGTTCGGCGCCCAGGCGGCCAGCCAAGGCGCCAGGTAGCCGCCAGTGCCCAGCGCCAATCCGAATCGAAGAATGATAAAGTAGGTAAAACCAATGAAGATGCTGCTCGCCACACCCACGAACACGTTGCGCCGGCCCGATGGGGCACCGAAGGGTATGGCGATGAGCACCACCACCAGGCAGGTCCAGGGCTCGGCCAGGCGGCCTTGGAACTGCGTCTCCAACTTGGCGCTGTCGGCGGCATTGAGATAGGGATGCAGGCGCTGGTAGTTGAGGATCTCGCGCAACGACAGGCGCGGGCGCTTGGCCGCGCGAAGGTTGCTCAGCTCGCTGAATTTGATCTCGCTATTGATCTGCTCCGGGGTTTCGGTCAGCTCCGGAACCGCCAGTTGATTGGTCTCCGAACGCGTAATGTTGCGCAACCGTTCGATCATCGGATCTACAACCGCGCTCCCTTGGTTGGTCTCTGCTCCGCGATAGGGCGCCTTAGTTGGGGGAACGCCCGCGTAGACGATCTCTTTTACTTCAAAAAACGTCCAGGTGCTGTTGGTGAAAATGGCCCGTTCAGCACCGATCCGGCGCCGCGACCCGTCGGCTCGCGGCCATTCGACGATGGGGCGGATCATCTCGGTGGTGACGCGATTGTAAGCCGAGATGTTCCAAATGCGCCGATCCCGCTGGTTATGGAAGGCCAGGTTCTTTCGCCAGTCGGGACTTAAATCTTGGCTATGGCCCGCGCGATGCCGGTCGAGGATTTGGTTGGCGGCTTCGTTGGCGTCGGGGACGCAGAACTCATTGAGGGTAAAGAGCGCCAGGCTAAAGAGGAGCCCGACCGCCAAGTAGGGCACGCACAGGCGCCAGAGACCCACCCCGGCCGCCCGCATCGCGGTAAGCTCGTGGTGCCGGGCATGGTTGGTTAGGGAATAGAGCAGCCCGAGGAGCAAGGCGACGGGGAGCACCGTGACCAGCAATTCCGGGGTGCGGACCAAATAGAGCAAAGCGATCTGGTTGACCCGGAGGCCCTGGCGTTGAAACTCATCCAACTCCGAGAAGAGATCGAAGGAGACCCAAAAGAGAAAGAATCCTGCCAGGCAGTAGGCCAGAGGCAGGAGGAACTCGCGCAGCAGGTAGCGGTCAAGCAGGCGCACGAGAGTTCAGTCGATTCATCTCTTGATTTGATCCCGGGCAGGGCAGGGGATTCAATCTCAATAATTGAACTAAGCGCTTGCAATCGTATCTATCTGCGGTATTTTCCCCCTCCCGCTGGTTTGGGCCCCTGGCTAGGCACAGCGTTAATCTTTTATTCTATGGCAGCAGCTAATGATCTTCGCCGCGGCATGGCGATTATGTACAACAACGACGTTTGTGTCGTTTTGGACACGCAACATCGTACCCCCGGCAACCTCCGCGCGTTTGTTCAGGCCAGTCTACGCAGCCTGCGCAGTGGCAAATCGAGCGACGTGCGATTCAGTTCGACTGAGAAAGTGGAGGTCATCCCGATGGTCGCCCGCAAAATGGAATTCAGCTACAAAGATGGCCAGGATTTCGTTTTCTCTGACCCGGACACCTTCGAGACGGTGACCTTGAGCCCGGAAGTCGTTGGCGACGCCAAGAACTACCTGGTGGAAAACACGCAAGTGACCGTCACCTTCGTCGAGGACAAAGCGGTTCAGATTGAAATGCCTGCCAGCGTGATACTTAAGGTGGCGGACGCGCCCGAAGGCATCCGTGGAGATTCAGCCAATAACGTCCAGAAGAGCGCGACGCTGGAAACCGGCATCCCGGTGCAGGTCCCGCTGTTTATCAAGACCGGCGAGAGGATCAAGGTTGATACCCGCACCGGCAAGTACATGGAGCGAGCCTAAGGCTCAGGCAGCGAGCGAGGCCAAGCCAGGCTAGTCCCGGCCTTCCAGGGCTGGGCGGTATTTGTATTTGCGGGCCAGTTCGAGCGTTGCCTTGAGCGGTTTCATGCCGCCCGTGCAAGTTGGGTCGGCAAGTGATGCTGCGGCGACGCACACCGCCGTTTCCAGGCAGCGCTGCAGTTCCCATCCCTCGTGCAACCCTAGCAAAACCCCTGCGCAAAAGGCATCGCCGGCCCCTGCCGTGCCCGAGACGTATTTTGCGGGCAGATTGAGGGAGGACTGCCAGAAGTCGTCTCCTTTGCGCGTGCGGGCAAAGGCGCCTTCGGGGAAGTGGATCACCACCAGTTCCTTGACGCCGAGTTGCAGGAGGGCACCCGCGGCGTGTTTGAGCGAAACGGTGTCGAGTACGCCGTCAGCCCCGCGAATCTTGAAACCCGTGGTCTTGCCCGCCTCGATCTCGTTCAAGATGCAATAATCGACGTGCTTGAGGGCCGGCGTAACGATTCGGTTGAACCGATCGCTGTCCTCACTCACCACGTCCACGCTGGTCCGCAAGCCCGCGGCCTGTGCCGCCGCCAAGACCGCCGCGGCGCGCGTGCCGTGTAGTTTGTCGGGTTTGTCCATCTCATCCAGCAGCAGCAGATAGGCCAGGTGGAAGAGTTTCGCTCGCGTCTTTTCGAAATTCAGATCCTTCCCATCCCACAGGGCGTTTGCGCCACGCATGTGGAAGAACGTGCGCCGCCCGCCGGCGATCTCGGTCATCACGTCGGTATAAGACGTTGGCGCGTCAGTGGTTTGGCGCAGATACCGAGCGTCGATGTTGTTGCGCTGACAATCGTCAATGATCACCTGTCCCAAGGGGTCTTTGCCCACCAACCCGGCTGCGAAGAGCGGGAATGGGGCTCCCAGCTTTGCCAAGTCGATAAGCACGTTGTAAGGAGCTCCGCCTGTGCCTTGGGCTTGGCTGCGAATGTTGGCCAACTGTTCCGGCTTGGGGAAGACGTCGATCAGTTTGACTTGGTCGATGATCCAGTTGCCGCCTGCCAGCAGGCCACTACGGGATGACGCCGTTTTTTTGCTCATGACAACGCTTGCTATGGATTTGCCTGTGGTGCCGAGTCTGGTAGCAGAGCCAGCCTATCGCCAATCCAATGCCTTGTCATTAGGAAACTTGAGCAGTTGCGGGGGGGAGGGGTGTTCGTGGACCCGTTGTCATCTCTATGGGTTATTCCCGGATTCTACCACAACCGCCGTCTTTCCCTAAATGAGGAGCTTGGAGGAGGGCGACAGCAGGTGGGCTGGTTGGAATATGGCGGCTGGCTATTCTTTGGGAGTTCCTGTGTCAAAATGTGTTGATTGACAGGAGCTCGACAAGAGCCCGAGCCTCTAGCGTTATCCACCCGCTTCGGCTTGGCAAATCGGCCGGATCCTCCAAGCCGCGAGGGCGGCGGCACCGTTTTGAACGCAGTTTTCTCCGGTTTAGCAATCGCTGTATCTCACATCGAAGGCGCGAATGAAAAGAAGACCATGGTTTGCAACGTTGTTTAGCGCAGCTGCGGGCCTGAGTGCCGCTTTCTCGGCAAGTGGTGGGCAGGTGTTTGCCATCGCCACGAACAACGCAGACACAAGTGTGAGTATCGCTTCCGACGGAACCAACTATCTTGTTGGGATTCAAGGCGACTATGCGGGCACCAATAGCTACTACGTCACCGCGCAGTTGTTTGGTCCCTCGGGCGCGTTGATCGGTCCACGGATTGACCCGGTCCCAGGGCATACCGGCGGCAACCCGTTTGTGGCCGGTTCTGGAAGCAGCTATTTGATGGTTTGGCCCGACGATTATCTCGGCGGGGAGAATTCCAGTCTGTCCGGACAATTGATCAGCCCGGCTGGAGCTTTGCTAGGCGGGGTGATTGCCATCACCACCAACTCTCAACAAAGGATCCAGTCGATGCGTCCAATGGCGTTTGGTGGTGGGAAGTATCTGGTGACGTGGGATGATCATCGCGAAGGAACGAACTGGGGGATCTATGGGCAACTTGTTTCCAGTGAGGGCTCCCTGGTCGGCGCTAGCTTTGTTGTCAGTTCGCCGACCGACGGGCAGGACGAGAAAGGCGCGGCGGTGGATTTCGACGGAACGAACTTTCTTGTTGTTTGGCAACATAACTCCACCGCGGGAGGAAACCACTATGTCACCTACGGAGTGTTTATCTCGCCCTCAGGCTCCGTGGGCTCTCCGTTCGCGATCAGCGAGACAGTTTCATTGGACCGTAATCCCCTAACCGTTGCGTTCAATGGCGCTGAGTATCTCGTTGTCTGGAACTCGGATTTCCAGCGGGACGGCGTCGGGATGCCACTTTGGAATCTTTATGGACGGTTGGTGACGCCCACCGGCTCGTTCCTGGGGGATGAATTCACGGTCGTGACGAATGGCAATCCAACTTTTCCTGGTTTGGCGTTTGATGGTGCCAACTACCTCCTGGACTGGAATCAAGGGGGTCTCTTCAGCCCGAGCGCCAGCGTGCAGGCACGGTTTCTCAACTCGAGCGGTCAGCCGGCAGGTCCGCAGTTTACGCCGTTCGACCCACAACATGGCCAGGTACCGCTGCTGGCGCCGCTCCTCTACGACGGGCGGCGGTTCGTTTCCAGCGCGACCCTCAGTTCGAGCGGTTGGCTGGCCACCAACAATGCGGGCATCTATGGCAGGTTCATCCCGGCCAGCAGCTCTCCTCCCCAGCTAGCTATTGGGGTGCCGCTAAACACCAACCAAATCTCCATTTCCTTGGCTGGCACGCCGGGTATCGACTACTCAATCGAGGCCACAACGAACCTAACGAACCCTAATTGGAAAGGAATAGTCGTGGAATCACCGACCAACGACTTCTTCGCCGTCAGTCTCACCGACGCTGGTTCGGCCAGTCTCGGCCGCTTTTACCGGGCTATCTCCCTTGGAGCGCCGTGGCAGGCGGCCAGCTCAAAGTTCGTATGGATTCCGCCGGGGCAATTCCTCATGGGCAGTCCGACCACCGAGCAGGATCGCCTCGACTTTGAAGGTCCACAGACCGAGGTGATCCTCCCCAGGGGCTTTTATATGAACAAGTTCTTGGTCACCCAGGGTGAGTATCTTGCGATGATGGGGACCAATACGAGTTACTTCAAGGGTGATAGCAATCGTCCGGTTGAGGCGTGCGGTTGGTATAACGCAACGAACTACTGCTGGCGGTTGACGGTCCTCGAGAGCCAGGCAGGCCGATTACCCGCTGGATGGACGTATCGGTTGCCGACCGAGGCGGAGTTCGAATACGCCTGTCGGGCCGGCACCACCACCAGGTTTTTTTATGGCGATGACCCCGGGTACACGAACCTAACGAACTACGGATGGTACGATGCGAACTGTTTCACAAAGGACAAACCGCCAGGAGCGTCTTACTTCGTGCTGGGTCTTTACTACACAAGTCAGCCCGTTGGTCACAAGCCCCCGAATCCATGGGGCCTCTACGATATGAATGGAGACGTCTCCGAGTGGTGCCAGGATTGGTTCGGGTCGTACCCTGGAGGGACACTGATCGATCCGCAAGGTCCGGCGACCGCAGGCATTATCCATGAGCGCATCATTCGCAACGGAAGCTGGCTGGACGGGCCTGGGAACCTGCGATCGGCTTACCGGGAATCCGCTCCGCCAGGGAACCTAAGCGGAACGTTTGGTTTCCGACTCGTGCTCGCCCCGAGTCGAGACTGAACCTCGTCTGTGGTTTCCCGGGGATTTTGGGCCGGAAGGGTTGTGTAGCGGATCGGCGACAACAGGGCCGAAGCTCGCCTGCGCGTCAAGGTACGCAAGCATTCGCCCTCGAAGGGTCAACGCCTAACCCGCAACCTGCCACCGGGAAGAGTAGGTTGGCTGGCTGGCGACTGTTTCCCACGCGCATTTGGTGTTCGAAAATCTCTTGCTGTCGCCTTTCGCACACGCTTCGAGATCGAGTTTCACCCCTGCATAAAAAAGGAGGGCCGGGAAAACCCGGCCCTCCGTGAATCGAACAGTTAACTAGAACGGGCTATTGTCCCGCTCGATAGAACACCTCCGCAGGCGCCCCGGTTACCTTGGGGTTGGCTGTGAATGGGCTGACCGCGCCCGTTACCGGGGTGTAGGGGCCGGTAACTTTTGACGCGGATTGCAGGGTACCTGTGTAGGTCAGGGTGAATGTCCCATCCGCATTCTTGGCCACAGCGAGCGTCGGCTGTATCGCCGAGGAGAAGTCACCGTAGTCGCGGAACCGAGCCAGGAATGTTCCCCGGTCGGCCACTTGCGTAACATTGCCGTTCTCCGGTGAGAACTCCGGCCCGACGTAGACGGTGTCCGGCATTTTCGACGCGCTCTGATCGTCTTTGCCCCACACCGTCTGGCCGAGCTTCTCCCAGGTTACGCCGTCGGCGCTCCGGAATATAGTGAAGGTTTGGTCCTTGCGTTGGATGCGGCACCACGCGTTGGGATAAAGCGGCGTCGCGTTGGCGTTAGTCAAAGCGGTCGTACAGCCGCCGCCGGTGTCCAACCGGCGATTGCCTTCCCAGAATGCGTTGCCCAGGGTTCCAGGCCCGGTGAGACAGGCTCCGACAGGGTTGACGTGGCACTTCTGATAACGACCGGCCGTGCCGTCGTAAGGGAACACGGGGGTGTTGCCTGGTTGGCTTCCCTGCTGGGTCGCCGCGTCCACGCCGAAGTTGGGCACGTCGCGCACGATCAGACCGGCGCGGCCCCACTCGCTGGAGCCGTCCTGGTACTCGACCCGGACCTTTTTGTCGAAGTCACCGGTGATCTGTTCGTAGGCGAAGGTAGTCTCGTCATAGTTGCCCCATTCGGCGACGCCATCGCTGTAGACGTCGAAGTTGCCGGGGCCCACTGGAACGACCGCGTTCCAGCTACCGAGTTGATTGGCGCCGACCACGCCCCAGGTCATCTTCGAGTCGACCGTGACAGACACGTTGGTGGAGGTGATCTTGTTGCCGAATGTGTCCGCGACGTTCTTAACCGTTACCGTGCCGGTGCCGGAGAATCCGGTTACCCGTAACAGCGCACTTTGTTTGCGAATGCTGACCAAAGGGTTGTGGGAGTTCGCGGTGAAACGATTGGTGCACCAGGTGAAACTCGTGATGGTCCCAGAGGAAACCGAGTAATTGGACGCCAGGCTGCCCGAGGCGTCATCGATTGTCTTATTGAACCCGATGCCAATATCTACCGTCCCGGCGGTCGGATCCATGATTGCGCCTGCGGTTACCACGGGCGGAACCGTGTCACCCACCACGGTGACCTTGGCGACACTGCTGGTTGAGGTGATTGGCGCCAAGGTGGCGATAACTCGATACTGAATGCCGCTGTCCGACGGGCTCAGAACCGCGGTTGCCAAGGTATCGCTTGTCGCGCCAGAGATGTTGGTAAAGGTGGAGCTTCCCGGCGGCGCGCTCTGCCACTGGTAATACACGTTCGTGCCGTAAACCGAACTTCCCACGGCCGCGGCTGTGATCGTCGCGGAGGTTCCCGCCTTTGCCTCCGTATCCTTGGGTTGCTCGGTGAACGTAATCGTCGCCCCGGTCGGATCAAAGGTGAAGCCGATCACGTTGCCGAGGAGTTTCGTTATGTCTGCGTCCGCCGGTCCAGCGGCGTCAGCCGGCCCCTGGAAGGTTGCGCCAGACCAGTCTCCGCCCGACCAGCTATGGTCGTGGTGGAACAGGATCATATAATACGACTTGCCCTGGGTGAGGGTAATGGTGTTGCCGGTGGGCCATTGAGTGTTCCCGAAGGTACCGGAGTTGCAGGGCGTCATGTCCGTGCCGCCTTGCCCGGTATTCCAATCACGGTTGTTGCTCCAGCCACCCGTCTCGGCCGCGATCTGCAGCATGTTCGCCGGGTGCTCGTCCGTGCTCAGGTAAAGATACCACTCATCATCGCCGCAGGTGTAGAACACATAGTCGCCGGTTGTCGGCGGGATGAAGTAGCCTTCCAACGAGTCGTAGAACATGCTCTTGTTCGGATCAGCCGCATAGGTGCCGGCGCTGTTCGGCGGCCATTCCCAACTCGAAGCCAGGTCGACCCGATCCGGGCTATTCGGGTATCGGGGGTCGTTAAGTAGGTTATTGATGTCGTTTCCGTCGCCGCCATTAAAATACACCTTGTGCAGAATGGTGCCGGCCAGGAAGACAAAGCTCTTGAAGGTCACCTTGGTGTTTGCCGCAATGGTATTGGGCGTGGCCGCCAAGTCTTGAACTCCGTTAATGGTCAGGGTGAAGGTTCCAGCCGGAGGCAGTGGGCTGGTGACCAATGTCACCTTGGAGGGATTCACGCTGACGACCGACGAAACCGTGACGCCTTGGTCCAACTTGTAATTCGAGGCGACCAGCGCGCTGGCGCCGACCGGCTCGGAAAAGGAAACCACCACATTGGTGAAGGTCGGGTCCGAGACAACGCTGGTTACGGTTGGCGGCGTCTGGTCCTGGTTCACAGTGAGGGTGGCCGACTTAGAGGTCTTCGAGCCGGATGGGTTGGTGACGATGCATGCAATTTGCGCGTTGTTGTCGTTATAAGAAACCTGCGGCATTGTCAGAGTGCTGTTAGTAGCATCGGTGATCGGGTTGGTATTTTTCGTCCACACGAAACTCATCGGGGCGTCTCCGTCGAAGCCCACGGAGAACGTGGCCGATTGGCCTTCGTTGACCGCGACGCTTTGGGGATCGCTTGTGATGGTCGGTGCAACCGGAGTCGCCGGAGCCAAGGTCGTGGTGACGACCAAGTTACTGATTAGGACGTCTTCAGTGAGCCCCCCGTTTCGGCCACCAAAGGCGAACAGGCCGTTCACTGGGCTCCAGCCGGGCAGGAAGAGGTTGGTGTAAAGCACCTGGCCGTTCCAAACCATGCTGAACGTGCCGTTGCGTTTTACCTGCATCCATACGCTATGCATCTGACTATCCACCATGGTCGTGTTGACCATCGTAATGGAACCTCCGGGAACAATTCCGCCCGTGGTAGATGCGTCACCGGCAACCTTTACGTCCGTGCCTATATGGTCCGGAGCACCGTTGTTGTAGGTGTCGAAGCTCACGCAGATGCCCCCACCCGGCATGTTGGGGCCTTCTTCGCTGAACACGGTCCCCGAGCTGATGTCGGGGCCGAAGGCGAAGGCAAAGCCGTCCGCGGGCGTGGTGGTTGACGGCCCGAGCTGCAATTGGAAGCTGGCCGTGAAGCTGTCGATGGCTGCCCCGCCATCCAGATCTTCCAAGACAAATGAGAGTTGCGCCAGGGCATCGTTGGTGAGCAACATGAGCACCGAGTTGGCGACCACCGGGAAGCTATCGCCGGCGGTATCTTGAACTTGATTCAGGGTATAGCCTGGCTGATTAGGGTTACTAAAGTCAGAAGTAAAGGTGCCCGCGAATGTCGTTGCTCCGGAGAGCAAGAACATCACGAGCAATTTAGTCATGAGTTTGTGCATAGCGTTGAATACTGCGGTTTGTTTTCGACTTGGTGGATTCCCTACGCTCCTCCGCCCGGACTGCCAGCTTAAGAATCGGCTCTGCTACACTCTACACCTGAGCTGTTCTCCCGGCCCTGTTTAGACAGAAGGCTCGCAAGGATCATGACGAATCTTTTACTTCATCCCACTCAATAACCGCAACAATAATAGTAAACTAAATCCGGCGAACCCGCTACGACGGGACCATCCGGGAGCGCCGACGAACGTCCGCCGAGATAGGGGTGATCGATCGGCATGCCGTGCCTAGGGCCATCCGATTTCAGCGTGCCTGGGCGTCGTCCATCCGCAGAACATATTGGGCCGCAACTGAGAACCTGGGCGCAGAGTGATCGCCACGCCGAGCAGTGTCTGTGACCAACTTATTAATCCCAGTGTCGGAACTATTTATTGAGGCAGCACGGAGTGGAAACTGAGGGAGCGGATGGCGTCTGACCTGGTTCTCTCGGTACTTTAACGTAACACCTTGAGTTCGCCGCGCTGATTCAAGGAAACCTCATGAGCGCCCGGCGGCACGTCGGCCAGATTCGTTCGGCCTCCGGGCCAGCGAACCCAAATCTGCTTTGGTTCCTCCCGCCCGCCCATGACCTCGACTGCGCTGTCCTGAGACCAATAACCGGAGCCGGCGTGGATCTCGCGCGCCGGGCCCATGCGGTTGTCATACTTGAGGCGGATGACTCCACCTATTCCTTGGGGATTGCCAACGGGGCCTTCCAGGCGCACCCGTAAACCGGGTCGGCCGTGGACGTTGCGGAAAAGGCGGGTCTCGGCGCCGTTCTGGGCTACCACAAGGTCCACACGCCCATCTTCATCGAAGTCCCCGACCGCAGCCCCGCGTTGTTCACCGTGGACCTCGACTCCGCTCTCCGATCCGGGAACCGCGCGGAAGCCTCCTTGGCCATTGCCTTGCAGCCACAATCCGCGTCCCGCATCGCAGCGTGGGATCTTGGGCTGCGTTGCGAAGAAGTTTTGGCTCAGGAACACGTCCTCGTTTCCATCCCCGTCATAATCGGCCACACAGGCCGCGAACGCGGGGGCGAACTGTGCCTCGCGCGGTAGCGGCAGTGCCAGGAAATGGTTGGTGCGGTTGAGGAACAGCATCGAGGAGAGGGTGGTGACGGACCATCGCCGGGCCTTGGCAAGCCCCTCGCCCGCAACGTCCTGGATTGTGGCCCGGGCATAGGCCGCGTGCGTCGGGAAGCGGTTGCGCAAGAAGGGAAGGGCGGTTGAGAGCGCATCGAGATCGCGTTCGGGCACCTCGTGGCCCGTGGCTGGATCACGGCTGGCTTCCAGCAGGCTCAGGGCGCCGCTGCCGTCAAAGTCGCCCGCGTAGATCACGTAAGGAGACTGCGGGCTGGCGTGTTGCCCGGTGTTCAGCCCCCAATTGGTGGCCAGGATGTCCAGGTTCCCATCCCCGTCGAAATCGCCTACCGTCACGCCGTTCCACCAGCCCAGGAATGGCGCCAGACCCAAATCGGAAGTGACCTCTCGCAAGCGCCCGCGGTCGTTGTGGAACACACGAACCGGTCCCCATTCGCACGCCAGAATCAGCTCCGGCCATCCGTCCCCGTCCAGATCGCTCCACACCGCGCCACTCACCAGTCCTGCCCCGGTCAACCGTTGCGTGTTCTCCGCGTCCAACTCCCAGCCGCTTCGTCCGAGCCGCCATAGTTTCGACTGCGCATCCTCCGGGTAGCGGCCCGGCACGCTCCGCCCGCCAACAAAGAGCCCGAGCTGACCAGTCCCTTCGTAATCCGCCATGGCCATTGGCCCAACGCTCGAGCCGCCGGCGGGGATGACAGGGGGGACTGCCGCCTCTCCCGGCACGAACTGGTTCACGGCTGCCCCTGCCGCTTGCCCGTCCTCGTAATTCGCCGCGCCGGCCAGCAGGCTGCGAGCTCCGTCGGGGTGGATCCACCCGAGCACGGTCGTTTGGTCTCGCGTGAGTTCCTGGTTCCAGGGTGCGCCCTCCAGGGGCGGAAATTGTCCATGCCCATCGTTTCTGAACACCGCAAGCCGGCCTCCCTTGCCGCTCGCCACCACGAGGTCATCTCTTCCATCGCCATCCACATCGAACCAGGCTACCCCTGGGCCGAGCTGGCTCAAGCGCCTCGGGAGCAGCGGTTGACGCTCGAAATCGTCAAATGAGTTCTCGTGATGGACGTGCCTCAAGCGTTCGCTAACGTCCTCGAAGACTGCGGCCGGGGCCTTGAATCCGCTCGAACCAGGGGTGTGCTGCGAGGTTTGTTCCGGCCCGGCGTCTGTCGGTTCGAAGATCTCGTAGAGGGAGTTGGGCACGGCGTCCGTGACGGTACTCCGCCGGCCGCTGCGCCAGGCCACTTCGATTCGAAGCCGATTGGTCCTACTCCCGGCTGCGAAAACCCGAAGAGTCTGGTCGCACGACAAATACCTTCCCCCGCACATCATTTCCTGACTTTGGGTGACCGGTCCACCGCTGACGGTGATGCGCGCACCAATGCCAGCGGTGTTTGGTGCCCGGCCCTTGAGCCGAACCCCAATGCGCGGCGCTGCCGACTCGTTGCGGTAAACTCCAAGCTCGTCGTTTAGGTTAACCACGACAACGTCCAGATCTCCGTCGTTGTCCAGGTCGGCCAGCGCCATGCCATGTGCGACTCCGACCTGGTCGAAGCCCCAGGCCTTGCCGCACTCCGCAAACGTCAGATTGCCCTGATTACGAAAGGCCAGCCTGGCCTGTCTCAAGGGAGGGAGCATCAGCAGTTTCTGAGGAACCCGAGCGGGAGGATAGGGACCCTTGGCCGCGATACGGGCCTGGGCATCGTGGTCCTGCGTGTCGAACATGTGTCCGGTTGTCGCCAGCACATCCTCGAATCCGTCGAGGTCCACATCGAGGAAGACGACGGACCAGTTCCATTCGCAATTCTCCAGGCCAGCGTAGGTAGCGATTTCCGCGTAGGTCCCATCTCCTCGATTCCATTGAAGCACAGTGCGGTCAAGTTGCGGCCGGTCGGCGAACTCGCCGATGCGGATCGTATAGGGTTCCATGTCCGCGATCTGCATGAGGCGGCGTCCATGGTCACGGCTCATCATGTCGGAGACCAGAATGTCGTCACGTCCGTCGCGGTCCACGTCAGCAAAATCTACCGCCATCGAGAAGGTCGCCGTGTGGCGGAGGGCGAGCTGAGCAATGGCGCGGAAATGGCCCCGGCCGTCGTTGATCCAGATCCGGTCGGGGGAATGAAAATCATTGCAGACGTAAAGATCTGGAAGGCCGTCGCCGTTGAGATCGCGAAATGCGGCGGTCAGCCCCCAATCGTGGGGAGCCTCCTTGAGGGCGTGGCCATCCTCGTCCAGGAACGTCCCGTCGGTCCAGGAGAGCGGAGTGAAATGCCCGTGGCCGTCGTTTCGGTAGATGAGGTGGGGTTCTCCATGCTCCAGGACCCGCCCTTGGGGCGTCAGTTCCAGGTGCCCTCGGTCCTGCGGACGAATCATACGGTGCCCGTCCATATTCAGCAGAGAAAACCCGGTGGTGCGAATCGTCGTGGTCCGATAATCAGCGACGTACAAGTCCAGCGTCCCGTCGCCGTCGATATCGGCGAGCGCGCAAGTCATCGCCCCGTACTCGTGAACCAAGCCTGAATCTTTGGCTTCCGTGAAAAGTCCGTGTCCATCGTTCAAGAAGAGGCGGGTCCCCGTTCCGATGCCGTTAACGAGGAGGTCGAGAGTGCCGTTTCCGTCCACGTCGGCGAAAGTCGCGCCGGTAGAGAAATTACCGGGAAGATCCAGGCCGGCGGCGGCGGTGATGTTCGTGAACCGCCACCCGCCAAGGTTCCGGTAAAGTGCAAAATGCCCCTCCAGTGAGCACACGAAGATGTCGCATAGGCCATCGCCATCGACATCTCCGAGGGCAACGCCGGAGCCGTTCATGCGGATTTGGTTTTGCGCGGCATTCTGCTCGCTGAGGGTGTTGGTGAAGTCGATTCCCGTCGTCTGAGGTTCCATCAGCGTGAAGCCAGCGTGGCCTTCAGTTGGAACCTTCAACGGAAGACATCGATACCCGGCTGTCGGGTCCGCCGCTCTCGTGCTGACGCAGACCAGTGGCAAGGTTAGAAGGAGCCAAGACCAAGCGCGCATAGGAGTTGCTCGAGAATTATCAACGCGTCTTTTTAACCTCACCCTGGACATTCACAACCACTTCCTTGGCGTCGGGTGGCAGGTCTGCTGTGACCGAATGTCCGCCCGGCCAGCGCACCCAAATGTGCGTAGGCTCCGCCGTCATACTCATCACCTGGACCGCGCTGTCCTGCGACCAGTAACCCGAACCGCCGTGGATTTCCCGAGCCGGCCCGAACTGGGACCCGGACTTGAGGCGCAGGACAGCGCCGATGGCTCGCGGGTTCCCGGGTGGGCCCTCCAGGCGTACGCGCAAGCCGGGTTTGCCTCGGGCGTTGTGATACAGCCGTGTCGGGCCGCCATTCTGGCTCACCACCAGGTCTGTTCGCCCATCCCCATCAAAATCGCAAACTGCGGCCCCGCCCTGCTGCCCATAAACCTTCACTCCGCTCTCCTGCCCCGGCACAGCTCGGAAGCCACCTTCCCCGTCGCCCTGCAGCCATAGGCCCCGCCCCGCGTCGTAGCGAGAGGTGTCTCCGCCCACCGCGAAGAAATTCTGGCTCAGGAAAAGGTCCTCGTTTCCATCGCCATCGTAATCGGCAACGCAGACTGCGAAACAGGGCGAGAGCTGCGCTTCCATCGGCAGAACTCGCGCCTCAAAGTGATCTCCCCGATTGAGGAAGACCGTGGTTTCGAGCCACTCCGCCTCGAGATAGTGAATCGCATCGCGGCGATCGCCAACCACATCATCAATGCCAGCCTCCGCCCAGGCTTGGTGTGTCGAAAACTGTCCCGCCAGGAATGGGATCGCCTGGCTAGCGCGTTCTAGGCCCTGGCTCGGCACGTATTTAATCAAATCCGGCTCGTAATGACTCTCGAGTACTTGCGTGTTCCCTTCCTGCGTGAAATCGCCATAGTAGATCCGCAAGGGCTTCTTCCGATACCGCTCATATTTACTGTTCCGTCCCCAATTGGTGGCGATGATGTCCAGGCGGCCGTCTCCGTCTAGATCCCCAGTGGTCACTCCATTCCACCAACCGGTGAACTGCCCTAGCCCCAGCTCCCGCGTGGTCTCGCGCAAATGACCTCGCTCGTTGTGAAAGACACGCACTGGCCCCCATTCGCACGCCAAAATCAATTCCGGCCATCCGTCTCCATCCAGGTCGCTCCACACAGCGCCACTCACCAGGCCAACCTCTCGAAGCTGCGCGCTGTTGGCTTCATCCAAAACCAGTTTGCCATCCCGTCCATGGTAAAGCCGAGAACTGGCCGGCACCGGATACCGTCCGGCTTTGACACGCCCGCCCAAGAACAAGTCCAGCTCACCGTCTCCGTCGTAATCAGCGGCCGTGAGTGGCCCAACACTCGAATCCCAGGCGCCCACAACCTCTGCCGCTTGGTTCGACACCACCGAATAGGCGCTGAGTGCTCCACCGGTGACTTGGCCATCTTCGTAATTCGCACTGCCCACTAGCACCGTCCCCGACGCCCAACCCACAACGGCGGTCTCGCCCCGGCTCACGAGGTTCGTCCAGGGCGCCTGGTCCGAGCGCTTGAACCCACCTCGGCCATCGTTCTGAAACCACGCCAACTGCCCGCCTTTGCCGCTGGAGATGATCAAATCGTCCCGGCCATCGCCATCCACGTCCCACCAGCAAACGCCCGGCCCCAGCCGGCACAACCGCTTTGGCAGCGAGGGCTGGCGCTGAAAATCATCAAAGGGGTCCTCATGATGGATATGGTCCAGCCGCACGCTCACATCCTCGAACACGGGTGGCAAGGGCTGTGAGAGCCGAGGGGCAGGCGATTTCTGCGCGCCGGCTTCGTCGATTTCATACAGGCAATCCGCCCGAGCCTCGTTCACTAGACTACGTTTACCCCCGCGCCAGAGCACCTCGATCCGCAACCGATTGGTGAGGGTGCCCGCCGCAAAGACACGCATGGTGTCATCGCAAGAGAGATAGCGTCCGCCGCACATCATTTCCTGGCTTTGCGCGACTGGTCCCCCCCCTACCAGAATGCGCGCCCCGATTCCCCGCGTGTTCGGCGGCAGGCCGCGCAGACGCACCCCAATTCGTGGCGCCGAGGTATTGTTGCGATACAATCCGGCCGCCTCGTTCAGGTTGTTCACGATGAGATCCAAGTCGCCGTCATTATCGAGGTCGGCCAGACACATCCCCTGGGAAATTGTCGTGGCGTTGAAACCCCATTGTTGGCCAACTTCTTCAAACCGCAGATCGCCGCGGTTACGGAAAGCCAAGTTGGATGTAGCCAATGGAGGAAACAGCTTGCGCAGGGCGAGGTCCTCGATCGAGCGGACCTTCTTAGAGGCGGTGGCTTGCCGGATGCGGTTCTGGATGTCCAGGTTCATGTTGTCGCGCACGAAGCCGTTGGGGATCAATACATCTTCGTAGCCATCGAAATCTACGTCCATGAAGACTGGGGCCCAGGACCACTCGGAAGCTTCGAGCCCCGCGTATTGGGCAATTTCCGCATAGGTCCCGTCACCCCGGTTCAGGAAAAGGGTGTTGCGCGGATACTGGACGCGCTCCCCGCTTGAGTCTGTCAGAGTACTCTCCGCGTACATGGAGTTCCGTTGGGTCAGACGGCGCCGATGATCGCGGCTTAGCATGTCGACGACCATGAAGTCATCCTGGCCGTCGCGGTCCAGATCGGCGACATCGATTCCCATCGAGGAGAAGCTGGCCTCGCGCAGCGAGAAGCGCGGGGCTGCGCGGAAACGACCATGCCCGTCATTGAGCCAAAAACGATCGGGAGAGCGGAAGTCGTTGCAAACGTAAAGATCGGGCCACCCATCCCCGTTGAAATCCCGAAATACGACGGACAAACCCCAATCGAAAGGAGGTGCTGTTAGCGGTTTTCCCTCCTCGTCCAAAAAGCCGCCTCCGGTCCAGGAGACCTCTTCAAAATGGCCCTGCCCGTCATTTCGGAAGAACACGTCCGCCTCTCCTAGTTCTTCCCGGCCCAGACGGCCTCGACCCCTCTCGTCCATCTCGGTTTTGACGCGGAAGCGATTGGTCCACTCCGGGTCGGTGGGTGATTGGCCGTTGATCAAGGCGATTTCAACCTGGTTGTTGATCATCTTCATGCTAAACCGGGTGCCCGGAGCATCCAGAATGGTTGAGGCACGGTAGTTGGCAACATAAAGGTCGAGGTGGCCGGTCCCGGAGGTGTCAGCCAGCGCCAGGGAAGTGCCGCCCCGGCCGGCGTTCAGGACTTGTGAACTGTGCCGAAAGTGGCCCTGGCCGTCGTTGATGAAAACATGGGTGCCTTGGCCGATGGAATTGACTAGTAAATCAAGGTGACCGTCACCGCGGATATCAGCAAAGACCGCTCCGGTGGCGTCGAGGTTCGTACATGCAATTCCGGCGCGGTCGGTTATATCCTCGAACTTCCAATTGCCGAGATTACGATACAGTCGGCTGGTTCCGCCGAGGCCGCAAAAGAACAGGTCGCACCGGCCGTCTCCATCCACATCTCCGGCGGCTACCCCAGAGCCGTTGGGCAGAATCGTGTTCGTCAGAGACCGTGATTCAGGAAGAGAATTGGTGAACCAGATGCCGGTTTCTTGCGGCTGGAGAAGCGTGAAGCCAGCCCGGCCTCCAGGAGGGATCGTCAGCGGTGCGAATCGATAACCCGGCCCCTGCTGCCAGCTCTGAGCACCCGCGACGACATGGACCAGGAACCCTGTGACTCCTAACAAAAGCCAGGAAACCAAATTCCGTCGAGCAAACATCCGAATCGGCTTTCGTGCGCTGCCTAGCTTAAAACCAAACGCAAGAACCATAGATTCTCTGGGATTAGTCTGTTCGATCTCGGGGCGCGCCGCCGCGGGCCTTTTGTTGTTCCACCAAGGTGAGCAATTCCCTGGCCCTGGCATTCCGAGGCTCCAAACGCAACACCGTCTGGAATTGGCCGAGCGCCGCCTCAAATCGGCCCTGGCGGCCCAAGGCGATCCCCAGGTTCAAATGAGCCTCGGCGTATTCCGGTTGCAGGCGGATCACCTCCTCGAACTCAGTCGCTGCTTCGGGAAATCTCTCTTGCCTGGAGAGCAGGCGTCCGAGTTGGAAATGGGCGGCATGGTGCTGCGGTGTTAGATCGCGTACGGCTCGCATCTGCTCCGTCGCGGCGGCCAGGTCGCCGATGCCGGTTAAAAACTCGGCGTAATTGTGATGAAGCCAGTGATCTTGGGGATCCTTTTGAAGCGCTTCTTGATAGATCCGCCGTGCGCTCTCGGCCGCACTAGGTTCCATCCCGCGTCGGCATTCGGCCAGTTCTCCCGCTAGTTTCTCGAGTTGGTGGGCATGGTTTAGCTGCTGCGTGAACGGAGGGTCGGCCAAGCGGCGAGCGATTTCCTCCAGCACCGTGAACCGGTTCCAATCCGTCAGCCCCAGATCCTGCGCGCAAAGTTCGCGCCCGGCCCACTCCCCCTTTTGATGCCCGACCACAGTCGTGGGCAGGCGGCTAGAGACCTTTTCTGCCAAAGTTTGAGCCAGACGGTAATTTCCTTCGAAGTTCAGGTGGACGTGCTCGTAGAACGATTCCTCACCCGGGAGTGGATCGGACCGCGGGGAGGCTAAAATGGCCTCCGCGTCCAGGAACATCACACGCTCTGCCGCGAAATCTCGGGCCTCATCAGCAATGATGCCATTGATCTTCGAATCAGCTCGAAACGGCAGGCTGTCCAGGTCGCGTGCACGGCTGAAATTCAACCGCGCCGCTTCGAGGTTCGTCACTGCCAAATAGGCCTGGCCGAGTCGGAAATAGGTCTCAGCATAGTCGGGGCTGAGTTTGGCTGCCTCCTCGAACTTCCGAATCGCTCCGGCCGTGTCTCCGCGCGCAGCGTTCGTGATACCAGCGTGCAAAACTCCTTCCCAGGCCTCCAGTGTCGACCGGTCCAGCGATGGCGCGTGGAGCGATCCAAAGGGCGCGCAGTCCTTGAGATTGCACGCTACGCTGCTAAGGATAATGGGAACACCTGCTCGCCGGGCCGCCTGGATAATGTCCGCCAGGTTCTTGCGGAAATTCTCGTAGATGCGCTCTTTGCATGGGTCGCGCGGCGGCAGTTGGTGGTCCATGAACATTTTCATACCACCCCAATTCGCCGGGGACTCTTGGCTCCGGTTCATTCGGCGCGTCAAGGCCAAGAGCCATTGGCCAAGCCGTGTTTGCTGCAGAGCAAGATAACCTCGCACCCAAATCGCGCGCGGCGCCCGCGCTCCGAAGACAGTGCTTCCACCGAAGGGCCCGAGAAACTCATTGTTTCCCATGTAAACAATCCAGAGGTCACCTTCGTAGCGGGCGCACTCGCGGGCGATAGGCACAACCGCGTGCGAATTGATCGCGGTCATGGCAACACAGATCACCTCAAACTTCACCCCGGGGAATCGCTCTCGTAACAGGGCCTCGAGGTAACGTCCCACTCCAAAAGCGGGCCGTGGATCTCCCATGGCGGCGGACTCGCCAAAGAGGAAAATGCGGTAGAGCCCCACCGGCTTCGGCACCTGCATCATTACCGGCGATGGACTGCGGGCCAGCGCCGGAGGGAAAAACCGGAGACCAAAAGCCCCATTTTCCACCCAATAGTCGCTGCCACCCAACTGTTTTTTGACAAAGAATGAAGTAGGATGGCCAAACCCGGCACCGCGCAAGACCACCTCAATCAGAGCCAGGACCAATAACGGGACAACGATGGCTACCAGGACGCGGAACAGCCACCTGCGCCGGACTTGAAGCGGCGCGCTCTGCCTCGCACTCGCCACCACCGGACTTCCAGACGGGACTCCGGTGGAGGTCGAGGTCGTGGCCTCCTGACGTTTGCGCTTCAATATATCGAATGGTAACCGGCACCAATGGCGCAGCAAGCCCGATCAAGGCGGCTTGGGCCGACTCGCTCTTACCGTCCCAAAACTGGGCGTGGTTCGACCGGGGGGGTCGAAAAACCACCGATCAGGGTCGCGAGTCGGCGCCTGGTCGAGCCCCGCCGCTTTCGGCACCCTGGCTCAACGGCGACACGAAGTTTCCTGCGCGTCGGGCGTCATTGGCCTCGCTTTGAAAACGTGCCAAATCCTGGTTCGCTCATACCCCATCTCTTGGTGGCGCAGGCAGCAAGGCTTGCGCAGGCATTTCGCTCGACAAACCCGGGTGAGCTTTCCACCGTCGGTTCTCATACTCATGGCCAATCGACGCGAGTTTTTGAAACGATCTGCCGGTGCCCTGCTGCTGGGAATCGGGAGCGGAGGGGCGCCAGTTGGCTTCGCTGAGGCCGTTTCGGCGTCCAACGAAACCCCGGCACCGCCCCAGCCGGCGTCTCAGTCACCCTCGTCCCAGGCCGGCCTTGAGTACATCGATACGAGCTTCGAGAACGCGTCGCCTCTCTGGTATGAATTCGCGCCGGACGGCGCCATCAATATCTTTCTGCTTTACGACCACGAGCGCTCCTCTCCCAATCGCGCGGCCGGGCATTTTCATTTCCTGCTCCAGGCCAGACCTGCGACGCAACTGACACTGGAATTGAAGAACTTGGACAACGTCTGGAATGGCCAGGCAGGGTCGGTTGCCAAGGAACTGAAGACCGCAGTGATCTCGCAGGATGGGCGCGTCTGGCAGCCGGTTCCGCTGCAGAGTCTTCCACAGGATCGGGTGCGCCTCAGCGTCCAGATGCCCGGACCCAGGCTTTTTGTGGCACGCGTCGAACCTTATCGGCTGTCTGACCTTGATCGCTTAATCAAGTCCATCCGGCACCATCCTCGAGTAAAGGTCGATTCAATCGGCACGACGGTGGAAGGCCGGGAATTGGAGATGGTGCGTATCGGCGTGGCCCGGGCGAAGTACCGCGTCTTCCTCCGAGCCCGAGCGCATCCTTGGGAGGCTGGGAGCAGTTGGGTCGTGCATGGACTCATCCAGCGGCTACTCCGGGATGACGAGTTTTCCCGAATGGCCCTGGGCCGGTACTGCGTTTACATACTGCCGATGGCTAACAAAGACGGCGTCGCGCGCGGACGCACTCGCTTCAACATGCAAGGCAAGGATCTCAATCGGGAATGGGACAAGCCTTCCGATCCACAACTCGCACCGGAGAACTACGCTCTCGAGAAATGGCTGGAGGGCATGATCAAAGCGGGCCGGCCACCGCATTTGGCGATGGAGTTGCACAACGATGGCGGGGGTCTACTGCACATTAGCCGCCCCCCTGTGCCAAGGTTGAAGGAGCATCTGGAGCGTATGGCCGTCCTGGAACAATTACTTCGCCGACATACTTGGTTCACCGAAGGCACGACGCAGGGAACATTCCGGAATTCGGGCACCTTGGGTGACGGTTGGCTCGAGCGTTTCGGCATCGACGCGGTTGTTCACGAATTCAATTGTAATTGGATTGAAGGGGTGAAGGACTACCCATCGGCTCGGCATTGGCAGGACTACGGCGCTAGTCTTGCGAAGGTGTTCGATGAATATTTTCGCTCCGTCAGACCGTAGGATTCGACAGGGCTCAGACGGGAAGTCGAATAACTAAACCCCAGTGTCTCGGATTTGGAGGATTGGATTGGGGCGCGATCCCAGGCCGGATGGGTCTGATACGGTCGGTGGGTGAGTTGACATTCTCCCGTTTGAGATTTGGACCCGTCGGTCCCACGCAGATGAAATAGGAGCTGCTTTATGTGGTTGGACAAGGGATCAGGCCCGACCCCTCCATACCAGGCCAAAACCATTCCATCGGCAAGAGGCGCCTGGTTTCCAAATGGAGGCGCTGCCGAAGGATTGACAATACGGCCGTAAAGCCGTATATATTGCCAATGAAAACCACCATCGATCTGCCCGACGATCTCCTCCGCCGTGCTAAGGTCGCGGCGGCCCAGCGGAAGACGACGCTCAAAGCATTGGTTCAGTCGGGCCTCGACTTGGTTCTCCGTCCCTCGGCCGAGGCTCCCGGTCGACGAGCGGCCCTTCGACGCCTTCGCAGCGGCTTCCGTTTGGGTGGGCGGGCACTAACCCGTGAGCAGACTCATGAGCGCGGTTAGGTTTCTAGACACCAACATCCTGGTCTATGCCTACGACTTGGATGCGCCAGCCAAGCGTGCGGTATCACTCCGATTGGTCGAGCAAGGTTGGTCCGCCCTTGGAGACACGGCCATAAGCGTGCAGGTGCTGCTGGAATTGCACGTTAATCTCTGCAAACGGGGCGTGCCCCAGACCGAGGCGACACACATCGTGCGCGATTTCGTCGCGTGGCCGATTGTCGAGAACACGGTTGACCTCCTTCAGACTGCGTTGGATGAGCAGACTCGTTGGAAGATTTCCATATGGGACGCCCTCATCCTTGCCGCCGCGCGAGCTTCCGGTGCGTCCGAATTGTTCACCGAGGATCTCAATCATGCCCAGAACTACGGCGGAGTTCAGGTGGTGAACCCGTTCCGGTGAGTGCGAGGCCAGGATGATTCCCGAGGTGCTGTCTATTCGCGCGAACGAGCGTTTAGCGTCGGCTCAAAGGCCGCTTTTCTCAATAATTGAAAAGCTCCCGCAAGGAGTAGGTTTTTCCAGTCGCGCGGTTTAGCGCGTCGAGGACTTTGTATTGCGTGTTATGGGTCAGGCGGCGACCCTTGCATGCGCGTGACACCATCTTGTGCGTCATCTCTACCGATGACGCGGCCACCAGATCGTGCGGTTTGAGATTGTGCTGTTGCATGAGTCGAGCAATCGGCTGCTCGCCGAGGTTTCTTTCGATTTCAGGGTTCATCGCATCGCGCAGCATCAGCAGTTAGCGGGGGCAGGGGTGTGGGGGCCGGCGTAGCTGGAGCCGGTGATTTACTCGCGTAGCAAATGGTGCCGACCAACAGCGCTATCCCGGCCAGTACATAAAAGCTGAAGAAAACCAGGATCTGGACGATGGCAAAATCATGGAGGAAGAGCCGCGCAGCCGCTGTGACAACGGTCGCCAAAACGAAACAGAGACTGAACCCTCGCCAGGTAAACACTAATGGATTCGGCTCACCGGTGGGCATGACCTCGCGCCTGGACCGCTGCAAGCATTTACAGAACAGGAATATCAGGCCGGCGTAGATTAGCCAGACGGTCAATTGCCCGTGGAGCACTGTCGGGATCGACTCTGGCTTGATTCCGAGGCCCCAAAAGAAATACCAACAGAACAGGATGTATCCGAAGATTCTCAAACCTTTGGGTCCTGGCAGCAATTCGCGGAGCGAGCAGGATGCGCCGCCAGAACGCCGCCACCAATAGATCGCCAGCCCAATCACCACTCCATTGCCCGCCCCTGATATCAGTGAGCTTCCGACGGAGGGGGAATTGACGAACTGCATGAGCCCAAACATCGTCACTAAGGATCCCAGCAAAAACCCCGGACGCCTCCGGATCCAACCTCGGACGCGCAGGGGGAATCCTTGCCAGACCTCGGAGGAGTTGGTGAGCGCCACTTCGGTGAGAAAGAGGGGGACGACAAAGGCCAGGAGTGGATGGAGGAACAAAGCGCAAATGATCGTTTCAAAAAGGGCGATCCCGCCGATGGTGTAATACGGTCCCTCCGCCCGAAAAGAGGTCCACACCACCTTGGTGATGTAGGCTTCGTACATGCCGTAAAGCATGCCTGCGGCGTAAAGTGGCCAAAAACCGGGCTTGCCGAACCGAAACACCAGCCCCGCCATGAAAACGCTGTGGATTAAGTAAAGCGGCCACACCACGAGCAAGCCCCAGACGGTAAAGAACGGGAACATAGTCGAACCCGCCGGCACCTCGACGCATACCACCGACAACATCCCCGCGAGCAGCCAGAAGGCGAGCTTCCTCCGCGCGCTCATAATCGAAAATCGAGGCGAGTGGTATCGCTAAACCCGTAGACCGTGCGCAGCAGGTCGGTGGTGAGGCGGGTGGCTTGTTCGGGGTCGAACGGCAGGCAAAAAAGCATCCCCTGCGCAGATCCCTGCTCGCCAACGTCGGGGAGCGAGCATTCCTGCAGCGGCTGAAGGCGATGTTGATCGAAAAAGGCCCGAATGGCTCGCTCCTGTTCGGCGTCTTTCGCCAGCAGGACAATCGCAAGTCTGATTTGGCTGCGATAGAGCACGAGGGCGAACGGCTCGTTGCGACAAGAGAGCGTCAGCGTGAACACCTCCGACCGCGACCCGAGCAAGATCGAGAGGTAATGTTTGAGTTGAGTCAATCCGCCCGATTGGACCTGATCTGGGTTGGCCTCGGCGTTGCCACCCTTAGTGCGCGCCTTCGTCCTGCGAACCGAGGGTTCCCAGATGTCGATTAGGTTTTCGCAGCCATGCGGCAGCGTGAAAAGGCGCTTCCTATAGTTGACGAGTCGCGACATAGCCGAGTTGAGGCTTACTACCAACAACTGCGCCACGTCAGAGGAAAGATGTCAACCGCCAAGGCAGGATTGGACAGCTCCTGGCCATCATCAAATGAGTCTGGTCAAGTTGGCCGATCTCGCCTACAGTCCGCATCGTATGCCATCGTTCCGTGTGAATGCCGGGGTTTCAGGCTGGCGAGTCGCGCCGGTTGCGGTGGTACTTGGTCTCGCTGCGGTGTTGGTATTGTCCGGGTGCAAGAATACGAAGCCCACCGCTTCAAGCGATTTTTATAACCCAAAGAGCCATCCAGATCAGGTGGTGGGCTCGCCCGGCAGTATCGCTGATATCAAGGCCAAAACCGCAGCACGGCGGGCCAAGGCAATGAAGAAGGCCGCAGACTCGGCAACGGTCCTGATACTCGTTTCCTACGATGTCTCGGGCAAGCCTGTCGGTCTGGAACTACGGAAAGGGACGGGAGATGATGCCGTCGACGCTCGAGCGCAACAGATGGTCTTCAGCAAATACCGTTTCCCGACGGGCGCTCCGGACACCGTTCTGGTTGAGATCGACGCGAAGTCGATCCCACGCAAGTAGCTCCTCGCACGCCTAGCACATGCCTTCCGCACCCCAATTCAAGAGGTTGGATGTGCGCCCTATTTTGGCCAAGGGGAACGAGCCGTACACCGAGGTTCGCCGAACAGTGGATGGTCTGAAGCCGGGACAAGGGCTTGCGATCACTTCGCCCTTCTTGCCATCCCCGTTAATTGAGAAACTCGGGAGCGAAGGATTCCAATCCAGAGTCGAGCGCGGCGAGGCAGGATCATGGACGGTTTTTTTCTGGCGTCCGCCGGCGACTGAAGGAAACGCATGACGCCCGATCAGCTTTCCGAATTCAAGCTAGCTGGGATCACCAACACCCTGCGCTCATGTCAATTGTTGTCCGGGTTGCCCCTGCCGGACATGAAGAACATCGCTGCGATCGCCGTGCTTAAGCAGCTCGAGAAAGGCGACTACCTGTTCCACGAGGGCGATCCGTCACGAGGCTTTTACATTGTCCAGCAGGGTGCGATCAATGTGCACCGGGTTAGTTCGCTGGGCAAAGAGCAGGTCATCCACGTCTTTCGTGCGGGCGAATCTTTCGCCGAAGCGACCCTGGCCACCACAACCGGCTACCCGGCGGACGCGCGTGCGCTCGAGTCCAGCCAGGTTTTGCTGGTGCCTAAAGTGGAGTTCATATCCCTGTTGCGGCAGCATCCTGAGCTCGCTTTGCGGATGCTCGGCTCGATGAGCCAACATCTGCGAGTTCTGGTCGGGCTGCTCGACGATCTCACGCTCAAAGACGTCGAAACCCGGCTGGCAAACTGGCTTCTCAAGCGCTGCCCCGATTCGACGGCCACCCAGCCGGTGCGCATCGAGCTCTCCATGACCAAGCGGGTCCTGGCGGCTGAACTGGGGACGGTGAGCGAAACGTTCTCGCGAACACTGGCGAAGTTCCGCGAACAGAACCTGATCGAGGTGAATGGGAAGGTGCTGACGGTACGGTCCCCCGCGAACTTGGCAGCGCTCCTGAGGAAACACCTGGGAGAATAACGGCCGCAACCCTCCCGGCTTCGTTACTGCTCCAGCCTCGCGCGATCTTCCTCGGCCCGCAACCGTGACTTGGGGGCCTCGCAGGCTCAAGCCGGCGTGGGATTCGCTTTCTTCACACGGTTAGCGAAATCGTCGATCTGTTCCACGCTCTCGAACCCGACGTTAAGGATGTGGACACATCCCAGCCCGAGCACGAAGTTGATCGAGGCATTCTTCTTTTCCTCATCCTTGCTGAATGCGCCTTCGCCGATGAGCTTCATGCCAACCACTCCCTTGCCTGCTTTGCACAGGTCCTTGAGCACAGGCGCCACCTTTTCGGCGGGTCCGTCCATCTTGGTGCCGTAGGGGTTGATGCGGGCATGAACCGAGTCCACCCAGGGTTCGGTCACGGCTGCCTGGAGCGCTGCCAAGGAGTGGCAGGATACGCCGTGCGCCCGAATGACGCCCTTCTGTTTCAGTTTGGCCATGATTTCCATCTGCTTCCGCAGCTCTTCAGGCCATTTAGGCGATTCAACACAATGCAGCAGGACCAAATCGAGATAATCGGTTTTGATCTCTTTGAGGAACCGCTGGATGACCACGTCGGCATCGGGGCGATCGGTGTCCGGGATTCCGCCTTGGCGGAACCAGATTTTGGAAATGATCTGGATCCGGTCGCGGGGGATGCCTTGCAGGGCGGGGATGAGGTAAGGGTGCGTGCCGTAGAGATCAGCTAAATCGAAAGTTCGCACGCCCCGCTCGTAGGCGCTGTGGAGCAGCGCTTCGCATTTTTCCTTGCCCATCCGCGTCAAATTGGACTCGCGATTGCCGCCGTGAACTCCCGTGCCCATGCACAGACGGCTCATCTTGACTTTAGTCGTACCCAACTCGACCCGGGCGTAGGGATCTATCCCGGCGGGCTTGGCAGTTTCGTCCGCGCGAATGCCGGCGCCCAGCATGAGCCCGCCGACACCGACCATGGATCGTTTGATGAAATCGCGACGTTGCATCTTCATAAGCTAATCATGCCAGTGCTTTCGGGCGTTCGCACAAACCGTCTCCGGGGTTTCTGAACTGAACCCGCGAGTTTTGGTGACAGCCGCTAATCTACTCCATTTCCCGATTTGGAAAAGTCGAAAGTGAGACGGGCGAGGAATAACCGCCTTTCGCACGGCGTTACGCGTGGCTGCGGGTGCGGAGGGGAGTGGAACGGGACCAAGCCCCACAACTGGAAACTGTTACCTGTCCCTGGACAGCTCAGCTCTTCATGCCCACGGAGGTGGCGATGGCCTCAGAAAGCACTGCGAGAGCCTCGCTCCGTGATACCGAGCCGATCAGCTTGAAGTCGCGCTGGTTGTTTACCACCGGGACATTCCGTAGTTCGCTTGACAGCAAGATCGGCAGTGCGTCTTGGAGCCTCTGAGCCGGGTTCAGACAACCAGGTGGCGGCCGCATCACGTCGAAGGCGATGACCGCCTGCAACTCCTCCCCAGCGCTCAGGTATGCTTTCAAGTCTTGCAGGGCGATCACTCCCAGCAGCCGATTGCTCGCATCGACCACAGGAAGAAAATTGTTGGGGCTCACCAGGAAGCGATCGCCGATTTGACGCAGGGTGACTGTCTCGCGAAGCGGAGTTACTGGCGCGTGCATGATGTCCCCCACGGTGATTTGGGTTGCGGCCCCCAGGCGTTCCGTTTCGAAATCGGTAATGAGCCCCTTTTGCCGGAGGGGCTCGGTGTAAACCGATGCGGGATGCAAACGCCGGCCGACTAGGGTGGCCAGAGCGCAGGCCAGCATGAGCGGTGGCATCAACGAGTAGTTAAGAGAGATCTCGAAAACCATGATCGTGGCCAGCAACGGGGAGTGGGTCGTAGCCGCCAGCACGCTGCCCATGCCGACAAGCGCGAAAGCTCCGGTAGGCAACACCATGCCCAGGTTGGCGGCGTGCAGCAGGTGACCCAAAATACTTCCCAGGGCCGCGCCAAGAAACAGCGTGGGGGTGAACACGCCTCCCACAGTGCCGGCGCCTACAGTCATGGTGGTGGCCACCACCTTGGCGACCAGCAGCCCAGTCATGAAACCCAACCCGTAACGATTGTCCAACACGCGGGAGGTGACGCTGTAGCCGTTGCCACAGACTTCCGGATAAACGATTGCCACTGCGCCCACCACAACGCCCGCGACCGTCAGCCGTGCATAAAGCGGCAGCTTCGAATGATCAAAATAAGCCTCCGCCTTTCGCAAGGCTTTCAAAAAGCCCGCACCCAAAAAACCAGACAGCACCCCTAGGACAAGGAACCAAGGCAGTTGGGTGATGCGGGTAAAATCGAAATTGGGTACGGTGTACCAATGTTCGATTCCGAAAAAGGAACGCGAAACCACGGCGGCCACCACCGACGAGCACATCAAGGGGGCGAAGAGATTCATGGAGAAGTTCCCCAATACAATCTGAGCTGCAAAGACCGCGCCGGAGATCGGGGCGTTGTAGGCCGCCGACATTCCCGCCGCTGCTCCGCACGCCAGCAACAGGCGCAGACGATACGGTGGGTAGCCAGCCAGCTGGCCTCCTTTGGAAGCGAGCGTCGCTCCCAATTGCACGATGGAGCCCTCGCGACCGATCGAAGCCCCGGTGCTGATGCTCATCAGCGAGGAGATTGCTTTGATCAGCACCGTGCGCAGCGGGAGCCGGCCGTCCCCGGCGACCACCACTTCCAACAGGTTGGTCGAACCTTGCAGACCGACCAGGTGCAGCCCCCAATGCAAGATCAGGCCGGCAGCGAGGGCGCCGAGGGCCGGGGCCGCGAAGCGCGCCCAACCATCGAACATTTCCGCGATCTCTACCGGGTCACCTGGATGCCGAAGCGCGAGGAACTTGAGCCACTCGATGCCATAGTAAAAGGTGAGGTTGGCCAGGCCCCCGATGATACCTACCAAAGCGGCGAGCAGGAAATGGAAGGTCGCCTCGCTGGGGCGCCAGCGCTCGCGCAGATCTAACAGCTTGCGCCAGTGGGTGGCGAAGAAGGCTCGGGCCTGCGCCATACGGCGCTCCCAGAAGGTCGAGCCTATTCGCATTCCGGGTAACATAACAGCCGTTCGCCACCCTGGCCAGCCCACCGAAAAATAAGCCAGAATCAGGCACGGTTGCTGCTTTAATTTAACGCATGAAATGCGAAGCATTAAAATGCACTGTTTGTGGGGGAATGATGCGTCTCGAGCGAGCCCCCATCGGCGGCCAGGGTGCAACCCGCTTTCGCTGCACCTGCGGTCACATCGAGGACGTCGTGGATCTGGCTAGCTTAGCCCATCGCATCGGCGAGGATCCTGCTCTTCCGGAGGGGATTGAGGAGCTCCCGGATGTAGCCGTGTCGGAACCCTTTACGGGTGCTCTATGACAAACCAGGTCCGGCTGTTCGCGGCAAGGTGTACCTGCAGTCGTAATGTGTAGTCTCGGTCCAAACGCATGACATGTGAGCTGCCTTCCTGCTCGCGGATTCGAGCACGATCGCGCAGCCCGGTATAGTACAATGGCAAGGAGATCGAACGTTTCACCTCGTGGTCCAATGGGTTGAAAACCACGGCCATCCCACACGGCGCGGCCGAGGGGTTGGCATGCAAGTAGTAATCCAGGTCCTGCGAGTCTGCACGCCGCAGATGGATGATGTCCGATTCGAGAATATCGCGGTATTTCTTGAACCATCGCACCCAGCGCTGCAGCAAAGCGCGCGTCTCCGGTGTGTCGTAGAGGCGGGGACCACGGTAGCAGGCCTGTACGCCGGCGCCGAAGTTATTCGCCAGGTGTGCCTCGTAATCGGCCAGATGTTGGCTTAGCGGCTCAAGGGTCGCCGCGGCCCCTCCGCCTTGGTACTCAGTCAGCGGAACGAACATCCATCCCATAGTGGGGTTTTTTTCCCATGTCCCGTCGTAGATGTTCTGTCTGCCGTGCAAGATCTGCTGTGCACGTGGCAAGGACCAATTGTCTTCGCGATACCCCATTCCGGTTTTGCTGCTTCCTGCCAGGAAGTAATAATCCGGGGCATTGACATAAACTCCTCGCTCGCGGCACCAACGGTAAAGGTCGCAATTCATCGACCATTGACGCCACTGGGAATCCTCGAGCCCGCGGTGGCCGGGGTGCGAGGTGGACGCGCAGACGTCGCCCGGGTAAGGGCCGTCGTGTTCCAGGAGGTCCAGTCCGGTTTGAGCGATGAAATTGGTGAGCTTGCAAAGGTAATTTGCGCCCCAAACGCTGCCGAGGCAGGGGGCCTGGCCGAAGATCGCCCCGCCCGTCTTCATGGTCTGGGGATTGATCACATCATTCGCGTCGTCGATACGGCGGCTGCTGAACAAAGAATAGGCCCCCACTTCAATTCCTTTAGAATGCGCGTAATCCACGTCGGCCTTAACTTTTGCCTGATAGCTGGGGTCCTCGTTTTCCATGTCCAGCCCGCTGCCGAAGGTATAGATGATCATCTCGAATCCCACCTCGGCGCATTGGTCAACGGCCATGCGGAATTGGGCCGAAGCGGCGTTCCGCACGTGCATCATGATGGGGTTCTCCGTGCTCCATGGGGCGAGGAGTCGCTGTGCATGGCGCAAGGCCAGACCTTGCCTCTCGCGGGTGTCGCTGTCAGGCAGGACCAGGAAGCTCCGGAACGAAGAGAAGCCCTGTCCGGGTTCCAGCCGCAGCCCCGGACCGATCGGGGGTCGGCAAACGAGCAAACAGGGAGTCTTTCGTTCGTAATGTACCTGGGTTGAGTAATGCGGGTCCGGGAGCCATTCCGTGACCCGATTGGCCGTTACCGGGTCCATACCGCCAAAACTGTAGTCGCTCATGACTAAGATGGGCGGTAGCCGCCAGCGATTGGTCGCGCGAGCATCCACCGCGGACTCCCCCTCGACGGCAGCCAAAATCTCCGTGGTGATGTTATTCACGGTGATCGTGTCGGCGCCGAGGTTGGTTATCGAAAGCCATTTGCCTAGGACCGGTGCGCCATCGTAAAGCTCGTAATGGACTGTCACGGCCACGGCGCGGGTTCGCTCGTCTGGTCCTCGGTAGAGGAAATCCAACGCGAGTCCGCGTGGCGGCCAGGCGAGATCCGCGGAGTGGCGTTTCCTTTTCCATGCGAAGGGAGCCTTCGGATTGCTTTTCGAGAAGTCCACGAACTGGAACGAGTTCGAGTCGGCCTTCAGGGCAGTCAGCCACTCGGGGCGCAGGAAGGCAGCATCGGGTTGGCCCGTCAAACCGCCGACCTGGTACTCATGCCCGTCGATTGTCAGGAGGGCCTCGGGTTCCACTGCTCGCAACAAGCTGGCCCCAGTCGTGGAGTTATCCAGGCCGACGGTGGCCGCGTTGGGAGAGAGGAGAAAGGTTCTTCGAATCAGACCGTTGTCCAGGATGAGCTGATTGGTGTCGTTTCCTCGAAAAAGAGCAGCGTGCTCACTGGGAGGTTGGATGAGCCAATCTTTTGCCGAACGCCCCAACTCCTGCTCCGGAGCCAGGGGCAGCCTGGAGAGGTCGCTGGCCAGCGTCTGGACCACGATGGCCATCGACAAAACCAAACCCGCTGCCGCAGCTTTCCGAAAGGCCGAGGCCGCACCTTTCACGCCGAAAAAGTGCGGGCTCATTTGTCCGCGACTGCGTCCAGGGCGTAAATCTTGCCGTCGAACGGAAGGACGTACAACTCACCGTCAAGGTCCTGGGCAAAGCTCGCGATGTTCTTGGGTTGCTGCAGCAAGGTGGCTTGGGCGGTTACCTTGCCATGTTCGTAGCGCAGGCCAAAGATCGAACCGAGGGTCCAATCGGCGTAGACGTAGACGCCGCGGAGGGAGGGATACTTCTTGCCCCGATACACGTATCCTCCGGTGATGCTGGTCCCGATGCCGTGGTTGGGAAAAGGGCTTTCGGCGGCCAGCGCAGGCGTGTGCCCGTATTCGATGATCGGCTCATTGTAGCGAGCGCCCTCCGGTGCGGGCTTGAAGGGGTGGAGACCTTCGCGGGCGTTCCAGCCGTAGTTGCCTCCCTTCACGATCAGATCGACTTCTTCCCATTTATCTTGCCCCACGTCCGCCGCCCAGAGCACACCGGTTTCCTTATCCCAGCTCATGCGCCAGACATTGCGCAGACCGTAAGCCCAGATCTCGTGGCGGACCCCGTAACCCTCGTTGACGAACGGATTATCGGCAGGGATGCCGTAGGGGAGCTTTCCCTCGCGAGTGTTGACATCGATGCGGCAAATCTTAGCCAGCAAGGTTGCGGTGTTCTGGCCGTTATTGTGGGGGTCGTTGAATTGACCGCCATCGCCGCAAACGAAGTAAAAATAGCCGTCAGGGCCAAACGCAATCTCGCCCCCGTCGTGGTTCCAGTAGGGCCTCTCCACCTCGACCAGAATCCGCTCGGAGGATAAATCGGCGCGGTTCGGGTCGCTGGCCGAGACCTTCATTTCGCTGATCACGCTGCGCTTGGGGTTTTGCTGCGAATAGAAAACGTAGAATAAACCGTTGTCCTTGAACTTGGGGTGGAAGGCGAAGCCGAGCAGTCCCTCCTCATTCTCGACGAGGGGTTTTCGGTCCACGATATTGAGGAATTCCTTGGGGCCCTTGCCATCGCTGTTCTTGCCGACAATGACCACGCGGCCCTGCTGCTCGACGATGAACATGCGCTGCGAACCATCGGGCGCTTCTTCCATCCATAGCGGACGGTCCACGGTCAGCTCAGGGAAGACCAGGCGCAGATCGACTTTGGGCAACTGCGCGTGGAGGGCCAGGCAGGGGAGCGCAAGGAGGAAGGCGCGGAGGGCACGCGCGACCTTGATTAAGTGGTGGGTCATAGCCAGATAATGCTGGGTCAGATGGAATCTTCAAACCGCGGGGGGCGTCAACTGAAAACCGGGGACGAGCGGCCCGACGCAGAGTTAGGGGTGGACTTGGAGACTGGTTGCCACCGGGCCATGCATGCCTGGATTGCGACAGGGGCGATCCTGCCGTTTTGGGGACGCGCGTCTTGACCATCACGACCGGGTTTTCTCCTCACGTACGGGAGTGATTCTCAGTCAGCGTGATGACTCGATGACGCGCGGACGTTGGTTCGGCGACGTAGAAGGCGATGTCGGCTGTCATCGAGCCTTGCCGCATTATCGTTGAAAGAACTTCCTCGCAATCTCGCGCGGCGTGGCAATAAGCGGGGCAGCGACATCGAATGCCTGCAATTCCAAGGTCAGAAGCTCGAAATCAATCCCGCGGAGATGTTCGTCACTAGTTACCAGCATAGAGCATCCGATTAACGCTGATTCGGCCAAGACGAGCGAATCGTTGACTTCTCTGGCGGCGATTAGGCCTCGGTCGCGGAGACGCTCGGCAATAAGCTCGGCAATGCCATGTCTGACGGCGATCAGGCTGAAAGGGACGATACGCAAGGACACGGCGAGCTGTATGGCTTTGCGAGCAGAACGTTGCTTGGCTGCACCGCCATGGAGCGCCCAGTGGGCGAGTTCCTGTTGAACGGTAGGCGGGATCAGCAGGCGTGGTTCAAGAAGACGCTCCCGAATCAGCGCAACCGCCTCAACAACGTCGTCCAACGCGTCCGCAAGGTCGAACAGGACGTTTGCGTCAAGCGCGACGAGCTGCGGCTGGTTTGGACTTGCCGCCATAGTAGAGCTTCAAGAATCCCTCGCCGAGTTTTTCACGTTCTGCGTCGGTCCACTTGTTGCCCTCGTCCCGCAGCCGCGCTGCAAGCACCGTGCCGCTTGACACTCTCTCGGCCTGCGATTTCTTTCGCTTCATTATGTTAGTTTAGCAGTCCAGCCAGGAGTTTCAATGCAGGAGCCGAGAATTGTGGACCAAGCGCGCTGACTTGAGTGTTGGACTCGTCCGCAGGCGTTGGCGGAACGTCCTTTCTTCAGGTAGTGTTGCTGTCGAGAGGAAGGAGCGCTTTCCTGGGCGGGATCCCGCCTTTAATCGCCCTGAGGGCAGCGAGGCCACGTCCGCTGTTGCTAAAGCCCGTGCGGTGGCCAAGAGTGTTGAGATGAACTCGCGCGAACGGGTTGTCCGTGCCGTCAATCACCAGCCGGTCGACCGCGTGCCGATCGACCTCGGCGGCACGCGGCAATCAGGCATCTCGGTTTGGGCCTATGCACGGCTGCGCAAACGCTTGGGGTTGGCTGCGGCCCGCCTGCCCCGGGTCTTCGACACTTTTCAAATGCTGGCCGAAATCGAACAGGAGGTTGCGGAGAAGTTCGGTGCGGACTGTCTTCCACTCAACCGTCCCGCCGTGGCGTTCGGCATCCTCAACCAAGGGTGGAAACCCTATCGTTTTCCCGATGGCTTGACTGCGGAGGTCCCTGGAGATTTCGATCCCGCATCGGATGGCGCCGGCGGCTTGGTCCTCAAACGTCACGGTGAACTCATCGCCGCTATGCCCGAGGGTGGGTTCTATTTTGATCGTCTCGAGAAGTATCCCGGTGCGCTTCATCCCGATCTTTCCAAATGGCGAGCACCGCGATTGGACCAAGCGAGTCTGGAACACTATCATCAACATGCCGAGGCGCTCTTTGCCAACACCGACAAGGCCATTGTCGCACCCATGGGCCCGCCATACGAATTGTTCTACGGCCTGGGCCAGGGCGGGTTCGCCGATTGGATGATGGCCTTTGCGACCGAGCCGGACTATGTCGCGGCGCTCTACTCTGAGATCACCGACGCGTGGCTGGAAAACCTGAAGGCCTTCCACGCGGCGGTCGGGGAGCGCGTCCAGGTGATCCAGATCTGCGATGATTTTGGCACCCAACACGGACCGTTTCTGTCGGTGAAGATGTTCCGCGAGCGCCTCCTGCCTGCCTACCGCCGCGGACTGGATTGGGTGCATGCCCACACCGGCTGGAAGGTGCTGTTGCACTCCGACGGCGCCATTTTTCCTTTGTTGCCTTCCATCGTGGAAATGGGGGTGGACATTTTGAACCCGGTGCAAACCTCCGCTGCGGGCATGGAGCCCGCGCGGCTTAAGCGCGAGTTCGGTGGGCGGCTGGCCTTCTGGGGAGGCTCGTGCGACGGCCAGAGCACTCTAGCGCATGGCACGCCGAGCGAAGTGGCCGAGGAAGCGCGCCGCAATCTCCGGACCCTGGCCGCTGGCAGCGGCTACGTATTCGCCTCAATCCACAACATCCAGGCCGACGTCCCGCCAGATAATATCGTAGCCTTGTTTGAGACCGCGCTGGAGGGCAGCGGCGCAGGGGGCCGATCGTGACGCGTCAGAAAGTTGGGGGTGTCCAGCGCTGCGCATCGGCGCGAGTTGGGGCTTCGCCCGTCACTCTGAGGAGGCGCTCTCGGGCGTCTCTTTTTGCTTCTCTCTTTGACCGGAGAGGCGGTATCGCACCACGTCGCGGGACACGCCCAGGAGCCGTGCGGCAGCCGAGACGTTCTCCCCCGCCTGCTTGAGGGCATGCTGGACGAGCCGATCGATGGCCTGGTCTAACTCAAAGCCCTGGGGAGGGAACACAAATCCTGTGTTCAGCCAATCCGAAGAAGGGGACGCAGAGGCTGCGGGCGTGTTGGGGGGGGGCACGCTGGCTGGGAGACGCTCAAAATCCAGCACATCCTGCTCCGAGAACACAATGGATCGCTCGATTTCGTGGGAAAGCTCGCGCACGTTGCCTGGCCAGGGATAGGCCAGCAGGCGGCTCTCGCCGAGGGGGGAGATGCTTTTGCCTACCAGCCCGTGACGCCGGCAGAGGCGCTCCAAAAGCGTGCTGGCCATCCTGATGATGTCTGCACCTCGCTCGCGGAGGGCCGGCAGGTTGATGCGGAAAAGATCCAGCCGATGGTAGAGGTCCTCCCGGAATTGACCGGCGGCCACGAGTTCCTTGAGATCGCGGTTGCTCGCCGCAATCACCCGCACGTCCACTTCAACCATCTTGTTGGCTCCCAGCCGGCGGATCCGTTGGTCCTCAATCGCAGTTAGCACCTTTGCCTGGGTCGGCAGGCTAAGGCTGGGCAGTTCATCCAGAAAAAGGGTCCCACCGTCCGCCGCCTCAAAAAGACCTAGCCGTCCCGCGCGCGCGTCGGTGAAGGCGCCGCGTTCATGGCCAAACAACTCGGCTTCCGCCAGGGTCTCGGGGAATGCGGAACAGTTGACCTCGACCAGTGGGAACGCCCCCCGCGGGCCACGTCGATGGAGCCAGCGGGCGATCGAGGTCTTGCCCGTGCCCGTTTCGCCCAATATCAGAACGGGCGCGGGAGTGCCTTGGATCCGCTGGTCCGCGATGAGGATGCGTTGGAGTTGAGTTTCAACCTCGGCAAGAGCGCGACCGAAGAAGAACTCGTCTTTGGTGGGGGCATCGCGCCGGTGCTCGTCCAGGCGGGCGTTTTGTTTGGCCCGCCGCACGCGCGCAATTACCAAAGGCAGCTCCGCCGAATCGAACGGCTTGACCATGTAATCGAGCGCCCCGAGCTTCATTGCTTCGACCGCCCCGCCGACGGCCCCATCTGCGGTCATGACGATAACCCCCGTGCTGGACGCAAATTGCTTCTGCTTCAGGAGTTCGGTGCCCAGGCCGTCCGGGAGGTTCACATCCAGGAGTGCGTAATCGAAGCTGAGGCTCTCAATCAAGTTTCGCGCGGCGGCGACTGTACCCGCGGTAGTGACGTCCGCACCCATGCCCTGGAGCGCCGCGGTGAGCTGCTTGCGCAGCAGCACTTCATCCTCAATGATCAGGATGCTCAGGCCGGTTAGGCTGCTTGATTTCATGCGCCCCTTTTATGGCCTCCCGGCCCGGCCATGGCCATGCTAAAAGAACGCAAAGGCCGGGATATCCTGGTCTTTGCCCCCCACCTGGTCACGGACCGGGGTCACTCGACGGAACTCGGTCTCACCATGGGTCCGGGCCGCTCTTATGGGAGGATGTTCGCTGGGCCAACCACCAGATGTCCCGGTTCCGCGCGATGTTACCCCGATTCAGTTTGCCCACGTCGGTCACTTTGGCGTCGAGTCCGCCTGGACCCTGCGAAGTGGTCTCGATCCACCGGTGCAGTTCCGCATGGCCATCCAGAAAAGAGAAGGCGCCTGCGTTTTTGTGGAAGCCGGCGGGATAATCGACCCAGCCTTGGCTGGAAGTGTCATCGAAAGTGTTGGGCATTCGGAAGCCGAAACCGCCATCGTTAACGCTCGCCGGGTGCTCATCCGTGAACACCCACACCATGGTGGGGGAGGGGCTAATCACGTCAGCATCACTGGCGTAGACGCGCCAGCGCCCGCCCGGATTGGTTAAGGATCCGCCCACCAGCGCCGAGTCGAGCCAGTAACCCATGGTTGGCGATTTTCCGTCTGACCAGGTGCCTACCGCTTGACTGGCCGAAACGCTCCGAATGCGGTGCACCAAACCAACCCCTGGCCGCTTGACCATCGTCCAGTCCGCCGGGCAATCGTAGATCCCCACATCTTTCGTGTAGGGGGCGAGCACGGCTTTTTGAGGGTCGAGCAGGGACTGGGGGTCCCAGTTGTCCGCATTCGCTCCGTTGAAGTCCACCACCCCTCGCACCCAGCCGTTACCCCCGTAGTCGTTGATCATGTAGCGGCCGTTGTGGTCATCGGCGTAAAGGCGAAAGGCCAGCATCAACTGCCGCATGTTGGAGATGCATTTAATGCCTTGCGCCTTGCTCTTCGCTTTGGCCAGCGCCGGCAAAAGCATGCTGGCCAGGATCGCGATGATGGCAATGACGACGAGGAGTTCGATCAACGTGAATCCGGCGGGGCGTTCGCTTCGGGCCGATCGGGTCGAGGGCATGGGTGCTAATGTGCCCCAAAATCGCCCCGTATGCAACGGGCGAGTAGGCCTGGACGGCGCATGGCGACACGGGGCACAAGGCACGTTTCCGTTAAACCGACCTCGGTCCTGAACCCACTCTTAATCGTAGTCCTTCTCTTAATCTTACTCTGGCATTCCGCTCCCCCTCCGGAATGCCGCATTCATCCGCCGGAGGCGGGTCGAGACCCGAGCATCTCTAAAACACAGCAGGCCGTGCAACGGTTCGGATGAACATCGCTCGAGCTCTCTTGTTCGCTCGTGCAAGGATGCGGCCTAGACTCCTTTGGTCTCCTCCTTGACAATCTACACGAAGGAAGCGATTGTCGTCCTGTCGAACATCTAGGAAACGCTTATGTCGAAAGATAAAACTGACCTTTTGCAGGGAACGCTGGACATGTTGATCCTTCGGGCCCTCCAGCTTGGCCCGATGCACGGATTCGGCATTTCCGTGCTGATCCGGCAGATGTCCAAGGAAGTGCTCCAGGTCGAGCAAGGTTCGTTGTACCCGGCTTTGTATCGGCTGGAGGATCAGGGTTGGATCGAATCCGAATGGGGCGTCTCGGACAACAACCGAAAGGCGAAGTTCTATAAGCTCACTCCCGATGGGCGCAAACAACTCCTCCAAGAGCGCTCAAACTGGGAACGCCTCTCAGTGGCCATTAACACGGTCCTTAAGACCGCCTAGATTCTCGTTCGTCATGGCCTGGTTGCGGAAGTTGTGGGGCGGATGGTTTGCACTCTTCCGAAAGGAAAAGCTCGATGCCCGAATGGACAACGAGATGCGGTTCCACGTTGACCTGCAGACCCAGGAGAATATTGATGCCGGGATGGGCGCGGAGGAGGCGCGCTACGCCGCCCGGCGGCAGTTCGGGTGGGTTGAATCGGTGAAGGACGCCTGCCGCGACCAACGAGGCTCTGGTTGGGTCGGGCACTTGGCGCAGGACGTGCGTTACGGCGCTGAGTCAGTCGGAGGGAAGGCCCGATCCGGCTGCCGGCGTCAATCGGTCGCGCACGAAGCCGATGTCGCCGCGGAGGGCGTAGAACTGGTCGGCAAACGACGCGGGCACTTTCATGTTGTTAACGGCTTTCTCGATCTCGCCCAAACGCACGAGCAATTGCTCTCGCTTTTGCTGGGTCAAGGGTTCGAGCAACTCCCGCTCGACCCCCAGCAATGCGCGGTAGCCTCGATAGATGCGCAACTTGACCCGCCACCGCAGGAGGAAGGGAATGAAGCGCATGCCGGGTACGAGCAGAACCACCAGCGGTAAGAAGACAACCAGAACGCGGTTAACAATGCTGGCGATCGCGAAAGGCAACGAGCGGTAGAGAAAGCTTTTGCCGGATTTGTAATAGCGGCTCGCTTCGGTGCTGATCGGATAATCATGCTCGATGGGCGCGGGAAACTCGCCCTTGCGCTTCATCAAACTGGCGTTGCCATGGGCGTCCTGCGCCGCCTCAATCAACAGATCGCATATCACTGGGTGCAGCTTCGGCCGGGCGAGGAGTTCGACCGTGGGGCTCAGGATATAGACATCATGCGGCGGAATATCACGGCCGAAATCGAGCGATCCCTTGGGCAGTTCGAGCTTGTTGAGATAACTGATGTGGCGTGTATAACCGTCGGCCTGCGTGAAGTTAAAGAGCTGGACTCCCGGTGTTCGGAGGAGACTTTGCATGAGCTGCTGTGAGGCGGAATCACCCATCAGAAACATCGCATCAACAGTGCCCTCAAGGAGGGCCTTGGCGGGATCGGCAGCGTCCAGTTCAACGAACTCCGTCGTGCCCTTGGGTTCGATCCCGTTGAGCTTGAGCAGCGTCAACGCAAGGGCCCTGGTGCCACTGCCTATAGCACCGATGGCCAAACGCTTGCCCTTTAATTCGGAAAGCAACGCCATCGAGTTCGATCCCCGATAGAAGACCAACAGCGGCTGATAGGAGATACTTCCAAGCGAAACCAGCTTGAGACGGCTTGGAACATTCGTAGTCCCGCCCTGAACGAAGCCGATGTCGACGTCGATAGACGGATCGTTGAGCCGTTCCAGGTTTTGGAGCGAACCTTCGGAAGGGAGGATTCTCAGAGTGACCCCTTTTTTTGCAAGAAACTCGCGGTACTTCACGGCATTTGTCTGGAAGCTGCTGCCGGGCATGCCGCTGGTGATTGTGATCGTGCGGGGCGGAGCGGAATCAAAGAACCAGAACAAGGCGCCGATGACCAGCAGGATGACGAGGGCCACCACGATGAGGGCGACCGCGCGGCTCAGGCCAAATATCTCTACGATCGGCTGCACGAGCCGGTTCAAGAGAGTCGGGCGAGCTGTTGCCATGACTGCTTCCTTCAGAGGTCCACTCTTCGCCACTGCGCGCCTAAGAACAAGGATTTTATTGCCCTGCTGCCAAAACACCCAGAGTCTCCAGAGTGTCTACGGCGCTTTCAGCAAAATGATGCAGCCCCTGCCAGCCCTGGTAGGAATCCAAAACATTGTTGGCAAGCGTCAACGAACACCCACAATGACCCCATGAGATCCATGCGTCCTAAACTCGCCATCAGCCGTTTGGCCGGAAGATTGTTCGCCGCTCTTTTGCCAGTCTGGGCAAGTGGTATAGCCGCTCCAGCTCTGGCACCTGTCGATATGGCTCAGACACTCGAGGGAATCCGGAAGAAGCACAATCTGCCAGCGCTGGCCGCGGTAGTGGTTAAGGAGGGCCGAATCTGTGACCGCGGCGCCGTTGGCGTCAGGAAATTGGGCGACCCAACGGGGGTGACGACCAATGACGTCTTCCATATCGGCTCGTGCACCAAGTCGATGACGGCCACTCTCGCCGCGATGCTGATCGAGCAACACAAGCTACGTTGGGACAGCACGATTGCGGAGGTGTTGCCAGAGTTGAAGGGCAAGATAGACAAGCAGTATGAAACCGTGACCGTCGAGCAGTTGCTGACTCATCATGGCGGTGTCCCCGGTTCCCCTCCAGCCGCGGCCTGGAAACGGGCTTGGGAGCAGGAGGGCACGCCGACCCAACAACGTCGCGAATTCATCGAGGCCGTGCTGCGTCAGCCGGCGGAGGCCGCGCCTGGAACGAAGATGATCTATTCAAACCAAGGCTATGCCATCGTCGGTGCGATGCTCGAGAAACTTACCGCCACGCCCTGGGAAACACTGATCACCGATCGGCTTTTCAAGCCCCTGCACATGGATACCGCCGGGTTCGGAGCTCCGGGGACGCTCAATGGGGTTGATCAGCCTTGGGGACACACTCGGAAACTCTTCCGGCTCGCGCCCGTGCAGGAGGACAATCCACCGGCTATCGCCCCCGCGGGCCGAGTCCATTGTTCGCTCGATGACCTAGCCCGTTTTGTCATTTTCCACCTGCAACATGTTCCTGCAGGCGGCCTCTTGAAAGCCGCGACACTCGAGAGACTCCACACGCCGCCTGAAGGCGGAGATTACGCCTGCGGTTGGGTTGTCCTCAAGCGCGGCTGGGCCGGCGGGAACGCCTTGATGCACAATGGCTCAAATACCATGTGGTACGTGGTGATGTGGCTCGCGCCAGCCAGGAACTTTGCTGTGATCGCGGCTACCAACGTTGCCGGTTCCGACGCCGAGGAAGGTTGTGACGACGCGGCCTCGGCAATGATCGGCAAATGGTTGCCAAACTGAGATGGGCGGGCTCCGCGTGCCCCTGTCACTCGGAGTTGGAACGTGGCGAGGCTCCGACCAAGCCTGGGCCCTCAAACGCGGTGAGAAAAGTGCTAGGAATCCCTTCGCTTAGCGATTAATAACGGTGGATGAGGCGGAGATCGTATCTGAGTTTGGGTCTTCTGTTAGTAGCCCAGTTGACGGGGGCGGTTTCACAGGTTCTCCCGGCAGCCGAGGGAACATCGCCCACTGAATGGGCCACCGGCCTCCCTGAGGACGTCGGGCTGGATTCGGGCGTATTGGCTGAAATGTTCGACTATGCCCGCCAGCACGAGATTCCGGTTCATAGCGTGCAGATCGTGCGGCATGGACGGCTGGTGCTCGATTCCTATTTCTATCCATACCGGGTCGAAATGAGGCACGACGTTGCATCCGTCACCAAGAGCGTCACGTCCACACTCATTGGGCTGGCTATTCAAAAGGGCTATCTGCATGACGTCCATCAATCCATCGTCGACTTGTTTCCCGACCGCTCCTTCGTCCACCGGGACGAGCGGAAGAGCCGAGTCACGTTGGAACACCTGCTCATGATGGAAGTCGGCTGGGACTGTGGTTTCGAGCCAAAGGAGGCGCGGCTTTACGAGATGCGTCGTACCTCGGATTGGCTGCAATTCATGCTCGATTTGCCCATGGTCGCGGAGCCGGGGACGCGCTTTGCCTATTGCAGCGGCAATCCGCACGTCCTCTCGATCATCCTTGGAAAGACGACCGGCACTAACGCTCTGGCGTTTGCTCGCAGCGAACTCCTCGGGCCGCTTGGGATTTCCGACGTCGCCTGGCCTGCCGATCCGAGCGGGAACAATTACGGGTGGGGCGACCTCCAGCTGCGTCCGCGCGACATGGCGAAACTCGGGCAGCTCTTTCTGCAACGTGGCCGCTGGGGGGAACGCCAGATCCTCTCGGAATCCTGGGTCCACACCGCCACGGACAATCATGTCGAACGGACGGTCAACAAAGACCACTACGGTTACGCTTGGTGGGTCAAAGGCGAGGACCGCCCAGGGATGTTCGAGGCCGTGGGTCGAGGCGGTCAGCGCATCAATGTCTGGCCCCTGAAAGATGTTGTGACGGTGTTCACAGGAGGTGGGTTCGAGCCGGGCGATCTTGGTCAGTTCATCGTTAGATCTCTGCGCTCGGATGATCCCCTGCCTGCCAATCCGGAGGCAGCGTCACGATTGAGGGACAGAATCATGGCCGCAGCCAAACCGCCTCCACCACAACCGATCAAGCAAGCCCCGGCCACAGCGGAGCGCATCTCCGCTAAGCCGATCAAGATGTCGGCGAACGGGCTTGGAGTTCAGGAGCTAACCTTGACGTTTGACGGCAAAGCGGAGGCCAAAGCCGATCTGAGGTTTGATGGCCACATCGAGCACCTCCTGGTTGGCCTCGACGGAGTCGAGCGCTCTTCAACGAACGCCCAAGCCGGCCTTCCCATAGCCTGCAAGGGTGAATGGGTGGCGGCGGACGCTTTTCTCCTGCAAGTCGACCTGGTCGGCCGCATCAACTTCTACAAGATCAAGCTGACCTTCTCTGCGCACTCGAGCAAGGTGGACGTGACGTTGAATGAACGGACCGGCCTGAACGACGAGGAGTTCAGTGGCGTGCTAGCGGAGTGAACGCCGCCTTGGTGCGGAACTCCATTATCCTGAACTCTGGCGCCGCCGCCCCAGTCTGGCCACGAGGTCATTTTCCCGCCTCTTCACTTCCAAGAACCAGCTTCACTTTCCAGCCAGTCCCGACTTGTTGGAGCGTCAGTGGGGAGACCATGGTGTGGCCGTCCTTAAACTTGCTCTGATACCAGAAAGTCACCTGATCCGGGGCGCTCTTGTCTGTCAGGAGTAGCCTGGAGGAGTCTATCTCGGACATTAAAGATTGAAAGTCTTTGGCCACGTCCTCGATCCCGGGGACGGGATTGGTGTTCGCCGGGTCCGTCTCAAACACCAGGACTTCTGCGAGCCTATCCTTGTTCCCGTGCTTGATGGCCCACGCGAAAGTGTCGGCGGCAGCCTCCGGTGTTAAATTGCCCGAATCGGCCCATGAACTGCTGGGCTGGAAGTCGGCGGCCGACGCGCCCTGTTGTTTTTCCGAGAGGAGTTGGGCGAGTCCTTGATTCTGTTGGCGCAGCAGCGTGACCGCGTTGCGGAGCCGCAATAGCTCTCGCGAGGGTTCCCCCGACGGCGGCGTTGGCCGCCTCGATTGGGCAACGAGATTCGAAAGTCGCTGGTTCTCCGTGGCAAGCGGCGCCAACTGATCGACCTGCTGTGACAGGGATTGGTTTTCTGCTCGCAACCGGACTTGAACGTTGTGCTGAATCACGATGGGTGTGGATAGGGCCGCTAGGGCCGCCACGGTGATGAGAGTCTTTTGGAGCGTAGTCATAGCGATGGACTTGGTCAGGGTTGAAATGGCTCCGGTGGCAGTCGTTGTTACGGTGAGGGTCGCAGCGCTGGAAATCGCTGCTGCTAATCCGGCCGGTGCGGCTTGCACCGCCTTGGCGGACAAAACGATCGTGAGCGCCGCCGCGGTGGTGCTTATCCCGTGATGGGATAGGTGTTTTCGCAACTTGTCCAGCGCTCGCGCGACACGCTTCTGAGCGGTGTCGTCGCTTACGCCGAGTGCCCGCCCCACGGAGCGCAGATCCTGGTTACTGAAGAAACGCATGACGACGGCGTCGTAGTCCGACGCACTCAGTTCGGACATGGCCTCGTCGAGGACGGGTCGGAGGCGTTCCCAATCTGGCGCGGTCTCGGGACTTGAATTGAAACACTCCATGGCCTGCCTTTCGCGGGAATGTCTGCGGAATTCGTCGCGCCGGGAATTCAGCGAGATATTGCGCGCGCTTCGGCACAACCAACCTGCCAGCGACGCATCTCGGGATATCCGCGTGGACAACTCTCTCGCTCCCCTCGCCAACGCGATGAAGACGCGCTGGGCAACGTCTGCGGCAATGTCCGGCGAGTCCGTTTGTCGAGCCGCCGCGGAATACACGAGATTCGTGTACCGAGCCACGATTTCGGTGAACGCGAGTTCACTCCGGTGGTCGGCGTATTCGCGAAGAAGCTCCGCGTCAGGCTTCGACTGCATCTCACCCATCAAATACCCGTGGAGGGGAATTTCCGACAAAGCTGTTGAACATTTCAAACCACTCTATGTGGAGCGGCGAAACCGCCACTACCGCGCCCGAATCCGGAGGAATGGATATTCCAGACCCACTATTCGGCGAAGTAACCCAGCTCCCGCAGGGAAGCGAAATCGCGTGCCCGCTCGCCGGTTTTTCGTCCGAGGATCACGTGGTCCAAGAGGTTGATCTTCAGGAGTTGTCCGGCCCGGACCAGATCGCGTGTCACCTTGATGTCGGCTTCGCTAGGGGTCGGATCCCCGCTGGGATGGTTATGCACCATGATGATCGCGGCCGCCCCTCCCAAAATGGCCGAGCGGAAGACCTCTCGCGGATGCACCAGAATCGTGTCCAAAGTGCCTTGCGACACCATTTCCACTCGGATCAACCGGTGACGCGTGTTCAGCAGCACCACCTGGAACTGCTCGACCTGGTAGGCACGGTTGCGCTCTCGCAGCAGGTCGGCCACGCGCTCAGGGGTATCCAGCAGCGGCATTTCGCAAGCCATCTCTGCGGCCAGCCTCTGCGCTAGAGTGAACGCGCTCTTCAACGTCACAGCTTTATCCGGCCCCACGCCCGGAACCACCTGTAGTTCCTCAAGCCTTGCGCGAGCCAACTGGTCCAAAGTGCCAAAGCGCGTCAGGAGGGCCCTCGCCGCATCCAAAGCCGACGTACCGCGTGTGCCGCTGCGTAACAGTATCGCCAACAGCTCCTCATTCTTGAGTGCATCCGCGCCTTGAATGGTCAAGCGCTCCCGCGGCCGATCCTGGCGCGGCATATCATGGATCCGCACACTCTCGCTCACTATTAGAGATGCTATGGGATTCGAAGCCGAAGTGCAAATGCATTTGATCTAAATGCTCCACCTCCTGTTCGGGGGGATCGAAGTGGCGCCCGACCGCCATAAGCGTTATAATAAGGACCTTTATGACGAACATGAGCCTATGCATTTTCCTGAGCCTCGCCTGTGCTGCGACGCTCGGCGCCAATGCCGCCATCCACACCGAGATCGTCGAGTATCACCAGGCTGACACCGTTCTCGAGGGCTGGCTGGCCTACGATGACTCCCTGCCAGGCAGACGCCCCGGCATCCTCCTGGCGCACCAGTGGAAGGGCTTGACCGACTATGAGAAGAAGCGTGCCGAAATGCTGGCCAAGCTCGGCTATGTCGTCCTCTGCTCCGATGTGTATGGGAAGGGCGTGCGTGCTGATAATCCCACCGATGCGGCAGCGCTGGCCGGTAAATACAAGGAGAACCGCCAATTGCTGCGCGCCCGGATCCGTGCGGGATTAGACACTCTACGCAGCCATCCGAAAGTCAGCCCGGAGCGCATCGCCGCCATCGGCTATTGTTTTGGCGGCACCACCGTGCTCGAACTCGGCCGCAGCGGCGCGGCGCTCGCCGGCATCGTCACCTTTCACGGGGGGCTGAGTTCGCTCAATCAGGCGGAAGGCGCTAATATCCGCGCTCGGGTCCTGGTTCTTCACGGCGCTGATGATCCATTTGTCACGGCTCCGGAGGTGATGGCCTTCGAGGAGGAGATGCGGCTTGGCCATGTCGATTGGCAACTTGTCAGCTACGGGGGGGCGGTGCATAGCTTCACGGATTGGGACGCCGGGTCGGACAATTCTCGTGGCGCTGCCTATAATGAGAAAGCGGACCGTCGCTCCTGGGAGGCAATGCGGACTTTCTTCGCCGAAATCTTCCCCGAACGCCGCTCTGGCGCCGCCCCCCGATGAGTCACCGCGGGCTCCGACTCTGCCGCCGTTCGCGCCATAGCAATCCAGGCTTTCGGTGAGCCACAACCGTCAGAGCGTAGGCGGACAAAGGCTCGGAGGTTTCGCATGAGCGACTTTGACCGCGCCGCTCTTAGGTCCAGCCTGGCCGCTCTCGCTTCCCAGGGCGTTTATGTTGGCACCTCCTCCTGGAAATACTCCGGGTGGTGCGACATGCTGTATGACCGCGCGCGTTACGTCTACCGAGGTCGTTTTGCCGAGAGCAGGTTCGAGAGACTCTGCCTGGCCGAGTACGCGGAGGTGTTCAAAACCGTTTCGCTCGACGCGGCCTATTATAAGTTCCCCGATCATGCTTACCTGGCCGGATTGACGGACCAAGTTCCCGACGATTTCCTGTTCGCCCTCAAAGTGACCGACGAGATCACGCTCAAGCGGTTTACAAACCTGCCGCGTTTCGGTCCTCGTGCCGGGCAGGCTAACCCCAATTTCCTCAACGCGGATTTGTTCTCCTCCGCGTTCCTGGGCCCCTGCGATCCGTTTCGCCGGAACATTGGCCTGTTGATGTTCGAGTTCTCGCACTTTTATCCCAGCGACTATGCTCGCGGCCGGGATTTCCTGGCCGATCTGGATCTGTTCTTGGGCCGATTGCCTGCGGGCTGGCCGTACGGGGTGGAGATTCGGAACCCAGGATTCCTCCGGCCCGAATACTTCGCGCTCTTGGCGCGCCATCAAGTCGCGCATGTCTACAACAATTGGCAGGGCATGCCGACGGTGGGGGAGCAGGCAGCGATATCTGACAGCCAGACGGTGCCAGGCCTGCTTGCCGCCCGTTTTTTGCTGAAGCCGGGGCGTAAGTACGAAGAGGCGGTTAGGCTCTTTAGCCCATACTTGGGCGTCAAGGAGGTAAATCCTGAGGCCCGCGCCGCGGGCGCTAAGCTGATCCGCCGTGCCGTGGCTAGCGCCGGTCGAACGCGCGCCCTTCTCTACGTGAATAATCGGCTGGAAGGGAATTCGCTCCAGACGATCGCCGCGATGTTGGAACAAGCCGGCGGAAGCGAGCCAAGCTAAGGCCAAGGCCCGTAAGGACGGCCCTGCGCCACCCAAACACCATCGCAGGCACCCCAGGCCTAGGAGTGCGCTCGTCAGCTTTAGGCTCATTGGGTTGGTCCGCTTGCCGTCTGGGTTGCGATGCAGCTAATCCAATCGTGACCGCCAGGTCGCCAGGTCGCGCCAGGCCAAGGCTACGAAGCGTCCGGATGGATCCAGAGGGAAGCTATCGGGGCCTGGGTAAATGAGGAAGACTCGCTTCACCTTCAAGTCTTCGGCGGCCTCTCTCATGGATTTGGTTATGCGCGGGGCGTCAGCTCGCTTGAACTCGAAACCGAAGTTAGATCCTTGCAGTGTCGTTACCATGTCCAGTTCGGCCCCACCTTGCACCGAGTAGTAGAAGCAGTCTTCTTCCGCGAGCCCCGCTTCTTCGATCAGATGCTCGAGACAGAAGCTCTCCCAGGAGAACCCCAAACCGGGGCAAGTCTGAAGTTGATCGACCGTCTCGAGGCTCAAGAGGGTATGGAGCAGGCCGGTGTCCCGAAAGTAGAGCTTGGGCGCTCTTCGTACGCGCTTGGCCACATTGGCAAAGAACGGAGGTAGCACTCTAAGCAGATAGGCGCCTTGCAGAACATCCAGGTACCTCTGAACAGTTTTGAAATCGACTCCGACTTCGCGTCCGAGCGAGGACGCATTGACACACGCTCCGTTGAAGCCGGCCAGGAGCAGCAGTAGCCGGCGCAGTTGCTGGGGCGACAATCGGCTCTCCGCAAGCGCTGGCAGGTCGCGTTGAAGAAAGTCGCTGATGAAATCGCGCCGCCATTTGAGCGACCCGGCATCGCTCCCGGCATTGAAGGAATCGGGGAACCCGCCGCGAAGCCAGAGGACCTCTTGATGGTGCGTGCCCACCTCGCTACCAACGAACCCACCCATTTGGACGCGGAACACCCGCCCTGCGAGCGTCTCCGACGCATGCCGTACGAGTCGAGGTGAGGCGCTTCCCAAAAGCAAGAAGCGGGCGGGCAGTTCCGGCCGGTCAGCCAGCACCCGGAGTACGGGAAACAGCTCCGGCAGAGTCTGGACCTCATCGATGACCACACGGCCTCGCAGGTTGGCCAGCGTGCCGAGTGGGTTGTCTTCGACGCGGCTCCGGTGGAGGTAGTTTTCCAAATCGAACCAGTGCGTGTCAGGCCTGCCCTCGTAATGCCGGGCGAGGGTTGTTTTGCCACATTGGCGCGGTCCGAGGAGCAGGGTAATGGGTTGAGTCCTGAGTCCTTCATCAATGCGGTTCAACAGGTTAGCGCGCTGATAAAACATCTTGTTGCAATTTAGGATATTCACTCCTAATTTGCAAGAAGTGAGCTCAGCGTGAGCCATCGCTCGATGAACTACCCAACCGGATACTCGCCAACCGACTTGCCGTTCTATGACGAGCTGGACGTCGGAAGGTTCGAGCAGTTCTGCACGGACCTTCTCAACCTGAATCCAACGGTGTACTGCCTGCGGCAGGGCCGGGCGGTTCCTCGTCGGATTGTTGGGGCCAATCGCTTGCTTTCGGGTCGGCCCCAAAAGGGTGCCGATATCCGTGCCGAGGCTGACGGCGGGGAGGTTTGGTATTTCCAATGCAAACACGTGAAGTCGTTTGGGCCGTCCGAAGTTTCTGAGGCTATCCAACTGGCTGAAACCGGCTTTCCTCAGGCGGACCAGTTTGTGCTGGTCACGACATGCGGATTAAGCGAGGAATCGCTGAGCCAGGGGGACATCCGGGGAAAGTGGCAGTTCTGGGACCCGTCCAAACTGACGACCGAGACGCTCAAGATTCGACCCCGCGAGGGCGCGATCAACCTCGTTCACCGATTCTTCGGGCTGGCGTGGAAAAAGAAACTCTTCCCCTGCGGTGACCAACTCCTGCTGCGGTGGGAGGAATTCTTTGCTCCTGAACTTGCGAGCGAACGGACGGAGTTTCATCACCGCACTTCATTTGTGCCGTGGGGCGACGCACCGTCTAAGCTCGAGGGCTTTGCGCGTGAGGGCGCAGGCAAGGCGCTCATTTTGAGCGCGCCCGGAGGGCAAGGCAAAAGCCGTTTGCTCTTGGAGCTTGCCCGCAAACTCGAGGAGGAACCGGGCGCGCCGCGCGTACGCTTTTTGAACCTCAACTCCCACGGTCTGGGAGAGGAACAATCGGACTTTTTGGCACGCGAGGAGGGCGACCTTTTGTTGATCGTTGACGATGCTCATCGTTTGGATGCAGTCATCGAGGATGTCGCTCGTGCTGCTTCCAGAGCGAAGTCAGTGCGTTTGCTCATCGCCACACGGCCACAGGCCGTTGAGAAGCTGCGCAGTCAACTTTACGGATCTGGATACGCTGAACGAACATATGAAGTGCTGTCGTTGCCGCGTTGGAACTCCGGGGCAATCCATGCTTTGGCAGAGGGCGTCTTGAAACCGGAGCATAAGCTGCAGGCGCCGCAATTGGCTGAACTGGCGGATCGATGTCCGCTCCTGGTCATTCTCGGCAGCGGGTTGATCAATGCCGGAGCTTGGGTGGGTGGAATGGCCGGCACGGAGGCATTTCGTGAAAAAGTATTCCGGAGCTTCAAGGAAGATTTTCTGAACCGCCAGGCCGCAGAGCACAGGGAAAGAACCGATCAACTGATCCGCTTCCTTTCCTTTGTCTCTCCGACTGCGAATGACGAAAGACTGCGAGAGAGGGCGGCCAAAGTCCTCGGTTGCACCGCCTTGGCGGTCGCCGACGATTTGGACCGCCTGCAAGCAGCAGGCATGGTCGTGGAGAACCGCGAGGGTATCCGCCTATACCCCGACCTCTTCGCGGACGCGGTTTTGCTGGCGGCTTCTGTGGGCAAAGGTGGCCGGCTTGCCGCCTTCTTCGGCGCTGTAGTCAACGAGCTATCGGCCCGTGATTTTCCGGCGTTGATGCGTAATCTGGCCCAGGCCGATTGGGTAGCCCGTGCGACCAAACGAACCGCTGATTCCATCTTTGATCCGGTTTGGACGGAATTCGTGCGCCGGTTTGAGACCGGCCAGTGGAAGGAATCCGAGCAGCGTATTCTGCCCTGGAAAGGGGGCGAGGTTCCTGATGAGCGTGCGCCAGAGGACCGATTTGAGCTGCTCAATCAATGGGCGTCGTTTGCCGTCTTCCTGCCGGAGAGAACGTTTGAACTTGCTGAATTGGCACTGAGAAACGTGGGGGGATCTGGCATCGGTGGTCCAGCTGACACGAAATCGAACCTCCGCCGACGTGTCTCTAACGCGCTCGTCCCTTTGCTGAATCCACTGGTCATTTCGCATCCGCAGCACGCTGTTCGCGCGCTGGATCTCCTGTGGACACTCGATGCAGAAGAACCGAAGTCCGATTGGCAGAAAGACTCCAACGCCATCGCGGCCATCGCCGCCGCGGCTAGTTTTGACTTTCACCGCCCGCTCGCCGTCTCAAGAACGGTGATGGAATGGCTCGAGGTGAAACTCCAGCAGGAGGAGACGGTTGACCGCATTCGAAAGCAGCCGTGGCTTCTCAGCGCATTGCTTAAACCGTTCTTCGGGCGCGAGGTCGAACAGAAGTGGTCGACCGGCCGGACACTTCACTTGCGGAGCGCATTCGTCTCGGCCGAGAGAACGCGGGACCTCCGGCAAAAGGCCCTGGCGATTGCAGATCGGTTCCTGCACTCGCCCAACCCTGTGCTGGCCAGATCGGCAATCCCAGTCGTCTCGGAAGCCCTTCAACCGCTCTACGGGCGATTCGGTAATCGGGCGACGGAGCAAGACCAGGAAGCCTGGCGTCAGGATCGACTCGAGGCCGCCAAGGCCATCGAACGCGGTCTCCAAGTTCACCGTGACTCCTCTGTCCTACTCCTACAACTTCGGGGCGGTCTCCTGGACCGCTGCCACTATGATCCCGACGAGAATGTACGGTTGGAATGTGCGCGGATCTTATCTCAGATGCCCGACACTTTCGAGCTGAGGGTTGGGCGGATCATGACTTCCTTCGCGGACCTCGATCTCCCACTTCTGCCAGGTATGCCGCTCGGATCGGACGAAAGCAGGGCAGAAGCGGCATGGACAGAGCTTCGCCGCAAGGTGGCTATCGAAGCCACCCAGCGTTTCCCGACGCCAAGGGAGCTATGCGACTTTATCGGGAATCAGGTGCGTGAACTCGAGGCCCTCCAGTGTACGGCACTTGGAGCGGGTTTCCTGGATATGGTTGCCGAGATTTCGATACCGCTGTGTTCGGCTCTGCTGGAGGAGTTGATGGCGACCAAGGATGAGACGCTCGACCGATTTCTGTATAGCGTCCTGGCGGTCGCTGTGTCGAAAACACCCGACACCTATGAGGAAGCTGTCGTATGGCTGCCGAGTCACGGCCGGCCGGCCCAAGTGTGTGCGCTCGTTCATTTTTTAGGGAGGACATCTCGGCTTGCCAACAAGCTTGCCGAATTTGAGAGGCAGGCGATTCTTCGCGCCACCGAACGGACCGATGAAGCGGTCGTACAAGCTTTGGCTTCATACGCGGGGTATCTCCTCGATAGCGACCCGCAATGGGCCACCCAAATTCTCATCCGCCTAAGCCCGGTGGGTGAGCGTGACAAGGCAGAGGTGCTGAGGGTACTCGCCCATTTTGCGCGAAGTGGGGAACTCCTGTTGACTAAGTCTGAGGTCGCTCGTTGCCTTGCCAACCTGGGGGACCGTTGCCTCTCGGGCGCGGTCCACGATCAACGCCATCTCAAGGTTGTTGCCGAGAAATTCCCCAGGCAAATGTACGAGCAACTTCTCGAACTCGCCGAGCACTCCGCGCAAGAAGCCCCAGCACGGGATCGGTTCTACTTCGGTCGGACTGTCCCTCTTGGCAGGATTCCAGACGATGCTTACATCGCGGCTGAAGTTAGTCGGCTTTGGCGGAAAATGATTTCCGAAGAATTCCACGGCTGTGAGTCCGATTACCCACTGGACTTCATGCGCATATTGCTTTGGTCGAATGTAAACCTGGCTCCAAGTTTGATGGAAAAACTTGCTTCCGAATGCTCGGATGATCGACAGATCCTCTTGGTGGCAAAGCTGGCCGCCGCTCAAGGTCCAAGGTTCATATTCGACTTTCCGGATCTGGTCCGTGCGTTGCTCGTGCGCTCTCAGGCCCTCAAAGGAGCTGATTTCGTGCGCGAAGAGCTGCGGCGGTCAGCGGGTGGAGGTGGGCGGCTCTTTACTGAGAACGAGCTCGCTCCGGAATACCGCTATATTCTCGAACAAGGCGAGGACTTCGCGAATCGCTACGCCAGCGATCCCGTGTTGGGCGACTTCTATCGAATGATCGCGAAGTCGGAGCGCCAGCAACTGGAATCGCACAGACGGGACTTCGCGGCGATGGACGAGTCCGGTTGACGCGATGCAGGGTAGGGTCGGGCGCGTCACTCCGTACGTGCACCGGACGGCTGCTGCGAGCGCCGTGGGGAATGGTTCCGACTGCGAGCCTGCAACAAAGGCAGACTCCGCAGTTCCGTATTCCGTCGAGCCGGGCTGGCGTCGAGGAGAGGAGCCTTCGCCCCGGCGTCGCGGCTCAATTCGCCGCCCCGCGCCTAGGCCGCCGCTGCGACCGCCTTCGAAGTGGCCAAGTCGTCGCGCCGTTGCGCCATGGTGCGGAAGAACTCGTAGCCTTCGCGCAGGCGCCGGACGCAGACGTCCTTGTCTTCGAGCATGGTCTTGATGATTCGGAGGATCGGCTTTGGACGCAGATAATAACGCCGATAGAACTGCTCGACCGCCTCGAAAATTTCGTCCCTGCCCAAGCCCGGATAGGCCAGAGTGGACTGCTGCAGACCGTCCCCGTGGACGATATCGGTCTTATCCCGCTTGGCGAACCAGCCGTTCTGCCGAGCCATCTCGTAGAGCTCAGTGCCCGGGTAGGGCGCAGCGAGCGAGACCTGGATGCTAAACACATCCAACTCCTGGGCGAAGCGGATGGTCTCCTCAATCGTTTCTTTGGTCTCGACCGGCAGCCCGAGGATGAACGTCCCGTGGATCACCACGCCGATTTCCTTGCAGGCCTTGGTGAACTTCCGCATCTCCTCGGTAGTCACACCTTTCTTAATCCGATCGAGGATCGGCTGGTTGCCGGATTCGTAGCCGACCAGGAACAGCCGGAGCCCGCAATCCTTCATCAGCTTGATCGTCTCGTAATTGACGTTCGCTCGGCTGTTGCACGACCAATGCACTCCAAGGGGTTTGAGCTTTTGAGCGATTTCCCGCGCGCGCGGCAGGTTGGCCGTGAAGGTGTCGTCGTCGAAGAAAAACTCCTTCACTTGCGGGAACAGCTTCTTGGCGTGGGCCATCTCATCCGCGACGTTCTGTGCGGAGCGCACGCGATATTTGTGGCCGCCGATGGTTTGGGGCCACAGACAGAAGGTGCATTGCGCCGGGCAGCCGCGCCCCGTATAGAGGCTGAGGTAAGGATGAAGCAGGTAGCCAATGAAGTACTTCTCGACCTGGAGATCGCGCTTGTAGGTGTCCACCACCCACGGGAGCACGTCCATATTGGTGATCAGATCGCGCTCCGCATTGTGAACGATCTTGCCGTCCTTGCGATACGAAAGCCCGCTGACCTCAGAAAGGGGGCGGCCGTCGCTGACTTCCTTGCAGGTAAAATCAAATTCTTTGCGGCCAACCCAATCGATTGCGGAGGATGCTTTCAGCGTCTCGGCTGGCAATACCGCTGCGTGCGCACCCACGAATCCGATGAGCGTCGACGGCCGATCCCGTTTGATCGCCTCAGCCACCTTGCAGTCGTTCGGCAGCGACGGAGTCGAAGTGTGAATGACGATGTGATCGTAGTTCTTGGCTTCGCGGAGGCACTCGTCGATCTGGATGTTGTGCGGGGGGCAATCCATCAGGCGGCTCCCGGGCACTAACGCAGCGGGTTGTGCCAGCCAGGTTGGATACCAGAAGGACGTGACCTCGCGTTTGGCCTGGTAGCGCGAACCAGCGCCGCCATCAAATCCATCAAACGACGGTGGGGACAGGAAAAGGGTCTTCATCTCGCTCTGACTCTACTTCTTGATTTTGGCCAGCAGACTATCGCGTTCCGCGGAACTCCCCGTGCCGCAACCGCCGGTTACGTTTGCGTCCGGATTGATCGCCGCCTTGGCTTCGGCCAAGTGGCCTTTCCCAACCGAATACCCGTTGAAGGCATTGACCTTGCGACCTTCGTAGTAGGGCTTGGGCTTGGGACTGAAATTGTACTTAACGTTCTTCCAATTATCACCTTTCTGATAATTGGTGCCGAGCGCGCCGCTTGGGTCGTAGCCGCAGTGGACCATGCAGTTCTCACAGCGCGGGTCACGCGCGATCCCGTCCACCACGCCGTACTTCTCCCAATCCACCTTGGTCAGCATCTCCTGGTAGCCGGCGTAATGGCCGTCGGTCATCAGGTAGCACGGAGCCTTCCAGCCTTTGACGTTGCGGGTGGGGATTGCCCACGCGGTGCAGGTCAGGTCACGTTTGCCGGCCAGGAACTCCTGGTAAACAGTCGTGCCGATGATCGTGAACCGCTTGCCCCAATCCAGCATCTTGGCAAATTTTTCCCTCGTCATCGCGCGGGTCAGGAAAAAGTCCTCCGGCTTGCGTCCGAGCCGCTTGACCATGTCTTTCTTGGCGGCATCGTACTCGTACCCAGGCGAAATAGTATGAGCGTCAACTTCGAGCGAGGAGAAGAACTCGAACATCGATTCGATTTCCTGCGCCTCGGTTTCTCGGTAAACAGTCGTGTTGGTGGCCACCTGGTATCCCAGGATTTTGGCCATGCGAATGGCCTCGACGCATTCCTTGAACACGCCCTCGCGCTCCACAATCAGATCGTGCGTGTATTCCAGGCCGTCGATATGGACATTCCAATACATCCATTTCGAGGGGTTGATCGTCGGGCGGCCGTCGGTCTTGCCCTTCCGGATGGCCTCCGCCTCCTTTTCAGTGATGAGCTTCTCTTTGAGCAATCGCGCGAGTACAGGCTCCTTCGTGGGCGTATAGATGCCCGCCAGATAGTCCCTCATCTTCTTGCGCATGAACATGCCGTTCGTGCACACGTACACGATGCGGGCTTGTTTGCGCAGGCCGTCGACTAATTCCTCAATCTTTGGATAGATCAAGGGCTCCCCCCCGCAGATCGAGACCATTGGGGCGTCGCATTCATTAGCGGCGGCCAGGCAGTCCTCAAGGGGCATCATATCCTTGAGGCTGGTCGAGTACTCCCGAATCCGTCCGCAGCCGGTGCAGGTCAGGTTACAGGTGTGGAGGGGCTCAAGCTGCAGGACCATGGCGAACTTCGGTGTTCGCAGCAACTTATGCTTGATGATGTGGCCCGCGATTTTAGCAGTTAGCGCGAGGGGGAATCGCATAGATCGTTCTACCGACGGGTCCGGGGCTGCCTGTCATTGACGGGCAACTTCGGCCTGGTCTGTGCTGTGGGATGGAGTGTCACCTGCGCGGGCGACCAGTGCCGGCGTTGCCGCCGGGGCCGCTTTTGGCATGGTTTGTCCTAGACCAGGAATCAGGAACGTGGCCGGGCTAATGCTCTGGCTGCCAGAGATTCCGCCGCAACCCTGCAGCAGGATCGAGCTGGCGGCAAGCGTTGCCAACCAAAACCAGTTCCGATTACACTTCATTGAGATGAGTATAGGCGCCTTAAGAGCGATGGCAACCTCTAATTACGGCGATGAGCCCAGCCGCTTTCAGAGCGCTGCTGCTCCCAGTTGGGGGCGGGGAGCTCTCTGCCTGGGCGCCCGATTATTTCTACGGCTGCTGTTGAGCCTTGGTTTGCTCTTCGGCCCCAATGGCTTGCGCGGTCCTCAGGCCTCCACCTCGGAGCCGGCCACGAACCCAGTCGTCCCGGCGCTGGATGCATACCGGGTGGCCAAGCAGCGCTGGGTCCATGAGCCCACCAACGTGGTCGCCGGATGGGAGTTCCTCCGCGCCTGCTTCGACTGTGCCGACTCGAATACTAACAAGTCCGAGCGGGCGAAGTTCTCCACCGAGGCAGTCCAGGCTGGCCGTGAGCTTGTTCGCAAGGCCCCCACCTCCGCCCCTACCCACTATTACCTCGGCCTGAACGCAGGCCAACTCGCTAGCACTCGTGGCCTCAGCGCCTTATCCCTGGTGGATCAAATGGAGGAGGAATTGCAGAAGGCACGCGACCTGGATCCTAACTTCGACTATGCCGGCCCTGACCGCGGTTTGGGCCTTCTCTATCTGGACGCGCCCGGGTGGCCGCTCAGCCTCGGGAGCAAAACCAAAGCCCGTCAGCATCTCCATCGGGCGGTCGAACTTAGCCCCGACTATCCCGAGAACCGGCTTAACCTGATCGAAGCCGACCTCCGTTGGCACGACTTCAAGGACGCCGACAAGCAAATGCAAGCTACTGAGGCGATTATGCCTAAGGCCCGCACCAACCTGGTCGGCGCGGCGTGGGCAGCCAGTTGGGCGGACTGGGATCGCCGCTGGAAGGCCGCAAAACTCCAAACCGCCAAACAACCCGGGGCCTCGCTTAAGCCGGCTGACGCCAAGACCGGCGAGGACCAGCATTCCCCCCACTGAAGCAACACCACGCGTGTCCAGCGAATCCCAACAAATCAAGTCGAGCAGACGATCCTGCTCCGCAACCGCCCTGCGGTGTCTGATCTTCGTGGTGGCCCTCAGCCTGGGGCTAGTGGCCTGCAGGCATGGTCCCCAAAAGAGCACTTCAGAGGCGGCAGCAAAGCCGGCGCCGGCTTTGGCGCGAACCAATCGCTCCGCCACCATCCCTAAGCCTCCGGGGGCCCGGCAATCGGTCTCCAAGCCTTCCGAGCCGGCACCGCGTTACCCATCCGTTACGCCGGTGGATGTTGCCTTCGCCAAAGTGGTGGTTGTTAGACCCACCCTGCGTTTTGTGGTGTTGGATTTCTCTCTCCAGCCCCTCCCCCGAATCCACCAGCGGCTGTCGCTTTTCCGTCAGGACCAAAAGGTGGGGGAGGTTACCGTCACTGGGCCCGCCCGCGGCAGCACCATCGTTGCCGACCTGCTCTCAGGTGAGGCCCAAGTCGGTGATGACGCCAGAGTTGACTAAGGATCCGATCACGCCGGCGGCGGCGGCGGTTGGCCCCCGCCCGCCCGTTTCTCCGTCGCGGTCGTTCCCTTCGCGGGCCGTTTGTGGTAAGGCGAATAGAGGTTGAAATAGATCGCGCAGAGGGGGCGCTCGGATTCGCCCTGGCTCAGGATGACCGTGACATAGCGATCCAGGGCGATGCCATGGCGGAGATTGGGTCCGCGCTTTTCGTAAGCGTCGATGGCTTTGCGAAGCAAGCGATCGATGCTCTCCCTGAACTCGTCAGGGGGCTTATCCAGGCAAACGATATACTTGTCGTAGGCAGCCAGTGCTTCTTTGACTTCCTGCGCGTAGGTCTCTGCGGTCACAGTGCAACAGGGTAGGGACTTTGCCGCAGCGCAGGGAAGTGAAAAGTAACCACCGTGGGGAGTCCGACACGAACCCGGGGCGCCTCCCCCCAGGCTCTCCGTCGACCTCGCTCCCGAGCCTCGAATGTCTACCGCGTTCGCTTAATCTAATCGTAATCTCGCTCCTAATCCTCCGCATTTGCCCCCCGCTCTCTTTCCCCTAAAAACCGGCCGCATCCAGGACGTCCAATATCCTTTGTCCACCTCCGCTCGCTCAACCGGGAGCAGTGGGAGCGGTTGCATCTGACCGCGATGTCCCCGGTTCCGGCCTGCTCCCGCGTGGTCCGAACAACGCGGTGCCAATTCGCACCATCGTCGCCCCTTCCTCGATCGCGACCTCGAAATCGCCGGTCATGCCCATGCTCAAGTGGGGCAGGGGCGCGCCAAGCTGTTGTTCGCAGCGTTCCTTGAGTTCACGGAGACGCCGGAAGACCGGCCGCACCTTCTCCACTTCAGGCGTCCAGGGAGCAATCGTCATCAGGCCATGAATTTCCAGGCGCTTGAGCCGGTTGATCTCCTCCAACTCGTCGAGGACCCGATCCGGCGGATACCCGAACTTCGTAGATTCTCCAGCCACATTCACCTGGAGGAGGATCGGGAGGGTCTTGGCGGCTCGATCCGCCCATTTCTCCAGTTCGATTGCCAAATCCAGGCTGTCCACACTTTGGATCATCTCGAAGAAGTGGACCGCGTCCCGGGCTTTGTTGCTTTGGAGATGCCCGATCAGGTGCCAGCGCAATCGCCCGGGGCACTGGCCTATCTTTACCTTGGCCTCTTGCACGCGATTTTCGGCAAAGCACCCAAGCCCCAACGCGGCTGCCGCTTGGACCGTCTGGGGAGTCTGTCCCTTGCTGACGGGCATGAGAGTTACTGAAGCGGCGTCGCGGCCGGCGCGTCGGCTCGCCGCCGCGATGCGGGCGCGCACGGCTTCAAGATTGGCAGCCAAATCCATAGCTCCAAGATAGAAACCGCAGCGCCAAAGACAAGCCTCTGGGCGCCCAGGGCGGGTTCGTGCCGCCCATACCGGGCGCACCGGTCTTCAGCGCGCTTATCACAAAAATGAAAACTAACCGCGGGGAGTTCCGATACGACAAACCTCGTTACTCGCCCACTGACTCTCCGTCGCCACCCCATCCCGAAGTCCGTGGTGGGTCGGGACCGGCTCCCCGCTGAGGGGAAACCCCCAATGGCTGGCCGAAGCAATCCAGGTTCTATTATCCCGTAATGAATAGAAACCGGTGCCCCATACGATCATGAGAATGTCATTCGCAACGGACGTGGCCCAGAAGGCCGCCCCCTCGAAAGCCAGTCAAATCGCGAGCTTGCGGCAGAAATCTATGGTGAGAGATCTCCGCCCGGGGGCGGGATCTATTTGGCAAACTCCATGTGGCCGGTGTCCGGTGCTCGGGCGCGATGACTCTGCCCTCATGAATTCGCAACTTGGTTGAGCCGCCATGTCAGGCACGCGGCGGATCTTCCTGAACCAGGCAGCCGCCTTGCTTTGGGGTTTCTCTCTGTTTGGCTATGTTTACGGACAGACAAAAGCCAGAGCGTCCATTGAGGACGTGATTCGGGAGCTTGAAGCCGGGGCGGCATTACTGAGGGACAAACAGTATCCCCACATGGATATTGTAAGTGCATATTTGTCCGAGGCGAGGCAACCAGCCAAGTGGAGTGGATCGATTGAAGTCGGCGCGACGGTAGGGCAACTCCAGAAATACAGGCAACTCAACGGAAGTGTGGTGTTTGGGACAATACCCGATAGGTTCATTCAAAGCATCAATAGCAGCCAGGACAAACAGATGTTGCTGATGTGTATCGTCGTGCGCGAGGCCTGGGGGTTGCACTTGATGCGATCAAGATCGTTCAATACGACAATGATGGCCGCCCATTTCCTAGAGGTCGTAAGGCAAATGGATCTGCAAATCGTCGAGACACTTCCCAACGGGCATGCCTCTTACAATGAGACGGGCATTTTGGGATTGGGACATCAAATAGTGGACCTTTGGTCCGATCTTTTCGTTTGTGAGATCTACGAGGCCATCAACGTTGAACACTTCAAGGCATGGACCGTGGCCGCCTCGCGCGGCTTGGATGTGGCTTCGACCGACGCCGTAATTAAAGGGGAATTCGCCAAATTCTACGGCTTGTACGCCCCACTGATCGACAATCACGATTCAGGTAATCTGGGGATTCGCATCTGGAGCGCCTACGTTGTTCTGAACGCCGTTCGCCTCCGAGCAGGCGTCATCAGCGCGATCGATGGAGCCGTCGCGATGGACATGCCGATAATTGCCTCCAAGCTAGTGAACCTTCAGCGCCAACTGGGGTAGGGGGCTATGGTGTGGGGTCCTTCCCCTGCCTGAACTCCGCGATCCGCACATTGGCCAGAATTGGCCCGAGGATCGAGAGGCCGCTCGTTGCATTTCTGAAACTCACGGCGAATTCCTGAGACTACACCTTCAGGATCGAGTTCCTCCCGCCGAATGGGTTGGGCACCGTTTCTGCCGCCATCGGGTCGGGCATCCATTGGCCGTCCACCACCAGGCAGTATTCATAGGTGCCGGGGGGCAGGGCTGTTTCCTTCCACCAATGGCCGCTGCCGGAGGCATGCAAAGCCTTGGCCTCGGGCTGCCAATTGTTGAACGTTCCCGCAACGCAAACCGTGGTTGCCTTTGGATCATTGAATTCGAACCGAACGGGCACGAGTTGAGGCTCGGCGCCTTCGCCATTGGCTTGGCTGCGGCCGTGATCGTGGTTTTGGTTGTGTTTCATAGTGGTGAATTTTGAGGGCTACTTTGGCGACATTTCTTCCCTATACTGGACCCGTGATGGAGGATTCACCATGCGGCATAGCCCGTATGGTGGCTCCCCTCTACCGTGCTTCAAGGGGCAAAGTCCCTTGGTGCCGGCCGCTAGGGAGAAACCCCCAATAATCGGCTATCCGTGTAGTTCCACTTGGCCGCCGACCACGCGCGCGTAGTAGCCCGGTCGGGCGAGTAATTCTTCGGGCTTTCCATATTCCGTCAAACGGCCGTCCTCAATGACCAGGATTTTGTTGATCCGCTGGATCGTGGTCAGGCGGTGCGCGACCATCAGCGTTGTGCGCCCGCGCATGAGTTCGAACAAGCTGGCGGCCACCTGCGCTTCGCTTTCCACGTCCAGGGCGCTGGTCGGTTCATCCATCAGCAGAATGGGAGCGTTCTTCAGGAAGGCCCGGGCAAGGCTGAGTCGCTGCTTTTCGCCCACGCTCAGCCGCGCGCCCTCCTCGCCCACTCGGGTTTTGTAGTGCAAGGGCAGGCGGCAGATGAATTCCTCCGCGTTGGCCGCGCGCGCGGCGGCTTCAATCTCGCTCTGCTTGGCATCGGGCCGGCCATAGGAAATGTTCTCGGCAATCGTAGCGGGCAAAATAATCGGCTCTTGAAGCACCAAGGCGATTTGAGCGCGGAGGTCTTTTACCCGCAATTGGCGCAAATCCACGCCTTCAAGCAGGATGGCGCCCCCGTGTGGGTCGTAAAACCGAGGCAACAGATTCAAAAGCGTGGTCTTTCCCGCCCCGCTCGGGCCTATGACTGCGATCGATTCCCCCGCCAAAACTTGAAAACTGATCCCGCGCAATGCGGGTTTGGCATCGGAATAGTTGAACAAAACGTTTTCATAGACCAGGTTTCCGCGGGCCTCGATGGGCGGCCGTTGGGGCTGGCCTTGCGCTTCCCGTGGACTGCGGGCTGGAGAGACCACCTGCGCCTGCCCTGCTTTGCATACCGCCAAGGCGTCCGCGCGATCCGTGATCTCATCCGGCGCGTCGAGTATCTCGAACACTCGGCGAATGCTGGCTCCGGCACTCGAGAGCGTGGCGCTGAGTTGGGAAAGCTGGCTCAAGGGCTCGAACATCTGCCCCAGGTAGGCCAAAAACACCAGCAGTTGCCCCAAGGAAAGCTTGGAGGCCAGGACTTCCCTGGCGCCCACCCAGGTCACCGCCACGGTGCTGGCGGTCAGAATCAGCGAAATCACGAACCAATACGTCACCTCCAGCCCGTGCTGCGACATCTTGAAGCGCCGGGCCTTCTCGGTTTGGATGTTGAACCGACGCTGTTCATGCTGTTCACGGGTATCGCTTTGGACGACCTGTAAAACCGAAATCCCCTGATGAATGAGCGAATAGACCTTGCTCTCCGCCTGTTGGGCCACCAACCCTCGTGCCCTCATCTCTCGGCTTAGCACCCTCATGAGGATCAGCAATATAGGAGCGGAAATGAGAGCAAGCAGCGTGAGTCGCACGTTCAGCCGAAACATCACGATCAACATGAATAGCAAGGTGCAAAACGCGGATATAAATAGGAGTAAACCCTGTTGGAACAGCGCTTGGAACGAGCTGGTATCATTGCCAGCCCGAAAGATCATGTCTCCGGCAGCGGTGCCATGGTGGAATTGCATGGAGAGGCGCTGCAACCAGCCAAACACGTCGTTGCGCACGCGCCGCAGACCCCGCAGGCCCACGTCTGTCGAGAGATAGGTTTGAAATCCGGATCCCAGCGCCTGCACGACGTTGACCGCCAGGAGCGCGAGGGCGATCGCGCTGATTTGCGTCAACGCACTCCAGTGCTTGACCGCTTCCGGCGCCCAGGCTGGATAGGGCTTCTTTCCCAGAACGTTGTCCACCAGAAGGGCGAAGGGCCAAGGTTTGAGGACGTTCAGCCCCACACTTACCAATAACAACGCCAGCACCGCGCCGATCCGCCCGGCGTCTGGTCGAAAATAGCCTAAGGCTCGAAGAAAGAGTTTCATCAAAGAGAGGGGTGCCGGGGCAGATGCGCAGGCAAAACCGTTCGCAACAACCATCGTTTTGCTCGCCTTCACTTCCGAAACGGACGGCAGGTAGTCCGTCGGACCGCCGATGCGGTCTCGTGTCCGCAGACCGCGTGATGGCTTTGCGCAAACCCCGACTCCCGGATAGTAGAATTGCTGCCGCCCGCGGCCAATAGGGCGAACCCCCCAGGGGTTGATCAACCACTGCGCCCGATCCCGAACCTCGGAGCCCTGATCTTCAGACGGTTTACACCAGAACCGCCAACCAGCCGCGTTGACTTCGCCTGAACCTGAGCGTCCGTAGAAAAACAAATCACCCGTTGCCGACGATAGCGTTTATCTTGAAGAACGTTGAGTGAGGGCGCGTTGGCCGACGATGGCAGACACTGGGTTCCTGGAGCGCGTGAGGAAGCCTCCAAACCAAAGATCCGGGGCTGAACGATTGTGCGCCTGAGGTTGGCTGCTTCGGAAGAAGAGCGCCTCTCCCGCACGCGCGCTTGCGGTCTGCAATACCGGGGACGCACCCCACGTGTTTGTGCTCGTCAGGCGCACCGCACCGAATTCACAGTCACAGTTGTGGGAGCTCACAAACATGCTCCTGACCATGCAGAAAGGTTGACTGGGACCCAAGGGCGCATTGACCTCGACATTTAAACTCAGTTTGCTCCGGCTGATTTCCTGGATGTGCAGGGTGGCACTGCCACCTTGGCTATACGTCAGGATGAGATCGTCCAGGGTCGGGACGTACTCAATTTGAGAGATGTCCACCACCGGACGCAGTTCGTTGGTGACTGGGCCCACCAGCACGCTTTGACCGAACACATTGTCCGCCAGAGTTAGCGGGGGGTGCGGTTTCAGGCGAATGTTGCCATCCGACCCATAGAGTACCATGCATTCCGGCCAGATCGCGAGGCCCGCGATCTTTCGACGCAGGGTCATCGTGTGCATTCCTGCCGCGATGGCTCCCCCGACTTTAAGCGTTACAACATTCGACCGCCAAAAAGACCCGTATCGCTCGGCGACGATCACGGTGACTGCGTTGCTGAACAAGGTGAATCTCTGCGGGTCGCGAAACGCAAAGACAGGGTCCCTGGTCCCGCGGTTGCAGTTTTCCATATCCGGGGCCGTGCTGTCGACCGTGATTGGATATCCAGGTGGGCGCGCTTCGACCGTGAAGCCAGTAATAGCGGGATTCAGCAGCGCGACCGCGATATTATCCTCTTCGGCGCACCGTGTCGCCGTGCTGGTGTTGAGGACTCCCACTGTAGCTGCGCATGCCGTGGCAGCAACCGTTGCCAAAGCCATCACCGCGACCCACCCCCATGCCCGAGCTTGGCGTGAATCGTCCGTTTGTAAGGTTCCCGGTTTTATAAATCTCCCGGTAGGCGAGTTTCAGTATTTCCGGCTGCCTCTTTGAAGCGGACGGCGCAACGTATCCGCCTTGGAAAGGATCTTACGATTCTAGCCTGGAGCCGGCGTTAAGCGAACGACTCCAACTGCAATCCGTGCCATCTGCCGGTCCGGCATTTTCAGGAAAGGGCGTGACCGTCACGACACGTTTCAAGGCTTCATCGCACTGATTCGCTTCAAGTGCTCGCCTACAATCGGAATGGATTTATCCACGAAGTCTTTGATATTCGTGTCTTTCGTTTGCGCGGATTCGGCTTTGAATTCCTTGGCGTCCATTTTGTGATCTTTCACCATGTCCGCAACGTAGGCGGTGTCGAATTCCGCACCCGTTAGTGCCGTCATTCTATCCACCGTGCCCTGGTGCTTTGCATCCAGACGTTCGGGTAACGTCATTCCCTTTTGTGCTGCCAACGCTTTGAGGTTATCATTAATGGCCGTGTGGTCCTTCACCATCATTTGACCGAATGCCTTTACGTCATCCCGCGTCCCTTTCTGGGCTGCCAGCTCCCCCAGTTTCACCTCGGTCATTCCTCCCTGCGCCGCCGCGAGAATAAACCGTGCGTCCGCGGGGGAGAGTTTCGTCTCCGCCCTGGAGCAGGGGACCGCGAGTAGCCCCAGCGCCACCAGGGCCACACTTAGCCTGGCTGCCATTGAACCGCCGATGCTGTTAGTAAAACGCTTATTGTCGTGTTTCGCCCGGTCTTTGGCTTTGGCTGTAGTCTTCATATTGTAGAACGTTGTGAGTCTTGATGTGTTTGTTGTCGATGCGCGCTTGGAGAGGATATCGACCACGCGATGCGGGGAGATTGTGCGCCTAACAACACCACGATTCACTGTTGAGGGGCTGCATGGCAACGGCCAGGGTGAGAAAGGCGCAGGCCAACTGTGGGACGCGCCAAAGGCCACTGGAAGGCACCGGCGTTGAGAATTCATGTTTATCCGGGCGCTCAGCTTTAGTGGCAATCGATTCAATATCACGTTGTGAACTACGCTATGCGGTCGTCTGGTCCACCGCTATTAGGGGTTCCCCTTATCAGGATTCGCCACTAGGTGTCCTGGTGCGATGGCGCTGTGGTCCCACCCGGCGCCATGACATCACTCCACCGCCGGTCATGGTGTCGTGCGGTAATCGGGCGTCCTTGGAAACCGCGGTGGCACCTCTGGTTTCACCTGCGCGGCGTCGGGGGCCGAAGGACGCAGTAGCTTTGGTCCCAGCGCGCATATGGCCTGTTAGCGGCTTGAAAACAGCCTCGGGGGAAAACCCCATAGAAAGCACCTTAAATGCTGTTTAGTGTTTGGAATTATGAATCCTTTACTCCTCATAGTGATTTTACTCCTCCTGTTCGGAGGCGGCGGGTTTTACTTTGGTGGCCCCGCCATCGGCGGCGGCGGGTTTGGCCTGGTTCTGCTGATTTGCCTTATCGTCTATTTCATGGGCGGCTTTCGCTCAAGAGTGTAACTAGATTCCCGGCCCAGAGAAGAAGTCCACTGGCCCTGGTGGAAAAGCCCAAAGTGGCGACGCTGCAGACGCCGCTGTTTAGGCTGATGGCCAGCGGGGATCGGTCTCGTTGGTGCCGGTGACCAGCATCGTGTCCCCACGTTCACCGCTCTTCGAAACCGAACACTTGACAACCATGAGCGCATCCGAAATCAAAAACGCTTGGGACATCACCAAGCGTAAATTGAAACAGAAATGGAGTACCCTGACCGATGATGATCTCTACTATGCCGAGGGCGAGCATGAGGAGTTGGTCGGAAGAATTCAAAAGCGCACTGGCGAGCCCCGCGAAGTGGTGGAGAAGGCTTTTATGGAATCCAGTTCTCTCGGCTCAGAATAGCTGACAATTGTATACTCTGTGCGCAGCCGATGTTGTCATTCGGTCAAGGCCGCTGGTGAGATTGGCGTTTCAAGCCCAAGACTCAAGACTTCCGGTGTTTCGGTGGAAAGCCCTTACCGGCATCCTAACACAAGCGTGACGACCAAACCTGGGATTGAAACCGCTCAACGAGGAGCTCCGGTCGTCGATCCCAAGATAGGCGCAATCGCTCCATCGCGCGTTTCGTTCCCTGTAGTCGCCATGGCCGCCTCTGTGGGTGGCTTGAAAGCCCTGTCCGTCATTCTCGGGGGCTTGCCTGGGGATTTCCCGGGCGCGATTGCCATCGTGATGCATCTTTCCCCCGACCATAAGAGCATTCTAGCCGAGATTCTGAGCAACCGCACCTCTTTGCCGGTTAAGCAAGCACACACCGGTGATCAGCTTTGTCCTTCCACCGTTCTAATAGCCCCGCCGAATCACCACCTCATGGTTGCCGCTGGCGGCCGCGTCAAACTTTCATCTTCCGCTGCGAAAAAAGTTCACTATGCCCGCCCGTCCGCAGAGCCGCTCTTTATCTCGGTTGCCGCGGTTTACAAGAGCAATGCGATCGCAGTAGTTCTTACGGGTGGAGATGGGGACGGTTCATTCGGGGTGCAGATTATCAAGGAGCAGGGCGGTAGGGTCATCGCTCAGGACCGACCCACGTCCCAAGATTTCAGTATGCCGGAGACCTCGATTAAGACTGGCGATGTTGATTTTATCCTGCCTTTGAATGAAATCGCTCCTAAGTTGATGGAACTCGTTGGCCAAACAGGAACCAATCAGTGAGTTCCTCATCGAGTTGGCAAATGTTGGGAACGCGGAGGGTACCGCAAGGGAAATATGGGACTCCTCCCTACGGTCCAGAACACGTTGAACCCTCAAAGGATGGTCAACTGCACGTTGCTCTCGATCACCGCATGCGAGACGGCATACCGCGTCAAGCCGGCCACGTCGTGGATGTTCAACTTCCTCATTAGGCTCTGACGCTGTTTGTCGATGGTCTTGATGCTGACGCCTAGCTCCGCCGCAATCAGCTTGTTTGGCTGGCCTTCAGCAATGAGCTGGAGCACCTCTATTTCCCGGGAGCTCGGGTGATTGCGTTCTCCCCAGCGCGGAACGTATCGGCCAATCGATGCTCGATAACCCTGCTCCATCCGCTTCAGGAGCAAAGGGCTCACGACGGTGTTTCCGCGGTGCACCGAGCGAATTGCAGTCACCAAGGTGCCCGAATCGGTTTGCTTTAGCAGGAATCCTGAAGCACGCAGTTGCACCATCTGTTGCACATACGGATCGTCGTCGTGGGCGGTGAGAATGAGGATCTTGATCTCCGGGTGGGTTAGGTGGATTTGACGGGTGGCTTCAAACCCATTTAACCGCGGCAAGGCAATATCCATCACCACGATCTCGGGATTCAGTTTCCGGGCCATGGCCACGGCCTGCCTGCCCGTTTCAGCCTCACCAACCACGTTGATGTCCTCTTCGGGTTTTAAAAGTCGTCGCAGACCCTGTCGGACAATAGCATGATCTTCAACCAGCAGGACACTGATTGTATTCATATTGATCTTGGTTTCAGTGTGTTTCGAAAAAAGTGTGGCTGATATCGATGCGAAAATGTGACCACATTCGCTGGGTCGAAGCTGCTTTCTGTCCTCAAAGTGCTACTCTATGCGCAGAGATAGGCAACTAATCGTGTTTGGCTTGAAGGCTTATTGGATGGCCTATGCTGGTGTTTTCCGATCCCGCAACGGAAGCACTCGCGCGTTAAGCGGTAGAGCTGATCAAGGATTCCGTCCCCGTCTTCTCGAAACACACACAGCGATTCCATCCAGTGATCCTGCGCTTTTCATCGGGGCATAACTATCGGGGATTCTCCCCACCAAGCCCAGGAGGTCGTTCTGCGGTAATAGGGTTACTTAGGCGCATTCCCACGCCACAGGTAAGATCGAGTGTGCTCCTCGGCTTCATCAGAACGTTGCTCCTCAGGTGCCGGCCGATGGGACCGGCTATACTGCTGACCCTCCTTGATCGTCATCTCATGAATGCGGGGATCGACTGCCCCCAGCCAATACAGATTGAGATCTTCCGCCATTTCAACGAGTTGCTCGGCGAGCTGGTAAGCACTCGACGCTTTCACGAGATAGGAGTTGGCACCGAGCCTGTAGGCTCGCCTGAGATCCTCCGGATGTTCCGAAGACGTCAGAACCACGACCATTATGAAAGCCAAATGTTCCCTCTCTCTTATCCACGCAAGCACATCGTCACCCGACATTCGTGGTAACTTGAGATCGAGAAAAACGATGCCTGGCAAAGGGTGACGTTGCCGGTCGCCGAACTCGCCCACTCCATTCAGATAGGCGAGGGCCGTTTCGCCATCCTGGACGACCTGGAGGGTGGTCTTGATGCAAGCGTGCTCGAGCGCTCGCTTCATGATCGCTACGTCGTTTTCGCTGTCCTCAACTAGAAGAAGATGGTGCCTGGTTTTCATGATGTTGCTCTGGGAAGGGTGAAATAAGAAGGATTGGGGTATTTTTGCCCTGCTTGAGATTCAGTGTTTCCGCGAATCCGACGCAAGATGTCTGTTTATTGTAGGCTGCGCTGTGTACTGGGGAGGCCAGGCTACCTGGAGACAGGCGAATCCACGCTAAAAAGATTCACTACTAGGCGGGCAACCGAAATCGGGAGTATCCCCCACGGGCTCCTCAGTCCCTTGATCTGCCGGTGTTCGGGACGGTTTGATGGCCCTCGCGCGACGACGGGGGGTGGTGGGTCAATGGGGGAAACACCCCACGGCGTAACGCCGATCGTGCGCGAGGGACCAAGCGGCTATCGTTATCTCCATGATAGGTGATCTTAATGCCGGATGGAAGCGTAGTGAAGCGCGCGCGTTCGCGGTCTTGCCTGTGCGGCACATATACGCCTCTGAAGCGATTGGGGGATTGGCGCCGCTGGCAAGCCGGCCTTGCCCATTGAGCGTTGGGAAAGGATTGGGGTGGGGGCCAAACTCGTGAGCAGTCCTAATTCTCAAAACGATTACTCCCTCCTTTTCGCCTGGGTCCAAAAGACCCTCATCGATCACGCGCAGGCCGCTCGATCGGTGTCATCACTTGCCTTGAGCCGCTTGCCGCTCTACTACGCCCCAAACCTCCTCGCTTGTACCCGGATCGCGCTAGTGCCAAGCGTGCCAGTCCCCCCACTGCCGGCTATGGGTCTGGACGGTTGTGATCACTTTAACCGCCCGGACCGTGAGGGCGTTACCTATCTGGACGTGTGCTTCGTCCGGGAGGACCACACCAGCCTGGAACCTCTCCTTTTCAAGGAACTGGTCCACATTATCCAATGGCGTGTGCTCGGACCCGAGAGATTCCTAGCTTTCTACTTTGACGAATGTGAGCCGTCTCGCCAGCGAGATAATCCGTTGGAGGCGATGGCCCACGCTCTGCATGCGCGGTTTGTTCGGGAGACAGAGCCTTTCAACGTAAGTGCCGCGTGTCGACATCAGATTGGAGATGTAATCAGGTGCGCAGATCGGCATTCCGCGCTTTTACTCCCGGACAATATGCGGTTAGCGTCAACATCCGGCAGTGGAAAACGTGGCCTGTCAACACCGTTAACCCAGCACCATACCGGAAAGCGCATTCTTGTGGTTGACGATGAGCATGCCATACGGGAGATCGCGGCCATCGCGTTGACCGATGCCGGGTACCAGGTCGAGACCGCGGAGGACGGAGCCAGTGCCTGGGAGGCACTCGGGGCTGGCAGATACGATCTGGTGATCACCGACAACAGAATGCCCAAAGTGTCTGGAGTTGAGCTGGTCAAAAAGCTGCGCACCGAGTCTGTCAGGATCCCGGTCATCATGGCGACCGCAACAGCCCCGCCCGAGCTCCTAAACCAAGATCCTAAGTTCCAGATCAGTGGTCTACTGCTGAAGCCGTTCAGCATCAAGGAACTGTTGGGATCTGTGAGGAGCATCCTGCGAACCGCCGATAACATGATCCATGGCTCTGAGAGTGGATTCTCAGGCCAGAACTAGGCGGACGAACTCACTCCCTTCGGGGTCGATCGAACCGGCATTCTGGCTCGCTTCATCTCATCTCACTCCTTCATAAATCCAGACCGTCCATTGTGGGCCAAATACTCTGCAAAAGCCGTAGGGTTACGGCAGATCCAATGAGAGTTACGAGGAGTCCCAGTAACTGCGCCGTCAGCATTTCTCCACTCGCAGCAGTCGAAGTTGAGTCGAGCTTCAACGCAAGGTCCTGCGGACCCTCCAAGGAACCGTCCGCCTTGGTCTCCAGCCCGCGCACCCAGGGAATCCCCGCACCGGCCAGTGTGAAAGCGCGAGAAAAGAGAGAGCGATAACCGTCCATTCCCATTAGGTTGATGAGCGGCTCGCGGAGTTGTTCAAAGACCCGACAGGCGGCGGAACCCTTCGCGCCAGCGGCTTTTGCCGAAGCTGCCTCATGGGCTAGCAGTCGTCGGGCACAGCGTCTCAGCGTTGGCGTTGTGTTGGTTAGCATCTGATCGTGCAGGGCTGCCTTCACCCGTGTAACCGCTTCGTCATCGACCGTGAGGATGGAATGGGCCGAATTGGGTTTGCCGCCGCCAGGGGCGGGCGCGTCGCCGTTGCCGGAATGTCGATTGTGTGTGCTCATGGGGCTGCGGACTCGAGACGGCACCGTGCATCAAAACGCACGGCCCCGAGCACGATCCTGTTCGATGTCCAACTGCGAGCGTGGGATCAATATAGGCGTGAGTTCCTGCCGCGAGCGATCCAACTGGAACGCCGGACCGTGCATCTTTGCTCTGCTCCATCATTATGTAATCAAACTGGCTCGTAAGTAAGATGGAGTTCACCGTGGGGCGTTTCCCTTCTCCGCTAGCCGTTCGTCCTGGACGCAGGGTAAGGAGAACCCCCAATAGCCTGCGGTCGAATTCTCGGTTTTATTAGGTGCAATGAAACCAAATCATATCACTCTGATGAAACGCCTGGTCCTCCTACTGCTGGCGACCACAATGTTGATCATTGTCAGCGTCGGCTGCAACACTGCCCATGGTTTTGGAAAGGACGTGGAGAAGGCTGGCGAAAAGATTCAAGACGGGACCCAGTAAGTCATCGGGCTGAGACGGGTCGGAGTGGTGGGCTCGGCGGCGCCCCGATTGTGTTTGAATTGTGAATCCTATCAAGCCCCTGCAACGGAACCCTCAATAGCAATATGAAAGCCTTGCCCACAGCGGAAACGACCTCCAAGAGCGGACCTTCCGGCACCGACCTAACAGCGAACGCGCTCCAGCACACCCGATCAAAAAGCCTACGCTCAGAAAAGCCGTTGCCAACGGCGTCCATTTGGCCAACTCAAAGTGGCCGGAGCCCAGTGCGTGGACGCGATGAGTCCGCTTTCATGATTTCCCAACTGAGCTGACCGCTCGATCATCGATTAGGCTGAAGCGGATTGAGAGGTAACGGCGATTCCCGTTGAATAGGCCGGAGGGCGAACATTGCACTAACGATGGCTGCGATCGACGTTGTGTCTTCTCGCAGTGTCTTGCGCGCGAATCAATGTCCGGGAATTGGCCCACACCCGAAACCCGCGTGATAAAACACCTGCGGTAACCTCATTGCCCTGCGCGTCCGTTACGCCCCTTTCTGGTCCCTCTCCACTTTTCGGCGACAAATCCCGAGCTTCCGCCCCGTGCCGATTTCAGTTCGCCGAGTATTTGCTTACTACCAGTTGTCACCCATCCTTCACCGCTCACTTCATCCGGCCCATTGAATCCCTTGAAAGCAAAATCCAATCGTGCTTCATTCGCGGCCTTCCAACCCAAAGCCAGCTTCACGGTACCAAATACCATCCTACCACGACCAGTTGGCTTTAATTCGATGTAGCCGGGCTCGCGCAGATCGATGAAAGTCTGGGGCCACACGTCCGTCTCCTTGAGGCGCCACTTCCCCATTAGGTTTGGATGTGTTCCTGTGGCCGTCTTCACGACGGCTAGTATGATCGACCCGGCGCTCGGCGTCAAGAGTAGTCATCGCACCTGAGCCAGTGCCAATTGAAGGCCTCGGCCATTTCGGTTAATTCATCCGCAATCTCGTCGGCAGTGAAGGGTTTTACCAGATAGGAATTTGCGCCAAGCTGATAGGCTCTCCTAAGATCCTCCGGCTCATCGGAGGACGCTAGAACCACAACCGGTGTTGAAGCGAGATGATCGCTTTGTCGCATCCACGTGAGCACATCATCACCTGAGAGCAACGGCAACTTCAGATCAAGAAAGACCAGGGCAGGGAGAGGATGTCGACGACGGTCCTTAAACTCCCCATGCCCACTGAGATAACGGACTGCTTTTCGGCCATTCTCGACCACGTGAATTCTCTTTTTGATCCCAGCGTGCTTGAGTCCCTGCTTCATGGTCAGGATATCGTCTTCCCTGTCCTCGACGAGAAGGATGGATCTTCTTTTGGCCGGCATAGTGCGCCAGGAAATGTCCTTACTGCGGAGTAATCGCGCTCGATGGAATAGCCGCGGCGACAAAGTCGATATTGTGCGCCGTTCGCATTGACGAGCCAGGAAACATCATGTGCCGAGTATTTCGCCGGAGGCGAAAGAGGGAAATAAGGGATTCCCCCCACGGTTCGGGACGCGTTATCTGATTAAAGGATGTCCAACCGTACATCCACAGCTACCGAGCGCGGCTTTCGAGCTTGCGACAAGGCCTGCCGGTGTGTTTCCGGCTTACACATCACTTCGATGTCACGTTGGAGCTGTATAAGTAACAGGAGACCCTCTCGGACAACCGCGTGGCCATCTACCGGCAGGAGAGTGATCGGTCTCATTTCAGTGCTCCATTCCGGCATCAGCATTCACACCAACCCCCTCCGGCGCGCAATGTCCGCCGCTTCGGTGCGATTTTGCGCCTGCAGTTTGCCCAGGATGTTCGAAACATGGTTTTTGACCGTGCCTTCGGCCAGGTGCAGCTTGTCGGCGATTTCTTTGTTTGGAATCCCCTGGGCTAGCATCACCAGCACCCCCCGTTCGCGTTCCGACAGCGGTTCGATCAACTCACCAGGGGAATGTAGGGCGGCGCGCAGCGTTCGGGATGCGATCTCCGGCTGAATGAAGACTTCGCCCTCATGTACGCGGTGGATGGTCTCGACCAGCTTCTGTGCGTCCAAATCCTTGAGCAGGTATCCCACCGCGCCAGCCCTGATCCCCTGGAACACATAGTCATCACGATCGAAGGTGGTCAGGATGATCACCTTTGCCTCGGGCCAAGCCCGACAAATCGCCGCCGTCGCTTCGACGCCATTCATCTGCGGCATCTGAACGTCCATCAGGATGACGTCCGGACGCAATTGCAGCGCCAGCCTCACAGCCGAAGTGCCGTTCTCCGCTTCTCCCGCGACTCTAAGATTAGGCTCAAGCTCCAGGATCGTCCTAAGACCCTGGCGCATGAGGGTCTGGTCTTCGGCCAATAGAATCCGGATCGCCTTCATCAAGCTATCATCGGTACCCGCGCTTCGGCGACAGTTCCCTTGCTCGCCGCGGTTGCTGTGAAGGTTCCACCCAGCCCCTCTACACGCTCGCGCAAGCCCCGCAAGCCATAGTGACCAGGTCTTTCTTCCCCGCCGGGCGCCATGCCGATCCCATCATCGCTCACACGCAGGACGACTTCCGTTGGTTCAAAAGCCAGGTTCACCTCTGCGTGCTGCGCCTGGGCGTGCTTCTCGATATTCGTCAAGCCCTCTTGCGCCACGCGCCACAAGACTTCAGCCACCGCCACCGGCAACCTCTCGGTGCCCGCCGCGAGTTGGCACTTAACCGCAGTGCCCGCTGGCTTGTTCGCGGCTGTGCAAAGTGCTTGCAGGGCTTCGCTCAGCGAGCGCCCGCCCAACCCAGGCGCGCGCAGGTTGGCGAGCGATCGGCGCAGGTCCTCCATGGAACCGCGCGTGAGTGTTTGCATGTCCTGGAGCAGGGGGGGCACTCGTTCCGGGTCGGTGGCTAGCAAACGGTGGACGGCTTCCAGTTGCACGGTGAGCGTGACCAAAGAATGGCCCAGGTTGTCGTGGAGCTCTCGTGCCAAGCGCTCCCGTTCGTGCAGCGTGGCCAGCTCCACTTCACGATCCCGCGCAAGTTCCAGCTCGCGTTTGGCCGCCTCCAATTCAGCGATGAGCTGGGCACGCTGTTCGCTGGTTTTGACTATCTTCCCCGTGAATAGAGGCATGATGATCCATTGCGAGAGGATGCAGAGCCGAAAAACCCAAACTCCTGCGGATCGTTCCGCCAGGCCCCTCTGCCCGAAAGCCGCGAACTCCAACCCCGCCAGCGCTGCGATGGTGGTCGGGATGGCAAAGCGGGCTGGGAGGATGCCGCACATCGGCGCCACATAGAATGCGGCGAGCCAGGCGAATTCCGGCGCTAACAGGCTCTCCATAAGACAGCATAGGAAGCCGCCGGCAAAGTAGATGCCCCACCACAACGGCGAGAGCTGAAGCGGGGTGAGGATGAAGCGCTTGACGTAGAGCGCCGCCTGGGCTCCCAGCAGGAGAGTCAACGCCAGTTCGCGCCTTCCGAGGTGCTCCCAGTTCCAGTAGAGGGTTGCCGCCAGAAACCAGCACAATAGCCCCACCGTCAGGATGTGGAACAAGACCAGGAACTGGTTGAACTGCGCATTCGGCAGTGGCGCCTGCGGCGTGGAATGCGGTGCGCCCTGACTCGGGTTCATAGTCGCAAGCATAGCGGATTCTCACACCGGTTGAAGTCCGATTTTACCCGCAGGTTCTAAGAGCGTGTTTTAAAAATATCTCAGGCGGTCTTGCGGCGGGGCGGGGCGTCTGGCGTCGTTGCTCCTCAGTTACAGATTTCTAACGAATATGCGCCTTCGTCGCGTCTAGCCCTCCGCCCCGCCGCGCTCGCAATCCCTTGCCGACCTATTTTTAAAACACGCTCTAAGGAACCGATGCCAGCTTGGCGCTTAGCTCCTGGTCGTTGGGGTAGAAGGCTGTTCCACGTTGCCACACTTGTTTGGCGTAGTCCGCGTTTCCCGCCTTTTGGTATTGGTCGCCGAGCCTCACATAGGTCATGGCAAATTGCGGCTGGGGCGCCTGCGCTTCCTGTTGTTGAATCAGGGTCTGGAAGTGATCGATCACCTCCTGGCCCTTGTTCAGCATCGGCGGCCAATACGACAAGGCCACGGCTTTGGTGAACCGCGCTTCCCAGTTCGTCGGGTCGAGCCCCAGCGCCGTGTCGAAGACCTGGTCCGCTTTCATCGCGAGAATCCCCATTTCACGGACGTCTTGTAGCGTTTCCGACTTTCGCAGGTAGGCTTGCCCGAGCGTTGCCGGGTATTCGGCAGTTCGTGGATCGTTGGCCATTCGCTGCTCGAGTTCGGCGATTGCCTGGTCGAGTTTACCCGTGTCCTTCAACTGTTTCCACGCCGCCTGTTTCTGGTCGAAACTCACCTGCGCAGACAGCAAGGTGCCCAGTGCCATGTCAAAGTCGGTGGGACCATTCGGACTGGCGCCCGTAGCCACGGTGCGCGAAGCGGTTGTTCCTGGGGGGGGCTTTGAGGCGTCGGTCGAGAGCCGATGGGAGCGCCTTGCGCCGGCGGTCGCCGGATCAACCACCTGCGTGTTTCCAATCTCCGGAGCAGGCCCCGATTCGGTGGCCGGTTGAACGGAAGCAGCCTGCGGCTTTTCGGGCCTGCCGCCGTAGTATCCAATTACGATGATCGCCACCGTGACGCCAAGAATCGCATAGATAACTCGTTTCATAATGTTTGTTCCAGTTCGAGGTTGTTTCGCGCCGAAGCGGCGCAAGTCTGTTCGGTTTAATGCCTGGTCCCCAACCCCGGGGCCAATCCGGCATACGCGAGCAGTTTGCTCCCTGGCGCCCGCGCACGAACAGTCCCTGAGGTCACGATTTGACTAGGTCGAAAGTCATGCTCGATGGCGTGCGCAATTCCACCGGTCCGAGGGTTACGGCGAGACGGGCCTGCCCGTAACTCAGACTCTCGGCAGGGCGGGGGGGCGAGAGGGCACTTTCGGTAAGCGGGAACTGAACCGGGTGACCTGTAGATTCACCCTCCCAGGATTTGGCTTATAATGCTTGGGTCTTTGATTTCCTTGTCACGCGCCAGCAACAGTACTTTGGAAATGACTTCGGCGGTTCGTGGATCGTTGTCGGCAAACGGGAGGAAGAGTCGGCCGCGGTGCTGAGCCTGGACGGCCACGATAAACAACGTTTCGCCCGGCATCTTGCGCGTAATCGCGCTGCCCAGATGCACGGTGTATTCGCCCAGGCCGCCTTTGATGAGGACGGAATTCTCTTTAACGCGCACGTTGGAGAGTTTCAGCAGCGCGCAGGTTTCCTTTACCAACGCCGCGCGCATTTCCAGTGTGGACGCGCTGGCCTCCGGATCAACGCCACCTCGATGCGCCACGCTCACGACCAGATCGAGATCGCGCATGGTTTCACTGAATAAGCGTGGCGGAAGATCAGCGAGCTTTAGAGGCTTGCCGTCACCACCGCGTTTGGTGAAATGCACTGCTTCCAAAGTCAGCCCCTCGATCTCCGCCGGCGTGTAGAAAGCTTCATCAAACTCCAGCCAGACCGTTACGCCGGCGTCATGGTAGGTTTTGCGAACACCCTCCTCAGGATGATGCACCCAACCGCGTCCGCCCAGTAACGCAAGCGCCTTCCGGGGTTGGATCTGATGCCCGGCGTAACGCCGCGTTTGTGTGCCCTCGTCCTTCTCAGTCTTTGTCAGAGTGTAAAGCTCGCGGAAGACCTGCTTGAATGGCTGGATGCGCTCTTTCGCAAAACAATCCCTCTGCCATGCCTGCCACGTTTTAGCGGGCAACAAGTCGATCGGATGCGCGATGCGCACGTTCTCGTCCTTTTTCAGCGCCTCCTTATTTCCGGCAAAATCCTCCAATACCTGTCCGCCGTGGATCGGGTAACCGAGCACGCCGTCGCCGACGAGCACCAGGCCACCGAGCATCGGCGCCAGCAGCGGATGCTTCATTAACTCTTGCAGTTCCGCTCCCGTCACGCTCTCGCCGCGGCACATGAATTGTTCGAGCGCGATCCGGATGCGCGAGGCCTGCCGCTTCAACTCCGTCTTGCGCTCACGCAGCGCGGCGATCCGCTTGTCTTTCTTCAGCTTGGCGGGGATGTCCGCCAAAGTCTTGCCGTCCTTCGTCACGGCGAATTCGATTTCACCCCAGGGATCAATTCCTAGCGACACCGACACTCCTTCTGCGTTTACGCTGATCGGCCCATCAGCGAGGTCGCCGACAGCGCGAGCTTCCATCGCCCACTGCAGCCGGATTGGGTCGGGATAACCCGCCGTGCGCGCGAGATTCTCCTGGCCGATTTGCGCCGCGCGTTTCTCGCTGGCCTGGCGCTGCGATCCGAATTGCCGGCTGGTGCGGATGAATTCCTGCATCGCTTTGTAACGGTCCAGCAAATCCGCCTCGCGGGATTTTCCGCCGGCGAGCGGCAGCAAGCCCAGTGCGCGAACGGCGTCCTGGTAGCGTTTCGTCATTGCTCGCGTGAGAAGTTCTTTTTTCTTCACGCGATTGAGCATGGCATCGGCAAACAACCGCGCCCGAGCGTGACCGGTTCCCGTCGAGGCGTATTTCGCCGCATCGTCAAGCATGGCCCAGCGTTTGTCGCCGAGGTCGCTGTACACCCGGTGGAACCATCCCACATCCACGGCGCCTTCGAGCAGT
>Ga0265314_10000072_pt1 | contig 149041 bp, 129 predicted proteins | sample 4126metaG_FD_203106 | JGI IMG/M metagenome (GOLD analysis project Ga0265314, IMG submission 203106) | Rhizosphere microbial communities from Carex aquatilis grown in University of Washington, Seatle, WA, United States - 4-1-26 metaG | ecosystem: Host-associated > Plants > Roots > Rhizosphere... | reverse complement strand
GGCTGGTCCACGCGCTCGTAGGTGTGTGCGCCGAAGAAGTCGCGCTGCGCCTGGAGCAGGTTCGCGGGCAGACGCGCGGACCGGTAGCCGTCGTAGTAGGCGAGCGAGGTGCTGAAGGTCGGCGCCGGCACGCCGCATTCCGCGGCGAGGGCGACAACCTTCCGCCAGTTCTCCTGCGCGGACTTGAACGTCTTGTTGAAGTAGGGGTCCAGGAGCAGGTTCGCCAGGTTGGGATTCCGGGCGTAGGCCTCGGTGATCTTCTGCAGGAACGCGGCGCGGATGATGCAGCCGCCCCTCCATATCTTGGCGATCTCGCCGAAATTCAGCTTCCAGCCATACTCCTGCGCGCCGGTGCGCATGAGCTGGAAGCCCTGCGCGTAGCTGCAGATCTTCGAGCAATAGAGGGCGTCGTGGATCGCGGCAATGAGCGCCTTCTTCGAGCCGCGGTACTTCTTCGAAGGTCCCTTTAGGATCTTCGAGGCCGCGACGCGCTCGTCCTTGATGGCGGAGATGCAGCGTGCGAATACCGCCTCGGCGATCGTCGGGGCCGGCACTCCCATGTCGAGGGCGCTGGTCGACGTCCACTTTCCGGTGCCCTTCTGGCCCGCGGTGTCGAGGACGACGTCCACGAAGGGCTTCCTTGTGACGGGGTCCTTCTGCTTGAGGATGTCGGCCGTGATCTCGATCAGGAAGCTGTCGAGGATCCCCGTGTTCCACTCGGTGAAGATGGCTCCCATCTCGGCGGGCTTTAGCCCGAGGAGCCCCTTCATCAGGGCGTAGGCCTCGCAGATCATCTGCATGTCGCCGTACTCGATCCCGTTGTGCACCATCTTCACGTAGTGCCCCGCGCCGTTCGCGCCGATGTAGGTCGTGCAGGGCACGCCTCCCACGACCGGCTTGCCGGGAGCCGCGCCCGCGAGGGGCTTGCCCGTCTTCGGGTCCACCTTGGCGGCGATGGCCTCCCACACCGGCTTGATCTCGAGCCACGCCTCAAATTCGCCACCGGGCATGAGCGAGGGGCCGAAGCGCGCGCCCTCCTCGCCGCCCGAGACGCCGCTTCCGATGAAGCGGAGTCCCCTTGCGCTGAAGGCCTTCTCGCGGCGGATGGTGTCCGTCCAGAGCGAGTTCCCGCCGTCGATCACGATGTCCCCCTTGGCGAGAAGCGGGGCGAGGCTGTCGATGACCGCGTCCGTGCCCTTCCCCGCCTGAACGAGGATCACGATCTTCCTGGGCAGCGACAGCGAGGCCACGAATTCCCCGATCGTTTTTGTCCCGATGACGCCGCCGGGGGTCCCTGGGTTCTCGGCGACGAACTTGTCGGTCTTCTCCGTCGTGCGGTTGAAGACCGAGATCTGAAACCCGTGGTCGGCGATGTTGAGGGCCAGGTTCTGGCCCATGACCGCTAGGCCAACGAGACCAATGTCGGAAAGGGGTTTAGCCATAGGGCCACAAATCTCCCCCACTGGCGCCCCGAATCCAAGCAGTTTCTAAAAGAGCCTACTTCTTCTTCGCGTCGCCCGGGTTCGTCTGCTGCTTCGCGTCGTAGGCGCCGGCCGAGGGGAAGAAGGGCGCGATCCTGTCGACGAGGGGCGTCAGGAACTTCGGCTCGGTGCGGTGGTAGATCCAGTTGAACCACATGAGCCCGCCTCCCACGAAGACGATGCCACCGAGCACGAACTTATTTATCTTCAATACCTTCTGGATGATGATGAATACGATGATGACGGCCGCGACCGCGCCGCCCGCCTTCAGCCAGAACTCCTTCGGGATTTTCTGCAGCTTATCGAGCGTCGTGGTGGCCGCCGCGAAGATCATGTAATGAGTGCCCATTTTAGTGACGTTGTTCGTAACAATGGCGCCGGACGCTGTCGAGCCGAAGCAAAACAGCGTCCACACGGGCTCCCGGCGCCATTTTCACCTCACTTTAACCCGGGCCGGAGGATTCCGGCCCCCTCGTCGCGCAGTTGATCCATTCCGTGGATCCATCCGAGTAGTGCTCCTTCTTCCAGATCGGGACGCGCGCCTTGGACTCGTCGATGATGAAGCGGCAGGCCTCGAACGCGGCTCCCCGGTGGGCGGCGACGACGGCGATCCAGACGGCGATGTCCCCGAGGCTGAGGCTTCCCGTCCTGTGCACGCATAGGGCGTCGAGGATCTCAAACTTCTCCCGGGCCTCGGCAAGGATCCTCTCCCCCTCCTTCTGCGCCAGCGTCGCATGGGCCTCGTAGTCGAGCGCTTTCACGCCCTTCCCGTCGTTCTGGCCCCGGACTCGCCCCTCGAACGTGACGCAGGCCCCGGCGCGCGCATCGCCGAACCCCTTGATGAGGGACGCCGGGTCGATCGGAGCGTCGGTGAGCCGGAACGTCATGGCTTCAGCCCCCCGCGACCGGCGGCAGGAAGGCGAGCGCGTCGCCCTCCCGGACCTCCGAGGACCAGGGTCCGAACTCGTCGTTGATCGCGACGCGCACCCGCGCCGCGGGAAGCGTGAACCGGTGGCGCCCCCGCAGCTCCTCGTAGAGCTCCGCCGCGGTCGAGGCCTCGGTCGAGACCTGCTCGGCGCCGAGGCCCCTCTGCTCGCGCAGGATCGCAAAATAGCTCACGCGGACCGTCTTCTTCACGGGGCTCGGTAGTCCTTCTTGCCGCCGGTCTTCTCGAGGAGTCGCAGGTCCCTGACCACGATCCCGTGGGTCACTGCCTTGCCCATGTCGTAGAGCGCGAGGGCCGCCACGCTGGCGCCGGTGAGCGCCTCCATCTCGACGCCGGTCCGGGCCCGGGTCTTCGCGCGGCAGCGCACCTCCACCTCGACCGAGCCGTCGGCCGCCGGGCGGCGCGAGGTGATCTCTATCTTGCAGTCGTCGAGCGGAATCGGGTGGCAGAGGGGGATGAGCTCGGAGGTGCGCTTCGCGCCCATGATGCCGGCCACGGTCGCCAGCTGGAAGATGGGGCCCTTCGCCGTGCGGATCTCGCCGCCTTCCAGGAGCCGGGCGAGCGCCGCGGGGAGGACGACGACGGCCGCCGCCGTCGCGGTGCGGGAGGTGACGCGCTTGCCCCCGACGTCCACCATCTGGGGGCGGTTGTCGGCGCCTAGGTGCGAGAGGCTGCGCTTGGGCTGCATCGGGGTCCGCACAATGTGCATCCCGGCCCGCCGACCGCAACCCTTGAGCGCTCGGCTCAGACCCAGGCCCTGTAGGGCGCGACAAAGCCCCCTGGGAACTCGTCCTGGGCCGCGGGCAGCTCCACGAAGCCGTCGGTGCCCACCAGGCCCGCAAAGTCCCCCGACGAGTTGGTCGCGCAGGGTGTCGCGAGGAGCTCCGCGCCCGGGCCGCTCGAGATCCTGACCGGCAGGAGGCACGCGAGCTTGGGCCTGAACACGAACTTCCCGGCGAGCGCCGCGAGGAGGGGTGCCCGGAGCGCGAGGCCGCTCGCGTGGTCGAGGGCCGGCAGAACGTAGCGGTGGAGGCACGTGTAGGCAGAGACCGGGTTCCCGGGCAGGGCGAAGACGGGGGTCATCCGGCCGCTCAGCCCGAACCAGAACGGCTTGCCGGGGCGCTGCGCGACACCCTGGAAGATCTTCTTCACGCCCTGGCGCCCGAGCTCCGAGGGGAGGAAGTCGAACTTCCCCTTGGACACGCCGCCGGTGATCAGCACGACGTCGTATTCCGCGAGGATGTGCCAGAGCATGTGCTCGATCTCGTGGCGGTTGTCACGCAGGTGGAACCTGTCTGCCCTGGGGTATCCCGCCGCAATCAGGGCGGCACGCAGGGCGTGGTCGTTGCTGCGCCGGATCTGGTGCGGCGCAACGAGCGAGTCGACCTCGACAAGCTCGTCTCCCGTCGAGATCACGGCGATCTTCGGGCAATGGGTCACGGTCAGCGCGGGGTGCCCGCACGCGGCCGCCACGGCTATCTCGCGCCCGGTCAGCCGGACGCCCGCCCGGATGATCACGTCGCCCGCCGCGTGGTCCGAACCGCGCCGGTGGATGTGCCGGCCCGACGCCGCGGGCTCCGCCGCCGCCAGGACGGCCATCACGTCGCCCTCGCGTGCCGTCTCCTCATAGGGAACCACGCAGTCCGCGCCCTCCGGGAGGACGGAACCGGTCATGACCTCCACACACGCGTCGTCGCCCGGACCAAGGCCCACCTGCTTCATCCCCGGCGCCCGGGTCGCCTCTATCCGGAACTTTACAACCCCCTTCTCGCGCGACGAGGACCTGAGCGCAAAACCGTCCATCGTCACCCGGTCATAGGGGGGAAGGTCCCGGTCCGCCTTGAGGTCGCTTCGCAGCACCCTGCCGTGGGCCTCTGCGATCGCGCAATCCTCCCTGTGGAAGAGCGGGATCGCCTCCAGTATGAGCCTCTCGGCGCCTTCGGGTGTGAGCACGCCGAAGGATAGCACACAAATCCCTCCTCGCGAAAATAACGATTTGGTGCATTTCTGAATTATTACATGTCCGGAACCCGCGACACACTTGGACGCCCGCTGAGGGACCTTCGCGTTTCGGTGACGGACCGCTGCAACTTCAGGTGCCCGTACTGCATGCCGAAGGAGGCCTTCGGCCCCGACCACCCCTTCCTTACCGGCGAGCGCCTCATGAACCCGGGTGAGCTCCTGAGGATCGTCGGCGCCTTTGTGCGCCTGGGTGTCCAGAAGGTGCGCCTTACCGGGGGCGAGCCGCTCCTGCGCGGGGACCTGCCCGCGATCATACGGGGGATCAAGGACATGGGGGTCGGCGATGTTTCACTGACGACCAACGGCTGGTTCCTGGGCAAGCAGGCTGGCGCGCTCCGCCTGGCCGGCCTCGACAGGATCAACGTCTCCGTCGACGCGCTCGACGGGCCGACCGCCGGCAGGATGAACGGGCTCGGATTCGACGTGTCGCGCGTGCTGGACGGCATCGACGCCGCCGCGGCGGCCGGCTTCCCCGTGAAGGTCAACTGTGTCGTCCAGCGCGGGGTGAACGACGCCGAGGTCATCCCCCTTTGCGAGTACTTCAGGGAGCGCGGCCACACGCTGCGGTTCATCGAGTTCATGGACGTGGGCAACACGAACCACTGGTCGACCTCGCAGGTGGTGCCGGCCCACGAGATCGTGGAGCGCATCTCGGCAAAGTGGCCCCTCGAGCCGGCGGGGCCCGCATACCGCGGCGAGGTCGCCTCGCGCTACCGCTACCGGGACGGCCGCGGCGAGATCGGCGTCGTCAGCTCGGTCACGGAGCCGTTCTGCAAGGACTGCCACCGCGCGCGACTCTCCGCCGACGGCAAGCTCTTCACGTGCCTGTTCGCCTCTTCGGGATGGGATGTCCTGGCCCGCGTCAGGTCGGGCTCGGACGACGCCGGGCTCACGGCGTTCCTGCAGGGGATATGGGGCGGCCGCAGGGACCGCTACAGCGACGAGAGGGCCGAGGTGCTCGCGGCGGGCAGGCCGCGCGAGAAGGTCGAGATGAGCTACATCGGCGGCTAGGCCGCAGGACGCCCCCTGACCTTGGCCAGGATGGCGAGGAGCGCCGCGAAGTCCTCCTCGCGGGTCTTGCTCTCGATCACGTGGTCGAACTTCGCCGCCTCCCGCAGCTCCGCCTTCGCGGTCGCCATCCTGCGCGCGATCTCCGCCTCGTCGTCCTTGCCCCGGCCGCGCATGCGCGAAAGCAGGCGCTCGTGGTCGACCACGATGAACACGGTGACCATGGCGCGCTTGAGGAATGGGTTCTCCGCCGCCAGCCGGCGGAAGCTCTCGACGCCCTGGACGTCGATGCTCAGCACGAGGCTCTTCCCGAGGAGGAGGGGCCCGAGGACGCTGGCCGCCAGCGTCCCGTAGCGCCTCTCCCCATGGACCCACGCCCACTCGAGGAACTCCCCCGCCGCGACGCGCTCGTCGAACTGCTCGGGCGTGAAGAAGTGGTAGTGGACCCCGTCCGCCTCGCCGTCCCTCGGGGCCCGGGTCGTGCTCGTCACGACTCGCGAGAATCCCCGGTTCGCCGCGACAAGCCGGTCGCACAGCGTGCTCTTGCCCGATCCGGCCGGGCCGGCGATGACGAGCAGGATCGGGTCCCCTGCGCCGGGCCGCGGGTCGGTGTCCGGGGTCATCGGAGCGCGAAGGCCGCCCCGCAAAGGAGGAGGCCGTAGGCGAAGAGGAGCCCGCCGAGGCCCCTCGACCTCGCGGGCCTCGCGAAGAGCCAGTTGAGGAAGTCGCGCAGCCTCCACGGCTGGGCCCCGAGCCAGATCGCGATCGCGATGGCCACGTAGACAAACGAGACCATGAAGAGGCGGGCCGGGTGGGCGTACTCCATGTACGCCGCCCTCAGGAACGGCGCCGCCCCGATCAGGACAAGGGCGCTCGCCCCGCGCACGCCGAGGAAGTCGGGGACGCACTTGTAGGCGAGGACGGCCACGGCCGCGAAGCCCACGAACAGGAGGGTCCGGTACTCGCCGAAGTCGGCGTTGGAGAGGTGGAGGATGTTGTAGAGGAACCACGCCGCGGCTGCGCCGAAGACGAGGTAGCCCGCGGTGGCCGAGCGCGGGAACGCCCTGACCGCGGACTTGAACCCCGCGACGTCCATAAGGAGAAGCACCCCGACGAGGGTCAGGACGAGGCCGGGGAGGAGTGAGGCGGAGAACAGCGACATGGGTCGATCAGGCTCAGAGTGACGCCGCGCCCATCGGCGATTGCAAGCCGTCGTCCGCGAGGACGAGCCCGCCGTAGAGGGTGCTGACGCTCGCCCGGGTGATCTCGACCGGCACCAGGGTTCCCACGAGGCGCGGGGAGGCCTCGAACACGGTAACCCGGTTGCCGCGGGTCCGGCCCATGAACCGCTCCCCCGTCTTGTCGCTCCCCTCGATAAGGACCTCCTGGACCGTGCCGACGAGCGCCTGGCTGCGCCTGAGCGAACCCCTGCCGAGCACCTCGAGCAGGACCCGGTTTCGCTCCTCCCTCACCTCGTCGGGCACCTGGCCCGGCATCGAGGCGGCGGGCGTCCCCGTCCGCACCGAGTACTTGAAGATGTACGCCATGTCGTAGTCGACCATCTCGCAGAGCCTGCGCGTGTCCTCGAAGTCCTCGTCGGTCTCCCCCGGGAAACCGACGATGATGTCGGTCGAGAAGGCCATGGCGGGCTGCGCGGCGCGCAGGGAGTCGACGATCTCCAGGTAGCGGTCCCGGGTGTAGGGCCGGCGCATCGCCTTCAGGATCCTGTCGCTGCCCGACTGGACGGGGAGGTGGACGTGCTCGCCGAGCTTCGGAAGGCGCCCGAAGGCCTGCGCCAGGTCCTGCCTGAACCCGCGCGGATGGGGGGAGGTGAACCGGATCCGCTCAAGTCCGGGTATGGCGTTCACGCGCTCAAGCAGCTGGACGAAGGGCGTGACGCCCCCCGTGTGGGGGTAGTCGCGCCGGCCGTAGCTCGTCACGATCTGCCCGAGGAGCGTCACCTCGCGGGCGCCGTTCGCGACGACTTCCTCGCATTCGCGGACGATCTCGTCCATCGGCCGGGATCGCTCGTCGCCCCGCGTCGTCGGGACGATGCAGAACGAGCAGTCCATGTTGCACCCCTGCTGGATCGACACGAAGGCGCACACCTTGCGCTCGGGCCCCTCCAGGTGGTCGCGGATCGTGTTCTGGGAGCCGGCCTCCTCGGCCGTGTCGACGATCGCCTGCGCAAGGGGGATGCCCGAGTCGCGGGCCGCCCGGAGGTTGTCGAGGTAGTCCGGCACCCTGTGGAACTTCTGCGTTCCCACGATCAGGTCCACGTCGGGGAGCCTGTCGAGGAGCCCCGCCCCCCGGTTCTGCGCGATGCAGCCGAGGATCCCCAGGACGAAGTCCGGGTTGCGCGCCTTCCTGGACAGCGCGTACCCGGCCTTCCCTATCGCCTTCTGCTCGGCCGCGTCGCGGACGCTGCAGGTGTTGAGCAGGAGGATGTCGCACTCGTCCTCGCTCCCCACGATCCGGTAGCCGCGGGCGCGAAGCATCGCCGCGACCGCCTCGCTGTCGCGTTCGTTCATCTGGCAGCCGTAGGTCTTGATGTGGACCCGGTTCATGGGCGGGGGGGCTAGGTAATAGGGGGACAAATTGCCGGTCAAACGAGGAATTGCCCGGGGCGCCTCCCTCCAATTCTGTTCGCCACGGGCGTTCCTGTCGCTTTGCTCGTTTCCATGGGATTCTTCGACCGCTTTGCCGGCAAGCCGGCCCCGCAGCCCCCGTCCAACGGGCACGAGGCCGCGCCGGCGACCGCACTTGACTCCTCGGTCTCCGGGGTCGCGCCCCGCCTGCTGGCGGCGCGCGAGAAGCTGGAGGAGAAGGACCTGCAGGGCGCCCTCGCGATCTACGAGGAGGTGCTCGCCACCGCCGGCGACCGCGCCGATGTGCTCGTGACGATCTCGGGCGACCTCGGCTCCACGGGCCACATCCCGCAGATCGTCGACCTGGTGGCCCCGCGCTATGACGCGCTGCGCCACGGCCCGGCCACCGGCATCAACCTGATCCAGGCCTACCTCGCCGTCCGCGACGCCGACGCCGCGCAGCACGTCCTCGACATCCTCTACTCGCTCAACCGGCCGGAGCTCGAGGAACGCCTCATGGGCTTCTCCAACGCCGTCGCCGAGCTGATCAGCCACGGGGTCGTGCAGGGGGCCCCGGCGATCGCGCCCCAGGCGGCCGAGCAGGCCCGCGCGGAGGAACCCGCCCCGGTCTCCGTCGCCCTCGTCACGCTCAGCAGGCCCGTGTGGGCCTACGGCCTTGAGTCCGTGGCGGACGTCCTCCCGAAGAAGGAGGGCAAGATGCGCCGGATCGCGTTCGCCCAGCTCTCGCTCCCGGGCGCCTACCCCGATCCCGACGCCGCCTCGAGGCTCCCCGAGGACGAGCTCGGCCGCCTCTCACGCGCCATTCCGGTCTGGTTCGCGGAGACGTTCTATTTCTCGCCCCTGTACTCGTCGGTCGCGGCACTCGGCTGCATCCACGAGGGGGCCACTTCGAAGCGCCCCGCGATCTTCCACACGGACTGGACGGTGGACAACCTCAAGAAGCTCGCGGAGACGGTCTCGGACGGCCTCGACTACATCTTCACCGGCTCGCTCAAGCGCGAGGGCCCCGACTTCGTGCTCATCATGCGCGTCTGGGAGGTGAAGAAGATGCGCGAGCGCAAGCAGTTCACGGTCCGCTGGAACTCCGCCAACGCCGACGCGGAGCTGACGAAGCTCCACGAGTACATCCGCGCCTTCATGGAGTGGACCCCCTACCCCGAGGGCTCCGGGATTCCGTACTCGGCCCCCCAGCACCCGACCATCTGGCTCGACGCCCTGGGTGCGCTGCTCGGCCTCTTCCTGGTCGAGAAGGGCCTCCAGACCAAGGAGCTCCTGGCTCCGCTCTCGCCGGTGTTCGACAGCCTGGCCCAGCACGCGTTCAGCCCGCCGGCCTCGTCCCTTGCCTGGGTCTCGCTGCGCATGAGGGCCTCCGCGCTAGGGATCGCACCGAACCTCTCCGAGGTCCTCCTGAGCCGGCACCCCACGGTCGCCCAGGCCCGATCCCTGATCGGCGCCTGATCCGGGCGCCCCGCAAGGACGTCCGGAATGCATCAGCCCACCTCCGACCTGCGGATCCGCGCGACCCGGTCGCTGCCCGCCCCGGCGGCGGTCGAGGCGGAGTTCCCGCTCGATGACGCCGGGGCGGCGCGGATCTCCCGCTCGCGCGGCGAGATCGCGTCCATCATGGCCGGCAGGGAGGACCGCCTGCTTGTCCTCGTGGGGCCCTGCTCCATCCACGACCCCGGGGCGGCGATGGAGTACGCCGCGCTCCTTGGCGCCGAGGCCGAGCGCCACGCGGGCGAGCTGCTGGTCGCGATGCGCGTCTATTTCGAGAAGCCGCGGACGGTCGTCGGATGGAAGGGCCTGATCAACGACCCGGACCTCAACGACACCTACGACATCAACAAGGGGCTTCGCGTCGCGCGCAGGCTGATGGTCGAGATCGGCGCCCTCGGCCTGCCCGTGGGGACCGAATTCCTCGAGACGACGTTCGGCCAGTACTACGCCGACCTCGTCAGCTGGGGCGCCATCGGTGCCCGCACCGTGGAGAGCCAGATCCACAGGGAGCTGGCGTCGGGGCTGTCGATGCCCGTGGGGTTCAAGAACAGGACCGACGGGAACGTCCAGGTCGCCGTAGACGCGATCCGCTCCGCCCGCCATCCGCACTGGTTCCCGACGCTCGCGCACGACGGGACCCCCGCGTGCGTGCAGACCTCGGGCAACGAGGACACGCACCTCGTCCTCCGGGGTGGCACGCTGGGGCCGAACTTCTCCTCCGGGGACGTCGCCCTGGCGGCGGAACTCCTCGCCAGGAACGGGCTGCCCCCCCACCTGATGGTCGACCTGAGCCATGCCAACAGCTGGAAGGGGGACGCCGATCGCCAGTCGGCCGTGGCCGCCGAGATCACCGCGCGCATCTCCGCGGGCGACCGAACGGTCGCTGCGGTCATGATCGAGAGCAACCTGGCGGGCGGATCCCAGGACTACCGCGCGGTCCCGCTCGTACACGGGCAAAGCGTGACCGACGCGTGCCTGCCCTGGGAAAAGACGGTTCCGCTCATTGCGTCGCTTGCGGACGCGGTGGCGGCCAGGCGCAGGGCCCGGGCCTAGGTGGCGGGCTCTTCCGGCGCCCCGGGCGCCGGTTCCGGAGCCGGCTCGGAAGCTGCGGCCTCGGGCCCGCCCTCCGTCTCGGCCGACTTCTTCTTCGGGCGGGGCCTGCGGCCCTTGTGCTCCCCGTCAGGGTCGCCGTCGGAATACTTCGATGCCTTGGCGTTGAGCCAGAGCTCGCCCTTGCCGTTGAGGTTGAGCCAGAAGATCTCGCCCGCGTGCTCGACGAACACCGGCTTCTCGCGCGCCTTCTCGGGAACCCTCAGGCCCGACGAGGTGAGGGCGGAAAGCAGCTCCTCCGCGGTCTTGCCGATCTCGCCCGCGAGGCGCTCGACGGGCGCCGCCACCGATCCCGTCCGTGTCTCCTTAAGGAGAAGCCTGACGGCGGCGAAGACGTTGCCCGGGGCCGGGGTCGCCGCGGCCTGCTCGGGCCGGGCCTGCTGCTCCGCTGGCGCGTCGCCGCGCCTCGCGCGCGCGTTGATCCAGATCCCGCCCCTGTTGTCCGTGTTGAGCCACCAGGTCTCGTCCCCGATCTCCACGAAGACCGGCGGGTCGCCCGCGGAGGACTGTGCGTTCAGGCCCATGGCCGTGAAGGCCCCGACAAGCGCGGCCTCGCTGCACTTCAGGGCCCTTGAGAGGAAACTCATGCTGCCCGCACCGCCCGCCTCGCGGCGGTTCTTGCGCATCAGGGGGCGGATCCTGTCGAGAAGGGCCGGTCCCTCGGGCAGTGGGGCCGCGGGCGCGCCCGTATCGGGCTCCGCCTCGTGCTTCCTCTGCTGGTGCTTGCGCTCCTCGTGGTGCTTCTCCTGGCGCCTCTCGGGCTCGGGCTGCTTCTGCTCCTCCTCCGGGGTCTCCACCTTTGTGGCCGCCACGGTCCTGAACATGGGCCGGGACTTCTCCTTCGTGTTGATCCAGAGCTCGCCCCTGCGGTTGATGTTAACCCAGTAGAGGTCCCCGTCGTAGTCCACGTACGTGACCTTGGCGTCCTCGTCCTCGGGAACGTCGAGCCCGCACTCCTTCAGGGCGCCGACGACCTCCGACTCGGAGATGTCCCATTTCTTGGCGAGGTAGTCGACCCCCACCGAGAAGCCCGGGCCGCGCTGGTTCCTGCGAAGGTGGGGGCGGATCGCCTCAAAGAAAGTCGGCACCTCGTCCTCGGTCCCAAGCTTGTCCCAGTCGTCCTCCGGGGCCTCCTCGGGGGCGTCGGGATCGGAATCGCGCTCGGTGTCGCGCAGGCGCCGCAGGCCGTCCTGCTCCCGCAGGCCCTCGTTGTCGGTGCTCACCGGGGCCTCGGCCGCCTCGGCCGGGCCGGCCGACGACGTGGCGCTCCGGAACTTGGCTTCGAACTCGACGCGCAGCTTGTCCGCCTCGACCTTCGCCGCCGCCGCGGCCGCGTCGCCCAGGGTCCAGTCGCGCTGGGTCGGGCGCCGCGCCAGCCCGGAGAAGGCCAGCGGATTGTCGGGCTGCCCGCGGAACTCGACGATCTCCCACTCTTCCGTCCCGAGTTGGTTCAGAAATGATTCAAGCAGCGCGGGCGTTGCGAAGCCCCCCTTGCCGCTCGAGATTACCTTATATTCCCAGACTGCCATAAGTGGTCGTAAACTTAACACATCCCAAAAGGCGGCCGTGATGCCGAGTCTATTCTTGGACAATCCGCAGATAACTGCCCAGCCGCATGTTGATCTGGGCCCGGGAAAATGCCCAAATCGGGCACCCAATGCGCCGCCTGGACCAACTTCTTGCCAGCCTGGGCTACGGCTCCCGGCGCGATGTGCACAAATGGGTCGAGGACGGCCGGGTGACCGTCCGGGGCGTCGCGGCCACCGATCCCGGCGCCCGGGTTGAGCCAGAGGAGGTTAGGATGGACGGCGAGCCGCTCGACCACCCGGGGGAACTTCTCCTTCTCCTGAACAAGCCGGCGGGCCGGGTGTGCTCCCACGACGCGGCGGAGGGCCCGAGCGTCTATGACCTGCTCCCCCACCGCTGGAGGAGGCGCAATCCGCCCGTGACCAGCGTCGGCAGGCTCGACAAGGACACGACGGGGCTCCTGCTCCTGACCGACAGGAGCGGCTTGGTGCACCGCCTGACCTCGCCGAAGCACAAGGTGCCCAAGGTGTACCGTGCGCTGCTCGACCGGGACCCCCCGGCCGGCATCGAGGCGATCTTCTCCAGCGGGACCCTCCTTCTGGCGGGCGAGGAGGCGCCCTGCGCCCCGGCACCGCTGCGGCTCCTCGGTGAGAGGCGGGCTGAGGTCGTCCTTGTGGAGGGACGGTACCACCAGGTGAAGCGGATGTTCGCGAGCCAGGGGTGCGGGGTTGTCGAGCTCGACCGGGTCCGATTCGGGAGCCTCGAGCTTGGGAACCTTCCCCGCGGGTCTTGGATTGAATTGCCTATCAATTATTTAGATAATTTCTAGGCCGGATTAGCCCCAGGGCGTACCTAAAAGGGCCGTGGGTTTTTTCGCTGGGCGGGCTTGCAATTACAGATGATTAGGTGCCTAATCATCTATTTCCGCCATGCCCACCGCCCTCCCTGAAGCCGCACCTGAACCCGTGAAGAAGCCCAAGTCGGGGGCCGTCACCCGCCAAGCCGTGGTCGGCACAGCCGCCGCCGTCGTGGCGATCCTGGGCATCCTCTACGGCATCTCCCGCTGGAATTTCGCGATGTCTCACGAGGAGACCGACGACGCCCAGGTCGAGGGGCACATTAGCCCGGTGCTCCCCCGCGTCCCCGGATATGTCTCCCAGGTCCTGGTTGTCGACAACCAGCGCGTGGAACAGGGCCAGGCGCTGATCGAGATCGACCCGAAGGAGCTCGACCTGAAGGTTGCCGAGGCCAACGCGGCCCTCCAGAACGCGCAGGCCGCAAAGGCCACGGCGGAAGCGTCGCTCGCGAGCGCCCGCGCCTCCACGGTGACCGCGCAGGCCAACGTTGAGACCGCGCTCGTGCGCCAGCGCAAAGCCGCGGGCGACCTCGCGCGCGATGCGAACCTCTTCAAGACCGGCGCAATCACCGACAGCCAGCTGACGGACTCCAAGGCGGCCGCCGACACGGCTGCGGCGCAGCTGGAGGCCGTCAGGAGCGAGTCCAAGACCGCGGACGCTCAGGTGGCTGTGGCGTCCGCCCGCGTGGCCGCCGCCCAGACGGAGGCCGCCGAGAAGGCCTCGGACCTCGACTTTGCCCGGCTGCAGCGCTCCTACTGCACCGTCACGGCTCCCATAGGCGGGCTCGTGTCCAGGAAGAGCGTCGAGCCGGGGCAGTTCATCCAGTCGGGACAGACGCTCCTGTCCATCACGGCCGAGTCGGATGTCTGGGTCATCGCCAATTTCAAGGAGACCCAGCTCACGCACATGAGGGCGGGCCAGGACGTCGAGTTCGGGGCCGACAGCTTCCCGGGCGTCGTCTTTCACGGGAAGATCGAGTCCCTCTCCGGGGCGACCGGCGCCAGGTTCGCGCTCCTTCCGCCCGACAATTCGACGGGCAACTTCGTCAAGGTGACCCAGCGCGTGCCGGTGAAGATCGTCCTCAGCCAGACCCCCGACATGGAGCACCTGCTGCGCCCGGGCATGAGCGTCGACGCCACGGTCCGGGTGAAGGACTAGAGCCGGGGACCGCCATGGCCGAGCAAGGACTGCGAAAGCTGATCATCACGATCACGGTGGTCGCCGCGGCGATCATCGAGCTGATCGACACGTCCATCGTGAACGTGGCGCTCAACGACATGAGCGGCAACCTGGGCGCCACCCTGGAGGATGTCGCCTGGGTCGTCACCTCGTACGCCATCGCCAACGTGATCATCATCCCGATGACCAGCTTCCTCGCCGCCAGGTTCGGCCGGCGCAACTACTACATCAGCTCGATCCTGCTCTTCACCGCGGCGTCGGTCGCGTGTGGCAACGCCCACAACATCTGGGAGCTCGTGGCGTTCCGCTTCATCCAGGGGATCGGCGGCGGGGCGCTCCTGTCCACCTCCCAGGCAATCCTCTTCGAGACGTACACGGTGGCCCAGCGCGGGTTCGCCGCCTCCCTCTTCGCGGTCGGAATCTTCGTGGGACCCACGATCGGCCCGACCGTCGGCGGATGGATCATCGACCAGTACTCCTGGCCGTGGATCTTCTACATCAACCTGCCGATCGGCCTCGCCGCGGCGTTCCTGTCCTGGCTCTACGTGAAGGAGCCCGACCACGCCCGGAACGCTGAGACGATAGACTGGCCCGGGATCGTGCTCCTGGTCGTCGGCCTCGGCTCGCTCCAGACGGTGCTTGAGCGCGGCGAGTCGGAGGACTGGTTCTCCAAGCGGTACATCGTGATCCTCGCGGCCGTCGCGGCGGTGTCCCTCGTCTCCTTCATCGTGCGCGAGCTCATGGCGGAGCACCCCGTCGTCGACCTGCGCGTCCTCAAGAGCCGCAGGTTGGCGATCGCCGCCAGCCTCACGTTCGTCCTCGGCTTCGCCCTGTTTGCGACGGTCTTCATCGTCCCGGTGTTCACCCAGCGCCTGCTTGGGTACACGGCGCTCAAGACCGGGATGCTCTTCCTGCCGGGCACGATCGTCGCCGTGGTCATCCTCCCCATGATGGGAAGGCTCCTCATGAAGGGATTTCCTCCCCAGTTCATGGTGATCCTCGGGTTCGGGATCGTGTCGGTCTTCGCCATGAAGCTGTCGGGCCTCAACCTGACCGCGGAGTCCAGCGACTTCTTCTGGCCCATCATCCTTCGCGCGATCGGCCTGAGCCTGGTCACCATCCCGCTGACGCAGCTCGCCGTGTCCGGGCTCCATGCCCGGGACATACCCCAGGGGGTCGCCCTCAACAACATGATGCGCCAGATGGGGGGCTCCTTCGGGATCGCGTTCATCAACACTTTCCTGGACCACCGCTACGCGGCCCACCGGCTGAGCCTGGTCTCGAGGCTCGTGGCCGGCGACCCGGCGACCGACGGGAGGCTCAGCCAGCTCACTCATGCGATGCTCGCCAGGGGCGCCACGGCCTGGGAGGCCCCCCGCCGGGCGCTCGGGCTGCTCGACGCCACCGTCCAGCAGCAGTCCTACCTGCTCAGTTATATCGACGCATTCCGTTTTGTCGGTTTCCTATCCATGGCATGCGTGCCCCTGATCCTCTTTGCCGGCCGGCCCGGCTCGCTCCCAAAGGGCGCGGCGGCCGCGGCGGCCGAGTCGCACTGACCTTCCCGTTCCTCCCATGAAAAACAAAGGCGCATTTCTCCTTGTCCTCGCCTCGATCGCGTCCTCGGCATTCGCGCAGGGCACGGCGTCGGGCCCGCTCACGCTCGATCAGGCCGTCGAGTCGGTGATCGCCCGCTATCCGACGATCGACGCCGCCCGCTCGGCCGTCGACGCCGCGCGCGCCCGTACGATGCAGGCGAACTCGAGCCGGCTCCCGCAGGTGACCGGCCAGGGCGGCTACAACTACACCTCGCTGCGGCCCTACGTCGCGATCTCGATACCGGGCGGCCCGAGGGGCGCGATCTACGAGAACGTCCAGGACGCCTACAACGTGAACATCACGGCGAGGCAGCTGCTGACGGACTTCGGCCGCACCGACCGCCTGGTCGACATGGCCCGCTCAGGCCAGATCGCCGCCCAGGACGCCCTTGAGGAGGTCAGGCACCAGCTCGGGTACCAGGCCATCCAATCGTTCTACGGCGTGCTCCTGCTGCGCGAGTCCTCGGGCGTCGCCCGGGAGGAGATCAGCGCGCTCGAGGAGGCCCTGCGCATCGCCCAGCGGAAGTTCGACGCAGGGAGCGCGACCAAGTTCGACGTGCTGACGACGCAGGTGCGTCTCGTCAACGCCAGGAACCACCTGACCGACACGCTCGCGTCCCTGGAGAAGCAGGAGAACGGCCTGCGCCAGCTCCTGGGCCGCGACCCCGCCTCGCCCCTCGAGCTCACCGGGGACTTTGACGCGGGCGCGCCCGCCCTCGCAGAGTCCGCCGCGATCGCGGACGGCCTCGTCAACCGCCCCGAGATGAAGGTGGCCCGCGACAACGAGCAGACCGCGCGCTTCAAGCTTGATTCGGCCGACCGGGGAAACCGGCCGACCCTCGCCGCCCAGGTCTCGGGCGGCGTGGAGAACGGGGTCGTCCCGGCCTTGTATGACAACAGAGGATACGTTTCCGCCGGGCTGTCGCTTCAGGTTCCCATATTCACGGGGAAGCGGGTCGAGGGCGAGCGCATGGAGGCCGACGCCGGCGTCCGATCGGCCCAGGCACGGGAGAGGGAGCTGAGGGACACGATCACCACGGAGGTCGCCGACGCGTACTCGGACCTCAACGCCGCAAGGTCCAGGCTTGGAAACGCCGACACGCTCGTCGACCAGGCCCGCGAGGCCCTTTCGCTGGCGCAGACCCGCTACGCGAACGGCGTCATCACGAACTTTGAGCTCCTGGACGCCCAGAGCGCGCTCAGGGCGGCCGAGCTCGGCCGCCTCCAGGCCCGCTATGACTGCGTCCTCGCCCGCCAGGCCGTCGCGCGCGCCGCCGGGGCCCCGCCGCGGCAATAACCGGGGGCCGGACGCCGGGCGCGGTTGACGTGGGCTTCCCCCGCTGGTCATATCGGCCTCATGTACACGATCATCGGAGGGGACGGCAGGGAGTACGGGCCGGTGACAGCCGAGCAGGTCCGCGCCTGGATCGCGGGCGGCCGGGCCAATCTTGAGACGAAGATAAAGGTGGCGGGAGAGGACACGTGGAAGACCGTCGCGGATTTCCCGGAGATCACGGGCAGCGCCCCCGCGGGCGGCGCGGGCGCGCCTCCGGTGACAGTCCCGGCCTCCGCGGCCGCGGCCAAGCTCGACATCATCAGCTGCTACGAGCGCAGCTGGAATCTCCTGAAGGCCAACTTCTGGCCGTTGGTCGGCGTCAGCGTCCTGATGGCGCTGATCTTCGCGTGCCTGGGATACTCCCAGTACGCGGGACTCTTCTTCGTGTCCCCGCTCCTCGGGGGCGTAGTCACGGCGGGGTACTATTACTACTTCCTGCGCAAGATCCGCGGCCAGCCGTCGACCCTGGGCGACGCATTTGCCGGGTTCACGAAGGCGTTCCTCAACCTCCTCATCGCGGGGCTCCTCGTGTCGATCTTCATCGCCGTCGGGCTCATCTGCCTGGTGATCCCAGGGATCTACCTGGCGTTCGCCTACCCGTTCACCTACATCCTGGCGGTCGACAAGGGTCTGGGCTTCTGGGAGGCCATGGAGACCAGCCGCCGCGTCGTCACGCGGCAGTGGTGGAGGGTCTGCGGGCTCATCCTGCTCGGCATACCCTTTTTCCTGCTGGGCTTTGCGGCCCTCGGCGTGGGCATCTTCATCGCCCTTCCCGTCGTCGTCGGCGCGTTTGCCTACGCGTACGAGGACCTCTGCAACCCGAAAAGCTGAGGGCGCGGGCGGACGGCCCTCAGCCCTTCTTTTCCCTGCCGATAAGCGCGTCGACGGCGAGCTTGCCGGGACCGAACGCGAACAGGAGGACGGCCGCATAGAGGAAGAGGAACGGCGCGGCGCCGAAGAACTTGTCCGTGTCGCTGAAGATCGCGTTCAGGGCCTCCCTCTCCGCCGTCGCGTAGGCGACGCACATGACGCCAATCAGGGCGAGCGACGCGAAGCGGGTGAACAGGCCGAGGATCAGCAGGACTCCGCCCAGGGTCTCGGTCGACGACGCCAGGATGGCGTTCAGGTGGGGGGCCGGGATGTTGAGGCTCGCGAAATACTTCGTCACGTCGCCGAGCCGGTGGAGTTTTCCCCAGCCCGTGCCAATGAACTGCCAGCCCCAATAGGCCCGGATGACGAGGAGGAGCGGGCTCTGCAGGAGGTGCCCTGCCCTGGCGAGCAGGGCGTGGAGTTTGGACAGGAGTTTCATGGGGGTTGGGGCGCCGTCGGCGATCAGGATGCCCTCGGGAGCCGTTTGTTCCCGGGGGCGCAGAACCAGCCGAGCGCCATCCAGGTGGTGAACCACGCCCGGACCTGCGCCGGCCTCACCCCGGGCCCCGCGGCGGCCACCGCCCGGGTGAGCGTTTGCCCCCGGGCCAGTTCAGCAAGGATGCGGTACGCGGCCGGGCTCAGGCGCTTGTAGAAGAGGCGGTTGTTGTGCCGGTGGACGGCGACGCATGTCCGCGACGGACGCGGCAGCGAGGGCCGTCGGGCCGCGCGGCCGGGCAAGGCGCTCGCATCGGGAGTGTTGCTCGCCTCGGAGCGCATCACCTCGCGGCGCTTCACCGAGATCACGTAGGTATCGATCGGGTGGCGCAGGTCGAGCAGCGTGAGGTAGGGCTGGATGCCGAGGCGCAGCCGGTCCGGGGGCGTCCGGGCGAACCCCTGCGCGTCCACGACCGGCCTCGCCTCGCCGTCAAAGGCCACCGTCTGGGCCCATTCGAAGCGGGCGATCTCGACCGCCAAGGCGGTCCGCGGGGCCGTCAGCCGTGGGTTCTTGCGGATGAACTCCACGAGGCGCGAGCACAGGTCGCGAAGCGTGAACGAGCGGGATGGGCACTTGGCCAGGTACGCCCGGGCCAGGCGCATGAACTTGCCGTCTCCCAGGGCCGCGCGCAGGCCGGGGCAGTCGTCCTGGATCGCGCTGAAAAGCCGGAACCAGTACATCTGGTTGTAGAGCTCGAGGCGCTCGAATGAGCTCAGCCTGTCGTTGGGCTTGACGAACTCGGCCGCGACCCTGGCCATCGGGCGCCCGTCGATCCAGCGGGACTGGAGTCCGTCCTGCGCCGTCATGGGCCGGGTCACCGCGGTCGCCATCATCCGCTGGAACGACCGGAGGTCCTCGGTGGAGGCGATCCTCTCCGGGGCGTGCTTGGGCGGCCTCTTCACACCACCGCCTTCTTCGCGCCGTCGATGAACTCGTTCGCCTTCAGGGCCTCATTGTGGACCTCGTCGAACGACGGGATCTTGTCGTCCCATTCAAGGAGGGTGGCCGACACCCCGCACAGCTCGGTCGCCCTCGCGTAGAGCTTCCACACGGGGTCGAGCACGGGGTGGTCGTGCGTGTCGAGGATGTACTTCTCAAACTTGGTGTGCCCGGCGATGTGCATCTGGCCGACGCGGTCGTGCGGCACGTTGTTGACGTAATCGTACGGGTCGAACCCGTGGTTCTTCGACGAGACGTAGATGTTGTTCACGTCGAGCAGGATTCCGCAGTCCGCGAGCTCGACCACCTCGCTCAGGAACTCCCACTCGGTCATCTCGGAGGCGTGGAACTCGGCGTAGCTGCTCACGTTCTCGACGCAGATGGGGATCTCGAGGAAGTCGCGGGTCTGGCGGATCTTCTCCGCCGTGCGCCGGGCCGCGGCGAACGTGTAGGGCATCGGGAGCAGGTCGTGGGTGTACGTGCCGTCGACGCTGCCCCAGCACAGGTGGTCCGAGAGCCAGGGCGTCTTCGTCCGCTTCACCAGGTTCTTGAGCCTCCTCAGGTGCGCCCGGTCGGGCTTGTCCGCCGAGCCGAAGTACATCGAGACGCCGTGCTGCACGACGCGATACTGCTCGAGGATCTTGTCCAGCAGCTCAAGGGGCCTGCCCCCCTCGACCATGAAGTTCTCGGAGATGATCTCAAACCAGTCCACGACCGGCTTCTTCGAGAGGATGTGCGAGTAGTGGGGAACCCGCAGTCCGATGCCGATGCCGTAATCGCAGTGGCCGTTGAATCGGTTGGCGGGCATATTGAAAAAACGCGGCCGGCGTTCCAGCCGGCCGCGTCGCTAAAGGTCCTTTGAGGCTGACGTTGCTGAGCTCGGCCGGTCCCTTACTTGTTCGTGTTGCAGCCGCCCTTGCCCTTGCAGGAGTTCTGGCCCTTGCAGCCGTTGTCGCCGGCCTTGCAGCCGCCCTGGCCCTTGCACGAGTTCTGGCCCTTACAATCGTGCTTGCCCGCGTCCTTGGAGGCATCCTTGGAGGAATCACCACTTCCGGCAGCGCCATCGGCATAAGCGCGCGTGGCCATCGATCCTGCATAGAGCCCGGCCATGGCCGCGGCGGTGACGATGAAACGTGTCGATTTGTTCATAACAGACTTCTATTGTTGGGTTTCGGAGTGCCCGCCACGGCCCGGCACTGTGCCGATCCGTGCGGTGTGGGTATAAGAGTTACTACCGGGGGTATTATTCCCCCGGATGGGCCAAAATTCAACCGCGATCGGCAGTCCGTGGTCCAAGCCACGGAAACGTCACAGGACGCGGTCGACCAGTTGGCCGCCCGTCTGGAAGAGCGCCAGATTCGCGAGGAAGTGGCGCACGAGCTCCTCGTTCACGTTGTTGCGACCCCCTGCCGTGTGCGGGGTTATGAAACAATTCGGCGCGGACCAGAGCGGATGTTCCTTCGGAAGGGGTTCGGGAACCATGACGTCGAGGTAGGCGGCCCCTATCCTGCCGGACTCGAGGCCCTTGATGAGGGCGTCCTGGTCCACGGTCGTCCCCCGGCCGACGTTGTAGAAACGGGCCCCCGGCTTGAAGCAGGCGATCCGCCGCGCGTTCACGTAGTTGCGCGTGGTGTCGTTCTCGGGGAGCACGTTCACCACGTGGTCGGCCTCGGCGAGGACCATGGTCAGGCTCTCCTCCGCGACGACCCGGACGCCGGGCTCGCTGCGGATGCTGCGCCGGACGGCGAAGACCCTTGCATGGAAGGGGGCGAGGAGCTCCGCGAGCCGGCGCCCGATCGCTCCGAACCCAAGGAGGGCGACGGTCTGGCCCGTGAGCAGGCGCGACTGGTCTCGCCGTTCCTGGTAGGGCCACGACCGATCACCCTGCTGCGTGGCGAACGAGGGGAGGAGCTGGCGGCCAAGGGCAAGCATCATCGCGAGAACATGCTCGGCGCACGCATCCGCATAGGCCTGGGACGCATTCGTGAACACGGTGCCGCGCGAGCGCATGGCCTCCCGGAATTCAGCGGTGTCGTAGCGGGTGTAGCCCGCGCTCGAGACCTCGATCCAGCGCAGGCCCGGGTTTGCGAGGCAGTCCTCGGGCGCCGGCTGCCCGAAGGCAATGTCCGCGCCGGCGATCGATGGGTCGCGCTGGCCGCCGGCAAGCACGGAGCTGTTGCGGCTGTCCGAAAGCACGAGCGAGTGGGTGCCGACGCCCCCCGCCAGTAGCGCCATACCCTCGCTCCCGAAATCCCCGTTGGACCAGATCTTCACCGACTGGCGGGCACCACGCTGATGCGATGGGGGTCGGTTGCGTTGCCCAGGGTCACGACGTAGCGGTTCACGTTGTAGTACTGCACCCTCCCGGAATAGGAGACGCGGGCCTCGATGTTGAGGCCCCGGCGAAGGACCTCGTCCTCGGCGCGGTACTCCAGGCGGAAGGCAATGGGCGCCGTCCCGGGGTTGCTCACGGTCTGCGAGCCCAGCACCTGGGGCGGCATGCCGGCGGCCGACGTGTCCTCGACGCGGACCGTCACCGTCGCGTCCGAGGGGAGCGCGACGGCGTCCCCCAGGTCGACCTGGCCCGTGAGCACCCTGAGGGGGTCCCCCTCGGGCGAGAGCTCCAGGTGGCCGCAGCCGGCGAGGGCGAGCGCGCAGAGGCAGGCGAGAAAAGCCGGAGGTGTCTTCATGGGAGGTAGGCGGTCGTCATGACCTGGTCGGCGGTCAGCTTTCCCCTGGGGAGGATCCCCAGGTCCTCGAGCTGGCGGATCTGGACGGCAAAGCGCTCCCCCGAGATCCTTCCCGTCTGGGAGTCGTCCGTGGCGTGGCGCCCAATGACCAGCTTCTCGTCGACGATCATCTTGTGTGAGAAGGCAAGGAATCCGTCCGTCACGTTGGGGTTCACCTGCTTCATCAGCGCGTGCGCGGGAGCCGGGTCGCCCTCGATGTAGTCCTTCCAGCCCCTGATGTAGGCCGCCATGAACGCGCGGGCGTGGGCGGCGTTCGCCTCGGCCCATCGGCGGTTCGCGACGATGCAGGTGTAGGCGTCAAAACCCGCGTCCCAGGCGTAAAGGAACTTCGGGTACTTCGCCCCGCCCTTCACGATGAAATACGGCTCCGCCGTGTAGAACCCCTGCTGGATGAAGTTCGGGTCGGCGATGAAATTGCCGACCGCGAAGTTCTGGGGGATGATCTTGAAGTCGATGTGGTACTTGTTCTTGAGGTACGGCAGGAACGCCCATTCCAGGCGGGCCATGATGGTCTTCCCGTTCAGGTCCTCGAAGGTCTTCACCGGGTTGTCGGCGTGGAGCATGAGCACCGAGGGGTCGTTCTGGAACACGGCGCCGACCTGGATGATGGGAAGGCCCTGGTTGATCGCGAGGAGCACGTTCGTGCTGTCCGACTGGCCGAAGTCGGCCTGGCCGGTCGCCACCTTCTGCAGGACGTAGCCGTTCGGGCCGCCCTGGATCACGTTCACATCCAGGCCCGCCTCCTTGAAATACCCCTTCGCCAGGGCCTGGTAGAACCCCCCGTGCTCGGGCTCCGCGACCCAGTCGAGCTGGACCGTGATCTTGAAGGGCGCCGTGGCTCCCGCCCCGGCCGAGGTATCCCCCGGCGCGCTCCGCGAACAGCCGCATACGGCCAGGGCCGAGGCGAGCGCGGCGGCGAGCAATCCGGGTCGAAGGGGCGTCATCCGGGCAAATCCGTAGAGAACCCCCCGGGCGCCCGCAACAGCGCAGTACTCGCAGTCCGGGCACCCTTCGTGCTATCAACCGCTCCATGAAACTGCAGTACGCGGCGGCCGTTGCATCAGCCGTCCTCGCGCTCGCCGCCCCCGGGCGCGCCCTGGAGCTCCATGCGCAGCGGGGCTCGCCCTTTGACCTTGCGCTGACCGGCCAGCTGGCGGGCGTCGCCGCGGGCGAGACGCGATACGCCTCGTGGGAGGACCTGCGCGCGCTCCCGACCTCCCAGGTCCGCCTCGACGGCGAGTTCGTGAAGGGCCCCCAGGTCCTGACGGTCGTCTTCCTGTCCGACCTGTGGAGGGCGCTTCCCGCGCTGCCGGGGGCCGACGCGCTCTTTGCGACCTGCGGCGACGGCTACGTGGGCATCTTCACGTCCGGCTTCATCGGGACCTACAGGCCCTTCCTCGTCCTGGAGATCAACGGCAAGGGGCCGGCGGACTGGCCGCCCCCGGGCCTGAAGTTCAACCCCGCCCCGTACGTCGTGACCGTGTCCGCGGAACTCGTCCCGGCGGCCGCGGCGTTCCTGGACATCGAGCACAAGAAGCCGTGGGGCGTGACAACGATCGAGGTCGCCTCCTTCGCCGAGCGCTTCAGGGGCATCTACTCGGGCCCCTGGGCCTCCGCGGGCCCGGCCGGGCGGGCCGGACGCGAGATCTGGGTGAATTCCTGCGCCAGCTGCCACTCGGGCCCTGCCGGCACCTTCGGGGGCACGAAGGCGGGGCGTCCGTTCCAGGTCCTCGCGGCCTTTGCCGCCTACGACCGGCCTTTCTTTTTGAAATACGTCCGCGATCCGAAGTCGCTCGTCCCCAGCGCGAAGATGGAGGCGCACCCCCGCTACACGGACGAGCAAATGGCGCAGCTCGTGGAGTTCATCACCGCGGGCCTGAAGTAACTTCACCGGAGAGGAAGACTCCCGGGTCCTCGGCGCGGGGCAGGATCCCCATCTCGACGCAGGCGGCCGCCATGCCGCGCCACTTCACAGGGTCCATGGGACCGAGCGGCGCCTCGCCGCCGGGCGCGACGAACCGGACCGTCGCAAGGAACATGTCCCTCACCAGGGCGCGGTCGGCCCCGGCGCCCATGCGGGCCATGACCGCGTCGACCGCCCGGTCGGGATTGGCGATCGCGTAGGCCCAGCCTTCCCGCGTCGCGCCGACGAACGCCCGGAGCGCGCCGGGGTGTTCGCGCACCTGGGCGCCCGTCGAGAAGACCACCTGCGAATAGGCGTCAAAGCCCAGCTCGCGGAACGAGAGGAAGCCCTCGCCGGACCCGACCCGCCGCCCCAGCCGGACGAGCTCCTCGATCGCGTAGCCCTGCATGGCGTCCACCTCGCCGCGAACGAGCCGTCCGACGTCGTCGTCGACGAACACCATCGTCACGCTCGCCTCGTCGACGCCCGCGCGGCGGAGGAAGAGGCGGAACAGCGGGTCCCCGTACCGGTGGACGCCGACCCGCTTCCCAACGAAGCCCCTCGCGGAATCCACGCCCCTGCCGGGAAGGGTCATGTACCCTGCGGGGCTTTCCCGGAGCACCGCGGAGAGGGCCCGGAGGTCCCCTCCCTTAGCGCGCTTCTGGAGCAGGATATAGCCCTCCACGGTCCCCACGGCGGCCCTCGAGGGATCCGCGTCCATCATCCCCGCCGCATCCTGGCCGAACGCGAAGGCATGCACCGTCACGTCGAGGCCCGCCGCCCCGTAGAACCCCCGGTCCAGCGCCTCGTAGAGGCCGGCGAACTGCGCGCCCGGGAACCAGTCCTGGTAGTAGGTGATCGGCACGCCCGCCGACAGCGGGCCCGCCAGGAGGAGCGAGAGGCAGAGGAGCGGTTTCATGAAAAAGGGGGACCCTCGTGAGGCCCCCCTTTCATCAGCAGTCAGGACTGTCTGCTGGTCAATAGTGGTAGCGGAACGTCACCGACGCCGTGATCGGCGGGCGCACGTAGATCGTGTCGTTGCCCGCGAAGCTCACGTCGATCGGGTCCAGGATCCGCTCGTTCAGGAGGTTCTTGATGTTGAGGCGGACGTCCCACTCCTTCTTGCCGTAGAAGAGATACCCGTCCCACTCCGTCTCAAGCGGGATGTGGAGGGTCTCCTGGTCGTTGGCGTACTGCTTGCCCTGGATCTGGGGGCCGATGCCGGCGCCCCAGCCCATCGGCGACGTGTAGACCAGGAAGAGGTTCGCCTGCATCGCCGGGATGCCGGGCGCCCGCATCCTGCCGGTCGGCGGCTTGTAGCTGGTGAAATTCGGGGCGCCCAATCCCGTGCCGGGGAGCCCGTTCACGATGTAGTCCGGGTTGTAGGTGTCGAGGTAGTTGCCGGTCTCCTGGAAGAACGAGCCTCCGAACACCGTCGCGTTCTGGTAGGTGAAGTTGCCGTTCACGGTCCAGGCCTTTGAGGGCTGGTAGACGGCGTCCAATTCGATGCCCTGGTCCTTGATCAGGTCGGTGGCGCCGCCGATCTGGACGCCAAACTTCGTCTGCTGGAAGAGCGCCACGCTCCCGTACAGCGTGTTGTTGAGGAAGCTCGACTTGATACCGACCTCGTAGAGGGTGCTCAGCGCGGCGAGCGACTTCTGGAGCGAGAGGGCCGCGTTTCCGTCGACGGGATTCACGTTGAGGCCGCCGAAGTTCGACGTGCCGAGGATTGCCGTCGCGCGGTCGTAGGTCGCGTAGACCGAGGTCGTGTCGGTCAGCTTGTACCCGAGGCTCAGGAAGTAGGACTCGTCGTCCTTGCTGCCGCTCGTGTTGAAACCCTCGTAGGTCGGGTGCGTGCCGTCGCCGAGGCCGGACTCATCCACCATGAGCGGGCTCGACTGGCCGCGCGGGATGTAGATCGGGGTCGTGAGCGGGTAATAGGTGAAGTACGCGTTGTACCCCTGCTCGATGACCGGCGGCGACGAGTCGGTCGCCTGGATGTGGTCCCAGCGGAAGCCCGGGGTGATCGAGAACTTGTCCGTGACCTTGATGGTGTCCTGCAGGAAGACCGCGGTGTCGTAGATGTAGGACCATTGGTTGCCCGAGGAGCCGCCTGTGTCGGGCGACTCGCCGTTGGCGCTGTAGCCCTGGGCTCCCGGGACCGAGGCGCCGCCGCCCCAGGTCTTACCCTCCATGATGTAGCCCGGATAGTAGATCGTGGATGCCGACTGCGAGAGGTCGTAGTAGGAGAACGGCTCCGTCGTGAAGTCCTGGTACGCGATCAGGTAGGAGAACCGGAAGTCGGCGCCTGCGATCAGGTGGTTCTCGACCGACCCCAACTTCATGATGGCGTGGTACTCGAGGCGGTCCTGGATGGACTCCTCGCGCGGGACGTACTCGTCATAGCCGTAGGTCTCGAACTTGTTCGAGCGGCCGAGCGAGAACAGGGCTCGGTTCACGACGAACGAGTCCGTCGAGAGATCGAGCGTGGTCTTGAGCTGCGCCTGGAAGAGCTTTGAGCGGGCGGTGTCGTTGGGCCCGATCAGGGCCGCGGTCATCGGAAGCTTCACGGTGTGCGCCGTCGCCGTCGTGACGGTCTGCAGCGCGCCGTCGGGATAGGAGCCGTAGGCGCCGACGGGGTCGCCCGGATTGGCGATGTCGTACCCGAAGAAGGCGTCGGGGCCGGATTCCGGGACGGAGGTGGGGCCGGCGACATAGGTCCCGTGGTCGATGAACTGCTGGGTCACGCGGTTGACGCCGGTGTTCTCGTTGGTCTTGTCGGAATACATCTGGATCCAGCCCTCGAACTTCAGGGACTTGGTCGCCAGGTACGTCATGGCCGCGTAGAGGTCCTGCGAGGAGTTGTGGAGGTTTGCGTAGTAGCCGTTGCCCCACCGCTCGAGGTAGCTCACCCGGTACGCGAACTTGTCGCTCAGAGGCCCTCCGAAATCCAGGGTCACCTCGGGATTGGAGTACATCTTGCCGCTGGACCAGTAGCCGAGCGTGGCGTCGATGTCCGCGTGGTCCTTGTCAAAGTACGGCTGCTTCATGACGAAGTCGACGTAGCCGCCGGCGCCCTCGCCCTGCGGCCCGTAGACCGCTGAGCCCGGGCCCTTGACGATGTCCATCGACTCGACGCCGTTGAAGCTCGGCGGCGTGCTGTTGCGCGAGAACATGGAGATCTGGCCGTCGACGTAGACCGAGCCGAGGTCGCCGCGGATGAAGGGGACCGCGGGGATGCCGTACTGGGCCGCCGAGTAGACGCCCGGGGAGAACTGCCCGAAGTCCATGGCGTTTTTCACCATTCGGTCCTTCATCCACGCCGCGTTGACGCTGGAAACGGATCGCGGGATGTCGATGATGCTTGTGTCATCTCCCAGGACGTCGCCGATCGGGCGGACGGTCGGGAGCACCTGCTCGGAAATCGGCACGTCGCTGACGGTGTATTTCTCAAGCTTGGTCGCCTTCTGTCCCTCCGCGGCGGCCTCGGCGGACGCGGCGGGAGGCGGTGTCGAGGACTGCGCAAAGAGGCTGGTGCCCATCAGGCAGGCCACGCCCACGAGGATCGGGCCCTTGAGTACGAGTTTCTTGGTCATTCGGTTTGGGTACTAGGTTTCAGGTGTTGGTTTACCCGATTCTAGCAACCCCCATGCCATGCGCCCTATGGTGAAGGTTTTTGGCACCCTATCTGCGTGCCTGCTTCCACTTTGCGCGTGCGCCGCCCCCTGCGGCCCAATGAAAAAGGGGGCCCTTTCGGGCCCCCTTTTCGGGTATATCCTCTGCGGCGCCTCCGTCAGTAGTGCAGGCGGAACGTCACCGACGCCGAGATTGGCTTGCGCACGAATATCGTGTCGTTACCCGCAAAGCTCACGTCGATCGGGTCGAGTACCCGATTGTTGGTCAAGTTGGTGATATTCAATCGAATATCCCATTTCTTGCTCGGGGCGTAGATGAGGTAGCCGTCCACCTCGTATTCATTCGGGATGTAGAGCGCATCCTCGTCGTCGGCGTATTGCTTGCCGATGAAGTTCGGGCCCGCGCCGATGCCGATGCCGTTCGTGAACTTGTACTCGACGAACAGGTTGGCGATCAGCTGCGGGACGCCCGGGGCCCGCATGCGGCCCGTTGGCGGCACGTATCCGGTATAGTTGACGGCGCCGACTCCGGTGCCGGGCTTTCCATCGACGATGGTCGAGGTCGAGTAGGCGTCGAGGTAGCTTCCCGTCTCCTGGAAGAAGTAGTCCCCGAATGCCGTCGCGTCCTGGTACGTCAGGTTTCCGTTGATCGTCAGCGCCTTCGTGGGCTGGAAGATCACGTCCAGCTCAATGCCGTTGTCCTTGATCCTGAACGGAGGGCCCTTGAGCTGGGACTCAACCTTGTCCTGCTGGAAGAGCGAGGCGCTCACGAAGAGCGTGTTGCCGAGGTAGCTGCCCTTGTAGCCGACCTCGTAGAGCGTGCTGCCCACTGAGATCGAGGTCGCGACGGTCCCCGCATTGCCCTGGGGCAACTGGCCGATCCCGTAGGCCGTGCCGTTGCCGCCGCTGTCGACGCCGCCGAAGTTGGTCGCCCCGTGCGTGGCGTCCACCCGGTCATAGGTGGCATAGACGGACTGCGTCTCCGTCAGCTTGTAGATCAGGCTCGCGAAATAGGACGGATCGTACCGCGCGGCGGTGGCGCTGTAGGTGCCGCCGCGGTCGAAGAAGATCGGCGTGGTCAGGGGAACATACTCGAAGTACTGGTTGTAGTATCCCACCTGCGTGAACGGGGGATTTGCCGAGTTGGCAAAGATGTAGTCCTCGCGGAACCCGAGGATGGCCGAGAACCTATCGGTGAACCTCACGTCGTCCTGGATGAAGGCGGCGTAGTCCTTGATCGTGCTGTCCTGGTGCTCGACCGTGCTGTAGCCGGGATGCCCCGGGACCTGAAGTCCGCCGCCCCAGGTCTCGCCCTCCGCGTAGTAACCCGGGTAGAAGATGTTGGAGAGCGACTGGTTCACGTCGTAGTAGGTGAAGGGCTCGGTCTGGTAGTCGTCGTAGGCCCTCAGGTAGGTGTACCTGTAGTCGAGGCCCGTGATGATGTTGTTCTCGACCTTGCCCGTCTCCAGCTTGGTGTGGAACTCGAGCCGGTCCTGGATCGACTCGCTCCTCGGGATATACTCGTCGTAGCCGTAGGTCTCGAACTTGTTGGAATGCTCGAGGCCGAAGTACGCGAGGTTGACGATGGATGTGTCGGTCGAGAGCCCGAGCGTCGTTTTCAGCTGGCCCTCGAAGAGCTTGGAGCGGGCTGTGTCATAGGGCCCGACCAGCGCGTCGTAGGCCGGCAGCTTCGTCGTATACAGGTGGGCGGGATCCACGATGACGTACGAACCGTCGGCAATCGTCGTGTAGGGGTCGTTCGGGTGGGCATAGATATCCACGCCAAAGGGAAAGCCATACTGGGATATCGAGGGGATGGCCGGCCCGCCGATGTAGGTCCCGTTCTTGATGAACTGCTCCGTGACGCGGTTCGCGCCGGTGATCTCATTCGTGCGCGTGGCGAATCCCTCGCCCCAGAGCTCGAACTTGAGGTCCTTCGTGGCCTGGTAGGTCAGGGCCGCGTAAAGGTCCTGGGTCTCGTCCTTTGAGTTGAGATAGTAGCCCTCCCCGTACCGGCCCAGGTAGCTCACCCGGTAGGCGAGCTTGTCGCTCAGGGGGCCGCCGAAATCGATGGTGTACTCCGGATTCGCGTAGGAGTGGCCGCTCGTCCAGTAGCCGAATGTGGCCGAGATGTCCGTGTGGTCGTGGTCGAAATAGGGCTCCTTCGGCACAAAGTTGACGTAGCCGCCCGGGCCGTTGCCCTGCGGGCCGTATACGGCCGTTCCCGGGCCCTTCACGATGTCCATCGCCTCGACGCCGTTGAACGAAAGCGACGTGCTGTTTCGCGAGAACGGGATGATCTGGCCGTCCACGTAGATCTGGGCGTAGTCGCCGCGGACCTGGGGAACCCCCGGGATGCCGTAGTTGGCCGAGGCGTATACGCCCGGGGAGAACTGCCCGAAGTCCATTGCGTTCTTGACCTGCCGGTCATCCATCCAGGCCTTGTTCACGCTCGAGACCGACCTCGGGATGTCGATGATGCTTCGGTCGTCGCCGTAGACGCTGTTGATCGGGCGGACGGTCGGGAGCACCTGCTCGGTGATCGGCACGTCGCTCACCGTGTATTTCTCCAGCGTGGTGACCTTCTGGTTTGCCGTTGCGGGGGTCGTGGACGAGTCCGAGGGGCTCGACGGCGGCGGCGTCGATGACTGCGCCCGGAGTCCGGCGCTCAGCGCGATTACGAGGCCCAGCAGCGCCGGGCCCTTCAGAAGGAGTCTCTTGGTGTTGAGGTGCATGAATAATTTTTCTTGATGGTGTTCGATGGATGCAATGCGTGCATCTTATGGGGCCAATGAATTGCCTTATACCTCTACGGCATAATCAATTGATTATTAACTGGATATAACCGACTACTTGGCCCCGGATTGAAGGTCTTCCGGCATGAGGTCGAATCGAACAAATTTATCGACCGGGATCAATTGCGGAATCATCTTCAGCTGGAAGAGGTCGTTGACCTGCTCCTCGAGGCGTCGGCGGGTCATGAGACCGATGCGCTCGCCCTCGGCCAGCCGGCCGGACACGAGGTTCCAGTCGCGCATGGCCTTGATCGAGTAGTCCATGAACTCCTCCGACATGTTGGGGTTGGCCTTCGCGATGAGGGCCTTTCCGGGCGTCGGGTCGCCGTTCATGAAGTCCGTCCAGCCGCGCACCGAGGCCGCGACGAACGCGCGCACCTCGGCGGCATGGTCCTTAAGGTAGCCCTGGGTCGTGAAGAGGATCCGGTAGGGACGGAACCCGGAATCCGACATGAGGAGCGTGCGGGGATGCCCTCCATTCTTCCGGACGTAGTAGGGCTCATTGGTCACGAAGCACTGCTGCATGAAGTCCTTGTCCGCCATGAACTGGGCGATCCCGTAGTTCGATGGAATGAGCCGGAAATCGATATGGTAGTGGAATTTGAGGTAGTCGATCCAGTTCGATCCCGGCACCCCCATGATCGTCTTGCCGTCCAGGTCCGCGAAGGTCCTGACCGGACTCTCGTCGTGGACGAGGATGGCCTGCGGGTCGCCCTCCATGTAGGCGCCGACCGCGATGAACGGCAGGCCCTTCGACACCCAGACGGCGACGTCGTCGCTGCGGCTGACGGCGATGTCGCACTGGCCCGCCACCATGAGCTGCCAAACGAGGACGCCGGGCCCACCCGGCTGGATGTCCACGTCGATCCCGGCATCCCGGTAATACCCCTTGGCCTGGGCCTGGTAGAAGCCGCCGTGCTCCGCCTGGGGGTACCAGTCGGTCTTGAAGCGGATCCTCGGAAGCGTCTTCGCCACCCCCGACTCCGGGAGGCTCACGGGCGCCGGCCTCGAACACCCGGCCAGCATGCACGCAAGGAGGGCGCAAACGAGCGCGGGGGCCTGCCTGGGCGTCCGGAGCGGGTTCATCAATTGTCGGATTGGCTGAACGAGTCGTGCCACTTGTGGAGCGCGAGCCAGCTCAGGGCAATCACGCCCGCGACGAAGATGAAGCCGAGGAGGCACCCGACGGCCGCGGTGGCGAAGAGCGCTCCCATCTGGAACTGCGAGCTGTAGATGATCGTGAGGAAGCCGAGGCCCCCCTGCCCTCCCGCGCTGTTTCCCGCGATGTAGTCGCCGACGATCGCCCCTATGGGGGCCAGGGTCGCCGCGATCCTCAGCCCCGTGAAGAAATACGGCAGCGCGGAGGGGACCCTCAGCAGGAGGATCTCCTGCCATTTCGTCGCCTTGCACATCGTGAAGAGGGCGACGAGGTTGCGGTCGGTCGAGATGAGCCCCTGGGTGGTGTTCACCACCATCGGGAAGAAGCAGATCAAAAAGGTGATGATGACGACGCTCTTCAGTCCCGGCCCGACCCACAGGATGAGGATTGGGGCGATGACGATGATCGGGGTCATCTGCAGGATCATCAGGTAGGGGTAGAAGCTGGCCCTGACGAGCGGGGAGAGGGAGAGGAAGAGCGCGAAGGCGAAGCTCAGGCACACCGCCAGGCCGAACCCGAGGAGGGCCCCCCCGCCGGTGTTGAGCGCCGCCCCCCAGAGGGCGGGGCCCTTGTCGACGAAGGCCCGCGCGACTTCGTGCGGGGACGGGAGCAGGAAACGCTGGTCGGCGCTCAGGCTCATGCAGACGACGTACCAGGCGACGATCATGCCGATTCCGGTCACGAACGGCAGGAACCTTCGGACGATCGCGGGCAGGCCCGACCTGGTCTTGGGGGCGCTCATGGGTGCAGGCGCTCGACCGAGCGCAGGATCTTGGACACCTCGGCGACCATCTTCTGGAACGGCGCCGACTCGCGGGTCTCCTCCGTCCTCGGGTAGGGGAAATCCACCCGCACCTCGCTGTGGACCCTACCGGGGTTCGCGGACAGGACGATGATCCGGTTCGAGAGGAAGACCGCCTCGGAGACGGAGTGCGTCACGAAGAAGGCCGTCCATGCGAGCTGCTGGCGGATCGCCAGGAGCTCCTCGTTCAGGTGGTCCCGGGTCATCTCGTCGAGCGCGCCGAAGGGCTCGTCCAGGAGGAGGATCCTCGGCGAGACGCTGAGCGCCCGCGCAATCGACACGCGCATCTTCTGGCCGCCCGAGAGCTGCCGCGGGTAGTAGTCCATCCTGTCCGCCAGGCCGACGAGGGCGAGGGACTTGCGGACCACCTCGGCCCGGGCGACCGGCTCGGATCCGTGCAGCCTCAGCGGCACCTCCACGTTCTGGGCCACGGTGCGCCAGGGCAGGAGCGTCGGCTCCTGGAAGACGAAGGAGAGCTTCTCGACGGCGTTGGCGGGCTCGAGGCCGTCCACGACGATCCGGCCCGCCGAAACCGGGTTGAGTCCGGAAATCAGCTTCAGGATGGTCGACTTGCCGCACCCGCTGGGCCCGATGAGGGTGATGAAGTCGCCCCGCTTCGCGGCGAACCCTATCTTGTCGAGGATCAGCGGCCCGTCTCCATAGCGCTTGTCGACGTCCCTGAGTTCGACGATGGGCAGTGGGTCCTCCTGCCTCATGTAGCGGCGGGCTCCCGCGCGAAGGGGTTGACGGGATAGGTCTTCATCTTGCCGGGATTGAGGAGCGAGGCCGGGTCGACCTGCGCCTTGAAGGCGCGCTTGTCGGCGATGTTGGGATGGCGCCCGCCCTCCTCGAGGTGGACCGTGTGGGGGTTGGCGATGAACACCCCGATCTCCTCGCAGCAGCGCAGGATCTCGCCGAGCCGTTCCTCGGACTTGAAGAACACGATCGGGATCCCGCCGACCACGATCTCGTCCGCATTGTTGGCGACGGCGTTCCCGCGCATCATCTTCGCGTTGCCCGCGGTCCACTCCAGGTGGAAAAGAATCTCGCCCGGGAACCGGCTCCTCAGTTCGGCGAACTGCTGCCTGAAGTTGGGCCCGAAGCCGGATTGCAGGTAGGTGATCGCGGGGTCCGCCTTGATCGCCCAGAGCGTCGTGTGGTTCCAGGTGTAGTCCGTCAGGAACGGGGGCCTCGGGGGGTCCGTGAGGGCCTTCTGGTAGACGCAGGCGATGCCCTCGGCGGCGGCGCTTGCGATCACCTCGGCGGACTGCGCGCGGTCCACAAGGAGGAACGTGATCGAGTCCCCGGTTCGCAGGTGCTTCGCCAGGGGCCTGAAATAGGACGGGATCGGCCACTCGAACTGGGTGACCAGCCGCTTTCGCCACTCGAGCCTCCTCGAGGCGGCGTCGGTCCAGTCGAGGAGCCGGTCCCAGGAGGGGGCGCTCAGGATCAGCTGGTCGTAGTCGATCTTCGGCGCCAGGCGCATCTCCACCTCGACCATGAGCCCCGTGGTCCCGTAGGTGTGCAGCGCCTTCAGGCACTCCGCCTCCTCCAGGCGCACCAGCCGGGGCGTCTCCTCGCACGTCATCATCGTGACCGCCCTGACGTTGCCCGGGGCGTTGATGCCGCCCCAAGTGATCGAGCCGATCCCGCCGGACCCGCCGCACATGAACCCGCCGATCGTGGCCTTCATCCAGGTCGACGGCATGCAGCGAAGCTCCCACCCCAATTTCCTGGCCTCGCCCTCTATCGTGCCGAGCCGGGCGCCCGCCTCGACGTGGGCCACCCCGCCGTCGAGCGAGATGATCCGGTCCATGCGCGAGAAATCGATGACGACTCCGCCGTAGAGCGGGACGCACTGGCCGTAGTTGCCCGTGCCCGCGCCCCGGGGCACGACGGGGACGCGCGCCCGGCAGCAGGCCGCGACCACGGCGCGAAGCTCCTCGACGCTGCCCGGGCGGACGGCCATGTCGGCGCGCTTGTCCTCGAGCTGGCGCTTGAGGACCGGCGAGTACCAGTAGTAGTCCTTGGACAGCGTCTCCAGGGTGTCGCCGGAATCGATGAGCTCCCCCGCGCCGACAATCGCGCGCAATTCCGACTTCAGTACTACAAGTTGGGAGTCCATCAGCGGTTGAGAGCAAGAATGTTGCCATCGCGCGGGCCGCGGCAAGCCGGGGTTTCAGTTTGGGCGGCCTTTGCGGTATGGAGCCTTGCGGCGGGACATGTGGCACATAGCGTGCTTTCCGCAGCTTTCCCCACCGGCATGCTTCTTCTCAAGAGGGCCCGCGTGCCCGCCGCCGTCCTACCCGCTTCGATCGCCCTACCGGCGCCGGATCCCGCGGAACCGTCCGTCCTCTGCGACATCGAGGTCGCCGGGTCGAAGATCACCTCGGTCCACCGGTCGTCGGCCGCGGTCCCGTCGGGCCCGGACAACGCGGTGGACCTGGACGGGGCGCTCGTCTTCCCGGGCTTCGTTGACGCCCACGTCCACCTCGACAAGACCCACACCTGGGAGCGGGCCCTAAACAGGAGCGGCACGTTCGCCGAGGCGCTCGACGTCCTGTCGAGGGACAAGGAGAACTGGACGAGGCCGGACCTCCTGCGCAGGGCCGGGTTCGCCCTGCACTGCGCCTGGGAGCACGGCACGAGGGTCGTCCGCACGCACGTCGACACCTGGCTTCCCTGGGGAGAGGTCAACCACGCGGCGATGCAGGAGCTGCGCGAGGCGTGGCGGGGGCGGATCACGCTGCAGACGGTGCCCCTCACAGCCCTTGCGAACTACGAGGGCGCGCAGGGCGACGCGATCGCCGACCTCGCCCTCAAGTACGGGGCGTGCGCCCTGGGCGGCTGGTCCCCCATGTCGCCCGACCTGCCCCGGCACCTTGACCGCCTCCTGGCCATCGCGCGGGACCGGGGAGTGGGCCTGGACCTGCACGTCGACGAGAACGGCAACCCCGGGGAGGAGGTCCTTCGCGCGGTGGCCGAGGCCGTGATCCGGAACGCCTTCACGAACCCGGTCGTCTGCGGGCACTGCTGCAGCCTGTCGGTCCAGCCCGCGGACCGCCAGCGCTCGACCCTCGCCCTGGTGAAGGAGTCGGGCATCCGCGTCATCTCGCTGCCCCTGTGCAACCTCTACCTCCAGGACCGGCGCGGCGCGCAGTTCCCGCGGACCCCGCAGTGGCGGGGCATCACGCTCGTCCAGGACCTCCTCGACGCCGGCGTTCCGCTCGCGTGCGCCAGCGACAACGTCCGCGACGCGTTCTTCGCCTACGGGGACTATGATGCCGCGGAGGTCTACATCCAGAGCCTGCGCCTCGCGCACTTGGACTCGCGCCTCGGCGAATCCGTGTCGGTCGTCACCTCTGCGGCCGCGGACATCGTGGGCCTTCCGGCGATGGGCCGCGTGGCGGAGGGCTCCCCCGCCCATCTCGTGGTCTTCCCAGCCCGGTCATTGAGCGAGTTCCTGAGCCGGCAGGGCTCGCGGCGGCGCCTTGTCGACGGCGAGAATATCCGGGAGGCGCGGCCCCCGGGCTACGACGAGCTCCGCTAGCAGCATATTCGGCCCCCACCCAGAACAGGCTTCAAACCCGAGGAACACCCCATGCAACTCAGACTCTGCAAGATCGTCATCACGTCGCTCTCGTCCTTCTTCATGCTGGTCGTCGTTTTCAACAACCTGACCGACCCCAACTCGAACTACCAGTTTGTCCGGCATGTCCTTAGCATGGACACGACCTTCCCCGGGAACGCGGCCATGTACCGCGCGATCCGCGCGCCGGTCCTGCACAAGGCCTTCTACGCCTCGATCATCGGGTGGGAGTCGCTCTGCTGCGCGCTGATCGGCGCGGGCTCTTTCAAACTGTGGAAGGCCCGGGGCGCGCCCGCGGCCGAGTGGAAGAAGGCCAAGGGCCTCGCCTCGGTCGGCCTCACGGTGGGCCTCATCCAGTGGTACTTCGCCTTCATGGCCGTCGGCGGCGAATGGTTCCTCATGTGGCAGTCCAAGATCTGGAACGGCCAGGATGCCGCCTTCCGGCTCTTCACCTTCATGGGACTGAGCCTGATCCTCCTGAATCAGGCCGACGAGTGAGGGCAGGCCGCGAGCACCCAGGCCACCACGCGGTTCTGCGGGTGGCTGAAGACCACCTGCAGGCCCGCTGACAGCCCCGAGGGAAGGGCGACCGGCACCGTGAGGACCGGGAGTCCCCCCAGGCTCGCCGGCGCCGTTAGGCCGAGCATGCGCAGCCGGTTGGCGGGGGTCAGCTCGGCCTTCGTCAGCGCCCCGAAGGGGGTCGCCGGCATGACGAGGAAGTCGTGGTCCACGAAGTAGGCCTCCCACGCCCGCTTGATCGCCTGACGGCTCGGCTCGACGGCCGCAAGCTGCGCGGGCGAGATCGCCCTGGCCCGCTCCAGGCGGTCGAGGACGAGGGGGCCGTACCGGGCCTTGTACCGATCGGCCCATTTCCTGTGGATCCGCCAGGACTCGTGCCCGCCAAGGACGCCGTACACCTCGGCCGCGGGGCTGAATGCGGCCAGGAGCTCGCGGCGCGACGCCCCCTCCGAGGGCGCGGTGAAGCCGGCGGCCGCGGCGCGGCACGCCTCCGCCACGTCGGCGTCGACACCCGGCATGTCGAGGTAGCAGCCGCGGGGCGTCCCCCCCGGGGAGCCGGCGCCCACGAGGGCCCCGCATACCGTCCGCATGTCGCCGGCGGTCCGCGTGAACCAGCCTGCGGTGTCAAAGCTGGGGGCCAGGGGAACCGCGTCCAGGGCCCAGGGATCCCCGGGGACGCCCCGGTACCCGTAGATCCCGCAGAAGGCCGCCGGGACCCGGATCGATCCCCCCGTGTCGGTCCCGATCGCGAGCGGGACGACGTCGGCGGCCACCGCGACCGCGCTGCCGCTGCTCGAGCCCCCCGCGGTCCTCCCCGCGAATTTCGGGTGCTCGCAGTCCCCGTAATGGGCGTTTTCCCCCGTGAGGCCCCAGGCGAACTCGAAGAGGTGGGTCTTGCCGACAAGGACGGCGCCCGCCGCAGCCAGGTCCCTAACGATCCGCGAGTCCTGCGCCGGGACAGGCCTCACCTCCGGCAGGAACGACGAGCCGGCCAGGGTCGGCATGCCGGCGACGTCAAAGAGGTCCTTCACCATGTAGGGGACCCCGCGCAGGGGCCCGGGGGAAGCCACCGCAAACGCGGCGGCAAGCTCCCCCTGCCCGCGGAGGGCCGCGACCGACGAAACGCGTTGGGGAGGGGCAAGATGGGTATCAACGCGCCGCAGGACCTCGCGTGCGCCGGCCTCGGGGTCGAGCTTCTGCCATTCTCCTATCGTCATTGGGGCCCAAGCTCGGCCCTATCGGCGAAAATCGCAACCTGCGGATTCAATGCCCCGTCCGACCCCCAAGGCGACCAAGCATGTTAGACTTGTCTAAATACTGTCTTGACTTGGCGGAACGCCACGGGCTGGCTCCCGGTCCCGAGCCGTGGCACAGATCCCCTCCACCCAGGCCCCCATCCGCGTCGTCCGGTTCACCCGGCGGTTTGCCCGGCAGTGCGCCCTAAAGGGGCGCCGCCTCTGCGACAGGGACGCCTGCGACGCCATTGCGAATGGATCGAGGCGCGTCGTGCGCCGCAGGGGAAGCCGGGGCGGCCCGGTCATCCTTTTTGAGGGTAAGGTTCGGGCGCCCGGCGCCGGCGCGGGGCCCGTCAGGGTCCTCGCCGAGCTGACCCGCGGCGGCTGCGTGGCGCTCGCCGTCGTGCCGCCGGGGCCGGGGGCCGAAAAATCTCTGAAATATAGGGATTTTTGAATCGCTCCGTTCCCAAATGAATGCGTCAACAAGGGCTCCCCTCCAAGCCATGTCAAAAGCCACTCCTCCCAAACCCGCAGCCCCCGCCGTCGCCCACGTCCGAGAGAAGAATATCGAGCTCGCGCTCTCCTCCATAACCAAGGAGTTCGGCGAGGGCTCGATCATGCGCCTCGGCAGCAACGCGAAGATGAAGGTCGAGACCCTGTCGACCGGGTCGCTCGCGATCGACCTGGCGCTCGGGGTCGGGGGCCTTCCCAAGGGCCGCATCGTGGAGATCTACGGGCCGGAGTCCTCGGGCAAGACCACGTTCTGCCTGAGCGTCATCGCGGAGGCCCAGAAGAAGGGCGGGCTCGCCGCGTTCATCGACGTCGAGCACGCTCTCGACCCGAAGTATGCGCGCGTCGTGGGCGTGAAGCTCGACGACCTCCTCGTCTCCCAGCCCGACAGCGGCGAGGACGCCCTGAACATCATGGAGACGCTGATCCGCTCCAACAGCATCGACATCATCGTCCTCGACTCGGTCGCCGCGCTCATCACCAAGGCGGAGCTCGACGGCCAGATGGGCGACATGACCATGGGCAGCCAGGCGCGCCTCATGTCGCAGGCGATGCGCCGCCTGACGAGCGTGGTCAGCAAGACCCAGTGCGTGTGCATCTTCACCAACCAGATCCGCGAGAAGATCGGCGTGATGTTCGGCAACCCGGAGACCACGTCCGGCGGGCGCGCGCTCAAGTTCTTCTCGTCGATCCGCATCGACATCCGCCGCAAGGACCAGATCAAGACCCCCGAGGGGAAGGTCATCGGCAACCGCACCAAGATCAAGGTCGTGAAGAACAAGGTCGCGCCCCCGTTCACCGAGGTCGAGTTCGACATCATGTACGACGAGGGCATTTCCGCATCGGGCTCGCTCCTTGATCTCGGCCTCGAGCACAAGATCCTGGAGAAAAAGGGCTCGTGGATCACCTACCTGGGCGAGCTCGTGGGCCAGGGCCGCGACGCGGCCAAGCAGACCATCCGGGAGAAGCCGGAGCTCGCGGAGAAGATCTCCAAGGCTATCCTTGAGAAGGCCAGCGTGACGGGAGGGACCGTCGTGACCGGCGAGACGGCGGAGTAGCGCCCGTCCGCCCCAGGGGCCCCAGGCACGCGGCTCCCGGGGTCGGGTAATACTTGTAAAAAGCCGCGTCATGGAAAACCTCTGGGAAGCCGGCAATGGCCGGCCGCCAGAGGAAGGGAAGGCCCTCCGCAAGCCCGTGCCGATGGCGGCCCTTGAAACCCAATCCCCATGAAATCCATGCGCGCCCTGTCCCTTGCGTCGCTCGCCCTTGTCTGCGCCGTCGGCCTTGCGATGGCGGACTCCCCCTCGGACACCGCCGGGGTGCCGATATCCCCGGTGCCCCCGGGGGCCTCGCTGAGGGCGGCCACCGTCAGGGTCATCGTCGTCCCCGACCACCGCGACTGGACCTACAAGCTGGGCGAGCCTGTCCGTTTCGCGGTGTCGGTGACGGCGGACAACGAGCCGGTCGACGCCGTCACGGTGACCTACACCGTCGGGCCCGACATGTTCCCGGGCGAGAAGAAGACCGTTGCGCTGCCTCTCTCGGGCCTGACGGTGGACGGGGGCACGATGACTGTCCCCGGGTTCCTCCGGTGCATCGTCACCACCCAGGTGGCCGGGCGGAGCTACCGCGGGCTCGCCACGGCGGCCTTCGCGCCGCAGGAGATCAAGGCGACCCAGGTCGAGCCCGCGGACTTCGACGCGTTCTGGGCCGCGGGGAAGGCCGACCTGGCGAAGGTGCCGCTGGACGCGAAGCTGACCCTCGTGCCCGAGGCCTGCACCTCAAAGGTCGACGTCTACCACGTGAGCTTCCGCACCGTGGGGATGGGGCCCGTCCCGGCCCGGATCTTCGGGATCCTGTGCGAGCCCAAGGCCCCAGGCAAATACCCGGCGATCCTGAAGGTGCCCGGGGCGGGCGTCCGGCCCTACTCGGGCGACCCCGAATTGGCCTCGAGGGGCGCGATCGTCCTCGAGATCGGCATCCACGGCATACCGGTCAACATGGCGAAGGACGTCTACGACGTGCTCTACGCCGGCGGCCTCAACGGCTACTGGCTCTTCAACTTCGACGACCGCGAGCACTACTACTACCACCGCGTCTACCTGAGCTGCGTCCGCGCGGACGACTTCCTGACCTCGCGCCCGTACTGGGACGGCAAGCAGCTGGTCGTCATGGGGGCCAGCCAGGGCGGGCAGCTGACGATCGTCACCGCGGGCCTCGACCCGCGCGTGACGGGGCTTAGCGCCACCCACCCGGCGGCCTGCGACTACTCCGCCGAGCTCCACGGCCGCGCAGGGGGATGGCCCCACCCCTTCATGCCGAACCCGGACGGCACACCCTCGGCCCAGGCGACGCCGGCCAAGATCGCGACGGCGACCTACTATGACACCGTGAACTTCGCGCGGCGGGTCCGCGTGCCCGGCTACTACAGCTGGGGCTACAACGACGAGGTGTGCCCCCCGACCTCGTGCTACGCCGCGTACAACCTGATCACCGCGCCGAAGACGCTCGGGCTCACCCTTGAGCTCGGCCACGCCTACACGCCCGAGCAATACGACGCGAGCAGCGGCTGGATCACCAACTTCCTCGGGATCAAGTAGCCGCGGCCCCGCATGAGAGTCATTCCGCTCGGCGCATCACCATGGAGATTCAGGGACTGCTCGGGCACCAGGTGGCTCCCGGCGACCGTGCCCGGGTGCGTCCACACCGACTTGCTCCGCGCCGGCGAGATCCCCGACCCGTTCTGGGGGACCAACGAGGCCGGACTGCAGTGGATCGACGAGCGGGACTGGGAGTACACGGCGGACTTTGACGCCGACCTTGCGCTCCTCGGTGAGGAGGCAATCGACCTCGTCGCGGACGGCCTCGACACCGTCGCGACCGTGCGCGTGAACGGCAGGCGGGTGGCGAGCACCGAGAACATGTTCATCGGCTACCGCTGGGACGTGAGGCCGCTCCTGCGCGCGGGAAAAAACACGCTCACCATCCGCTTCGCCAGCGCGACCCGCCACATCCGCACCCACAGGACCTCCCACCGCCCGCGGGAGATCAACGACCCGGTGGGCGGCTGCACGGCGATCCGCAAGGAGCAGTGCCAGTTCGGCTGGGACTGGGGCCCGCGGTTCGTGACGGCGGGAATCTGGCGCGACATCCGCCTGGAGGGCTGGAGCGGCAACCGGCTCGTGGATGTCGGGGTTTCCCAGGCCCACGCGCCGGACGGGAGCGTGACGCTCTCGATCCGGCCCGAGCTCCTTCGTCCCGACGGGAGCGCCACCATCTCGTGGCGCCTTGGGCTCGGGCCCAAGGCGGTCCTCTCGGGCACGGGCCCGAGCGCCGTCGTCCGCGAACCCAGCCTGTGGTGGCCGAGCGGCCAGGGCGGCCAGCCGCTCTACGACCTTGAGGTGGATGTCGCGGGCTCCGACGGCTCGCCGGTCGGCTCGTGGAGGCGCAGGATCGGCCTGAGGACCGTCTCGCTTGACCAGCACAGGGACAAATGGGGGACCTCGTTCCAATTCCTGGTGAACGGCCGCGCACTCTTTGCCAAGGGCGCGAACTGGATCCCCGCGCACTCCTTCGTCGCGGGCCTGCCCCGGGGGGCCTACGCGCGCGACCTCGAGGCGGCGGTCGCCGCGAACATGAACATGGTGCGCGTCTGGGGGGGCGGGATCTACGAGTCGGAGGACTTTTACGACCTGTGCGACGAGCTGGGCCTGCTCGTCTGGCAGGACTTCATGTTCGCCTGCACCCTCTACCCCGGCGACAAGGCGTTCATCGACAGCTCGAGGCAGGAGGCGGAGTACCAGGTGCGCCGCCTCCGGCACCGGTCCTGCCTGGCGCTCTGGTGCGGCAACAACGAGGTGTGGGGCATCAACGCCCACGAGCTCATGGACCCGAAGAAGAAGGGTCTGAGGGGCGACTACGAGCGGCTCTTCCACGAGGCGCTCCCTGAGGTCGTGGAGCGCCTCGGCGGAGCGACCCCCTACTGGCCCTCGTCCCCCTGGAGGGGCGACGAGGACACGGGCCACCCGGCGGGCGAGGCCCGGGGCGACACGCACTTCTGGGACGTCTGGCACGGGCGAAACCCCGTGAAGGACTACGAGCGGTGGAATTTCCGGTTCGCCTCCGAGTTCGGGATGCAGAGCTACAATTCGCTCCCGACGCAGGCGACGTTCTGCCCGGCGAGCGACGGCAACATCTTCGGGACCGTGATGGAGGACCACCAGAAGAACAAGGGGGGCAACCAGGTCATCCTCGACTACGTGTCCCGGCGGTACCGCTTCCCGAAGGACCAGGCGTCGCTCATCTACCTTTCCCAGCTGAACCAGGTCCACTGCGTGCAGACGGGGACCGAGCACTACAGGCGCAACATGCCCCAGTGCATGGGGGCCCTCTACTGGCAGCTGAACGACTGCTGGCCCGTCGCCTCGTGGAGCTCGATCGAGTTCACGGGGCGCTGGAGGGCGCTCCACCACGCCGCGAGGCGGTTCTTCGCGCCCGCGCTCGTGAGCGCCCACGTCCCCGGGGATGAGGTCTTCACGACCAACAACTACAGGAGCTCGACCGTGCAGCGCGTCCACGTCCACACGAGCTACGACGGCCCGCGCATGGCCAGGGGCGTCGTGCGCTGGGACCTCTTCCACCTCGACGGCCGGGTGCTCCTGAGCGGGAGCAAGAAGGTGGTGCTGCGGCCCATGCGAAGCGTCCGCCAGAAGACGCTCGACCTGGCCGGTCCGATCGCCGAGTTCGGCCGGGACTCGATCTACCTGAGGGTGGCGCTCGACGTCGGCCGAAGGCGCGTCAGCGAGGGCACCGCCCTCCTCACGCTCCCCCGTTTCATGAGCCTTCCCAGGCCGAGGACGAAGGTCTCGTTCCGGGTGAAGGCGCCCCGCTATGCGCTCGTCAGGTTCACGTCGCCCGTGTACCAGCACCGGTTCGAGTTCGACTTCGCCGGGCAGTCGTTCACCTCCAGCGACAACTTCTTCGATCTCTACCCGGGCGAGACGAAGGAGGTGGAAGTCGACTTCGCCGACCGAGTGACGCCGGACATGCTGCGCAAGTCCCTCACCCGCCGCTCGCTCGCCGACACGTACTGACGACCCGTGGCCTCCTCCCCGCCCCCACGCTTGCTGTCGGCCCCCCTGCTGGGTCTGGCTGCCGGGCTCGCGGCCTACGCGGTCCTGCTCTACATCCTGATCGGCGCGGTGCCCGGAGGCTCCGACAACTCAGGCTACTTCAACGAGGCGCGCCTTTTCGCCCGGGGAAGGGTCCACACGCCCATGAGGACCCTCGCGGCGATCCCGCCGGCCGACGTTCCGTACCTCTACGTCCCGCTGGGATTCAAGCCTTCGTCCGGGGATGCCTCGCAACTCGTGCCCACTTACCCCCCGGGGCTCCCCCTCCTCCTGGTCCCGGCGGCCCGCGTGATCGGCTGGCAGCATGCCGGCGACTTCCTGCTCCTGGTCCATTCCCTCGCAGGGATAGCGCTCACGTTTGCGCTCGGGCGCCTCTGCGGGCTGCCGGGCCCGTGGTCCCTCGTTGCGGCCGCGATCCTGGCGGCCAGCCCCATCTACCTGATCACCTCACTCCAGGCGCTCAGCGACGTGCCCGCTACCGTGTGGGCGACCGCCGCGATCGCCGCCGCGCTCAAGAGCCGCGACCGCTCGGGCTGGGCGCTCGCCTCGGGCGCCTGCATCACGGTCGGCTTCCTGATAAGGCCCTCGAACTTCCTAGTCGCGCTCCCGGTCCTGATCGCGGCCGGTCTCTCGCCGCGGCGCCTGCTTCTTGTCGCCCTCGGCTCGATGCCAGGCATCGCCGCGTGGATGGCGATCAACCACGTGGCCTACGGCGACGCGCTGCAGAGCGGGTACGGGGCCCTGGGAGGCGAGTTCCACTCGGACCTCGTGGCGGGAACGCTGGCTTTCTATGCACGCTGGCTGCCGCTCCTCCTGAGCCCCGTGGTCGCCTTCGCGCCGCTGATCCTCGCGCCGTCCCGCACCCCGGCGCGGGTCGCCGCCGTCCTCCTGTCGTGGGCCGCGGCGTTCCTCGCCTTCTACTCGGCATACCGCTGGACGCACGAGCAGTGGTGGTTCCTGCGCTTCGTGTTGCCCGCGGCCCCGGCCCTCATCGTGGGCGGCCTGGCGGCCCTGTGGCATTGGCTCAGCCGGGGAGTGGCCGGTCGGTCCCCAGCCTGGGCGGTGCTGCTGCCCGCCCTCGTCCTCGCGGCCGCCGTCGGCGTCGAGGTGAGCCAGACCCGGCCGCTGCGCGAGGCGTGGGCCATCGGCCACGGCGAGCGCAAGTACGGGCGCGTCTCGCGCTGGCTCGAATCCCACGTCCCGGGGGATTCCGTCCTGATGGTGTCGCAGGCGAGCGGCGCCCTTTATTACTTCACGGGCTTCACGCTCCTGCGCCACGACCAGATCACCCCGCCGGTTGCAGCGCGCATCCGCGCCTCCGTCCAGTCGGAGAAGCGGGCTCTCTACGCCGTGCTCTTCCCGTTCGAGCTGGACGCGCTGAAGCGGCTGCCGTGCGCGTGGACCAAGGTCGGGGCGATCGACGACGTCTCCGTGTGGCGGTGCGACTGGGAGAGCCAAGGAAAGAGCGGCAGATAGCGCCGGTCTTGGTCCGCGTATGCCGCCTTCGGTATCGCGATGTCGCGCTTCTTGATTCCGGGCATGTCCCTCATTGCCCTTCGTGCTTGTTTTATTCTCAGAGTGATCCCCGCCGCAAATCGGCGAGTTACCCGTTAGGATCCGGCTTCTGGGGAACCTAAATGGCCCCTGCCGACAAGATTTCCTTCTACTTTGTCGTGGACCACCGAAGTCAAACCCCACCGTCGCGCCAGATTCGACAATTTGCTCGTCGTAAACTTGGCTCCGCCCAAAGGAAAGACGTATCCACCATTTTTGTCGCCTGAGACCTCGGGCGAAGATAAGCATCGGTTGAGTTCAGACCCATACCATGAAGCGCGATCTAGAAGACCAGTTGCTTGAGTTTTGCGTCCAACAGAAGGCGCATTTCATGCTTTCTCCGTGGCTGGAGCTGCCGGTGTCTCGCGATCACAAGGCGACCATTGCTCTTTATTTGGCTAACACGGCATGGTTCGGCCACCGGCGCGAGCTCCTGAATATTGCTGAACGGCTGCATCGCGGAAGCGTGGGTCACTTCAGTGAGATGGCGCGATCGACAGGCTTTGACCCCAGCCGATTCCGCGGACGTCTCCAAGCGAGGCTTGCTCATGAACAAAGCCTTTCCTGAGCTTTCGCACGCACTTGGCCAGCTTCTCGACCAGATGGATTCCTCCATCCGGCGTGGTGGCTTTGACGGCCCCCCCCATCACCATGTACCTGGCTGGCGGTATGGCTGTTAATTTCTATTGCGGTACACGATATACGGAGGACGTCGATGCCTTCTACACCCGCCGCGTGCATTTGGGTCCCTTCGAGGTGAACTATCTGCACAAGGACGGAAACCCGTCCTTTCTCTACCTGGACAACAACTACAATCCCACGTCCGGCCTCCTGCACGAGTCTTATGCGCACGATGCCGTGGAATGGGTTGGAATCGGAAATGAACGACGGAAGATCCATCTTTTCGTTCTGTCGCCAGTCGACCTCGCTGTGACGAAGGTTTCGCGCTATTCGCCACAGGATCGAGAGGACATTCTTGCACTGGCGGGCGCCGGCCTGATCCAGCCCGACCAGTTTCGGAGTCGTGCCACCGAGGCATTGGTTGATTTCGTGGGAGATAGGGCGCCTGTCATAGCGAACATCGAGCTTTTGAGTCGCCAAATCTCGGTTGAACTATCGCGCCAACCCTACCGTGCGCCTGAGCCTCCAACCATTCCTCCGCCGTCGCGGGACGGCAGGGATAGGGAACTCGAAATCTAAGGGCGGGCCCAAAGGTGGATCCGGGATTCAAACTCCCGGCGCCACGAGCGTGATCACGCACTCCAGGTGGCGGGTCTGGGGGAAGAGGTCGAAGGGCTGGACGGCCGTGGCCGTGTAGCCCGCCGCAAGGAACCCCTTCAGGTCGCGCATCTGGGTCGCAGGGTCGCAGCTCACGTAGACGACCGAGCGGGGCCGGAACGCGAAGAGCTGCCTGAGGAATGACTCGTCGCAGCCCTTGCGCGGGGGGTCGATGACGACAGCCGTCTCCGCGCCTGGGAAATCAAGTCCCGAGAAGATGCTGGAGGCGTCCCCGGCAGTGAAGGACGCGTTGGTGATCCCGTTCGCCGCCGCATTCTCGCGGGCGAAGGCAACCGACGACTCGCTCACCTCGACACCGGCGACGCGCTCGAAGGCGCGCGCCGACGCGAGGGCGAAGAGCCCGCTCCCGCAGTACGCGTCCACGAGGAACCGCGCACCGGCGGCGTGGGCCTGGTCGCGCACGTAGCAGGCGAACGCCGGCAGGATAAAGGGGTTGTTCTGGAAGAAGTCGCGGGCGAGGAAGGACAGGCGCAGGGTCCCGTCGGCCCCGAGCGGCACCTCCTCGGTGACCTTGTCCTCGTGCCGCGAGGTCACCGTCCCGCCGGCGTCCCGCAGGAGCAGGGTCGAACCCCGCTCAAACCCGGCCTCCCCGGCCTCGCGAAGGATCTCGGCCCTCGCGGCGCCCAGCCTCTCGTTGATCGCCTCGGTCGCGATCTCGCAGCGGGGGACGTCCACGATGTCGAAGCGGTTGCCCTGGCGCAGGAAGCCGATCGCCATCTCGCGGCCCTCGCGGCTCGCGTTGAAGTGGGGGGTTATCTTCGAGCGGTAGCCGAACGGGCGCGGCGACGGGACGACCGGAGAGACCGCCAGCGTAAGCCCGGCCATGTGCTCCACCAGCTCAGCCACCTGCCTGCGCTTCCACTCGAGCTGCTCCTCATAGCGCAGGTTCTGGTACTGGCAGCCTCCGCAGGAGCCGAAAAGCGGGCACTTGGGCTCGATCCGGTAGGGCGAGGCCTCGAGGACCTCGATGAGGTCGGCCTCCGAGTAGTTCGCGTGGTTGCGGTAGACCCTCGCGCGAACCCGCTCCCCGGGGAGCGCAAAGGCCACCATGACCACCCATTTCCGGTCGCCCTCCGCCCCCTCCAGGGGAACACGGCCCAGGCCCAGCCCCAGGTTGGTGAGCGTGGATATCGGGACCTCGATCTCCTGGTGGTAGGCGAACGGCCTCTCGTTGAATCTTTTCTTTTTCGACACGGAAGCACCCTACAATTCAAATAGGGCGATGCCCGTCGAGATAATCACCAGCCTCCAGAACCCGCGGTTGAAGCGGCTTGTGCGGCTTCGCGACCGCCGACCGCGCGACGAGGAGCGCAAATTCCTGGTGGAGGGCTACCGCGAGGTGCGCCGCGCGCTCGAGAAGAAGGTGGCACTCGACGAGCTGTATTTCTGCCGCGACTGGTTCCTCGGCACGAACGAGCCCTCGCTCATCGCGCAGGCCGAGGCTTCCGGCGCCGCCGTCTTCGAGCTGTCCAAGGACGCGTTCGCCAAGGTGGCCTACCGGGAGCGCCCCGACGGGATCCTCGCGGTCGCGCCGCAGTGGCGGCGGGCGCTGGCCGACCTCGCGCTCCCCGAGAACCCCTTCATCCTCGTCGTCGAGGCGATCGAAAAGCCCGGCAACCTCGGCACCATCCTCAGGAGCGCCGACGCCGCCGGCTGCGACGCCGTCGTCGTCTGCGACCCGGTGACCGACCTGTTCAACCCGAACGTCGTCCGGGCGTCCACCGGCGTCCTGTTCTCGGTCCCGTGCGTGGTCGAGGCGAGCGAGGCGGTCCTCGCCTGGCTCAAGGGGCGCGGGATCAGGACCGTCGCCACGACCCCCGCTGCAGCAGCCCTCTATTCCGACAGCGACCTGCGCGGCCCGCTCGCGATCATCATGGGCAGCGAGCAGTACGGCCTGAGCGAATTCTGGCTCAAGAACGCGGACCTGCCCGTCAGGATTCCCATGGCGGGCCAGGCGGACTCGCTCAACGTGGCGATGGCCGCGCTGATCACTCTCTTTGAGGCCGTCAGGCAGCGGGGCGCCTCCCGCTAGGGAGTCCTCAGGGCCCCCGGGTTCGGCCGGTTGAGCAGCCACTCGACAAGCTCGGACGTCCCCTGGGCCATCCCCAAGCGGGGGGCGTAGCCGAGGTCGCGCCTGGCGGCGGAGATGTCGAACCAGTGGTCGCTCGCCAGCTCGGCTGCGACGAAGCGGGTCATCGGGGGTTCGCCCGGGAGCGGGATCACGCTCCAGACGGCCTCGCACGCGCCCCCGATCGCGGAGGCCGCCCAGAGGGGGATCCTCCCCGTGACGGGCGGCCGGCCGAGACCGGCGAGCAGCGAGTTGATCCAGTCCCACAGGACCACGGGTTCGCCGTTTGTGATGAAATAGGCGCGACCGCCGGCCGGGCAGCCCTTTGCGGCCAGGGCCCTCTCCGCGGCGATGTGGGCGTCCGCCGCGTTCTCGACGTGGACCATGTCGACCCGGTTCCTGCCGCCCCCGACGATCCGCAGGCGGCCGGCGCCGGCCCGCGAGAGGATCCTCGGCACCAAGTGCGGATCCCCGGGACCCCAGATCAGGTGGGGCCTAAGCGCCACGGTTTTGAGCACGACGCCGTGGGCGCGGATCACCTCGGCCTCGGCCTGCGCCTTGGTCAGGGGATAGGGGCTCGGGCACCGGGTCGTCAAGGAGAGCGACTCGTCCGCCCCAGCGAGGTCGCGCCCGTTGTAGACGACGCTCGGCGTGCTCGTGTGCACGAGCCTTCGGACCCCGTGGACCTTGCAACCGTCGATCACGGCCCGGGTCCCGAGCACGTTGGCCGTGAAGAAATCCGAGCGGTGACCCCAGACGCCGACCTTCGCGGCGACGTGGTAGACGGCCTCCATCCCGCTGCACGCCGCGCGGATCCCCTCTGCGTCCTCGAGGGCCACGCGGATGAACCTCACGCCGCGGGCCTCCAAATCGGGGGCCGGCGTGCGGCCCGCCACGGAGACCTCGCGTCCCTGGGAAATCAGCCTCTCGACGATACGCCGCCCCAGGAAGCCGGTCCCCCCGGTGACCAGGACGGGGCCCCTGCAGGAGTCTTTTGTATCAGCAACAGTCACGCAGTGCGCACGTTACCACAAAAAGGGTGCCGTCAGGCGACCCTAAAGGCTCGCGCCTTCTGCGCCCACTTTGAAAGCGCGAGCCGGTGGATCTTTGCGTTGTGCCGCACGTCGACGGGAAGGTGCGTGCGGAAGAAGAAGGTGCTGATGGGCGCGGTATGGGTATGACTGAGGGCCATGACCCTAAGCTCGGCGGCAAGCTGCCGCGCCTCTGGATCGCCGCGGGTCCGTGTCTCGACGACAAGCGCGGGCTGGCCGCCGACCCCGATGAGCGCGCATCGCCTCGCCCGGGGGTGGGAGCGGAAGACCTGCTCGCAGGGCTCGGTGTACATCGTGCCGTCAGGGCCCTCGACGCGCTCGGCCTTGCGCCCCAGGAACCAGAGGCGGCCAGCTTCGTCGATCATGCCGCAGTCCCCCATGCGGTGCCAGAACGACCGGGGGTCCGACGGGTCGGCGAGCTTTGCGGCGCGTGTCTCCTCCGGGAGGCCGTCATACTCGCGGGTCACGTTGGGGCCGCGCACGATGATCTCCCCGACGGCCCCGCTCGGAAGGGCGGCTGCCGCGACCCCCTCGCCCGAGAGCGGGATGATCCTCACGTTGACGCCCGCCACCGGTCGCCCGACGCAGGCCCCGCGGGTCGACTTCGGGTCGATCTCGCCCGCCTCCACGGTGCTCACGGGGAGGGCCTCCGTCGCCCCGTACGGGCTGTGGAGGCGCCCGCCGTCGAGGAAGGCCCGCGAGGCCTCCCACAGGTCGGCGGGGACCGGCGCACCGGCGCACAGGACGCGGCGCAGGCTTGGAAGCGTGATCCCGTTCGCCTTGCAGTGCTCGGCGACCCTCCGCCATATCGTCGGGGAGCCGAAGGAGTTCGTGACGCCCTCCTGGCGGATCGCCTGGACGATCCCCGCGGGATCGGCGCGCGCCGGGTGGCGGGGGTCGATCTCGGGGATGACGCTCGTCATTCCAAGCGCCGGATTGAACAGCGCAAAGATCGGGAGCAGCGGCAGGTCGATCTCTCCCGGCTCTATGCCGTACGTGTCGCGGATCATCCCTATCTGGGACTCGAACATGCCGTGCTCGTAGCAGACGCCCTTCGGGGACCCGGTCGACCCCGAGGTGAAGAGGATGGCCGCAAGGTCCCCGGGTTCCGCGGTCGCCGCGTCCGCGGCCGGGCCGCCCGCCCCCGCCACGCGCGCGGTCAGCGAGCCGCTCACCGGGACCCGGACCTCCACGCTCTGGAAGGCGCGCCTGCACACCCGGGAGAGGATCTGGGAAACGGGGATGCCCACCAGGGCGCGCGGACGGGAGCGCCGGACGCAGGAAAGGAAGTTCCCGAGGCCCATGCCCGGGTCGATGATGACCGGGACGGCGCCGACCTTGAAGAGCGCGAACGCGAGGGCCACGAGAGGAAGGCCGGGCCTGACCATGACAAGCGCCCGGTCGCCGCGCACGACCCCCCTCTCCCTGAGCCGCGCGCACCAGGCGTCGGTCTCCGCCAGAAGCCCCTCGAAGGTCAGGGCGAGGTAGTCGATCCCGCCCGAGGCCGTCCTCCCCCTGGGGACCTTGAGCGCGGTCGCCCCGGGTTGCGCGGCGGCCATCCTTTCCAGATGCCGGGCGATGTTTGCGTTCACGCTTTGAGCGAGGGCGCCTCGGCAAGGAGCGAGGCCTGCCAGGGCAGGAGGATCTCGCTGAGCTTGCGGGGCGTCCGTGCAATCTGCGAAAGCTGCGACCTGTTCGCGATCAGGGTCGGCTCGATCGATATCTTAGCGGCGATCTTGTCCCGCTCCTCCTTGATCCTATCCAGGAGGGCGATCTCGGCCTGGGTGAGCGGGATGTGGCTCGGGTCGCGCCCCGGACGCCGCGGGAGCGTGTGCGGATCCCTCTCGAGTCCGGCCCGGACGGCCGCGGAGAGCGAGCCGATCAGCCGCGCATGGCGCTTGCCCAGGTTGACCTCGGCCAGGATCGAGTCCGCGGAGCGGCCCTCGTCGGCAGCGCCGGCGACGCGCACCAGGAATTCGTTCGAGCAGACCTTGAAGGGCGGCGTGTCCAGCCTCTGCGCCTGCTCCTGGCGCCAGTGCCAGATGGAGTGAAGGACGCTCTGCCCGGTCGCCCTGAGCCGCTCGGACCTGCCGATCCGCCAGTCGTTCTCGTCCGGCGGCGCGAACCCCGTCGTGCCGGCCTCGATCTGGGCCCTGCACTGCTGCTCCATCCAATCGGTCCGGCCGAGCCTCTTGAGCTCGCGCGCGAGGATGTCGCGCAGCGCCGGCAGGTACCAGACGTCGAGGGCCGCGTAGTCGAGGAGCTTCTGGGTGATCGGCCGGCGCGACCAGTTGGCCTTCTGCCCGTCCTTGTCGAGCTTCACCCCAAAGTTGTCCTCGATGAGCGACGCAAGCCCGATGCGCCCGCGCCCGAGCAGCTGGGCCGCGAGCATCGTGTCGAACAGGCTCTTCGCCCGGAACCGGCAGAAGTCGTGGAGAAGCCTCAGGTCGAAGTCGCTCCCGTGCATCACCAGGTGCTTCTTCGCAAGGCGGCGCCAGAGGGGCTCCAGGTCGATCGGGGCCAGGGCGTCCAGGAGGAACACCTCACCTGCCACGTAGAACTGGAGCAGGCACACCCGTACCCGGAAGCGGTACATGTTGTCGGCCTCCGTATCCATGACGACCTCGTCCGACTTCTCTATGGCCTCGAGGAGGGGTTGGATCCGCCCGGGCTGGTCGATCAGGGTAAAGCCCGATATACGAGGGTGTTGTGTCTTTACGCCCAGCAGTCGGCGTACCGGGTGCGGCAGGAAACGGGAAATCATCGCAGTCTAGCGAAGCGTGGATGGCCGGGGGAGCTAGGGCGATTCTTAAAAAAGGGTCGCGCTCTAGGGTGACACCTTGTCGATGCGCGTAGCGAAGGTCCTGCTGCTGCCCGTCGCGGGGATGTCGAGCGTGTAGGATCGGCCGTCCGGGGCCACCCTCATCCGGATGAGGTTCCCCGGGCAATTCGGCGAATCCGGCCCCGTATTGGCGATAAACCCGGCCGCCGTGTTGTTCGCCTCCTCGCCCGGCCGCACGTTCCTGTGGACCTGATAGATCGCCTGGATCCCGGGCGAGGACCTCAGGCCCTCCACCGTCGAAGGAGCCGTTCCCTTGGTCGGCCCGTTGTTCATCACAGCGACCGTGGGGGCCAGGCTGTGGATCAGCACGGGGTTGTTGCTGAAGCCAAGGCCGTGGTGGTCCACCTGATACACGTCGACCTGGCCGGCCAGATTCACGGGCGCCACCAGCCTGCCCTCCATGTTCCATGTCAGGTCGCCCCCGTCGAACATCCTGAACGGCCCGAATTCGATCACCCACGCGCTGCTGTTGGCGTTGTCCGTCGTGTCGACCTCGTGCTGCGTGAGCTCGGAGGAAAGCGGATTCCTCGCCGCCCCCGCGGGGGCGGCCACGAAGGACTGCCTGGCCCCTAGGCAGCGCATCGACAGCCGGGGCGAGAGCGGTCGCTGCGCCAGGGGGACCGTGTCACCCGCGGCCACCGTGTGGCGCGGGATCGCCAGCTGCCGGTAGGGCCTGCTCACGGAGCGCCAGAAGCCGGTGTCCGATCCGTGGTCCGGATCGGCGTCGGGGATGCCGTTGTCCCAGAGGTGCAGGATGGGAATCAACGGCACTATGACGGGGACTCCGCCGTAGTGGTCCACGTGGAAATGCGTGACGATCACGTAGTCGAGCCCTTCCAGGCCCGCGTCCCCCCTGGCCGCCTTGGCGATGCGGCCGGCGACAGCCGGGTATCCGGAATCCACCAGAACCGACTCGCCGGCCGGGGTTACGATGAGGGTCGAGCCTCCCCCCTCGGAATCCACCCAGTACACATCCAAGGTCCCGGTCCTCTGGTCCGCAAGAAGGGGAACCGCGGAAAGGGCGGCGCAGGCAGCAAGGACCAGCGTTCGGGGCGTCGTCATGGGGATTGCTCGACCCGGCGCCCGGAGGCGGGCGAGATCGTCACCTGCGGGATACATGTTGCCGGGCATTTCACAAATCTGTTCTTGCTCCGCGCACGGCGTCCCTCAGTCCGACCAGGCATGGAGGAACTCGCCCACCAGCTCCGGCAGGTCCGCGCTGTACCCGCCCTCGAGGACCGCCGCCGCGGGGAACCCGGTGTGCTGGAGCCAGCGTCCGAGGGACGCGAAATCCTCCACCTCGAGGGTCATGTCGGTTATCGGGTCGCCGACATAGGCGTCAAAGCCCGCCGAGACCAGCACCAGCTCGGGCCTGAACCCGACGATCGCGTCCAAGGACGCGCGCAGCGCGTCCATGTGGGCATCCCTGGACCCGTCCGGGGCCACGCACCAGTTGCGGATGTTCCCCAGGTCGGTCAGGCCCGTCCCCGGATATCCCGGCGACTGGTGCACCGAGCACACGAGGAAGCCCTCGCGGCCGACGAGGATCGACTCGGTGCCGTTCCCGTGGTGCGCGTCGAAGTCCCAGACCGCGATGCGGTGGATGTCGTAGTCGCGCCGGGCGGCGAGCGCGGCGATCGCGACCTGGTTCAGGTAGCAGAAACCCATCGCCTGGCTCGCGGACGCGTGGTGCCCCGGCGGGCGCATGAGCGAGAACGCCGGGCGCCCCGTGTCGTGCGCATGCTTCGTCGCCAGGAGGGCGGCGGCGACGGAGCGCCGGGCGTGGAGCCCGATTCCGGGAACGTATTTGGTGTCCGCGTCGAAGTCGCTCGGCAGCTCAAGGCGCGCCAGGTGCGCCGGCGTGTGCGCAAGCAGGAGGGTGGAATCCGGGACCTCGCCCAGGTCGGACCTCCACGCCCACCCGGGGTAGTTCTCCTGCAGGTAGGCGGCGGTCCTTGTCACCCGCTCCGGCCTCTCGGGATGACCCAGCACATTGTACTCGGCGCACCGCGGATCGTGAAGGACGAGCACGGACATCGGTCTGGATCGTGGGCCGTCGGTCAGCTCCCCATTCCCGCGGCGCCGTCGCGGCCGCGCACCTTCGCCTTGAATTCGTCGGCGGGGCACCCGCATCCGCCGCCGCACCCGGGCTTGCGCCGCTTCGCGAACGCGCGAACGACGAGCCACACCGCGGCGGTCGCCACGACGAGGAGGGCTGCGAGGGTCTGGAACTCCGGTGTCATCTTTCTGCTAGAAACCTAACGCGGTGCCCCCCTGGTACACAACAAACGATATGATCCAGGCGGCGCCCGTCATGTAGGCCGTCTGGAAGAGGGGCCAGCGCCACGAGTTGGTCTCCCGGCGCACGACGGCGATCGTGCTCATGCACTGCATCGCGAACACGTAGAAGACCATGAGCGTGATGCAGACAAGGGGGGTGAAGAGCATCCGCCCGTCCGGCCACTTCGCGGCGCCCAGGGCGTGCTGGAGCGGTTTCGTGTTCTCGGCATCCGACTCGGCGTTGAAGACGACCCCCATCGTGCTGACGAAGACCTCCCGCGCCGCGAACGAGCTGATGAGACCGATGCCGATCTGCCAGTCGAAGCCAAGCGGCTTGATCAGGGGCTCGATCGCGTGGCCCGCCCGGCCCGCGAAGCTCTGCGCGAGCTGCTGGGTGTCCGTCGCCCCCTCGGGGGCCTTGGGATAGGCGGCAAGGAACCAGAGCACGATGCTGATCCCCAGGATCACGGTGCCGGCGCGCTTCAGGAAGAGTCCCGCCCGCTCGATCATGTGGAGGGCGACGTCGCGGACCCGCGGGAGCCGGTAGGGCGGAAGCTCCATGATCATGAGCGGCGGCACGCCCTTGAGGAGGGTGCGCTTGAAGAGCCAGGCGAACCCGAAGGCCCCCAGCGTCCCGAGCGCGTACATGAGCACCATGATGCCCACCTTTGTGGCGATCGACCCGCTAGCATTCGGAAGGAGGGCCGCGATCATCAGCAGGTACACGGGAAGCCGGGCCGAGCAGCTCATGAGCGGCGCGACCAGGATCGTGACGAGCCGGTCCTTCGGGTCCTCGATCGTGCGCGTCGCCATGATGCCGGGGATCGCGCAGGCGTAGGAGCTGAGCAGGGGGATGAAGGACTTGCCGTTGAGCCCCACCCTGCTCATGAGCCGGTCCATGATGAAGGCCGCCCGCGCCATGTAGCCCGTGCTCTCAAGCAGGCCGATGAAGAAGAAGAGGATGAGGATCTGGGGGAGGAACGTGATGATCGTGCCCACACCGCCGATGACCCCGTCGGTGATCAGGTTGCGCAGGTCGCCCGCGGGCATCATCTCCTTGGTCCAGTTCGCCAGGGCCGTCGTCCGTCCTCCGATCCAGTCCATCGGGGCCTGCGCCAGGGAGAATATGCTGAAGAAGAGCAGCGTCATCACGGCGCCCAGGACCAGCCAGCCCCAGACCGGGTGGGTGACGACGGCGTCAATCCGGTCGCTCGGCGTCGGGGCCGACGAATGCGCCGCCTGGACCACCTCGGACGCCATCTGGCCGATCACCTCGTAGCGGGAATTCACGAGGGTTCCCGCCCAGTCCATCCCCTCGGCCTCCCAGCGCTTCTGCCAGGACCTGAGGATCTCCTCCGTGCGCCTGTCAAGCGGGGTCGATCCCGCGACCCGGACGGAGTCCTGGTCGGTGAGGAGAAGGAGCGCCTCGGCCCGGGCGATGAGGGGGGCCTTCCCGCCGTTAACGACAAGCGACGCCTGAAGCTCGGCGACTGCGGAGGAGATGGCCGCCGGGATGTTCCAGGCGTGCCGGGAAAGCGGCGGGTCCACCCGGCTCATGGCGAGCTTGAGCTCGATGATCCCCTTGCCGTTGACGGCCTCGCACGGGATCACCGGGATCCCGAGGATCTGCTCCAGGCGCGCCGCGCGGATCACGAGCCCGGACTGGGACGCGAGGTCCATCATGTTGAGGACGACGATCACGGGCCTGCCGAGGTCGAGCACCTGGTGCACCAGGTACAGGTTCCGCTCAAGGTTGGTCGCGTCGACGATGCACAGGATGCGGTCGGGCTGGGGCGTGTCGGCGCGCCGGCCGAGGAGGACGTCGCGGGTCACCGCCTCGTCGGGCGAGCGGGCCGCGAGCGAGTAGGCCCCGGGGAGGTCGATCAGCGTGATCGGCTGGCCGTGCTGCGAGTAGGAGGTCCCGATCTTCTTCTCGACGGTGACCCCGGGGTAGTTGCCCACCTTCTGCTTGAGCCCCGTCAGGGCATTGAAAAGCGTGCTCTTGCCGCAATTGGGATTGCCAACCAGCGCGTAGATGGGGGCTCTGGCCTGCCCGGTCATGGCTCCTTAGTCTCCACAACCACGTGGACCGCCTCGCTCTTGCGCAGGGTCAGGTGGTATCCCCTCACCTTAATCTCGATCGGGTCGCCGAACGGCGCGCACCTCACGAGCGTCACCGGGGTGCCCACGAGGAGCCCCATCTCGCGCAGCCTGATGGAGGCGGGGCCCGTCTTCGGGAATTCCCGGACGACTGCGGACGCGCCGGTCGGCAGATCGGACAGCTTTACCAACGCCGCCATGGGATCGCCCCGCCCCTAGCGGGGGCCCGTCCGCTCAACGAGGATTTGGCTGGCCGCGCTGTGGCTTAGCGCGATTCGGGTGCCATTGACCTGGCAGAGGATCGTGCGGTTGCCTGAGACCTTGGTCACGTAGGCGGATTCGCCGAAGCCCATCTCGCGGACCCGCTGGCAGAATTCCGAGTCCCCCTTCAGTTTGCACACGCGTCCCGTCGCCCGCACGGGAAGCTGGCAGAGGGGAAAGGGGGAGAGGTTGGGCATCGCGGCGACTGCGGAATCCGATTGAGGCAGTAGAATATGGGAACTGAGACTCAGTTTCAAGAAATTGTTGTTCATGGGGACGTCCTCGGTCCCAGAACGGCTACCCCTCAATTCTCAAAATTGCATCATATTTGGCCTAAAAGGGCTGTTTTTGCCCATTAAACAGCAATAAATGACCATAAAGCGCCTTTTATTGGCCAAGGCCCTGAACCCTTCGCAGGGCCCGATCCCACCCTATTTGCGGCGTTTGCCGATCACCGCGAGCTGGGCGACCGAGTAACGGACAAGCCCCTCGAGGCGCTCGACCTCCGCCGTATCGAGGTGGGCGCTGCCCCGGAGTGCCTCCTGGGCGCGCTTCATCGCGCTCTCGACCGCGCCCCCGTCGATCTTCTCCTCCTGGATCGCGCTGTCCGCGAGGATGGAAACCTTTGAGCCGCTGACCTGGGCGAAGCCCCCGCCGACGACGAGGAGCTGGGTCACCCCACCCTTCGTGGCGCGCAGTTCCCCCGCGCCGACCTGGGTCACCAGCGGGATGTGTCCCGGCAGGATGCCCACTTCCCCCTCCACGGTCGGGATGACGACCGTGTCGACCGTCTCGGAGTAGACCCGGGCCTCTGGGGTGACGATCTCGAGGATGAGCGACATCGGGCTACTTCTTTGACGCGGCGATGACCTCTTCGATTCCGCCCTTCATGTAGAAGTCGCCCTCGGGCACGTCGTCGAGTTGCCCGTCGAGGATCATCTTGAAGCCGCGGACCGTCTCCTTGACGGGGACGTACTTGCCCGGGGCGCCCGTGAACACCTCGGCGACCGAGAACGGCTGGGAAAGGAAGCGCTGGATCTTGCGCGCGCGGTAGACCGTCAGCTTGTCCTCGGGCGAGAGCTCGTCGAGGCCGAGGATCGCGATGATGTCCTGGAGGTCCTTGTAGCGCTGGAGGACCCGCTGGAGCTCGCGCGCCACCTGGTAGTGCTCCTCGCCGACGATCGATATCTCGAGCGCCTTCGAGACGGACGCGAGCGGGTCGACCGCGGGATAGATGCCGAGCTCGGCGATCGAGCGCTCAAGCACGATGGTCGAGTCGAGGTGGGCGAAGGTGTTCGCGGGTGCCGGGTCGGTCAGGTCGTCCGCCGGCACGTACACGGCCTGCACCGACGTGATGGACCCCTTGTTGGTCGAGGTGATCCTCTCCTGGAGGAGGCCCATCTCGTTGGCGAGCGTCGGCTGGTAGCCGACGGCCGACGGCGAGCGGCCGAGGAGCGCCGAAACCTCGGAGCCGGCCTGCGAGAACCGGAAGATGTTGTCGATGAAGAGCAGCACGTCCTGGTTCTTCTCGTCGCGGAAGTACTCGGTCATGGCGAGGGCCGAGAGCGCGACCCTCATGCGCGCGCCCGGGGGCTCGTTCATCTGGCCGTACACGAGGGCGACCTTGGACTTGGACAGGTCCTTCTGGTCGATGACCCCGGCCTCGGACATCTCGTGGTAGAGGTCGTTGCCCTCGCGCGAGCGCTCGCCGACCCCGGCGAAGACCGAGAACCCGCCGTGCGCCTTGGCGATGTTGTTGATGAGTTCCAGGATGACGACCGTCTTGCCGACGCCCGCACCGCCGAAGGCACCGGCCTTGCCGCCCTTGATGAAGGGGCAGATCAGGTCGATGACCTTGATGCCTGTCTCCAGGATCTGCGCCTTCGTGTCCTGGTCGACCAGGGCCGGGGCGGGACGGTGGATCGGGTAGCGCTTCTCGTACTTCACCTCGCCGCGCCCGTCGACCGGGTTTCCCGTCACGTCAAAGATTCGCCCCAGGACCCCGGCGCCGACCGGCACCGAAATGGGGGCGCCGGTGTCGACGACCGTCATGCCGCGCTTGAGCCCCTCGACCGACGACATCGCGATGGCGCGGGCGACGCCCCCGCCGAGGTGCTGCTGGATCTCGAGCGTCAGGAGCTCCTTCTTCCCCGACACCTCGAACTCGATCGTGAGCGCCTGGTAGATCGGCGGGATCGTGTGCTCGGCAAACTGGACGTCGACCACGGGGCCGATCACCTGGACAATTTTTCCTGTGTTCATTGTGTCGAAGAAGGGATGGGTTTTGCTTTTGAAAGGGTCGTGGGCCTTAGGCGGCGCTGAACTGGGCGGCGGCGATCTCGAGGATCTCCTGCGTGATCGCGGCCTGGCGGGCCTTGTTGTACTCGAGCGTCAGGTCGCCGAGCAGCTCCGTCGCGTTGTCCTTCGCGGTCTTCATGGCGACCATCCGCGCGCTGTGCTCGGACGCCTTCGCCGAAAGGGCGATCTGGTGGATCTGGTGGTCGACGTAGAAGGGAAGGAGGGCGTTCAAAACCTCGCCCACGCTGGGCTCGAACAGGATCTCGCGGTCGTCGTCCTCGGTGGCGGCCCCCGTCTTGGGCTTGCGGAACTGGTCGAGAAACTCCTTCAGGCTCCTGAGGGGCAGCACCGGGCGCACGATCGACTCCTGGACGAGCGTGTTCTTGAACCTCGGGTAGATCACCTCGATCGTGTCGATCTCGCCCTCGAGGTACTGCTTCACCATGAACTGCGCGGCCACCTTCACCTCGTTGAACGGGACGCGGTCGTGGACCTGGAAGTCCGCCACCATCGCGCGTTTCGTGCGCGCGAGGAACTGCGTCCCCTTGCGGCCGATCGAGTAGAACTTCGCCGGCGTGTGGATCTCGGCGACCAGCTTGAAGAGGTTCGCGTTGAGGGGGCCGCACAGGCCCTTGTCCGTCGTGATGAGAAGGATCCCGCGGACCTTGACGTCGCGGTGGACGAGGAAGGGGTGCGCGGACTCCTCGATCCCGTGCGAGAGCGCGGCAAGCACCTCGGCCAACAGGTTCGCATAGGGCAGGCCGCTGACGGCGACCTGCTGCGCCTTCTTCATCTTGGACGCCGCGACAAGCTCCATCGCCTTGGTGATCTGGCGGGTGTTCTTGACCGACTTGATGCGTCGGCGGATGTCGCGGGTGCTTGCCATCGTGGTTTCCTCCTGGGGTGCTTCGCGTTTGTCTCCCTTAGGCGGTGTAGGAGCTCTTCCACTCCTCGCACGCCGCCTGGAGCTTGGCCTCGAGGTCCTTGTCGAGGGCCGCCTTCGTGCGGATCTCCGTGAGGAGGGGCTCCTTGCGGGTCGTGAAGAACGTCTTCAGGGACGAGGCCGCTTCGACCACCTTCTTGATGTCGACGGGCTCGAAGAAGCCCTTCTGCATGGCGAAGAGGACCGAGACCTGGAGCTCGATCGGCAGCGGCGCGAACGCCGGCTGCTTGAACAGCTCGACGATGCGGCCGCCGCGGTCGAGCTGGGCCTTGGTCTTCGCGTCCAGGTCGGAGCCGAACTGGGCGAACGCCGCGAGCTCGCGGAACTGGGCGAGCTCGCCCTTGAGCTTACCGCCGACCTGCTTGGTCGCCTTGATCTGCGCGGCGGATCCGACGCGCGAGACCGAGAGGCCGACCGAGACGGCCGGTCGGATGCCCTGGTTGAAGAGGTCCGTCTCGAGGAAGATCTGGCCGTCCGTGATCGAGATCACGTTCGTGGGGATGTATGCCGAGACGTCGCCCGCCAGGGTCTCGATGATGGGGAGCGCCGTGAGCGAGCCCTTGCCGTCGAGGCGCGCCGCGCGCTCGAGGAGCCGGCTGTGGAGGTAGAACACGTCGCCCGGGTACGCCTCGCGGCCGGAGGGGCGCTTCAGGATCAGCGAGATCTGGCGGTAGGCGACGGCGTGCTTGGAGAGGTCGTCGTAGACGATCAGGGCGTCCATCCCGTTTTCCATGAACCATTCGCCGATGGCCGCGCCCGAGTACGGGGCGAGGTACTGGTTCGCCGGGTTGTCCCCGGCGGGGGCCGCGACGATCACCGTGAACTCGAGGGCTCCGGCGGCCTCGAGGGCCGAGAGCGTGCGGACGACGTTCGAGTTCTTCTGCCCGATGGCGACGTAGATCGAGTAGACCGGCCTGAAGTTCTTGTCGCCCGAGGCGAGGCCGACCTTGTTGATCTTCGCCTGGTTGATGATCGTGTCGATCGTGATGGTGGTCTTGCCGGTGCCGCGGTCGCCGATGATCAGCTCGCGCTGGCCGCGGCCGATCGGGATCATCGAGTCGATGGCCATGATGCCGGTGAAGAGCGGCTGCGAGACCGACTTGCGGACGATGATGCCGGGGGCGATCTTCTCGACGGGATAGGTCTCCTTCGAGTCGATGGGTCCCTTGCCGTCGACGGGCCTACCCAGCGCGTCGACCGTGCGCCCGAGCAGGGCCTTGCCGACCGGGACCGAGAGGAGGCGCCCCGTCGTCGTGACCTCGTCGCCCTCCTTGAGCTGCGAGACGTCGCCCAGGATGACGCAGCCGACCTCGTCCTCCTCCAGGTTGAGCGCGATGCCGATCGCCCCACCGGGGAACTGCACCATCTCGTTGTACATGACGTCCGAGAGGCCGTCGATCTTGGCGACTCCGTCCGCGACCGTTCGGATCGTGCCGGTGTTCTTCTTGACCGCCTTGCTGGAGAGCTTGGCGATCTGCTGTTCGATTTGTTCGAGGACGGTGCTCATGGAGCGATAATCGGGAGTTGGGAGGCGGGTTTCGTTTTAAGGGGTGCGGGTCAGACGGAGGAGCCAAGGGCGGCCAGCTGTCCGGCTATCGAGGATTCGTAGATGTCGTCGGCCACACGCACGCGCATGCCGGCGAGGAGCTCCGCGTTGGGCCTGGCCGTGGCCGTGACCGCGCGGCCGTACCTGCGGCTCATCGCGGAGGAGATCGCGGCGAGCGTCGCTCCGCTGATGGCGCCCGCGTGCTCGACGAGGGCGACGCCCTTGGCGAGCTCGCCGGCGACCAGGCGGTGGTAGGCCTTCAGGACCATGACCGGATTGGCGACCTTGTGCTTCTCGACGTACTCGAGGACGCCGGCGACGCGGTCGGCCGAGACGGCCCCGTCGACCACGCTCATGCCAAAGAGCATGCGGGCCGTCTGCTGGGCTACTTTCGCGTGGGAGGCCATGGATTAAAGTTCGGCGGGTCGGTCAGCCGCTCAGGCGTTCGTGAGCTCGCGGGCGGCGGACTCGTTGTAGCGGGAGCGGTCCGCCTCGGAGAGCTCCTTGGCCAGCACGCGCTTCGTCGTCTCGACCACCAGGTGGGCGATCTCGGTCCGGGCCTCGGCGAGCATCTTCTTCTTCTCGAGCTCGATGACCTGCTGGGCCTTCGCGAGGATCTCGCCGGCCTTGACTGCCGCCTCCTGCGTCTGCTTGTCGAGGAACTCCTTAGCCGTCTTGCGGGCCTCGTCGACGACCTTGGAGGCCTCGGCCTGGGCGCGCTTCGCCGTGGCGACGCTGTCCTGCTGCACCGCCTCGAGCTTGGCCTTCATCTCGTCGGTGTACCTCAGGCCGTCGGCGATCCTCTTCTGGCGCTCGTCAAGCGTCGCAAGGACGGGTTTGAACGCGAACTTCCAGAGCAGGAACGCGACGATCGAGAAATTGAGGACCTGCGCCAGGATGAAGGGCCAGCTGATGCCGAACTCCTGCGTGATCTTGCTGATGGCGTTGCCGGCAGGGGCGGCTTCGGGCGCGGCGGCCTCGGCCAGGATGAGCAGGTGGGTAAGCATGGCGTTGGGTGGTAAAGGGGACCGCGCCGGCGGCGTGCGCCGGCGCGGGGGTTCGGGGGTTCCTTACTTGATGAAGAGCGCGTAGAACGCGACGGCTTCGGCAAGGGCCATGCCGATGACGGCCTGGACCAGGATCTTTGTGGAGGCGCCCGGGTTGCGGCCGACCGCCTCGGCGGCCTTGAAGCCGACCAGCCCTACGCCGACTGCGGCGCCAAGGCAGCCGAGACCGCCCTGGATGCTTCCTGTCATTTCAGCGATGATGTGGGTCATTGTGATGTGTGCTTTCTATTTGGTGGATCTCCGCCGTCCGCGCGCTTGGCACGGTCCCGGCGGAAAAGGGTTTCAGTGGGATGTCTCCTTGTGCTCGTCGCCGTGGTCGTCCCCGTGGTTGCAGATGAGCCCGATGTAGACGCTCACCAGCAGCGTGAACACGAAGGCCTGGACGAAGCCGATCAGGAGCTCGAGGACATAGAACGGGGCCGGCAGCCCCCACTTCTGCATGCCGCTCATCGCATGCATCAGGCTCTCGCCGCCAAAGACGTTTCCGAAAAGTCGAAGCGAGAGGGAAATCGGGCGGAACGCGATCGAGACGATCTCGATGATGCCTATCAGGAAGAACACCAGAAACAGCGGGTAGTAGATAATCGCGGGGACCTCGCTCTTGTCCGCCTTGTTTCCGAAGATGTCTTTGAGCACGAGCATCGGGCCCGCGTACCTCATGATGAAGTAGAACCAGCAGGAGATCGCGACGAGAGAAAGGGCGATCGTGCCGTTCAGGTCGGCGTTCGCCGGCCGGATAAGCTCCATCCACTCACCCGACTTGTGGTCGATCATGTAGATCGTGCCGACCCCAGGGAGGAGACCGCTCCAGTTCTGTATCAGGATGAAGGTGAACAGGCAGATGAGGAGGGGAAACGTGGGCTTCGCCACCTTCGGGCCGACGATCGGCGCGGTGAGGTCGTAGATGCCCTGAAGGAGCGTCTCCACAATGGCCTGGCCGCGGCCTGGAATCAGCTTCGGACGCCTGACCGCCAACCGTATGGCGATGATGAGGATCAGGGCCACAACCCAGCTGGTGACCATGCTGTTGGTGACTGGCAGCGCGCCGATCTTGAACAGCGGCTGGGCCGCGGTTTCGACGCCGCCCGCAAACGCCGTGGCCCCGGTTGAGAGAGACGCGAAGATGAGGGCGAGCTTGGTGACTCGGGACATGGTTCGGGAAGGCAGCTGGGGATCCTGAAACGAGTAGTCGTAGGCAAGGGGCCCTTGCTCCGTCAACAACCGAAACCTAAAAAACGGCGCTAGGACCGCCCGTAATGGAGGCATAACGGCTACTCCACGGTCCGGGCCCGCCCCATGGTGATGATGGCGACCGCGCCTATGATGACGGTGGCTGCCAAAAGGATGCGAAGGTTGAGGGGTTCGTCGAGGATCGCCCATCCGAGGACGACGGCGACGACGGGGTTGACGTAGGCGTAGGTGGAAACCAGGGCCGGCGTGCTGTGCTCAAGGAGCCAGACATAGACCGGGTAGGCGACGATTGATCCGGCGATGACCAGATAGGCGAAGGCCGCCCAGGAACCGGGGCTGATGGCGGCAAAACGGAGGGTGCTCCCCTCCCCTAATATAAAGCCTGTCAACAGCATGGATACGCAGCCACCCAGCATCTGCATGGCCGCCGCCATCATGAGCGGCGTCTTGGAGTTGATGTGCTTGCTGTAGAAGGACCCGGTCCACCAGCTGACACTCGAAAGGAACAGGGCCGCGATGCCGACCGTGGGCGGCCGGGTCCCCGCGGGAAACGCGCTGGGGCCGAGGAGGAGCGCCACCCCGGCGATCCCCACGGCGACCCCGATGACCAGGCCGACCGTGGGCCTCCTGCCGCCCGGCCGGGCCCAGTCCAGGAGGACCATGGCCAGCGGGGAGGCCCCGAGGATCAGCGAGGTGATGCCCGAGGGGACCGTCTGCTCCGACCATGAGACGAGCGCGTTTCCGCCCAGGAGCAGGAACGTCCCTATGATCACCTGGTCCCTCCACTGCCTGGCCGTCGGCCAGGCCTCGCCCCTGAGCTTCAGGAACCCGAAGATGATGGAGCCCGCGACCGCGAACCTCATCCCGGCCATCAGGAAGGGCGGCATCGTCCTCACGGCGACGCGGATGCCGAGGTAGGTGCTGCCCCAAATCAGGTAGATCGCGGCAAAGGCGAGGATGAAGGCGATCCGGGATGGCCTGGCGGTGGTGCTCATCGCGTTAGAGTCACCGTAGCGCGCCTGCCAATGGCCACCGTGGCAACTACGATCAGCGCCGCGACGAGCGTGGACGCCGAGATATGCTCCCCGAGGATGAGCCAGGAGGCCCCGATTGTCAGGAACGGCTGCAGGAGCTGCATCTGGCTCACGCGCGCCACGCCCCCCGCGGCGAGTCCCTCATACCAGGCCCAGAACGCCAGGAACATGCTGACGACGCCCATGTAGGCGAAGGCGGCCCACGCCCCCGCCGAGGCGTGCAGGGAGTGCCCCAGGGCCGCGAAGGCGACCGGAACCGCGAGGAAGGGCGAGGCCAGGACCAGGGCCCAGGAGATCACGCGAAGCCCCCCAAGCTCCCGCGACAGCCGGCCCCCCTCCGCGTAGCCGAAGGCGCATGTGGCCACGGCGGCGACGAGCAGCAGGTCGGCCGATGTCGGGCGCAGCCCGCTTTCCATGACCACGAACCCGACGATTGTCGCGGTTCCCGCCACGGACGCGGCCCAGAAGGCCGCCGAGGGCCTCTCATGGGCCCTGAGCGCCGCAAAGAGCGCCGTCCCCAGGGGGAGGATGCCCGTGACCACGGCGCCGTGGGACGCGGGGACCTGGCGCAGCGCGAGCGTCGAAAAGAGCGGGAAACCGACGACCACGCCGAGCGCGACCGCAAGAAGCCGGGGCACGTACCGAATCCCCGGAAACGGATCCCTCCTCCACACCAGGACCACGGTCCCGAGCGCCGCGGAAATCATGGACCTGCCCAGGCCCACGAAGACGGGGTCCAGCTCGAGGACCGCCCTGCGGGTCATCGGCAGCGTCAGGCTGAAGCCGAGCACCCCGAGAAGGCCGAGGCCAAGGCCCCTGCCCTCCCGGCCGGAATCAGTGCCCGGGCCCATATTCCATGTAGGCGGCGGTCGCGGCCGAGGCCCCAGCGCCCTGGAGTCGGCCGACGAGATGAAGCGAGCAGTCGATGCCGGCCGAGATCCCCGCAGCCGTCAGGATCGAACCGTTGTCATGGAAGCGAGCCCCGGGGTCGACGATCGCCCCGGGCGCCTGCGCCCGGAGCTCGGCGACCGCCTCGTGGTGGGTCGTGACCCTGAGGCCCTCGAGGAGGCCGGCCTTCGCCAGGAGGAACGCCCCGGTGCACACGCTCATGGTGGCCTCGGCGGCGCACGCCCGCATTTGTATCCACTCTATGATTACAGGATTGCCCGCGAGCGAGCGCGTCCCGAATCCTCCGGGGATGACGAGTACGTGGGGTTGCGGGCACGACTCGACCGCGTAGTCGGGGACGACCTTGAGCCCGTTGCGGGCCCTGACGGTGCCCGGGCGCGGCGCCACCGTGAACACGTTGAACGCGCCGTGCCGCGCCAGCTCGTCCGCGACCGCGAACACCTCGAACGGGCCCGCGAAGTCGAGCACCTCGACATCGTCGAAGACCAGGATCGCGACGTTCCTCCTCATGCCGATCTTCTAACCTAACGTCGGAGCGCCTCGAGGGAAAAATGCCTCGGCGCGCGCTTCTGGAACACGCTCGGCTCCTCGAACGGCCACGCCCCTGCGCCGCGCTCTTCCCAGTCGGGATGGTCGCGCAGCATCGCCGCAACCGCCTTGAAATACGGCTCGTAGTCGCTCCTGAAGAAAAGCCCAGCGCCCTTCTGCGACAGGGCCGCGGCGCGGGCCAGGAAATCCGGATTCACGACGCGGTTCTTGTGGTGGCGCCTCTTCGGCCACGGGTCCGGGAAGAGGATGAAGATCGTCGCGAAGCGCACGCCCTGCGGAAGCGAGGCCAGGAAGTCCTCCGCGTCGGCGCGGATGAAGTGCAGGTTGGCGACGCGGCCGCGCTCGCGCTTTCGTCCCGCCCGCGCGATCCGGTCGGAGGAGATGTCGATGCCCAGGCACAGCTTCTCCGGATGGGCCTTGGCGTAGGCTGTGAGGAAATGGCCGTGCCCGCTCCCGATCTCCCAGACGACCCGGGAGCCGGACGGTATCAGGTCGGCGAGCAGATGCCTCAGGGCGTCACGCCGCTCCCCGACGAGGGCCAGGCGCTCCGGCAGGCGGTTCGCCCTCAAGCGGCGGGGTCCCCTTCCCTGCCCGCGCCGATCGCCACCATCAGCAGGCTTATATCCGTGGGGTTCACGCCGCTCATCCGGCTGGCCTGTCCAAGCGTAAGAGGCTTAATATTAGCGAGTTTTAACGCGCTTTCTTTCCGCAGTCCCGGGATTGTGAGGTAGTCAAGGGTCGGCGGGATCCGGATCTTCTCCACGTGCCGCATGCGTTCGACCTGCCTCATTTCTCTCTCTAGATACCCTTGATAAACAATGCGATACAGCACTTCTTGGCGTACCTCGGGGCGTTCCGCGAGAAAATCTTCCGGGAGAGGACTCCCCTGCCCCGACTTGCGGACGTTACCAGCCCAAGTTATTCCCTGATAACGATTTGTCTCGAGAAATCGGGTCCACTCGGTGATTCGGGACGCCTTGTCACTGATCCGATCCAACCGACTCTTGGTGATTAGGTTATGGATTTCGGCATGGTGCGCGAGTCGTAGCTCCGCGCTTCCGTGATTCAGGAGGAGCCGGTGCTCTGCCCTGCTCGTGAACATGCGGTAAGGCTCATCGGTACCCTTGGTAACGAGATCGTCGATAAGGACGCCGATGTAGGATTCATGCCTCCCCAGAATGAGCGGCTCCGCTCCCCTCGCCTTGTTGGCCGCGTTGATTCCGGCGACCAACCCCTGCCCCGCTGCCTCCTCGTACCCCGACGTGCCATTGATCTGGCCTGCGAGGAAGAGATTCCGCACGAGCTTGGATTCCAGTGACGGGAAAAGCTGCGTGGGGGGCGCGAAATCGTATTCGACCGCGTAGGCCGGCCTGAGGAGCTGGGCGTGCTCGAGGCCCGGGATGCTGTGGACCATGTCCAGCTGGACATCGAATGGCAGCGACGTCGAAAGCCCATTGACGTAATATTCGTTCGTCGTCCGGCCTTCGGGCTCAAGGAACAGCAGGTGCCGTGGCTTGTCGGCAAACCGGACAAACTTGTCCTCGATGCTCGGGCAATACCGCGGGCCGATGCCCTGGATCTCGCCGCTGTACATGGCAGACTTGTGCAGATTGGACCGGACGATCTGGGCCGTGACCTCGGTGGTATGGGTCATCCAGCAAGAGACCTGCTCGGTCCCGGGAACCCAACCGATGCGCCTTTCGCCGGATTGTTCCACGTGGAACAAATCCTCCGGATCGCGGGTGTCGTGGAACGCAAAGAAGGTCGGATTCGCGTCTCCTTTCTGCTCCTGCATCTTCCCAAAATCGATGCTGCGCCCCAGAATGCGCGGAGGCGTGCCGGTCTTCAGCCGTCGGAGCTCGATCCCGAACTCCATTAGGCTGGCCGAGAGCGTCTTCGAGCTGAAATCCCCGAGCCGTCCGCCTTCATTCTTGTTCTGGCCGATGTGCATGAGGCCGCGAAGAAAGGTTCCAGTCGTCACCACCACGGTCCGTCCCTTGAAGTCGATGTCCAGGTTGGTCCTGCAGCCGACAACCGAGCCGTCATGGAAGAGTAGGCCGGTCACCGTGGCCTGGAACAGGGTCAGGTTGGGTTGGAGCTCCAGGGTGTGCTTCAGCCTGAACTGGTAGGCCTTTTTGTCGCACTGGGCTCGGGGAGACTGGACGGCCGGTCCCTTGGATTCATTGAGCAGCCGAAACTGGATCCCGGTGACATCCGTGTTGATCGCCATCTCACCACCCAGGGCGTCAATCTCCCGAACGATCTGTCCCTTGGCCTGGCCGCCAATCGCGGGATTGCAGCTCATCTGGGCTATCGTGTCGATGTTGCCAGAAAGGAGCAGGGTAGTGGCCCCGGACCGCGCGGCCGCCAGCGCCGCCTCAACACCCGCGTGTCCTGCGCCACAGACGATCACGTCAAAGTGTTTCTTGTTAGTATACAACGTGTTATATATCGTTTTACGTCGGGTCCCAATGGGGACCGCGCGCCAAACCCACGCCGCCCCCGTCACTTCCCAATGCAGAATGATGCGAACAATTGATCGAGCATGCGCTCGTTGTCCACCTTGCCGGAGATCTCCCCGAATGCTCCCAGCGCACCGCGAAGATCGCTCGCGACGAGTTCTGCCGCACCGTGGGCCGAGATCTTCTCCAGCGCAGCCCCCAGGCATTCCCGGGCATCGGCGAGGTAATGGGCGTGCCGCACGTTGATCGCAATCTGCTCCTCGCCGACCGTCGTCTGGATCCCTCCCGCAAGGCGCTCAAGTTCGGCGCGGAGCCCGTCGAGCCCCGAGCCGCTGAGCGCCGAGACCGACACGGCCGCAAGGCCGGCGCGGGGAGGGGTCGCGGGCCCCTTGCCGCCGGCAAGCAGGTCAGCCTTGTTGAGCGCGACCACGGTATTCGAAGGACTGATACGCTTAAGGACCTCCGGCGGCAGGGGCGGGGTGGGGCGCGTGGAGTCGAGCACGAGGACGAAGAGATCGGCGCGCTCCGCGCGCTCAAGCGTCTTGGCCACCCCGAGGCTCTCCAGCCCCTTTGCCCCCGGGTTGAGGCCTGCCGTGTCGACGAGGCGCAGCCCGTGCGGGCCCACGTTCACGCGTTCCTCGATGAAGTCTCTCGTGGTGCCGGGCTCGGGGCTGACGATCGCCCGCTCGCTCCCCACCATCCTATTCAGGAGCGAGCTCTTCCCCGCGTTTGTCTCGCCGAGGATCACGGTCGTGATCCCCTCGCGGAGCAGCGCACCCGTGCGCTCCGTGGCGAGAAGCCGCTCCGCCCCCTCGAGCACACCGCGGACCCTCGCCTCGAGTTGCCTGCGGTCCTCCGGGGGCAGGTCCTCGTCGGGGAAGTCGATGTACGCCTCCACGGTCGCGAGCGCCCCCAGGACGCCGTCCACGAGGCCCGCCATGTGACGGCCAAGCGCACCGCGCAGGACCTGACGCGCCGCGGCGAGCGACCGGTCGCTTCGGGCGTTGATCAGGTCCATGACCGCCTCGGCCTGGCTCAGGTCCATCCGGCCGTTCAGGAACGCGCGCTGCGTGAATTCCCCGGGGCCGGCCGGCCGGCAGCCCCGTGCCAGGAGGTCGGCGAGTATCTTCTGCGCAATGTAGGGGCTGCCGTGGCAGGAAATCTCAAGCGAGTCCTCGCCCGTGTAGGAATTGGGCGCCGCATAGAGGGTCGCCACGACGTCGTCCACGACCTGGCCGCCGCGGTCGACATAGTCGCCGTGGGTCGCGACCCGGGGTGGGGGAGCGGTGCCGAGGATCCCCGCGGCGAGCGCCATGGTATCCGGACCACTGATACGAAGCAGCGCGAGTGCGGCGGTTCCCACGGGTGTCGCGAGGGCCGCGATGGTGTCCGGATTGCGCGCCATGGGGATTGAACCAACCCCCGCCGCGCCGCGGACTCAAGCGCCGAACGGGAGCGGCCCCCCGGCGGCCGTCAGCGGAATTCCATCCACTCCGGCGAGGAGTACTGCTCCACGAGGCCCTCGACCTCCTCCTCGTTCAGGTCCGGCCACGGCGTCGGCGTCGCCTGAGTGCCCAGCGCGGCGGCCAGCCGCTCTACGAAACCCCCGGAAAAGCCCTCCCAGTCGACGGAGGCGGCCCCCGCGGCCGGGCGCCATATCGAGCCCTGGAAGAGGAGGCCCCGCTTGTTCCGCTTCTGGGCACCCCCGGCTATCTTTGCGCCGGTCGCCGAGTGGACGACGTCGAAGATCTCGGCCCGCTCAAAGCAGACGCCGGCCGGGCCGCCCGGCTCGCCGGCAGGGGACGGCTCTGCGACGGGCTTAAGCAGGACGGGGACGCCAACCGCCCCCAGGGCGCCCGCGAGCGCCTCATGGATGGCGCGGTAGCTCTGCGTCGCGCGCGCCTCCTCGAAGGGGTGCCCCCTCGGGATCACGAGGGAGTAGGTCCAGTCGTCGCGGTGGTCCACGACGCCGCCCCCGGTGGGGCGACGGCAGAGGTCGAACGTCTCCCCCGCCGGGAGCTGGCTCCGCACAAACGAGATCTTCTGGCTGTAGCCGAACGTGAAGGAGGGCGAGCGCCAGTCGTAGTGCCGGTACCGCGCCACGCCCTCGCGGGGGTAGCGCTGCAGCAGCATGAAGTCGGTCGCCATGTTCTCCGCGGCGCCGCCCGTGCGGGTCGGCAGGACCTCGAGGATCATGGCGCCCGCACGATCCACTCGGACCGCCATTTCTTCCCGTCCGAGGAGAGGGCGAGCAGGCCCGCCTTCGAGAAGGGAAAGAAGATGCCGTGCTGGTGGGGCCCGTGGACGATCACGGAGGCAAGGACGCCGAGGTGGGGCTCGTGGCCGACGATCGCGATGTCGCGCACCTCCGCCCTGAGGAGGTTCGCCAGGGGGACCGGGTCGTCGTCGGGCGTGAGCCCGGCGGTGAGCACGAGGGTGGCGTTTAGCCCTAGGCCCCGCACCAGGAGCTCGGCCGTCTCCTTGGAGCGGACGAGGGGGCTGTGCCAGACCTCCGCGGGGTTGAACCCGGAAGACTTCCGCAGGACGGTGCAGACGCGCTCGACCTGGCCGCGTCCCTTCGCGCTCAGCGGCCGTTCCGGATCCTCCTCGTCGGAGACCGCGTCGGCGTGGCGCATCAGGTAGATCATGGGTTGCCGGCCACCCGCGCCCCCTCAGGGCGACAGGCGCTCGATGGTCCAGGATCCGTCCGCCTCGCGCCGGTAGCGGAGCCTGTCGTGGAGGCGGCTGCGCCGTCCCTGCCAGAACTCGACCGTCTCGGGGATGATCCTGAACCCCCCCCAATGCGGGGGAAGGGGTGCGTCCACGCCATCGAATTTCTTCTCGGCGGCCTTCATCGCGTCCTCGAGCACGTTGCGTCCCGAGATGATCGCGCTCTGCGAGGACGCCCAGGCGGCGAGCTGGCTCGCCCTCGGGCGGATGTGGAAATATGCGTCGCTCTCCTCGCGCGTCACCTTCGTGACGGCGCCCTCGATGATGACCTGGCGCTCGAGCGCGACCCAGGGGAACATGAAGGCCACGCGGGGGTTGGACTCGAGCTCCATGCCCTTTCGGCTCCTGTAGTTCGTGTAGAAAACGAACCCCCGTCCGTCGATCCCCTTGAGGAGCATCATCCTTGCCGAGGGCCTGCCGTCCTTTGTCGCGGTCGCAAGGACCGCGGCATTCGGCTCGGTGATCTTGGCAGCCTCGGCCTCCTGGAACCATTTCTCAAACTGGCGGAAGGGGTCGCGGGCGACATCGTCCTCCGACAGGCCGGCGAGCGCATAATCCTTTCTTTGGTCGGCCAGGGTCATAGTTCCGGACCCTGTGCCCCCGGGGTTCCCCTGTCAAAAACATCTGCGGACGCGCGGGGTCCGGCTTTAGCGCGTGAGTCCCAGGATGACCGAGGTATGGGAGGGGAACTCGCTCAGGAGCACGTCCCGGCTCCCCAGCTCGAATTCCCGCGGTTCCCAGGCGGGCGCCAGGGTGCAGCCGAAAAGCGACCACCCGCGCCTGGGGGAATCTACCGACGGTGCGATCCGGGCGCCCTGCCAGACGCCGGCGGGGGCAACCGCCTGCGGCGCATGGCCTCCCGTCACGTCCGGGCCCAGGGTATGGATCGTGCAGTCGCCCGACGCCGGGTCGAGGAGGGCCAGTTCCGCGGGGTCTCCCGCGTGGAAATGCCAGATTTCATCGGTTTGCAGCCGGTGGAGGCCTGAGAAATCCCGCGGGGTGATGAGGAAGAGGATCGCCGAGCCGGCGGCCCTCCCGTCCGGGCCCGTGCGGGTGCTCGTCCATGTGGGGACGAAGAAGCCCCCCTCACCGGGGAGCGGGACCATCCCCATCCTCGAAATCAATTCCGCCGCTTCGGCGTTCATGGGCAATGAGATAGACAAGGTTGCGGGCAATTGCACGCCATTCCGGGCTTCCCGTGGGCAACCCGTTTGGCGATGCTGCTTGGATGGACAGGCTCAACACCTTCATCGACCGAAACACACCCGTCCTCCTCGGTAGGCTCCAGCGCCTTGTCGGAATCCCGACGGTCAACCCTCCTGGCGAGAATTACGAGGCCATCACCGGCTTCCTGACGCGGGAGCTCGCCAAGGTCGGCCTCTCGGCGCGGCGCTTTCCGATCCCGAGGAAACTCCTTCAGAAGAGCCTGCCGGCGTGGCAGCACGGCTACCCCCGCTACAATGTTCTCGGGAAGCTGAGGGCACCCGGGGCCACGAAGACGGTCCACTTCAACGCCCACTACGACGTCGTCCCGGTGTCCGGCACGTGGCGCCACGGCAGCCCCTTTAGCGGAGCGGTCGAGAAGGGCCTGATCTACGGCCGGGGGACCGCCGACATGAAGGGCTCGATCGCGAGCCTCCTCACGGCGCTCGACGCCCTGAGGCAGACCCGCTCGAGGCCGCTGGTGAACGTGGAGGTCTCGTTCACGGCGGACGAGGAGACGGACTCGTTCCTGGGTACCCGCTGGGTCGTCGACGAGGCGCCGATCAGGCCCGACTACGCGATCGTCATGGAGGGTGCCGAGGGCAGCCAGGTGTGCTGCGGCCACAACGGGACGCTCTGGCTCGAGGTGACGGTCCACGGGCGGGCGGCCCACGGCTCCACCCCCGAGGAGGGCGTCAACGCATTCGAGAAGATGTCAGCCCTCGTGCTGGAGCTCGAGGCCTACAAGAAGCGCATCGGCCGCAGGACCTTCCTGACTCCCGAGGGCGTCACGATGCGCCCGACGATCAACGTGGGCGGTGTGTTCTCCTCAGGAGAGGGCGGGAAGATCAACACCGTCCCGGCGCAGGCCTCGTTCTCGATCGACCGCCGCGTCCTCGCCGTGGAGGACCACGCCGCGGCCGAGCGCGACCTGCGCGCCTACCTCGCGGCCGCCGCGAGGAGGATCCCGGGGTGCAAGATCACGGTTTCCAAGGTGTCCGAGAACTTCTCCTGCTTCTCGAAGCCGTCACACCCGTTCTTCAAGGCCATGGCCTCGAGCGTCGCGCAGGTCCGCGGCAGGCCGACCGTCTTCCATGTCTCGACCGGATTCAACGACATCCACTTCTTCTCCCACCACCTTAAGATCCCCACGCTCGGCTACGGACCCGGGGGGGACGACATCCACGCCGTGGACGAGAAGGCGCGCGTCAAGGACCTGGTCTCGGCCGCGAAGATCTACGCCAACCTCCTGACCACCTTCGCGGGCTGAGCCCTGCTCAGGGGCCGGTGAACCCGCGGCGAACGAAGTGGACCGCGATTGCGGCCAGGAGGAGCGCGATGATCTTTGACACGGCCCTCAGGCCGGTCTGGCCCACCTTGCGCTCGAGCCACTCGCTCTGGGCGAATGCGATCGCGACCAGGGCGAGGTTCGCCGCCAGGGCGAGGCAGGTCATCATGAGGCCGTAGGACTGCGAGATGACGAGGAGCGTCGTGATGGTCGCTGGCCCGGCGATCAGCGGCATGCCGAGCGGCACGACCCCGAAGTCGTCGGGAAGGTTGCTCTTCTCGAGGGAGACCGACTGGACCAGCTCGCGCGAGGCGAGGATGAAGAGGATGAGCCCGCCGGCGATCTGGAAGTCGCCCTCGCCGATGCCGATCGCGATGAAGATGCTGCGCCCAAGGAAGAGGAAGAGGAGGGCCACGATGCCCCCGGTCCAGGTCGCCTGGTTCGCGATCCTCCTTCGCTTGGGAACCGGGACGTCCCTCCCGAGCGCAAGGAAAATGGCAGCCAGGCCCACCGGGTCTATCGTGACGAAGAGCGGGATGAAGCACTCGAGGAAATGCCGGGCGAGATCCATTCAGGGAAATCCTGAGCCTGCACCCGCGAAAGGCAATCCACCTTGCGCCGCATCGGGGCGCACCATTGAGGTTGGCCCCCTAGCTAAAGAATACTACCTGTCCCGAATAAGGAGCGTTCAATACGAGACTCGGTACCGGCGAATAGTGCAAAATGCCTAGGGTTCGCGGCTCAGGCCAAGATCCTTCTCAGGGCTCGACCTCCTGGACTCCACATTGGTCAGTTTCTCCCACCAATCCGGATCTAATGTGTAAGTTGCCTCTTTTGAGGCACCACCACTCGATCTTGTGTGTTCCATGACTCGCGCCAGATTTAGTACGGCAGGCTGCATCCTAATAAACAACGCCTGCAATTCGGGCATCTCTATAACGCGTGCGTTGCCGAATGCATCTCTAAGGGCCGAAGCTCCAATTGCCTCCTGCTCCAATATGAACGCGATATCCCTCATATCTTCGCGATCGTTTCGCATCATCTTTGTCATGATCAAGTCAGCCGATGAGGGGCGCGCCAGCCGCAGAAACCGGTATTCGCTCGACGGAATAGTCACTATATTCTCAAGCCAACCTGAAGTAAGGATCACCTGCCTATCCGTAAAAAGATGCGAAACATAAAGTCCTGAGGGCTCCAGGTGTTTGTTCGTCTTGTCGATTGCCTCTTAGAATTGTGAATCCGCTTTGATCTTCGACATTTCAACAGTCGGTAGAATCGCATCCACGCCTTGAGTTACACCAAATCTTGTCCCCACATCGCCGAATCCCATCGTGAGAGCCGCTCTCCCGAAAAGGACAATGCGCGTTTCCCTTTCGAGGAAGGAATCCAAGGTCCCAAGGATCCGCCTCGGATTGTTTACTGGCAATTCAGCCACTGCACATTTCCTCCACCGTTTCGCGTGACACCTGTTTGAGACACAAATCGACTCCAGTGGGGGAGTAACCCATCAGCGACCGGATCCTGTTTTCCAAGCAGCATTTCCAATCGCTCCCAAAACAGCTTATTGTTCGCATCGTGAACGCGACCAGCCCTTGAGATATACGATAGCACTCTCCCAATTCGCTCGCGTTTCGCGACTCTAACCAATTTCTCCACGTCGCATCGACCGGTAATCTGCGCCGCGCACCTAATTGCAATGGGCTCATATTCGTTTTCGCCGAGGAGCAGCAAAGCGACCAGCTCCTCATTCGAAACCGCCACAAATCCGGGATCATTATCCGCAGCCGGAAACACTGGTGCGTAGTGCCTGCATCCGCGCGCAACCGCCAATCGGATGAAGTCATCCACGGAGCTGAGTCCCAAGCGGTTAGCTCTCCTAAGCAAGGCGGAGCAATTCCGGATTTCCCCAAGTTCTTTTGCTAACGTTGCCATGGTTGGGAATTCGTAGGTGCCACGGCCAACCTATTAACAGGATTAGATACTGCAAGCGGTTCCCCGAGGCTTCATTCTCACCAAACCCTCACATCAGCAATTGGCCTCCACGCACACAGACCTGTACGGCCTCACCCTGGCCGAGCTACGCGCCCTGCTGGAATCCTGGGACCTGAACCCCATCCACGCGGCGCGGGTCTGGAGGCAGCTCTACCTCGGGCTCGCGCGCGCGCCTGAAGGCGACGAGGCGCTCCCGGCGCGCGTCCGCTCCCGGCTCGCCGCCCACGCCCGTGCGGGTGTCCTGCCCGTGTCGGCCGAGGCGGAGTCGAGCGACGGGTTCACCCGCAAGTACCTCCTCGGGCTCCAAGACGGCCAGCGGATCGAGACGGTCCTCATGAGGTTCACGGGCCGCGTGACCGCGTGCGTGAGCAGCCAGGCCGGCTGCGCGATGGGCTGCGTCTTCTGCGCCACGGGCCAGATGGGCTACCGCCGCCACCTGACCGCGGCCGAGATCGTCGCCCAAGTGGTCCACGTGGCCAGGTCCCTGGCCGGGGGGGAGGGGGGCGGCCGGCTTCGCAACGTCGTCTTCATGGGGATGGGCGAGCCGCTCCACAACTATGACGCCGTCATGCGGGCCTCCGACATCCTGCGCGACCCAAGCGGCCTGGCGCTGAGCGCCGAGCGGATCACGCTGAGCACGGTGGGGGTCGTCCCGGGCATCCGCAGGATGGCCGACGAGGCGAGCCCCATCCACCTGGCGGTGTCCCTGCACGCCGCGAACCAGGACGAGCGGGCGGCGCTCGTGCCGGCGGCGCGCAAGTGGCCCCTCGATGAGCTGATGGACGCCTGCCGCCACTTCAGCGAGACGCTCGGCAGGCGCATCTTCTTCGAATGGACGCTGATCGAGGGAAGGAACGACACGGAGCGGCACGCCCACGAGGTGGGGCGGCTGATCGGGCGCCTGCCGGCCCAGGTGAACCTGATCCCGCTTAACCCCACGGCCGGCTACGGCGGCTCACCGACGAGAAGCGAGGCGGCAAGGCGCTTCCAGCACGTCCTCACCGAGGACTACGGGATACCCAGCACGGTCCGCCAGCGCAGGGGCATCGACATCGCGGCCGGCTGCGGCCAGCTCGCGGCGCCCGTCAGTCGTACCGCGCCGAGCGGCCCAGGTAGTTGAGCGTCCAGATCTCCTTCCAGACCCGGTAGCGGCCCTCGTTGGAGATCTTGCCGTGGTCCTCGCGTGCGGCCTGGGGGTTGAGGAACCCGAGCTCGGTGTTCACCCGGTCGAGCTCCCGCTGCGCGTCGTTGAGGTCGGCCATCGGCTCGACCATGAACGGGGTGAGGCCCCGGCCCATGGCGGCGATCCTGCGGCGGTGGAGGGAGAGGAGCCGCGGAAGCGACCTGCAGCAGGGCCTGCGGTCGACGAACCAGTCCTCGGGGTAGAACCCGCCGAACGGGATGTAGAGGTTGTCGGTCACGTACCTGGAGCCGTCGACGGTCATCGAGGTGAGCGAGTAGCACACGTCGATTGCGCCGTTGTTCTGGGGCAGGAAGGTCACCTGGACCCTCAGGAGCGCCGCCTCGTCCTGGTAGACCGAGACCCGCAGGTAGATGTCGCCCCCGACCTCGGCCTTGAGCGCCTGCACCTGGCGGAAGCCCTGCGACCTAAGCCATTCGCGGATCTTCAGGAACCTGGGCTGCACCGGCCACTCCTCGCCGCTCGTGTTGATCGCGTAGCGGGGGAAGAGCGGGAATGGGCTCACGCTGAGGGCGGCGATCGCCAGCCAGTTGTAGAGGGTCTCGACGAGGAACCAGATGAGGAACCCTGCGACCGCGATCACCCACATGGGCCGGTCGATCAGGTCGAAGTCCCGGCACAGCCACGCGCCGACGACGGGAAATATGATCCACCTCAACCACCTGTCGGCGATCGCGACGACTGGGGACGCCAGGCGCTGGTTCACGTGCACCAGGACGAACGAAAGAACGATCGCGACGACGATGATCAGCCTGTACTGCATGAAGGACCGGCGGCCGGCGGATGGCCTCAGCTCTGACGCATCGGCATGATGACGCAGATGAAGTTGTCCAGGGTCTTGAAGACACCGGGGCTCACCTCGTCCTTAAGCTCGAGGAACACCTCGTCCTTGTTCAGGGCGCGGAGCGGGTCGATGACAAATGCCGGGTTGAAGGCGACCTGCAGGTCCGGGCCGCTGTAGCCGATCGCCATCGACTCGTGCGCCTCGCCGAAGTCGGGGCTCTGCGCCGTGATTTCCAGGAGGTTGCTCGTGAGCTTCATGCGCACCGAGTTGGACTTCTCCGAGCAGACCAGCGCCGCGCGGTGGACGCACTGCAGGAGAAGCTCGCGCTCGAGCTTGATCCTCTGGTGGGTCTCCTTGGGGATCACCTGCTGGTAGTTCGGGTAGCTGCCCTCGACGACCTTGGAGTAGAGGTAGACGCTGTCGATCAGGCCGCTGCCGTCCTTGTCGGTCCCGATCTGGAAGGCGCAGCGCCGGTCGTTGAAGTTGATCTTCACCTTGTCGCCCTTGTCGAGGATCCGCACGAGCTCGCTGACGGTCTTCGCGGGGAGGATGATGGCGCCGGTGCCTGCCGCCGGGACGACCATCTCCTTGGAGATGAGGGCGAGGCGCCTGCCGTCGGTCGCGACGAGCGAGAGGCTGCCCTCCTTGAAGTTGAAGTAGACGCCGTTGAGCGTGTAGCGCGTCTCGTCCTGGGACTGCGCGTAGGAGACGCTTTTGAGCATCGCGGCCAGCTCGTCCTGCTGAAGCGTGTGGGCCTTCTCGTCACCGAACTCCGGAAGCGGCGGGAACTCGTCCTTGGCCATCCCCATGATCCGGAACGTGGAGCCTCCCGACGAGAGCTTCACCTGGTGGTTGGGCGACGCGTCCACCGTGACGTCGGAATTCGGGAGCTCCCTGACGATGCTCGCGAGACGCTTGACCGGGAGGGTTACCGAGCCGCTCTCCTTCACCTCCGCCTTGATCTTGCAGCGGATGCCGAGGTCCAGGTTCGTGGTCGTGAGCGACAGCTGGTCCTTCTCGGCCTCGATCAGCACGTTGCTGAGGATCGGCATCGTGGCCTTTGAACCCACGACGTTTAGGACCTGGGACAGGCCGTTGGCAAAGTGGTCGCGGTTTGTCTTGAATTTCATGAGTCCGGGGCGTGGTCCCGGTGGAAAGGGGGACAAACTAACAAAGTCCAAATGACTGGGGATTCAATAATGAATTATAGCAGTAGTCGTATAAGGGGCCCGAAAGACCAGTAACCGGCCTGTTTCGCTCGAAAAAGGACGAATTTTGGCCCGTGAGCAATTCCGGGGCGATTGTCGGCAAGTGGCAGGTTATTCGCAGCCGCCGGGTTGCTCGGAATCTGCGGACAGGTTCCTGACACATTGTTCGCACCCCGTGTTCACGCGCCGGGCTTCGGCGCGCGCGGGCGCCGCCAGTGGCGGAAAAGCCCGAAGAAGATGTAACCCAGGCACAGGCTCATGAACGCGACCTCCTTGTAGATCACGACGAGTCCCAGCGTGAGGACGAGCAGGACAAAGGTGCGCAGGCGGGTCTGCGTTTGAAGGTCCACCTTCTTGCCGCTCGGGTAGCGGACCGTGCTCATCATCAGGATGGCGATCAGCAGCATCAGGAAGGGCAGGGCGAGCGCGAACTTGTTGAGCGACTTGTCCGACTCCGCGAGCTTGAGCATGAACAGGACGAGCGAGGCCACCGTCATGGCGGCCGCCGGGACCGGCAGGCCGATGAAGTCCTTGCTCGAGTCCTTGGTCGTGCGGTGGAGAAGGGGGTTGGTGATGACGTTGAAGCGGGCGAGCCTCATGGCGGCAAAGAGCAGGTAGAAGAAGCCGACGAACCCGCCGATGTCCCTGAACCAGGGGAACCCCTGGGAGGGCGACAGGATGAGGAAGAACATGAGGAATGCGGGTGCCATCCCGAACGAGACCACGTCGGCCAGCGAATCGAACTCCGCGCCGAAGAGGGACTCCCGGCCGCCCATCCTGGCCAGGCGGCCGTCGAGCGTGTCGAAAATGGCGGCGCCGAAGATGAAATAGACGGCGTAGCGGTAGTGGTCGGCCGCCGTGGCGTCCAGGTAGAGGCCGTCGTCCGACGAGCCCGCGAGCCGGGCGTGGATGCAGTTGACCACAGCCATGAAGCCGCACAGCAGGTTGCCGGCCGTCATGAGGTTCGGCAGGATGTAGATCCGGCTCGCCTTGGAGACGTTGTACGGGTCCTCCCGCGACGCCAGGTCCGCGGCCGCCCTGGGGTCCTCGGTTCGGCGGTGGAAGATCATTTGGTGAGGCTTTCCAGGTACTTCCAGAACTTCGAGTGCTGCTCGACCAGCTGCTGCTCCGACACGGGCAGCCGGTTGCGCAGGAGGAAGTCCTCGAGCGAGTTCTTGTGGAGGATGTAGTTCACGTGGAGGGTGTCGCCGGTGACGTCGAAGTAGAACCTGTGGTCGCCCGCCCGCAGGCGGTAGAAGGACTTCCCGTGCCTCGTGAATCGCCCCAGGGGCTCCCGCGGATGCTCCAGGTCCGAGGATTTGACGCTGCTGATCGGTTCGACGACCTCGAGCTGTGCCAGCGTCTCAAGCTTGTTCAATTCCCGCATGGCTTGCTCTGAAAAGGTAACCTGATACATCCATCTGGGGTCTAAACCCGTCCGGGTGGCCCGCAACGCTATTCCTCGCAAAACGATGGCAGAAAAGCCCGTAACAATTGCCGATGTCAGGGCGGCCCGCCGTCGAATAAGGGACGGGGTCATCCTCACCCCGTGCCCTGAGTCCATCCCGCTCAGCGAGATCACGGGGTCTCGGATCGTGTGCAAGCTGGACAACTTCCAGCGCACGGGGTCGTTCAAGGAGCGAGGGGCCCGCAACGCGCTCCTGAGGCTCCCTAAGGCGAGCTGGGCGCGCGGCGTCGTGGCGGCCTCGGCCGGGAACCACGCCCTCGGGCTCGCCTACCACGGCAGGCTCCTGGGGATCCCGGTCACGGTCGTGATGCCGGAATTCGCCCCGCTCATCAAGGTGACGACCTGCAGGCGCCTCGGCGCGCGCGTCGTCATCCACGGGGGGGACTTCTCGGAGGCGCGCGCGGAGGCCGAGCGCCTCGTCCTCGAGCAGGGGCTCGCCTACATCCACGGCTTTGACGACCCGGACATCATCGCGGGGCAGGGGACGCTCGGCCTCGAGATCCTCGAGCAGGTCCCCGACGTCGACGCGATCGTCTGCCCGGTCGGGGGCGGGGGCCTCCTCGCGGGCGTGTGCCTCGCGGTCAAGTCCGTCAGGCCGCGCGTCAAGGTGATCGCGGTCGAGAGCGTCGCGACGGGGAACCTCTCCGCGGCCCTCAGGGCGGGGCGCCCGGTGCGCGTCCCGCGGCGCGCCACGCTGGCGGACGGCCTGGCGACCCTCACGGTGGGAGCGCGCTCGTTCGGGCTCATCCGCGGCCGCGTCGACCGGGTGGTCCGGGTGGAGGAGAAGTGGATCTCGCTTGCGATCCTCAGGATGCTCGAGCTCGAGAAGACGGTCGTCGAGGGGGCCGCCGCCGTTCCCCTGGCCGCGATGATGGCGGGGAAGATCGGCGGGCTGCGCGGCAAGCGCGTGGCGCTCGTCGTCTGCGGGGGAAACATTGACCCCGTCATCCTCAGCCGCGTGATCGAGAAGGGCCTCGTGCACGACGGGAGGCTGACCCGCTTCACGGTCAGGATCTCCGACCGGCCCGGCGGCCTCGCCGAACTGTGCAGGGTGATCGCCTCGTGCGGGGCGAGCGTGAACCAGATCGACCACGACCGGGCCTTCAGCGGGCCGGACGTGAGCGCGACCCACGTCCTGTGCACGGTGGAGACCCGCGACAGGAACCATGTCGCGCTCCTCCACCGGACGCTCAAGAGGGCCGGCTTCCACACGTGATCCTGCGCCCGTCCGCCCGCCTGATAGCGCTCGGCCTGCTGGCGGCATTGAAGGCCTCGGGTGCGGCCCCGGTCCAGCTCGACATCCCCGTCTTCGAGGGCGGGTACGGGACAAGGTTCTATGAGGAGACGGCCCGCAGGTTCGAGGAGGCCGTACCCGGCGTCAGGGTGCACGTGTACGGCAACCCCCGGATCCAGGACCAGGTGAGGATCCGCGTCATCGACGGGAACCCCCCCGACGCCGCGTCGGTTCCCTACATCCTGTGGAGCTCGCTTGTCAGGGCGGGGAAGATGGTCGACCTGGCCCCCTATCTCGAGGGGCGGAACTGGGAGGGCGACTCGAAGTGGGCCGACACCTTCGTCTCGGGCTCGCTCGACTCGTGGCGCGTCGACGGGGGCGTGTACGGGCTGCCCGTGGTGTACTCGTGCTGGAGCCTCTTCTACAACCGGGCGCTCTTCAGGGAGCACGGCTGGGCGGAGCCCCGCACCTGGGACGAATTTTTCGCGCTGTGCGACAGGATGAGGGCCTCGGGGATCTCGCCGGTCAGCCTCCCGGGGACCCGCTGGCTCTACGGGGACGCGTTCTTCCGGGCCGCGTACCACGGCCTTGCGGGGCCCGCCGGCTGGCGTGCGATCAACGAGCTCACCCCGGGCGCCTGGGAGGACCCGAGGCTCGTGCGCTCGGCGGGGATCTTGAGGCGCCTGACCCGGGAGGACGCCCAGCCGGGATGGGAGGGGGAGACCGCCCAGGGGGCCGAGCTCTTCTTCCTCGAGGGCAGGGCGGCCATGACGGTCTCCGGATCGTGGTTCTTCAACGAGATGGCCGGGAAGATTCCCGCCGGATTCGAGGTGGGCACGATGAACTTCCCCGTGTTTGCCGACGGCCTGGCCGACCCGACGACCCTCCAGGCGGGCAGCGACTGCTTCTTCGTCTTCAGGACCGGGGACCCCGTTCGCGAGCGGGCGACGATGGACTTCATGCGTTTCCTCACGTCGCGGGCCCGGGCCGAGGCCATGGTCCGGATGACCGACGCGCCCTCCGCCGTCCGCGGGATCGCGCAGGAGGCCTATTCGCCGAGGATGCGCGACACGGCGGCCCTGATCGCGCGGGCGCGCGCGTCCTTCAACATGCCGCAGACGATGATGCTTACCCCCGTCATCCGGCAGGCGAGGGTGGACGAGACGCGCCGGCTCATGGCCGGCCGCGTCGCCCCCGAGGACTTTGCCAGGCGCATGGAGGCGGCCGCCGCCGCGGACCGGGCCCGGCTCGCCGATCCCGACCGCGTCGACTACCGGCACCCGGTGGCCGGGGCCGCCCTCGTCGTCCTGATGGCGGCCTCTGCCGCGTGGCTTCTCCTCGGGAGCCTTCGGCCCGCTGTCGGTGCGAAGGCACAAGGGGCGGGACAGGACGCGGAGGGCTTCGGGCGCCTGCGCCTGCCGATGGGCGCGGGCTTCGTCGGCCCCGCGCTCGCGCTCTACGGGGCGTTCATGGTGCTACCGGCCCTCGCTGCGTTCATGTGGGCCTTTACGCGCTGGGACGGGATCGGCCGGCGGAGCTGGGCGGGACTCTACAACTTCAAGTCGCTCCTCTTCGAGGGAGACGCCCTGTGGACGGCGCTCGGCAACAACCTCTTCCTGATGGTGGTCCCGGCCCTGGTGGTGGTGCCCCTCGCGCTCCTCTTCGCGATGCTGATCCACCGGGGGGTCTGGGGCGCGGGAGCCTTCCGCATGATCCTCCTCTTCCCGAACCTCCTCGGGGGAATCGCGGCGACGCTCATCTGGCTGAACGCCTACCAGCCCCACGGCGGCCTCGTGAACGCGGGCCTGTCGGGCCTCGGGGGGGCGTTCCACTGGGATTGGCTCCGTTCGTTCGCGGACTACCCGTGGCTCTCCGAGGAGCACCTCTACGGGGCGCTCATCCCGATCTACATCTGGATGGCATGCGGGTTCAACCTGATCCTCTACCTCGCGGCCATGGAGGGGATTGACCCCCAGCTCTACGAGGCCGCGCAGATCGACGGCGCGCCGGCCTGGATGCAGTTCTTCAGGATCACGCTGCCGCTCATCCGGGGCGTCGTCGCGATCTCCGCCGTGTTCCTAGTCATCGGAGGCCTGAACGCCTTCGAGATGGTCTGGCTCCTCACCTCTCAGGATCCTTCCGTGTCGGTGAGCACGCTCGGCACCCTCCTCGTCACGACGATGTTCAAGGACTTTGACATCGGGCGCGCCGCAGCCCTCGCGGTCATCCTGTTCACCCTCGTGCTCGTCGGCAGCGCGGCGGTCCTGCGCGTTTTCAGGGCCGAGAACGTGGAGACCTGACCCAGCATGGCCCGGCCCGCACCAGACAGGCGGAAGTTCTCGAGGGGCGTGGCGTTCGCCGCGCTCCTGGGCTACTCGGCGTGGCTCGTCCTTCCCATGGTCTGGGTCGCCTACTCGTCCCTCAAGGGGGACGATGCGATCTTCCGCGACACGTTCGCGCTCCCGTCGCCGGGTGGCCTGCACACCGAGAACTACACGAACGCGTGGAACGGCGCCCACTTCGGGGAGTATTTCCTCAACTCGGTCCTGGTCACCGGAACCTCCGTTGCCCTCATCGTGGCGCTGGGCTCGATGGCGGCGTACGCCCTCTCCCGGTTCTCGCATCCCGTGGGAAGAATGGTTTTCGCGGGGATCGTCGCCGGCCTGACGATCCCGGCCCAGCTCGCGGTCATCCCGCTCTTCTTCGAGCTCCGCTCGCTCGGGCTCCTCAATTCCCGCACCGGGCTGATCCTGGTCTACACGGCCAACGGCCTCCCCTTCGCCATCTTCATCCTGGCGGGCTTCTTCCGGCTCCTGCCGCGATCGCTCTACGAGGCCGCGATCGTCGACGGATGCGGCGAGTTCGCCGCGTTCTGGAGAGTCCTCCTCCCGCTTGCCCGCCCCGGCCTGGTGACCGTGGCGATCTTCCAGTTCATCGGGGTCTGGAAGGAATATTTCTACGCCTTCATGCTGGTGAGCGGGGACCTGAACGGGACCGCCCGGACCGTCCCCCTGGGCCTCGCGAACCTCTCGATCGCCGCCGAGTACCGAAGCGAGTACGGGATGCTCTTTGCCGGCATCATCCTGGTGACGCTGCCCATCCTTCTGGTTTATGTCGCTCTCCAGAGGCAGATCGTGCGCGGCATTGCTGCAGGCGCCCTCAAGGGATGACAGCTCCCGGGCCCTGGGCCGGACGGTAGGCATAGACCCTATGTAATCTCAAAGGGGGTTTCGGTAGTATTCACGGGTCGATTTCGTCGACCTCCAGGAGCATGAAACTTGTAAAACCCACCTCGATAGCCGCGGCGATCGCCTTGCTCGTGGCCGTGATCGTCGCGTTTGCCAGCATCAATGCGCATGCCGACGGCGGAGTTCCCAGCAACGGAACCGCGGCCCTGTGCGGGGTCCCTGGAGCGCAAGCCGAATTGATGCAGGATATGGGGCCGGTTGCGGCGATCCACGCCCACCTGTGCGGGTTCCATTTCTACAATGGCGACATGAGCCGTCAGGTGCGCGCCGACCACTATTGCTCGCATCTCAATGCGGACGTCTGGCAGTGCATCATCTATGAGTCCGACAAGAAGAATGCGCGGCTAATAGGCGTCGAATACATCATTAGCGGCGCCCTCTTCAACGGCCTGCCCCCGGAGGAGAAGAAGCTTTGGCACAGCCACCGGTACGAGGTCATGTCGGGTCAGTTGATCGCCCCGGGCATGGCCGACGGGGCGGAGATGCAATTGATGAAGGACTTTGTGACCACGTACGGGAAGACGTGGTACTTGTGGCAGGTGGACCGCGGCGATCCGCTGCCGCTCGGTCTTCCCAAGCTGATGATGGGCTTCACGGGTGACGGCCAGGTTGACCCCAAGATGGTTTCCGCGCGCGACAGGGAATTCAATCTGGACTCGAGCAAGATCAAGTCGGGACGAGCCGGAATCGCGACGCGCGAGGTGGCTCCCGGAGCCGATGCCTGGCAGCACGGGCGGGCGTTCCAGATCGACGATTCACTTCTCGTTGGCCCCCCCGCGCCGCTGAAGGGTCCGTGAGCGGCCGCCCGATCGGGCCCGCGCCTATAGGGCGCAGAGGAACGCCTCGATATCCACCTTCTCGCTCACGCTCAGGTGGGTCTCTAGGACCAGGTTGAAGAACTCGATTGTGTCGGCGAGGGTGAGAAGGCGGCCGTCGTGCAGGTACGGCGGCGAGTCCTTGATGCCGCGAAGAGGGAACGTCTTGATCGGCCCGTCGGCCGTGGTCATGACGCCGTGGGCCATGACCGGCGCGAAGAAACGCCCGGTCTGCAGGTCGTGCATGGAATTATCGGTATAGTAGGGAGGCACGTGGCACGTCGCGCATTGCGCCTTCCCGAAGAACAGATCCTGCCCGCGAAGCTCCGAACTGGTTGCCTTCCTGGGATCGAGCTTGCCGAGCACGTTCAGTTTTGGTGCCGGGGGAAAGTCGAAAAGCTCCTGCATCTCCGCCATGGGCTGCACCTGGCCGCCCCTGTCGAGCACGTTGACGCCCTTTTTGGCAGCGATCACCGGGTCGCCGTCAAAGTAGGCGCCCCGCTGCTCGAATTCCGTGAAATCCTCGACACTCTTGAGGGCCCGCTGCGATCCGAAAAGCCGCTGGACGAACAGCCCGCGCAGGCTTGGCGTGTCCACGCGGTGCCGGAAAGCCTGGGGACGGGCGTCGCCCGAAAGGTGGGTGGCCGCGTCGGTATGGCCGTTGGAATGGCAGTCGAAGCAGGCGACCCCGCGGCTTGGGCGGACGGAGCGGCGGTCGTCGGTGGCGTTGAACTGCTGCTGGGGAAAGGGGGTCAGGAGGAGCCGCAGGCCCTCGAGCTGCTTGGGGTTGAGAATGCCGTTGAACAGCGCAAAGTAGTTGTCGAGCGTGACCACACGCCCCTGCGACACATCTCCGAGGTCCGGCCGGGTCGTCAGGAAGATCGGAGCCGGGAATTCGGGCAGGAAGCGATCGGGAAGGTCGAAGTCGAGGTCGAAGCGCGCCAGGTCGCGCTGCTCCTGCCGCGCGATCTCCTCGATGACGAAATGGGGAAACAACATCCCGCCTTCCGCATGGTTGGGGTGCGCCAGCGGCTTGAATCCCGCCGGGAAGCAGTCCTGCGCGCGAATCTCCTCGGGCGTGAGGGCATCGAGCATATCCCACGTGAAGCCGGGTCTCAGGCGTGCGCGCACGCCAGCCTGCACGGCCTTGCCCCGCGTCATCGTGACACCGGCAGCCGGCCGGTCGGCAAGGTCGTAGCGTTCCGCGAGGAATTCCTGGTGCGCCTGCATGGCTCCGAACTTTGCGAGCGCCATGGCCCTCTCGGTCACGTCGAACGGAACCTCTATCGTGACCGGCATGTAACTCGAGGGCGCCGCCGCCTGATCTGCAGCCGCGTGCGCCTGTGCGACGACACAGAGCGAAAATGCGAGGAGCATGCCCGTGGTGCGTGAGCGGAAATCAAATCTCAGATGGTGCATATGACATGATGGGCTGGGAGCCCGCCTTCCACGTGGACTGTCTCCGGCGGCGTCCGCGCGCGTTTGAGGAATTGAGGCACGTGCCCGGCGAACCCAATTTCCTCAACCTACAGACAAGGGGGCTAGGCGTGCGGCCCGCGAAGCCCCCGATTGATGATGACTTGGATTCTGATTATTGGACGCCAGGGCTGTCGTCGTAGACCTCGACGAGCGCCACGCCGGTCGCACCGCTCACGCTTGTGACCTGCACGGTGTAGGAGCCAGGCTGCAATGTCATGAGAAGAGCCGCATCCTTGCTGCCGGAAGGCAGCGGGAACGCCCCAACCGCGACCGAGGCACTTGTGATCTGCGCCGCCGGCGTGGTTCCGGCGGACCAGCTGGCGTTCGTGGCCAGAATGGTGGAACCCGAGAAGACGGTAATCTGGGGATCGGCTAGCACCGCGGGGACTCCGAATTGAGTCAGGCCCGGGCCGACTCCGCGGATGAGCACCGTCTTGGGGGCGTTGCCCCCGATGACGAGTCCGGCGATGAGGGTCCCGCTGCCGGAGGTCACGTTCATTCGGGCGGAGACGTTGATGAGGAAGGAGTACGGGTTGCCGCCCACGTCGTAGATCTCGACGAGGCCGACGCCCGACGTCGAACCTGGTGTAACAAAGCCGGTCGTGTGGGCGCCGTTGTTGACCGTCACGAGTAGTGACGAGTCCTTGCTGTTCGGACCGAGGGCAAACGCTCCCACACTGGCCGCCGTCGAGGCAATAAGGGCGCTCTGGTCCAGGCCGGTGCTGCTCATGCCCCAGTTGTCGTTCGTGTAGGCGGTGCCTCCGCTGGCGTTGAAGAGCGTCAGGATCGGATCCGGCAGGAAGTTCGTGATGCCAAATGCCGCGAGCGTTGGGCCTATGCCGCGCACAAGAAGGTTCTTGCCGTCACCCTCGACGACGAAGCCGACGATGAGCGTGTCGGCCCCTGGGCCGGAAAGGGCGCGGGCCGAGAAGTTGACGATGTGGCTGAAGCCGAACGGGGCGATGACCCAGGTCACGGTGATCGTGCTCGAGCCGGTAGAATTTGTCGCGGTTATCGTCACGGTGTAGGTGCCGCTGGCTGTCGGCGTGCCATTGATCTCGCCCGTCAGCGGGTTAAGAGTCAGGCCGGGAGGCAGGCCGGTAGCGGTATAGCTCGTGGGCAGGCCGGTCGCCGTGATCGGGTACGTGGCGATAGGCGTGTTGACCGTGCCCGTCTCACCAGTCGGGCTGGTGATAATTGGCGCAACGGCGGCGGCTGCGATCGAGAAGCCAAGGATAGCCGAGCCGGTTCCCGAGGCGTTCGTGGCAGTTATGGTCGCGGTATAGGTGCCCGCGGCCGTGGGAATGCCTGCAATGGCTCCGGTGAGCGCATTGATGGACAAACCAGGCGGCAGGCCACTCGCGGCAAAGCTTGAGGGCGAACCCGTTGCGGTGACGACATAGGTGGCCGAAGTCGTGCCGACCGTTCCGGGTACATAGCCGCTTGTTGGGCTTGTAATGACAGGGGAAGTGCCTGGCGCGGCGACCGTGATGGTCAGAGTTCCGATACCGGTGCCAGAGGCATTCGTGGCGCCAAGCGCCACGACCGAGACGCCTGCCACCGTGGGGGTTCCGGTGATGGACCCCGTCGCGGAATTGAGGGCAAGGCCGAGCGGCAGACCGACGGCCGTGAAACTCGTGGGCAAATTCGTAGCGGCGACCGTATACGTGACAAAGGGTGTTCCCACGGTGCCGGGAGCGGTGATCGGGCTCGTGATGACGGGAGCAACGCCGGCTGGTGCGACGGTGACCGTTAGTGTGACCGGGAGGCTGGTGCCGGAGGTGTTCGTTGCCGTGAGCGTAACGATCGTGACGGCGGATGCCGTTGGCGTTCCCGTGATGGAGCCCGTGGCCGAGTTGAGCGCGAGGCCCGCCGGGAGGGGGGTTGCGGTGTAGCTCGTCGGCGAGCCCGAGGCGGCGATGCCATAGGTGAAGGACGTGCCGACCGTGCCAGGCGCGGTGAAGGGACCCGTGACGACGGGAACTACGCCTGCTGCTGCAACCGTGATGGTCAGCGTTGTGGGGGAACTGGTGCCCGTGCCGTTCGTTGCGGTGAGGGTCGCGATCGTGACGCCGACGGCCGTCGGCGTGCCTGTGATGGCGCCCGTGGCCGAGTTAAGCGCGAGGCCCGCCGGGAGGGGGGTCGCGGTGTAGCTCGTGGGCGAGCCGGTTGCGGCGATGGCAAACGTGAAAGCCGCGCCAACCGTAGCAGGCGCCGAAGTCGCGCTGGTTATCGCCGGTAGACCAAGGACGTCGAAGCTCTGCTGCAGCAGGTTCGCGGTGAAAGCCGGCGCCGCCAACCGTCCGGCCTGGCGAGCCTGCAACGTGACGATGCCGGGCCCCGTGGTCGTGACGGTGAACACCCGCAGTGACAGCGGCGAGGCCCCTGAAACGCCCGTTTGGGCGATGGTGGCGGGTCCACTCACGACAGTTACATCAATGTCCAGGCCCGAGCTAGCGGTCGGGGTGATATTGAACACGTCGCCAATGTTGTGGTCGGGAATGGCCTCGAAGCTGACCGATTGTGAACCGGCGACGACCGGCCCGGTAACATAGAACTGGGTCGTGCCCCAAGCTCCGGCGGGACCGGTGGCGTCGGGTGCAAACACGAGCGTGCTGTAAACACTTCCGAGGTTGACCATGTCTGAAATGGTCCTCGTCCCGGCGATGATGCTGGGGTTCAGGCGGCCCATGACGGTGTTGCCCGTTATGGGATCCTGCCTGAGATAGTAGAACTGGTTGGCGCCGTAGCCGACGTCGGTGACCGAGTAGGCCAGCGCCGTGTAGCCGCCAACTCCAAAACTGCCAACGGCCGTATTAAGGTCGAAGACGTCGGAGGAGGCGCTCGTCAGGGCGGGGATCATCACGCCGAACTGGGTGTGGCTGGCGACGTCAGTCCGGAGATAATACATGCTGTTGGCTGAGTATCCGGTGATTGCCCCCAGTCCGTAGGTTAATGCGAAGTAGCCGTTCGTGCCCGGGCTTGCCGGCCCTCCAGCCACGCCGCCAAGCGCCGGCCATGACATGGGCTTCAGGTCCGCGATCGAGGTTGCCACGCCTGTGCTGGGCTTGATCACGGCAAAGTAATCCACGCTATTGGGAGCGTGATGGATGGTGTAGAAATTGCCCGCTCCAAAGCCGAGATCTGACGTCGCGTAGGTTAGGGCTGAGTAGGAATTCGAGGTGAGCTTGGAAGCGGGATCGGCATAGGGGTTCACCTGGGTGGGGGAAGTCAGCGTGCCGAAGCTCTCGAAGGCCGTGGCCGGGCCGCCGCCGGCCGGGATGGCCGCCCCGGTTAAAGTGAAGAATGCGACAGACGCGGGTGAGCCATCCAGTGGGACCTGGCCGGCAACATATTGGAGGCCTGCGAGATTGTCTTGGACACTGACGGGGTCATTGAGCGCGGTCCCGATGCGAGGAGCGATGGTTGCCACACCGTTTGCGGTGCCACCCGCCGTTATGGCAGTCCCGATCGAGACGGAGGAAATTGCGTTGGACTGTGCCAATGCCTGCGAGCCTCCTGCGAGAAAGGCCGCTATTGCCCATTGTACGAATGCACTGTGTTTCATGTTTTTCTTCTTTCTTGGGTTGGCTGATTGATTGCGGCAGCGGCCGTGAGTAGTTCTACGTATCTATCCTCAAATCTATTATCTATTGATCTGTTCCGCTATGGGGTGATCTAGGCATTCGGTCATTTGCCTACCCGCGCAGGAAGACGACGGGTTTCATGGAGCCCTATATACAGAATGGAACGCTCCCTCCTGTGTGCGCCGGTCCCCCACGGCGCCGTATGTGTCGGAACTGTTACCCAACGATACACCGATAATGAACTTCCCACCCCACGGCGGGTCGCATATTGCCTCTCCTTCCCCGTGAACGGTAATCGCGCCCGCGCGCTCCTGCTTCTTTCCGTCTTTTTTTTCCGCCTTTCCGGCGGGGCGGCGACGCCGCCGGCGGCGCGCGACACGTTTGAGGGGAGCGTCAGGGATATTGGCGCGGGGCCCCGCGGGGGCCGCGCGGCGGTGGTCATCAGGTCCGTTCTGACTGCCGACGAGCTGTCCGCAGGCATGACGTTCGAGGTGGCCCTTCGCATGCGCAATTTTGACGAGATGCAGGCCCGGATCGCGCGCGGCGAGCGGATTTCCGACGCCGAGAAGCAGGCGAGGTACTTCCCGCTTGCGGCGGATCACGACAAGGTCGTCCGGTGGCTGAAGGGGCAGGGCCTTGAGGTCACGCGCACCGACGACAACCGGCTGGGGGTGTTCGGGCGCGGCGCGGTCAGCGCCGTGGCGGGCGCCTTCCAGGTGGGCTTTGCACGGGTGGCGACCGCCGACGGCGAGTTCACGTCGGCGGTCACGGCGCCGAGCGTTCCCTCGGACATCTCCGCCGCCGTCCTCGGGATCCATGGGCTCCAGCCCCACATCCGCCGCCATCCCCTGTCGACCCCCCGGCTCGTCCACCCCAACGTCGGGCAGATCAACCTGGGGGGCTACCTGCCCTCGCAGGTGGCGAAGGCCTACAACGCGGACGGCCTGAGCGTCACGGGTTCGGGCCAGACCATCGCCATCTACGCGCTCGCCTTCCCCCAGACGAGCGACCTGACCGCCTTCTGGACGACGGCGGGGGTCACCCAGTCCCTGAGCAACGTCACGATGGTGAACGTCGGCGCGGGGCCCTCGAGCTCGCCCAGCATCCCCACGCAGGAGGAGGCCGCGCTCGACGTGGAATGGGCGAGCTCCCTGGCGCCCGGGGCGAAGATCAGGGTTTACGGTGCGAGCGAGGACGACCCGGCCGAGAACGACGAGATCCTCCAGCAGGTCTACGCCGACCTTCCCAGCCAGCCGAGCCTTCGGATCCTCTCGATCTCGATCGGCGGCAACGAGCTCGACGTGCCCAAGGACTACCTCGTCATCGAGGCCCAGTACATGGCCAACCTTGCAAGCGCCGGCGTGACGGTCCTCGTGGCCTCGGGGGACACCGGGGCCACCGCCAACGGTGTCCTCCAGACATCGTATCCGACCTCCGATCCCGATGTCACGGGTGTCGGGGGTACGTCCCTGACGCTCGATTCAACGAACACCGTGACCAGCGAGACGGCGTGGTCGGGCAGCGGCGGAGGCATCAGCGTCGTCTTCGGCAGGCCGGGCTGGCAGAAGGGGACCGGCGTCCCGACAGGGACCATGAGGCTCACCCCGGACGTCGCGGCGACCGCGGACCCGAGCGAGCCCGCGATGGTCGTCTACAATGGGAACCAGGTCATGTTCGGAGGGACGAGCTGGGCGACGCCGACCTGGGCCGCGTTCTGCGCCCTCATCAACCAGAAGCGGGGCTCCCCGCTCGGCCTGCTCAACCCGTGGATCTACCCGATGATCGGCACGTCAAACCTGCGCGACATCACCACGGGAAACAACGGCGCCTACACCGCGGGGGTGGGATATGACCTGGTCACGGGCGTCGGCGTGCCGGTCGTTTCCGCGCTCCTGGCGGCGCCAAGCGCTCCGGGCAACTCGGTAAACATTCCCGGCCAATTGGGCGACCAGGTGGTCACGGTGGGCCAGCCGGCCACGTTCTTCGTCGTTGGGGAGGGGACTCCTCCGGTCAGCTTCCATTGGCAGCGCCTTCCGACTGGCTCCACGACATGGGCCGCCCTGAGCGATTCGGGGAACTACGGCGGGACCGCCACCGCGACGCTCACTGTCAGCGGGACGTCGGGACCCATGACCGGGGACCAATTCAAGTGCTCGGTCACCGACTCGACCGGCACCGTGGTGTCGGTACCTGCCAGCCTCACGGTGAACTCCGTGGGCGTGACGACGCTCGCCGGGTGGCCGGGCGCGGGCGGGGTCGCCGACGGCACCGGAAGGGCGGCGCGCTTCTCCTTTCCGGGCGGGGTGAGGGTCGACCCGACCGGCATCGTCTACGTCGCCGACTCGCAGAACTTCGCGGTCCGGAAGGTGACCCCGGGCGGCGTCGTCACGACCGTCGCGGGGACACCCGGCAAGAGCGGGACCGCCGACGGACCCGCGGCCACGGCCCAGTTCGGCGGCATTGGCGGGGTCGCCTTTGACGCCAGCGGCAACCTCTATGTCGCCGATGCCGGCAACTACACGATCCGCAAGATCACGCCCGCGGGGGTCGTCTCGACGCTCGCAGGCCTCGCGGGGACCCGCGGCGACCTCGACGGGACGGGATCGGCCGCGCGCCTCTTCGACCCGCAGAACCTGGCGGTCGACGGGGCCGGCAACGTCATTGTCGCCGACGGCCAGGGCAACGTGATCAGGAAGGTCACGCCCGCCGGCGTCGTGACCACCGTGGCGGGTTCCGGGGCGTCCGGCTCGGCCGACGGCACCGGTGTCGCCGCGCAGTTCAACGACCCGACCGGCGTCGCCATGGACGCCGCGGGAAACATCTTCGTCGCGGACAGTGGCAACGACCTGATCCGGGAGATCGCGCCCTCGGGCGCCGTCACGACCCTTGCCGGGTCGCCCCTCAAGTCGGGCAACGTCGACGGCAGCGGGCCCGCGGCCCGGTTCAACGCGCCGGCGGGAGTCGGCGTCGACAGCTCCGGCAACGTCTACGTGGCCGATTCGCTCAACGACACGATCCGCAAGGTATCGCCCGCGGGATTCGTGACGACGGTTGCCGGCGCCGCCGGCACCCCGAACAGCGTGGACGGCCTCTCCAGCAACGCCCGCTTCGACATCCCGGGGGACGTCACGGTCGACAACTCCGGCATCGTGTACGTCGCGGACGCGGTCAACAACACGATCAGGAGGATCATCCCCGGTGCGGACTCCGCCCCGTTCTTCACTGCGGAACCGGCGAGCCAGACCGTCAATCTCGGGTCGGGTGCGCGGTTCTCCTTCGGGATAGCCGGGACGGCGCCCCTCACGTATCAGTGGTACCTTAACAACTCCCCGATCCCCGGGGCCACGCAGCCCTACTACGCAATCGCGCAGGCGCAGGAATCCGACGCCGGCGCCTACAATGTGACGGTCTCGAACATGGACGGATCGGCGACAAGCTCGGCGGCGACGCTCGCGATCGCCCTGCCCGCGGGCTACCCGGACATCACGGTCCCGCCGCAGGCGGCGACCCTCCCCGCGGGAGGGGGCGTGGTCCTCTCCGTCACGGTCTCGGGCGCAGGGCCCTTCACCTACCAGTGGCTGCGCAACGGCTCGCCCGTCCCCGGGGCCACACTACCCACCTACACCGCGACACTTCCCGGCAGCTACACCGTGTCCATCGCCAACTCCGTTGCGACGTCGGTCAGCAGCGCCGCCTTCGTGAGCCCGGGCAGCCGCCTGATCAACATCTCGAGCAGGTCGCAGGTCCAGACCGGGAGCGCGGTCGCAATCGCCGGATTCGTGATCGAGGGCCCGGCGGGCGTCCCCAAGCAGGTGCTGATCCGCGGCGTCGGGCCGGCGCTCGCCGCGTTCGGCGTGGGCGGAGTGCTGGCGAACCCCACGATTACCCTCTACAACGCGGCGGGCACCGCGATCGGGGCAAACACGGGCTGGGGCACGGGAGCGGATTCCGCGGCGATTGCGACGATCTCCTCCCAGGTCGGGGCGTTTGCGCTGGCCTCGGGAAGCGCCGACAGCGCGATGCTCGCGGACCTGACACCCGGGAACTACTCCGTCGGGCTCTCCGGGGCGAACTCGACGACGGGCGTCGGGCTCGCCGAAGTCTATGAGACGAGCACGTCCGACCCGCTCCTTCTGGCCAACATCTCGACCCGGGCCCTGGTCGGCACCGGCGGCAACATCCTGATCGCAGGCTTCGTGGTCACCGGGTCCCAGCCCGCCAGGGTCCTCGTGCGCGGCGTCGGGCCGGGGCTCCAGGCCTTCGGCGTGAGCGGGGCGCTCGCCCAGCCAATCCTCACCGTGTACGACTCGGCGAACAAGGTGGTCGGCACCAACACCGGATGGCAGAACGCGCCCAATTCCGCCGAAATCTCGTCGGTGGCGGTGACGGTCGGCGCGTTCGCGCTGCAGGGCGGCAGCGCCGACAGCGCGCTCCTGCTCAACCTGCCGCCCGGGACCTACACCGCCGAGGTGGCCGGCGCCGGCGGTGCTACCGGGATCGCCCTCGTCGAGGTCTACCAGGCGCCGCCCTGAGGATGGCACGATCCCCATGGCCGAGCTTTCCCTCAGCGATATCCAGGAGGCGCACGACCGCATCCGCCCGCACGTCCAAAGGACGCCCGTCCTGACAAGCCGCCGGCTCAACGAGCTCTCCGGGGCCGAGATCCACTTCAAGTGCGAGAACTTCCAGAAGACGGGGGCCTTCAAGGCCCGGGGGGCCGTCAACGCGGTCCTCTGCCTGACGGATTCCGAGGCGGGGCGCGGGGTCGCCACCCACTCCTCCGGGAACCACGCCGCGGCGCTCGCCTGGGCGGCCGGACTCAGGGGAATCCCGGCGACCGTGGTCATGCCGCGCACGGCGAGCCCCGTGAAGATCGCGTCCGTCGAGCGCTACGGGGGCCGGATCGTCTTCTGCGAACCGACGCACAGGGCCCGGGAGGAGGCCGCTGACAGGGTTGTCCGGGAAACCGGGGCGACGCTCATCCATCCCTATGACGACCGGCGCATCATCGCGGGGCAGGGCACGGCCGCCCTGGAGCTCATCGCGCAGGTTCCGGACATCGACATCATCGTGTGCCCGGTGGGTGGCGGAGGGCTTTTGGCGGGCACCGCCATTGCCGCCAAGGGGCTTAGGCCGGCCATCCGGGTCTTCGCGGGCGAGCCGGAGGGGGCCGCCGACGCGAGCCTATCGTTTCAGTCGCGCGTCCGGGTGCCGGTGGAGAGCCCCGAGAGCGTGGCCGACGGCCTCCTCGCGTTCGTGGGTGAGCTGACTTTCCCGGTCATCGTGCGGCATGTGGAGGCGATAGGCACCGTGCCGGACACGGCCATCATCGCCGCGGTCCGGCGCCTCTTCGAGGTCCTCAAGGTGGCCGTCGAGCCGTCCGGGGCCGTCGGCTACGCCGCGCTCGCCGAGCGGCGCCTTCCGACCGCGGGGAAGCGCGTCGGGGTCATCCTCTCCGGGGGCAATCTGGATCTGGAACGGCTGCTTGGGTAGGGGCCGCGGGCCGCTATAGTAGGACCGCCATGGATTTTGACGTCGTCATCGCCGGAGGGGGATTCGCCGGGGCCTACTGCGCCCGGGAGCTCGGCCGCGCGTTCGGCGCGGCCGAGGGGGAGCGCAGGGTCGCGCTCGTCTCCGAGCGCAACGTCCTCGTCTTCCAGCCGATGCTCGCCGAGGTCGCGGGATCGTCGCTCGCCCCGGTCGACGTCGTGAACCCGCTCCGCCAGTTCTGCCGCGGGGTCAACGTGCTGCAGGGCTCGATCCAGAAGATCGACTGGCAGTCGAGGACGCTCACGCTCGACGGGGGGCGCTTCACGCGCGACCACAGGATCGGGTACAAGCACCTCGTCCTTGCCTTGGGCAACGTGACGGACCTCGGCTCCGTGCCGGGGATGCAGGAATACGGATGGCCGATGAAGAACGTCGCCGACGCGCTCCGGCTTCGCGCCGCGCTCATCAACCGCCTCGAGGAGGCCAACCTTGTCGAGGACGAGGAGACCCGGGCCCGGCTCCTCACGTTTGTCGTCGTGGGCGGCGGCTACACGGGTGTCGAGACGGCCGGCCAGATGCTCGACTTCATCCGTCAGGCGCACCGGTTCTACGCCAACCTCAGGTCCTCGCGGGCGCGGGTCGTGCTCGTCCACGGCGGCAGCGAGCTGCTCGGGGAGATCGGGCCCAAGCTCGGGTCCTACGCGCGCGGGGTCCTTGAGGGCCGGGGCGTGGAGGTCCGGCTCAACGCGCGCGTGACGGCCGTGACGGCGAGGCGCGTCACGCTTGGCGACGGCTCCGGGATCGATGCGAACACCGTCGTCACGACCGTCGGCAATGCGCCGAACCCGGTCGTCATGGACCTCTGCCGCCAGCTCGGAATCGGGGCCGTGAAGGGACGCGTGCCCACGGACCCCGCCTTGAGGGTTGCCGGGATCGAGGGCCTCTGGGCCGCGGGTGACGGGGCCGCGGTCCCGTGGGACGACGGGACCGGGGTCAAGGTGTCGCCGCCGACCGCCCAGTTCGCGCTCCGCCAGGGGATCCTCCTCGGGAGGAACCTGACGGCTGTCCTGCGCGGGGAGCAGCCCCGGCCCTTCCGCTACCGCTACATGGGGCAGCTCGCGACAATCGGCGAGCGCGCCGCCGTGGCCGAGGTGTTCGGGTTCCACTTCAAGGGATTCGTCGCCTGGTGGATGTGGCGGACGATCTACCTGGCGAAGCTCCCCGGCACGATGCGCAAGCTGCGCGTCATGATCGACTGGACCTTCGACCTCGTCTTCCCGAGGGATATCAGCCAGCTCCTGCCGCCCCCGGAGGACGTCGTGCGGGCCATCCACCTCGAGAAGGGGGAGGAGCTCTTCAGCCGGGGCGCGCCGTGCCGGGCATTCTTCTTCCTTAGGCAGGGCTCGCTCGTCGTCTCGGCGCCGGGGCTGCCGGACCGGCAGGTCTCCGCCGGGAGCGTCATCGACCAGGGCGAGCTCGATTCATCCAACCTGTGGGAGGCGACCGGAACCGCCGCCGAGGCGTGCGACCTGATCGTCTTCAGGGGCCGGCTGCTCGAGCACCTGCGGAGGGACCTGCGCCTGGCGAAGAGGACGTAAGCGGCAGGTCAGGCGCCCGTCGCCTCGCGAACGAGGTCGGCCACCGGGCCCGGCAGGTCCAGGCCCCGCGCAAGCTCCTGCGCCCTCGGGCTCATCTTCCTCCAGGTCTTCCGGAGGATGTCGACGAACTTCTCGCGGGGGTAGTCCCCGTGCTGGGCCGCGAAGGCCTCGATCTCGCTCTCCAGGAAGACAAGGACGGCCGCGTCCTCGAGCGCCTGCGTCCCGGGGTTCGTGCGAAGACCAGTCTTCGAGACCCAGGTGGCCGCCTCGTCGGCCTTGTCGGTCGGGACCCCGGAGTCGGTGAGCAGCTGCCGCGCGCGCTCCGCCTGCTTGACATAGAGCGAGCGGCGCCATGCGAGGTACCCGGCCTTGCCCTCGGGGAAGGAGGCGCGGGGGACCGACCAGCGCTCGAGGTGCTGGCAGCGGGCGGCCAGCCTGAGGATCGGTTCCGCCCCCGGCACGATCCTCGCCACCCACGTCTCCATCCGGTCGGCATAGGCGAGCTCGGCCGCCCTGCCATCGCCTGTGCGGTGGGGATCGCCCTCGTGGGCGGCGTCGATCGCGGCCCGTGCCCGTGCGTCGGCGTCCATGCTACTTCCTCGCCTCCGCGATGATCTTTTTCGCGGCCTCGACGTCCCCCTCGTCCACCTGGAGGTGGATTCCGCCCACCTGCCCGCGGTACGTGACCGACAGCTCCTCGGGCACAAAAGACTCGATGCCGCAGTCGTCGAGGAGCGAGCGCAGCACCAGCGCCTCGTCCACGCTTGAGCATTCGGCGACGGTCGTCACGGGTTGGGGCGGCCCCGCCTCAGTAGACCTTCTCCTCGAGAAGGGCGAAGAGCTCGGCCTCGCCGATCCGCCTCTGCTGCATCGAGTCGCGCTCGCGAAGCGTGAAGCTCCCGTCCTTTTCTATCGTCTCGAAGTCGATCGTCACGCACCAAGGCGTGCCGATCTCGTCCTGGCGGCGGTAGCGCCGACCGATCGCACCCGACTCGTCGTAGAACACCGCGTACCGGCGCTGGAGCTTCTTGTGGAGGGCCTGTGCGCGGGCGACGAGCTCGGGCTTGTTCTTAAGGAGGGGGAACACGGCCACCTTGACCGGCGCGATGCGCGGGCTCAGCCGCAGCACCGTGCGCTTCTCGACGTTGCCCTTGTCGTCCTTCACGTCCTCCTCGGCATACCCCGCGCAGAGCACCGCCAGGAAGATCCTGTCGACGCCCACGGCGGGCTCGATGACGTGGGGGATGAACTTCTTCTTCGACGCCTCGTCGAATATCGCCTGGGGGCTGCCGCTGAACTTCTCGTGCTGCGTGAGGTCGTAGTTCCCGCGGGCCGCGATGCCCCAGAGCTCCTGCACGCCGAAGGGGTAGCGGAACATGATGTCCGTCGTGCCCCTCGAGTAGAACGCGAGCTTCTCCTTGGGGTGGTTATACTCGGAGAGGTGGGAGTCGGGCAGGCCGATCGAGAGCAGCCAGTCCTTGCACCAGTTGATCCACTCCCTGTGGCATTTCGCCCAGTCGGCGTCCTCGTGGATGAAGTACTCCATCTCCATCTGCTCGAACTCGCGCGAGCGGAAGATGAAGTTCCTCGGGGTGATCTCGTTGCGGAAGGACTTGCCGATCTGGGCGATCCCGAACGGAAGCTTCACGCGGCCGGTGTCGACCACCGACTTGAAGTCGGCGAACATGCCCTGGGCGGTTTCCGGCCTGAGGTAGGCGACGGACGAGGCGTCGGTCATCGCGCCCACGTTCGTCTGGAACATCATGTTGAACGACCGGGGCTCGGTGAGGCTCCCGGGCTCGCCCGTGGCCGGGGAGGGGATGAGCGGGATCTCCTCCGGCTTCGCCTCGGTCATGTCGCGGGGCTGCACGGCCTCGAGCTTCCCCTGGACGGACTTCTTGCGCTTGAGGGTCTCGGCGGCCTCCTGCAGGGCCTCCGTGGTGCGCTCGCTCTCGAGGGCGCTCACGTAGCCCACCGTGTTCCCGTCCACGACCACCTGGGCGAAGAAAAGCTGGTCGGCGCGGTAGCGCTGCTTTGACGCCTTGCAGTCCACCAGGGGGTCCGTGAAGCCCGCGACGTGGCCGGACGCCTCCCAGACCTTCGGGTGCATGATGATCGAGGTCTCGATGCCGACGACGTCGTCGCGGCGGCGCACCATGTCGTCCCACCAGCAGTCGCGGATGTTGCGCTTCAACTCGGCGCCCAGCGGGCCGTAGTCGAAGAAGCCGTTGATCCCTCCGTAGATCTCGGAGGACTGGAAGATGAAGCCGCGGCGCTTGCACAGCGCCACGAGCGTTTCCATCGAGACGGAGGGGGAGGTGGTATCGGGCATGGCCGTCGATACATACCCTTCCCGGCGGGCGCCGGTCAATTCCCGGGTTCGACCGCCTCTGCCGGGCTAGGGCCGGCCCATGGCCTCGCGGAACAGGTCGCAGAAGGCGCCGCGCTGGTTCTCCCGGACGACCGCGTCGCCCTGGGTGTCGAAGGCGATGTACTGGCGGGACTTGGCGTCATGGGTCGGCCAGGCCGGCAGACCCTCGGCGTTCGGGTTGCCCGTCTTCGCGAAGTTGGTCCAATAGGCCTGGAGGGTGGCCGAGAGCCTTCGATCGGCTTCCTGGAACTCGCCCCCCTGGCTGCCCGTCGCCAGGAGGTTCCCGAACACGTAGGCCAGCTCCCCGGAGTGAGAGGTCCTCGGCCTGGGCGGTATCGCACGGTCGAACTGGTACTCCCAGGTGGGGTTGCCGGCGGCCGTGTGCCATTCGCCCTGGACCACGGCCGGGCAGCGGAACATGTCGCTGCCCCACTGGTCCGCCGCATCGCCGTAGAGCGGGTCGGCCTGCGCGTGCCCACCGTCGGCCAGCCCGAAAAGCGCGTAGGCCCTGGGCGCGACATCCCCGAGGACGGCCCGCATCGACTCCCTCAAATGCTCGGGCGGTCCGGGCTCCGGGAACTCGATGGCATTGCTCCCGATGATCAGGGGGACGGCGGCCTCGGCGCCCCGGGCGAACGCGGCGGCGGGGGCCACCGGCAGGACCCAGCCGTCGGCGCTCAGGGCGAGCATCCACGGCGCCCCCTTCAGGACCTTCTCAGCCGGAAGCCCCCGCAGGTAGGAGAGCGCGCCCTCCGAGGGCGCCCCCAATCTCGCTGCCGCGGCGGCCCCGGCCGCCTCGCTTTGCGCCAGGGTGGGCGCCGAGGGAAGGTAACGCGACGGGCCGCTTTCCGCGATGGCGCGGTTGAAGAGCCCCTTCGCGAGCGGCGACGCCATGAGGGCGAGCACGTCCATGGACCCGGCTGACTGTCCGAACAGGGTGACGTTCCCCGGGTCCCCGCCGAAGGCGGCGATGTTGTCGCGGACCCAACGCAGCGCGGCGGCCTGGTCCATGACCCCGTAGTTGCCGGAGGCGCGATGGGCCGACTCGCGGGTCAGCTCGGGGTGGGCGAAGAAGCCGAAGACGCCCAGGCGGTATTCGACGACGACCAGCACGACGCCGCGGCTGATGAGGGCCCTTCCGTCGTACAGCGGGTCGAAGCCCCCGGCCCCGGCCACGTTCGCGCCCCCGTGGATCCAGACCATCACTGGCCGGCGGTCGCCGCCGATCCCGGGGGTCCAGACATCCAGGTAAAGGCAGTCCTCGCTGCTCGCGGCGGCAAACTCGTCGTTCCACCCGATCGCGGGCTGCGCGGCGGGCGGGCCCGGCTTGTACGCCTCGCGGATGCCGTCCCATCCGAGGAGGGGCATGGGCTCGCGCCAGCGGAGCGCGCCCACGGGGGGCTGCGCAAAGGGCAGTCCTCTGAAAACGGAGCCGTGCCCGCCCTCAAGGGCCGTGCCGCGGACCTGGCCGCCCGTCACGGAGACGACCGGGCCCGGCTCAGACGCTCGAGCCGGCGAGGCGGGAATGAGACCGAGGCAAAGGGCCGCGAATCCCGCGGCCGGGAGGAATAGGGGATGGGTGGAGTGGGACATGGCGTGAAATCTGATTTGGGCCCGCTGCCGGGCGGAGCTGGTCTTGCGGGTCCTCAGGGTTCGTCGAGACCCCGGTGCCGGATGAGGGGCCCGATGTCCGGGTCCTTGCCGGCGAAGGCGTGAAACTGGTCCATGGGCTCCACGCTGGCGCCCCTCGAAAGGACCGTGGCGCGAAAATGGTCGCCGTTCTTGCGGGTGAGCCCGCCGTTGGCCCGAAACCACTCGATGCTTTCGGCGACGATGACTTCCGCCCAGATGTAGGCATAGTACCCCGCCGAGTATCCCCCGGAGAACGCGTGGGAGAAATAGGGGGCGCGGTAGCGCGGGGAAATGGGGTCGACGCCCGCGCCCGTCCTCTCGAGGACCAGGGTCTCGAACGCCGCGGCGTCGCCCGGGACCTGGTCCGGCTTGAGCGTGTGCCATCCCAGGTCGAGGAGCGTGGACTCCAGGTACTCGGTCGTCTCGTACCCCTTGTTGAACTTCCGCGAAGCGAGCATCTTCTCGAGAAGCGCGGCCGGCATGGGCTCGCCGGTCTTGTAGTGCCTGGCGTAGTTCGCGACAACCTCGGGCCACACGGCCCACATCTCGTTGATCTCTGAGGGGAATTCCACGAAGTCCCGGGGCACGTTGGTACCGGAGAACCGGGGGTACCTGACATCCGATAGCATGCCGTGGAGGCCGTGGCCGAACTCGTGGAAGAGGGTCACGACCTCCTCAAACGAGAGGAGCGTGGGCTCCCCGGGTGCGGGCCTCGCGAAGTTCTGGTGGTTGGCCACGACCGGCTTGTCGCCGAAGAGGGAGCTTTGCAGGACGTACTCGTTCATCCAGGCCCCTCCCATTTTCGAGGGGCGGGCGTAGAAGTCCTCCAAAAAGAGGGCGAGGGGCTTGTCGTCCGCGTCAAACACCTCGAAGACACGCACATCGGGCCGGTAGACCGGGAGATCGTGGCGCTCCGTGAACGTCAGGCCGTAGAGGCGGTTCGCGGCGAAGAACAGGCCGTCCTTGAGGACGTGGTTCAGCTCGAAGTACGGCTTGAGCTGCGACTCGTCCAAATCGTAGCGCCTCCTGCGGACCTTCTGCGCGTAGTAGTCCCAATCCCACGGGGCGGCCCGGAAGCCGCCCCCCTCCCCGTCGATCTCGGCCTGGATGGCCGCGGCCTCCCGGCGCGCCTTCGCGGCGGCGGGGGCCACGAGCTGCCGCAGGAGGCCATCGACCGCGTCGACCGTCCGCGCCGTCTGGTCCTCGATGCGGAAAGCCGCATGGCTTTCGTAGCCCAGGAGCCCGGCCCGCCGGGCCCGCGCCTTCGCGATCCGCACGAGGAGCTCCCGGTTGTCGAAGGGCCCCCCGCGGCTGCCGCGGGCAAGGGACGCACGCATCACGCGCTCCCGCAGCCCGCGGTTCCCAATACTATGGAGGAGCGGCTGGCCCGTCGTGTTGCTCAGGCGGATGGCATACTCCCCCGGCCGGCCCTCCGACCTGGCATCGTCCGCCAGCGCCGCGATGTCCGAGTCGGAGAGGCCGTCCAGCTCGGCCCTGTCGCGCACGGCCACGGAGGAGGAGTTCTTCTCGTTGAGGACGTTCTGGCCGAACGCCGCAAGGAGGCCCGCGAGTTCCGCGTTGAGGGCCTTCAGCTGCACCTGCTCCCGTTCCGGCAGCAGGGCTCCAGCCCGCACGAAGTCGCGGTGGTAGCGCTCGAGAAGCCGAAGGGACTGCGCGTCGAGGCCGAGCGACTTTCGCCTCTCGTTGAGCGACAGGATGCGCCGGAAGAGGGCCGCGTTCTGGCTGATCGCATCACTGTGGGCCGAGAGCCTCGGCGCCATGGCGACCTCGATCCCTTTCATCTCCTCGCTCGTGTCCGCATCCTTCAGGTTGAAGAACACCGACGAGACCCGAGCGAGGATCCGTCCGGAGCGCTCCATCGCGACGATCGTGTTCTCAAAGGTGGCCGGATCCGGGTTGGACGCGATGGCCTCGGTCTCCCGGAGCTGGTCCGCCATGCCCTTCTCGAACGCGGGGATGTAGTCGCCGTCCGTGATCCGGTCGAACGGCGGCATGTGGTAGGGCAGGGGGCTCTCGGAGAAGAAGGGATTCTCGGGCATCTGGGGGTCGGGGGTGCGGATGCGGAAGCTTGGGCCGCACGGGACGAAGGGGCGGCGCCGCCCACGGAGGGGGCCTGTGCGGATCCCCCGGATCTAGGGCCTACCCCAGCAGCGTGGCAAGACCGGCCGCCATGGTGCGCGGCGCGACATCGTAGTGGTCGTGCCCGGAGAACCGCTCGACCGCCAGGCCGAGCCCCTCGAAGGGCCGATCCCTGAGCTGCCGCTCGAGAAGGGCCAGGTCGCCGGTCATCGAGGGTGAGTCGTCCTCCCCCACACCGAGGTAGAGGCGGCCCCGGAGCCCCGCCTGGCGCCCCCGCAGCAGGGCGATGAGCCCGAGGATGCTCCGGTTGTCCCACCAGATCGACGGGGCGCTGGCGAGCGCGAGGTCGAAGAACGGGCGCTCCTGGAAGAGCGCGTGGAGGACGAGCAGCGAGCCGAGCGAGTGGCCCGCCATCACCCGTCCCTCCTCGCGAAGCGGCAGGCGCCGGGCGAGCTCCGGCCACAGCGACCCGCAAAGGTAGCCGAGGAACCGGTCCGCCCCGCCGCTCGAGGGCTCGTCGGGGGAGGCCGTCGGCGTGTAGTCCCTGCCCCTGAAGTTGCCCGGCTTCCCGAATCCCGCGCCGTAACCGACCCCCACCGTGACTGTGGGCGGTATGCGCCCGGCCAGGGCAAGCGACCGGCTCGCCTCCACCGCCGCGTCGAAGAGGTAGTCCCCGTCCATGACGAGGACGGCGGGGAACGTCCCGCCCTTGCCCGGTGCCGGCGGGGCGTCGATGTAGATCACGTAGTCCGTCCCCGTCTCTTCCGAATGGGAGACAAATGCGGGCGTGGCCCTGGTGACGGCGGGCTTCATCGCTGCGTCATGCCGGTCCCGCCTCCTCCTGCTGGAGGCGCCGCGCCCTGCGGCTTGCGCCCTCGATGTCCGGCAGGAACCAGGTGAGGAGGCCTATGAGGGGCAGGTAGCCGCACACGTTGAAGACGAACTCGATGCTCGTCATATCGGCCAGCCGGCCGAGGACGGCGGAGGCGATGCCGGCGCACCCGAAGGCGAGCCCGAAGAACAGCCCGGAGATCATGCCGACGCGCCCCGGGACCAACTCCTGCGCGTAGACGAGGATCGCCGAGAACGCCGAGGCGAGGATGAGCCCGATGAAGACCGTCAGCGTGACCGTGGCGGCAAGCCCCACGTGCGGCAGGATGATCGAGAAGGGGGCGACGCCGAGGATCGAGACCCATATGACGATCTTGCGCCCGAACCGGTCGCCGAGCGGCCCGCCGAGGATCGTCCCGACCGCCACGGCGGCGAGGAAGACGAACAGGAGGTACTGGGCGCCCTGGATCGAGAGGTTGAACCGGTGGATCAGGTAGAACGTGTAGTAGTTCGAGAGGCTCACCAGGTAGAAGTATTTCGAGAAGATGAGGGCGATGAGGACCCCCAGCGAAAGGGCCACGGTCCTCGGGGGCAGCGTGCTCAGAGGGCGCGACGCCACCCGCCTCTTGAACTGGGGGAGGTGGTGGCTGTACCACCCGCCGACCCGGGTGAGGAGCACGATGCCCCCGAGCGCCACGGCCGTGAACCAGAGGATAGAGGACTGCCCGTTCGGGGCGATGATCAGCGCGGCAAGGAGGGGACCGAGCGACGAGCCCAGGTTGCCGCCGGTCTGGAAGACCGACTGCGCCAGGCCGTGGCGGTCCCCCGCGGCCATGTGCGCCACCCGCGACGCCTCCGGATGGAAGATCGACGAGCCCATCCCGACGAGGACGGACGAGAATAGGATCATCGGGTAGCTGCCCGCCCGCGAGAGGAAGACGAGCCCGACGAGCGTCATTCCCATGCCGACCGCCAGGGAGTAGGGCTTGGGATGGCGGTCGGTGAAGCGCCCGACCATGGGCTGCAGGAGCGACGCCGTGAGCTGGAAGCTCAGGGTGATCAGCCCCACCTGCGTGTACGTCAGGCTGAAGGACTTCTTCAGGATAGGGTAGATCGACGGCAGGAGCGACTGCAGCGTGTCGTTGACCATGTGGGACACGCCAAGGGCGATGAGTATCCCAAAGAAGGTCTTCTGGGTGGCCGGTGCGGATTCGGACTCGCTTTGCACCGGACCTAGGTAGCCGGGATTGGGCGATCTGCAACCTCCACCGTCAGATGGCGGCGTGCCGGGTGCGGTGCCCCGCCGGGGGCTGCGTCAGGCCGCAGCGGCGCGCAAACCGGGCCGACTCCGCCCGCGAGGTCAGGCCGAGCTTGCGCATGATGTTGAAGCGGTGCTTCTCAACCGTCTCGGGCGACAGCCCGAGCTGCGAGGCGATCTCGGCGTCGGACAGGGGTTCGCCGACCAGGCTCAGGATCGTCTGCTCGCGGTCCGTCAGGACCTTGTCGAAGGCAACCGGGTTGCGGCCGTGCTCGCGCCGGGCCTCGGCGAACGGCTTCGGGAAGTAGGTGGAGCCGGCCCCGATCGCCGCGATCGCCAGGCTCAGCTCCTCAACGGTGTTCACGGACTTGTCGATGAAGCCCTGCACGCCCGCGCGCTCGGTGCGGCAGAGCGTGAACTCGTTGAAGTAGGATGAGATGACGAGCGTCCTGATTAGGGCCCTCTTCCTGCGCACGCACTGCAGCACCTCGAACCCGTCCATGTCAGGAAGGTTGATGTCGAGGATAAGGAGGTCGGGCAGAGACGCGGGGATGACGACGAGGGCCTCGCGGCCGGTGCCAGCCTCGCCCACCACCTCGTGGCCCAGCTCCCGGGTGCACGCATTGCGGAGGACGTCCCGGAAAAGGCGCTCATCTTCGACAATGGCGATCTTCATCGAGGCCGATATTCTGTGCCACCCGGCCGGAAAGGGAAGCGATCTTGCTACCGGATTGCCGGTAAGGGCCCGCGCTCAGTACGCGTAGAACATGTCCTGCAGGAGCGCCCTGTCCGCCGTCCCGGCCAGGCCCAGCATGAGCAGGATGCGGGCCTTCTGGGGATTGAGCTCGTCGGACGCGATGAACCCGAGCCGGTCGTCGTCCATCTCGACGTTACGCTCGACGACCCCGCCCCCGGTGCGAGAGCTGCGGACGACCGCGATCCCGGACCGCGCGGCGGAGGCGGCCGCGGCGACGGCCTCGGCGCTCAGGTTTCCGTTGCCGACCCCCGCGAGCACGATGCCGCGGGCCCCGGCGCGGACCGAGGCGTCGATCAGGCCGCGCCCCATCCCGGCGTGGGCGTAGACGATGTCGACATGGGGCAGGGGTCCCCTCGCGGGCATGCGAAGCTCGCTTCCCAGGGTGTGGCGGCGCACCGGCGCACCGTAGAAGTGGATCCGGGCCGAGCTCACGAGTCCCGCGAGCCCCTGGTTCGTGCTCTTGAACGTCCCGACCTGCGTCGTGTTCGTCTTCGCGACCTCGCGGGCGAAGTGGATCTCGTCGTTGGCGACGACGAGGACGCCCCGGCCCCCCGCGGAGGGATGCGCGGCCGTCGCAACCGCGTTGTAAAGGTTCATGGGACCGTCGGCGCTCATGGCCGTCGCCGGCCGCATCGCGCCGACCAGCACGACCGGCTTCGGGCTGCGCAGGACAAGATTCAGGAAATACGCCGTCTCCTCCATCGTGTCGGTCCCATGGGTGATCACGACGCCGGCGACGTCCGGCAGGTCGAGCGCCGACTGGGCCCGGAGGGCGAGCCGCCTCCAGACGGCCTCGCTCATGTCCTGGCTGCCGATGCTGGCGACGTGGACGGCGTCGAGCCGGGCGAGCGACTTTACTCCAGGCGCCGCCGCGATGAGCGACTCGATCGAGAAGACGGCGGAGCGGTACCCCCGCGGCGACCGCGTGGCCTCGGCCCCGGCGATCGTCCCGCCGGTCGCAAGGACGACGATGCGCGGGAGAGGGAGTGCGGATCGGGTGGGACGCTTCCGGGCCATGGCCCCACCATGGCCCCCGCCCCTTCGGCTGTCTAGCCGCGCATGGAGCTCTTGACGCCCGCCCGCGTTTGGGGCGTGTTCCAGTTAAATGGCCCCCACGCTCCTTGTCCTCGCCGCAGGCATGGGATCCCGCTACGGCGGACTCAAGCAGATCGACCCGGTGGGTCCTTCGGGCGAGACGGTGCTCGACTACGCGGTGTTTGACGCGATACGCGCCGGGTTCGGGGCGGTCGTCTTCGTCATAAGAAAGGAGTTCGAGGGGGCCTTCAGGTCCGCCGTGACGGCGAAATACGCCGGGAGGATCGCGGTCAGCTTTGTCTACCAGTCGGCCGCGGACCTCCCCGAGGGGTGCAGCGTCCCAGCGGCAAGGGAGAAGCCGTGGGGCACGGGCCACGCGGTGTGGTGCGCCCGCGACGCCGTCCGCGGGCCCTTTGCCGTCATCAACGCCGACGACTTCTACGGGGCGGCGGCCTTCACCCGCCTCTCGACATTCCTCGCCGGGGCGCGTGACGCGCGGTTCGCGATCGTGGGCTTCCGCCTCGCCAACACCCTGTCGGAGAACGGCACGGTCTCCCGCGGGGTCTGCCGGGTCGAGGGCGGCGAGCTCGCCTCGATCACCGAGGAGCGGGCGATCTCCCGCGGGGACGTGGGCCCCGGCCGCCGGTTCACGGGAACAGAGATCGTCTCGATGAACTTCTGGGGCTTCACGCCCGCCCTGTTTGCGGGCCTCGGCACGGGCCTACGGGCCTTTCTCGAGGAGCGAGGCGGGGACCCGAAGGCCGAGTACTTCCTTCCCACCGCCGTCTCGGACCTGGTTTCCCGGGGCGAGGCCTCCGTGGAGGTCCTCTCGAGCGAGGACACCTGGTTCGGCGTGACCTACCGCGAGGACAGGCCGCGCGTCGTGGAGGCCATCGCGGAACTCGTCCGAAAGGGACACTACCCGTCCCGGCTCTTCGGCTGAGCTCCCCTAGACCGCGGTCCGCGCAATCACGAGCCTCACGCCCTCGATCGGCGTCTCGGTGATACGCGCGAGCGGAAACGGCGCCCGGCCGGTCAGGATCCCGTAGGAATAGGGATGGTTGAGGATGTGGCCGCTGACGCCGGCGTGGAACGAGGCGGGGAGCTTGCCCGGGAAGAGCTGGCCCGTGACCGATACGGCCAGGGAGAGGAGCTTGAGCACCGACGCCGACACCGCCTCGCCGGCGGCGGTGTCGCCCGCGCCGGCCAGCCTGAGGACCTCGGGCGCAAGCGCCGCGACCCCGTTGTTGGTCGCCGGGTCCCCGTAGAAATACCCCGCCACCGTGGCCGCGGTCGACTGGCCGGTGCGCTCGCGCACGAGGGGCCCGAGCCCGGAGGGCGGGGCCCATCCCTGTAGTTCCAGGAGCGCCCGCGCGATCGCCCGCCTGCCCAGGTCATAGCCACTTCCCTCGTCGCCAAACCGCCAGCCGATCCCGCCGGCGTAATGGACGGCGCCGTCCGGCGTCCGCGAGGCGACGAACGAACCGGTGCCGGCATGCAGGACGAGGCCCGGCCCGCCACGCGTCGCAAGTTCGAGGACGGGAACCGAGTCGTCGACCGTCGACAGCGCCCCGAAGCCCGCGAGCGAGTCGCCGAACTCCCTCCAGAACGATCGGCTTCCCGCCATGCAAAGGAGCGTGGAGGATATGACCGCCCCCGGGTGCCCGGCCCTCACGGCGCCGAGGGCCTGCGCGGCAATCTCCCGGGCGCGGGCGGCCCCGACAAGGCTCGGGCTGCAGCCCGGGGCTGTGTGGCGGGCGGCGATAGCGCCCGAGGGGTCGACCAGGATGCACTCGGTCTTCGTCCCCCCTCCGTCCACTCCGATCTTCCAGGCCATGGCGAGGGTCAGGCCAGCTGGCGGCTCAGGCGCCCCCGGTAGCGCAGCGCCACCTCGCGGTTGTGCTCGATGGCGCCCGGCAGGTTCTGGCTCTGGAGAACGGGAAGCGGGTGACCGTTCGCCTTGAGCCACTCCATGACGGAGAGCATGAGCCAGTTGAGCACCGAGCACCCGATCAGCGTCGACGTGGGTCCGGCGCAGAGGCCGTCGCCCAGCTCGACGATCGCATCGCCCGGGACGCCGCCGTTGTCCAGGACGTGGTCGGCGACCTCGAAGAGGCGGTTGCCCGACGGATGCTGCGACGGCGTGGCCTTGGACATCGCCAGGCACGTGAGGGCGGCGACCGTGAGTCCCTTGGCCTTGGCGTAGAGCGCCACGTCGATCGGCGACGCGTTCTTGCCCGAGTTGGAGATGACGATGACGGTTTCCCCGGGGACGAGCTGGTACTGCCTGTCGTAGCGCTCGACGAGCTTCGTCCCGTACCCCGGGAGGTTCTCGATGAATCCGCCCGTCAGGTCGATGATCCCCGTCACGCAGACCAGGCCCCCGGCGCGCCCGATGATCTCGCGCGAGATGAGCTCGCTGTGGCCGCTGCCGAAGGTGTGGACGACGCCCCCGCGCGCGATCGATTGCCCGATGACCGGGGCGAGGCGCGAGATGGCGGGTGCGTTGGTTTCGCGGGCGCGCGCGAGGAGGGCCCCGGCGCGGTCGTAGTAGGAGTCGGAGAATGAGGGCATGGCGGTTAAATCAGGTCTTGGCGGGGCGCGACGCCTCCCACCGGCCGTAGATCCCGCAGGGCAGGACCTTGCCGTCGCGGTGGACGGGCAGGCCCACCTCGCCCGCCGCCAGGGTCCCGGGGACGTCCCGGAGCAGCTGGGAAAGCAGGTTCGCGACGACCGTCGGCGAGAGCCTGGCCGTGTAGGCGTTGATCAGGAAGAAGAGGGGATCGTCCGTCAGGAGGGCCCTGCACTCCTGCAGGAGGTCCCAGAGGTGGTCCTCAAGGCGCCAGAGTTCCCCCGTGCTGCCGCGGCCGTAGGTCGGGGGATCCATGATGACCGCGTCGTAGCGGCGCCCGCGCTTTACCTCGCGCCGGACGAACTTCAGGCAGTCGTCCGCAATGTAGCGGATGGGCTTGTCCTCGAGCCCGCTCAGGGCCGCGTTCTCCTTGCACCACTTGACCATGCCGTCGGCCGCGTCGACGTGGCAGACCGAGGCGCCCGCGGCGGCGGCGGCGCAGGTGGCGGCCCCCGTGTACCCGAACAGGTTCAGCACGCTGACGGGCCGCCCCGCCCCCTTGATCGTCGAGTGAATCCAGTCCCAGTTCACCGCCTGCTCGGGGAAAAGTCCCGTGTGCTTGAACGATGTGGGGCGGATCTTGAAGGTGAGCCCCAGCGCGTCATAGCGGACCTCCCAGTGGTCGGGCAGGGGCCGCCGGAATTCCCACCGGCCGCCACCGGACTCGCTGCGGTGGTAGAACCCGTCCCAGTGCTCCCACCGGGCCCCGGGGGCGACCCCCTGCCTCGGCCAGAGGACCTGGGGGTCGGGCCTGACGAGCGTGTAGGGGCCCCAGCGCTCCTGCTTCATTCCCTCGCCGCAGTCCATGAGCTGGAAGTCCTTCCATCGGTCGGCGACCAGCAGGGGAGGGCGTTGCACGGGGGTGTTCATCGGGTCGGGCTCGCCCCGAGGCAATCGCCGGCCCCCCTGCATGTAAAGACGCGAGCGAGGGGCCCCGCCCCCCGCCTACTTCGCCGGCTCGCCCGTGCGCACCGCCGCGGGCGAATCCTCCCAGAAATAGCGGCCCCGGCGGTTGTGGTCCACGCGCGTCCAGGCCGCGGCCGCCGCCAGGACGGCGAGGGCCAGGACGAGGAGCGCGATCCGGCGCTGGCGCCGCGCCTCCTTGTCCTCGTAGGGGTCGTCGAGCGAGCGCCGTGCGTTGGCCGGGAGGGTCGCGACCTTCGTGAGCGTCCTCCCCAGGGGGATGTTGACCTTCATGCGCCCGTTGATCGCCCAGCCGTTGCCCTCGAGGATCGGACCCAGCGTGCGCTGGCGCAGCTTGAGCTTGGCGATGAACATCGAGGGCAGCGAGATGACCAGGAGGAGCCCGATCAGGATCACCGGCACCTGCCAGCTGGGGAGCTCCACGAACTTGGCGAACACGGCGGCGCAGAACGTGCCGATGGACCCGATGGCGACGCCGATCCCGGTGACGAGCGCCAGGTCGAACTTCCTGGGCTCGGGCTTCGCCTTGTCCGGGGCGGCCGCGGCGAGCCTCGAGCTCGCGTCGGCGTCCGCCGCCGCCGCCCGCTTGGCCATCTGCTCCTCGACGAACCGGATGAACTTCTTGTACGGCGCCCAGAACGCCTGGTGGATGCTGATCGGATTGTCCACGATGCTCGTTACGACCGCGTACCAGAGGTTTCCCTGGCGGTCGTAGAAGACGCCGTTGCGCCCGACGAAGAGGTAGTCGCTCGCGCCCTGGGTGAAGCACGCCGCGATCGTCATGGTGGCACCGCCGCCGGCGCGCGTGCAGCTGCAGTACGCGACATAGAACTTGCTCATCGCCGCCAGCGGGCTCACGCCGTCCACCCGCAGGCACAACTCGGTCGAGCGGCTGTCCAGGAAGAGCGTGCCGGCCTGGAAGGCGGCGTGGCGGTCCCTCGAGTAGAAATCGGCGAAGTTGACGAAGTTGTGCAGCAGTGTCCGCAGGTCCCGGTGGTAGCGCGCGAGGCGCTCGACGTCGCTGATCGCCTTGAACTGGGGCTCCAGCGCCTTGTCTTGGCCAACGAGGGCGTCGAGCGACGCGCGGGACGACCCGCCGAGGATCTCCTTTGTGCGCGCGAGGCCAATCTTCTCGACGGCGCGCCCGGCGTTCTCCTCGAGCCACGACTCGTAGGGCGCGAACCTCCCCTTGAGGGTCGCCCACTCGTCCAGGGTCAGGAAGGTCTTGCCCTCACCCCAGGTGGGCACGACCGCCTTCCGGTGCAGGGCGCGAAGCCCGACCGCCCACGCGGGGTTGACGCCCTCCAGAAGCGCGAGGGGCCTGTCGGCCTCGATGTGCTCCAGCGGGAATCCCGCCAGCTCCTCGCCGGAAAGCCTGAGGTCCTTGGCGACGATGGGCAGGTATTCCGCCTGGTCGCGGTTGAGCGCCCCGGAGGCGCGGGCGTCGAACGCGGCGAACTGGCAGCGCGCAAAATAGTCGTCGACCTTGGCGCGGACGGCCTTGATCGCGTCGAAGGCCGCCTCCGTTGCGTTCCCCAGGAGCGCCACCTCGAGGGCGGCCTTCTTCTCGGACCAGGCCCCGTAGGCCGCGAGTTGGGCGAAGAAGGAGTCGATCTTCTCGACGGTGACCCCCTCCTCGTCCGACCTGCGCCGGGCCCCCCCGACGCAGGCGATGATGTCCTTGATGAGGGCCTGGGTGCCCGGCTCGGCCGTCGCGGCCGCGGGGATGATGCCGTCGCCGTTGAGGGGGCTGGCCGCGAAGATCCTTGCGGTGTCCGCAGCCTGGGCGACCGTCACCTCCTTCGCCTCCTCCCTGCCGATGCCCCTGAGGATCTGCCGGGCCGCCGCGACGAGCAGCTGGCCCTCGGGGGTCGCCGCATTGATGGAGGAGAGGGGCAGGCCGTCGGCCCCCTTGAGGAGATCGCCGGCATCGGCCAGGCGGGTGCCGGCCCACGTGACCGCGGCGAGGACCTCGGGGACGCCGATCCGGCCGTCGCCGTCCGTGTCGATCAACCCCAGGGTGCGCTCGTCGAGCTCCAGGCCTTTCACGGGGCAGCTGAGCGCGACCCACAGCTCCTGGTCGAGCTCGCCGAGGGCGAGCAGGTCGGCGCCGGTCTCGAGCGCGACCTGGTCGATGCCGCCGGTCCGGAAGAACTTCCAGACGTGGGCGGACGTGGGCGTCTGCTTCATGGGTTTCGTGGTGTGCCGCACGGCGTGAGCGGCGCTTCGATCACTGCCAGTCGAGCACGAGACGCGTGAAATAGCCAGTGTCGAGCTTCTTCAACCCGGTGCCAGGGCGGCTGTTGTAGTCGTTGTTGACGCCCAGGCGCAGCTTCCAGTTGGGATTGGCCGTCGGGATCTCGAAGAAGCTCTCGTGGGTGAGGGTGAAGTTGGAGAAGTTGCTGAACGCGGGCACGATCGAGATGCGGTTGACGAGGCTCGAGGTGCCGAACTTCGCGGCATGGTTGATTTCGAAGTCCAGGCCCGCCGCGTTCACGTTCGGGGTCAGGGGGTTCGCGTAGGTGTCGTCGCGGAACGAGACGCCGGCGCGCGCCGTCAGGGTCTCGTTCGGGGCCTTGAGGACGTCGAAGCCGTAGCCGGCCGCGGCCACGTCGTAGAACTTGATGCCCATGACGCGGTCAAACCCTCCCTCATCGCGCACGAACCAGGAGCTGCCGCCCGAGAAGTTGTTCGAGTAGTCGACGCCCGCCTTGTACTGGTCGGCCGACTTCTGCCCCTCGGTGACCTGCCGGTCGTACGAGGTGTAGAACATCAGGACGTCGTTCGGGCCCGTGAGCGTGGCGCGAAGCCCCGCCGCGGTCCCCAGCTGGCTCTTGTTGCCCGAGGTGCCGGACACGTCGACATGGGCCTCGTAGCTCCACTTCCTTTGGAGCGCGGCGACCTGTGGGTCCGTGCCGCCCGCCTCCCATGAGGCGGCGACCCGGGAGACCTGGGTGCTGATGGTTCCGTCGATCCCGGCCACCTGCAGAGCGCCCGAGGCGCCCGAGACTCTGCCCTCGATGCGGGTTCCGTCCGTAAGGCGCACGGCGACCGGGGCGTCGGTCGTAATGGCCGTCACCTCGGACTGCTTGATCGCGATGTCGCCGGCATAACCTGTTGTCACCGTAATCGTTCCCGCATCGATCTTTGAGACTTTTCCCACGATGCGGGAACCGTCTTTTGTCTCAACGACATCGGCGGACAGTGAGGAGGCGCCGAGGGCGACGATGGAGAGGGCGATAAGGCCTTGTAGGAGTCGGGTTATGTTCATGTTGGGTATCTTGCGAAAAAAGGGACGGCGTTAATCAGTTGCATTGCAAACGTTGTCAATTGATAACAACCCCCCGCTCGGCGGGGGGTTCCTTTCGCCGAGGTCGGGGGACAGCCCTGCTCAAGGATGTTTCCGAGGTTTCCGGGAGTGCCCCGCGGACCACGGGGCATTTGGGGTTCGGTTCTTCATAGACCTTGGGAAGGCCACCTCGACCCTATCCGGGGGAAACGGTTCGGCCGTTCCTGGGTCCTTGGGGCGCGATCTCTAAGGAATTTCCCGGATCCTGGAAAAAGTGCTGGCAAATCGGAACGTGATGGTGAACGGGTTCTCACTCAAAAAAACAAAAACAAATCCAAAAAGCTTTCCGGATCAATCGCGTGAGCGTCAGGTCCGTAAGTCGACGACATGATGAAAATAGCCAAGATATCCCCACACCTTCTGCGGCCCCTCTTCTGTGCAATTCTATTCTGCGCGGCGCAGATCCATGCCGACATCGTCGAGACCAAGAACGGGGCGCGCGAGGTCGGCAAGATCACGAGCATCCACGGAGGGGTGATTACGATCGAGACCGACTACGCCGGGAAGATAGAGGTGAAGCAGGCCCTGGTGACCTCGATCACGACCGACCGCCCCGTGGCGGTAAGGCTCGCGGACGGCTCGCGCGTCGTCGGCGTCGTCACGTCGACCGCGCCGAACAGGCTCCAGGTTTCAAACCCGACGCATTCCATCGACTGCGCGGTGAGCAACGTGTCGGCCTCGTGGGCCGCGGGCCAGGAGGACCCCGATCTCGTGGCGCTCCGGCGCAAATGGAGCTTTGAGGCAGGGGGCGACGTCAACGGCAGGACGGGCACCGAGAGGCAGCTCTCCACGAGCTACCACTTCAAGGCGAAGCTGACCGGGCCCAACGACACCTTCCAGTACTACACGGCCTACACCCGCCAGGAGGTCAACAACGACGTCTCCGCGGACCAGTTCAAGGCCGGGGTCGACTATGCCGACACCTACAAGCCCAACCGGTCCTGGTATGTGCGCGACGAGGGCGGGTTCGACCGGGTCAATTTCATCACCCTGTACGACATCGCGGCGAGCGGCGTTGGCTATGACTTCGTAAAGCAGAAGGACGAGCAGATCACGGGACGCGTGGGTCTTTCCTACCGGTATGACCAGTACGCGTCGGGCAAGGGGCCGCCCCTGAGTGAAACCGGCGCGGATGTCGGGTTCGAGTACATGCGCAAGTTCAAGAACAGCTCCCAGCTGAGCGACAAGGTGTCCTTTGACCCGACGTTCCGCGACATGGGCAATTTCGTGATCAACCACGAGATCGGATACGAGATCCCCCTCACGAAGTCGCTGTGGAAGCTCAGCACGGGCGTCGCCAACAACTATTACAGCAGGCCGGTCGGCGGGGTCGACAAGATGGAGACGCTCTACTTCACGAGGCTCATCCTGACCTGGGGGGCCCAGCCCTCCGCGAACTAGCCTTACGTGCCGTAGAGGCGGTCGCCGAAGTCGCCGAGGCCCGGCAGGATGTACTTCCTGTCGTTGAGCGCGCGGTCGAGGACGCCGATGTGGACGGAGGCGTCCGGGTGGCGCGTGGCCACCTCGGCGACGCCCTCCGGGGCAGCGATGATGCAGACCAGGCGCGGGGCGACGGCGCCGCTGCGCTTGACGACCTCGAGCGCCTGCGCGGCGGATCCCCCGGTCGCCAGCATCGGGTCGACGACAAAGACCCTGCGCCCCTCCAACGGGGGCAGCTTGCAGTAGTAGCTCCTCGCGACGGCGGTGACATGGTCGCGCTCGAGGCCGACGTATCCGACGCTCACGTCGGGGAAGACGTCGAGGAAGGGCTGGACCATCGAGACGCCCGCGCGGAGGATGGCGACGACGACGATCGGCTGGGTCGAGAGGACCCGGCCGGGCGTGCTCTCGAGGGGCGTCTCGACCATCTTCTCCTCGGTCGCGAGGTCGCGGGTCGCGTCGATCGCGAGCATCAGCGTGAGCTGGTAGGCAAGGGTCCGGAAGGTGGCCGGCTTCGTCGTCCTGTCGCGCAGGTGCGTGATGATATGCTCGGCCAGGGGATGTTTGAGGACGCTCAGCATGGGAGAGTCAGAGGAGGTCCCGCTGCACCTTCTGCTCGAGGTAGTGCTCGAACTCCTTGCGGAGTGCCTTCTCCTTGCCGCGCAGGCCGGGCATCATCGGCAGCCAGTTGTAGACCTCCTCGCGCAGGTGCCGCGGCATGACCGGGGGCATCTCCCGGACCCGGTCAAAGGCCCTGACGACCGCCGCCGCGACGTCGTCGCACATCCTCTGGGCGTCGGCCGAGCTATGCTGCCCCGCCAGGCGGATGACCTCGTCGATCTTGCGGTGGCGCTTCTTGAGGATCGCCTTGTAGGAGCCGAGCCCGTCCAGCGAGAGGATGGCCGTCCTCGGGTAGTAGTTCGCCATCGGGTTCCACTGCGAGGTCCGGCTGCCGGCGCCGCGCCGGTCGCTGCGCAGGATGACGGACGGGATGTCCGCGAACTTGGCGATCATGAACTCGGCGAGCGTGCCGCTGTCGAGGTCGGGTCCGTCGAAGCTGAAGAGCGCAAGGTCGCAACCGACGAGCGAGCGGATGTGGTGGTCGCGGATCGTCCGCGGGGTCGTCCCCCTCGGGTCGAAGTCCTGGGGGAGCTGGCAGAGGTACGTCCCGTGGGACTTCTCGTAGATGGCCTCGGCGAGGTAGGCGTTGCCGATCAGGTGCTTGAGGTTGAAGAGCTCGCCGGCGAAGAAGACGTTCAGGCTGCGCTTCTTTTTCTTCATGGCGCTCAAATGCCAAAACTAAGCCCTTATGCGCGCGTCCGGACAATTCAATTCATCCGGGGGACGCGGGGTCACGGGTTGAGCGCGAGCGAGTGCTCGGGCGCGCCGGGCAGGAACGCGGTGGGCTCGCCGCGGACCCAGGCCCCGTGGCCCGCGCGGAAGTACGGGGAGAGGGGGTTCGAGCATTCCCCGCCCGGCATGTGGAAGATGCCCTGCGCCTCGCGCCCCGGCGAGACGACGAACCGCATGCTGGCCCCGAACGAGGGCTCCTGGATCCGCGGCATGTTGGAGTCCCCTGCCAGCGGCTCGAAGGGCATGCTGAGCCAGCCGGAGAGCCAGGAGGGGAGGTTGCGCGCGAGGGGATGGCCTATCCTCGCGGTGTTGCGCTCCCCCCAGGTGGCGCGCGAGGGGTCCGCGCCCTCTCTCCGGTAAAGCGCCGAGACGTCGTCCACGGCCGCCGCGAGCAGGTCGTCCCACGTGGCGAACGCGGGGTCGAGGAGATGGGTCGGCCGCTCCCTTAGGATCGTCTCGAGGGGCTGCTCGTAGTTGAACTTCGCCCAGTTGAAGTCAGGGTCCTGCTCGACGCACGGGGCGAAGATGGGGTCGAAGACCCGGTGGGCGACCGCGAGCCTGAAGGCGCGCACGACCCGGTAGCTGACCGAGCCCGTGTCCGCACGCCCCTCCCATTTCTGGATGCCCCGCAGGATGTCCGCGCGGGAGGACTTCCGGGCGACAAGCTCCGGGCGCAGGGTGTCGACGAGCAGCGCGTGCCAGGTTTCAAGGAGCGTGGCCCTGTCGTCGAGCTGGATGGCCAGGAGGTCGGCGGGGACCGCCGGCCTTGAGCCGCGCCCGAGCTCGACCAGGTCGTCCCGGATCTGGCGCGCCCGGGCCGCGATCGCATAGCCCGAGTCGCCGAGGGCGCCAAGGGCCTTGCCTCCGACGATGCGGTTGTTGGCCGTCCAAAGGATGCCGTCGGCCGGGTCGACGACCGCGGGAATGTCGCCTGAGGGGAGGAACCCGTCCCAGCGGCGGTCGCCGAACGCCCATGTGACGGGCAGGCGCCCGTCGTAGCCCACCCTCCTCGGGACGGCCCCGGCGACCGTCCACGCGATGTGGCCGCCGGAGTCGGCGACGACGAAGTTCTGGAGGGGGATCCCGACGTGGTGGGCCACGGCGACCGCCGCCAGGGCGTCCGGCGCGTCCTCGAGCTCCAGGATGTCCATGTTGGTGGCGGCGGGGTCGTCCTCGGTCCAGTGGAAGACAAGCTTGCGCCCATGGGGGCCGTCACCGACGACGGGTCCCCACGCGGTCCACGTGAATTCCATGCCGACCGGCTTCGCCCCGCGCACGGGCACGGACTCCGTCCGGCGCTCATAGGCGACGAGGGCCCCGTTGTCCGGTCCGTGGTACAAATCGGGCGAGACGCTCGGGTTGACCAGGATGACGTCCCCGACGCCGGCGTTGGAATTCGTGAAACCCCAGGCGATGCGCCCCGTGCTCCCGGCGACAAGGAGGGGAGAGCCGGGTATCGTCGCGCCCGTCTCCTCGTGTCCCGGCCACTGGAGCGAGATCCTGTACCAGATGTTGGGCACCCCGAGGTGCAGGTGGGTGTCGTTGGCCACCATGGCCCCGCCGCCGGCCGAGAGCGCCCCGGCCACGGCGAAGCTATTGGACCCGGGGGCCTGGTCTTCGGTCCACGCGCCGGGCGCGGCCGCCCGGGTAGTGGTTTCCCCGTCATCGGCCGGGCGCTTGCGCAGGTCCACCTCGTATGCCGGCGGTACGGGCGGCGGCGGCAGGTGGCTGCCGTCGAGGGCTGCGTCGGCCTCGGTCGATACCGGGGCGAAGAAGGCGAGGGAAGCCGGGCCAAGCGTGTCGCGAAGGGTCGCGAGGCTGCGCACGTAGTGGCCCGTGCCCTCCTGCAGGTCGAGCGTCATCGCGTACGTGATCAGGATGCAGTCCTCGGGAAGCCAGGCACGGGGCTGCGTCCTGAGGACGACGTACTCCCAGGGCTTGGCGCCGAGGGCCGCGAGCCCGTCGTTGACCCCTTCCGCGTAGGCCGCGGCAAGGGCGCGCCGCGCCGGGGTTTCGCGGGCGAGGACCTCGCGCGCAAGGCGCCTGAAGCCGTGCATCCTTGCCTCCCGGTCCAGCTGGAGGGCCGCCGGCCCGAAGAGCTCCGAGAGTTCCCCCGCGCCCCTTCGGCGCAGCGTGTCCATCTGGAAGAACCGGTCCTGCGCATGGAGCCAGCCGGTTGCCCGCGCGACATCGAGGCGGCTGGCGCCGGCGACGGTCGGGATGCCGAGGCCGTCGCGCGAAACCTTCACCGGCGCGGCAAGGCCGCGCAGCGACCACGCCCCGTCGAGCCTCGGCAGGCACGCGGCGATCCTGCCCCTGAACCAGAGGCCGGCCCCCGCGGCCCCGAGCGCCAGCAGGGCCGCGAGCACCGCCGCCAGCCGGAGCACCCGTCGGGCTGTTGGGTGGTTCGTCATGGGAGGCCGAGGACGTTAAGTATCCTATTTATTAATACATCGGGCGCCAGCGAGGCGTCGAGCGAGAGGGCGTCGGCGGGCGCCTCGAGGGCCTCGAACTGGGACTTCAGGAGGCCCTCCTTCATGAAGTGCCCGCTCCGCCCGCCCAGGCGGCCCCTGATGAGCGCGAAGTCGCCGCTCAGGTGGGCGAACCGGGTGTCGGACGGATCGGGCGCGAGGGCGAGGCGGTACGCCTGCCTGAGCGCCGAGCACGCGACGACGGTCTTCCTTCCGCGCGCCGTGCACGCCTCGATGCCGGCGCGCACCGCGGAAAGCCACGGCGCGCGGTCCGCGTCGTCAAGGGGCGTACCCGCGGCCATCTTCGCTATGTTGGAGGGCGGATGCAGCTCGTCCGCCTCGAGGAACTCCCAGCGGAGCCTCTCGGCCAGGATGCGCCCCACGGTTGTCTTCCCGCACCCGGAGACCCCCATGACGATGACGACGGAGAGGGGAGGAGCCTCCCAGGAGCGGGTGGCGCCGGGTGCCCGGCCCTCGTCCACGTCGAGGAGCTCGCAGAACGTCTCGGTCCGCGCGTCGCCAAGCCCGTATTCCACGGCGCGCTGCCGGACAATGTCGCTCCGGTCGTCGCGCCACCCGATCTTCGTTATGAACTGGTTCCAGATGAGGCATTCCTCGTCGGTCCGGGGCGAGCCGTGGGCGTGCGCCCAGGCGAGGATCTCCTCGTCGCAGCCCCCCTCGAGCGTGCGCTCCCGAAGCGCGCCGTAGGCGACGCCGAGGAAGCGGCAGCACCGCCCGTCGAAGAGCGGTGGCCTGGCATCGCCCAGGTTCGGCTGGTACTCGGCGGGGAGGGCCCCCCGGGCGTGGAGGCGGATCTTGTCGAGCATCCGCCCGAAGACGACAATGCGCCCTACCTTTGCGTGGGGGCTCCTCAGGCCGATGACGCGGGGCATGGGGTGGGGGGTTCGGACCTAGTCCCGAAGCAGGTAGACCATCGTGCACAGCGCCGCGAACGCGACCGTCGGGGCGATCACCCAGACCGGGTTCACCGGGACGTGGTAGCGGTCGAACAGCCAGACGACGGCGGCGCTCTTGACGAGGATCACGGCCCAGCCGGCCTTGATCACGCGCTCGACCCGGGGGTTCCTCGGCGACTTCTGCCTGACGAAGAGGCTGCGCACGAATCCGCGCTCATAGTCCCCGGCGGGGCGGCGGCTGACGAGGCGTACGAGTTCGGAGAACATGGAGTGGGTCGCGGGACAGCCTATCGGCCGTCCCGCCGGTTTCAAATCCGGCGTGCTTTTCCCGGGGGAGGCGTCCCTTGGGGCTCCCGCCCGGTGAGCTCCGCCAATTCGGCGAGGTACGCGGCCGTCCCGCCCGCGACCATCCTCTCCATGTCCCCGTCCTTGAGGCGCCAGCGCCAGTTGCCCTCGGGTTTCCCCGGTGAATTGAGCCGCGCCTCCGATCCGAGGCTCAGAAGGTCCTGCATCGGGATGAGGGCCATCCTGCTGACGGCCGAGTAGGCCGCGCGGATGAAGTCCCATCCGACCTCCTTGCCGTCGACCCGCAGGTAGCGGCGGACATGGTCATGCGTCTTCTCGTCCGCCAAGGCGTACCACCCGAGCGTGGTGTCGTTGTCGTGGGTGCCCGGGTAGACGACGCCGTTCCTCCTCAGGTTGTGGGGGAGGTAGGAATTCTTCGCGTCCCCCCCGAATGCGAACTGCAGGACGGCCATCCCCGGCAGGCCCGTGCCCGCGAGGAGCGCTTCCACCGACGGCGTCATCAGCCCCAGGTCCTCGGCGATGATCTTGGCGTCCGGGAACTCCTTGCTGACGGCGCGGAAGAAATCGAGCCCGGGGCCCGGCCTCCACTCCCCGGACCTCGCGTTCTTCGCCGGGAAGGGGACCCGCCAGTACGCGTCGAAGCCGCGGAAATGGTCGATCCGGACGACATCGCACATCCCGAACGACGCGCGAAGGCGGTCCTTCCACCATGAGTAGCCGTCCTTCGCGTGGGCGTCCCAGCGGTACAACGGGTTGCCCCAGAGCTGGCCGTCCGCCGAAAAATAGTCGGGGGGGACGCCCGCGACCGCGATCGGACGCCCGTCCTCGCCGAGCTCGAAGAGCCCGGGGTTGGCCCACGCGTCGGCCGAGTCCGCCGCGACGAAGATGGGGATGTCGCCGATGATGCCGATCCCGCGCTTGGAGGCCTCGGCCCGTATCCTGCGCCACTGCGAGAAGAAGGCGTACTGGTAGAACTGGTGCGCGGCCACCTCGTCGCGAAGCTTGGAACGCAGGCGGGCGTTGAGGCCCTTGACCGACCGGCCCTCCGCGGGCCACTCCCACCACGCCCGCCCGCCAAAATGGTCCTTCAGGGCGCGGAACCACGCGTAGGGCTTGAGCCAGGAGGCCTGCGCCGCGTTGAAGGCCTCGTGGCCCTCGGCTCCCAGAGGAGGGTAACCCGCCAGCTTGTAGCGGTCGAACGCGCGGCGTAGCAGCGGCCACTTGAGCTGGTAGAGAGACCCGAAGTCGACCGGCCCCGAGCCGCCGCCGGCGAGCGGCGCGATCTCGTCCGAGGTCAGCAGCTTCCTTGATACAAAGTCCTGGAGGTCGATCAGGTAGGGGTTGCCCGCGAACGCCGAGAAGCACTGGTAGGGGGAGTCGCCGTAGCCGGTGGGGCCCAGAGGGCAGACCTGCCACCACGACATCCCGGCGGCCTGCAGGAGGTCGAGGAAGCGGACCGCGGCGCCGTCCAGGGTGCCGATGCCCTGCGACCCCGGCAGGCTTGTCGGGTGCAGGAGGATTCCCGCCGACCTCGACGATAGCCAGTCAAACAGCCCTCCGTTGCCATTCGGTCCAGGTGACATGGGGCCATCTTGGCGCGGACCCCGCCGGGGCGAAGCCCAAAAACGAACGGAACCAGTGGAAAAGGCGGCATTGGGGCGCTATAGTGGCGCCACAAGGAGCTGGGATCCCCCGATTCCCCCGGGGTAGGGTGGCCCCGGCACGAGACAACAAAGGAACATTCCCATGAAGACGATCAACCTGCTTTCGATGGCGCTCCTAGGATTGGTCGCCGGTTGCGCGACCCAGGCGACCGACAACGCCGCCGCCGCGAGGAAGACCGAGGTGGTCTTCGACCATCCCGAGAACTTCAGGGACGTGAGGGACGCCTACACGCCCACGGAGAAGGGCCGCGACGCGATATTGTCCAACATCCGCAGCTATATCGTCTACAGGGCGGACCAGATGCTTCCCGACGGCTACAGGCTGAAGGTCGTGTTCACGGACATCCACCTGGCCGGCAACTACGAGCCCTGGCACGGCGTCCAGTGGGAGAACGTGCGCATCGTCAAGGCCGTCTACCCGCCGGCGTTCAAGTTCACCTACTCGGTCACGGACCCGGCAGGCAAGGTGGTTAGGCAGGGGTCGGAGGACATCGTGGACCTGGGCTTTGACACCCGCATGGCCTTCCCGGAGGACGACCCGCTCCGCTACGAGAAGGACATCCTCAACGATTGGACCCATTCCGCGCTCGGGGGCCTCAAGGGGGCCTAAACGGCCCCCTTTGCCCGGGGCACCGTTTGTTCTTGCGCCCGCGTCGCAAGCATGCAGGTTACATCCATCGTTAGAGATAGCGTTTTGGTGACAGCTTCTGGTGAGTCGTTGGCTGAGCGGTTTGCTCAAGTGATGATTTCGAAACCCGACGGTGGGAACGGACTGGCAGCGGACGGTGGCTCTACGAACATCACATCATGAGCAATTCCAAACTATACGTTGGAAATCTCTCGTTCAAAACGACTGAAGACGAGCTCCGCTCGCATTTTGGTCAATTCGGCACCGTTACCGACGTTTACGTCGCTATGGACAAGATGACGGGCCGCCCGCGCGGTTTCGCCTTCGTGACCATGGGCACGGCCGAAGAGGCCAAGGTTGCGGCTGAGAAGGTCAATGGCGTCGAGCTCGGAGGCCGTCAGCTGACGGTCAATGAGGCCCGTCCGAAGGAAGATCGCCCCAGCGGCGGCTTCGGCGGCGGCGGCGGCGGTCGCGGCTTCGGCGGCGGCGGCGGCGGTCGTGGCTTCGGTGGCGGCGGCGGCGGTCGCAGCGACCGCGGCGAGCGTCGTTACTAAGACCCGCGCACAGCGAGATTTTGCAAAGGATGGAGAGCCCAAACGGGCCTCCATCCTTTTTTTTTGATGACAGCGACAGCCATCCAGAGACACCAGGCGGCACTGCTGCGGTGCACGCGCTGCCCGCGCATGCACAAGCCGGTGGTCGTCGGCCGCCCGGTTGAGAGCGGAATCATGCTCGTGGGCCAGGCGCCCGGCGACAAGGAGCCCATCCTCGGCAGGCCCTTTGCGTGGACGGCGGGCAAGACGCTCTTCAAGTGGTTCTCCGGCGCCCTGGGCTGGAACGAGGAGGACGTCCGAAACCGCGTCTATTTCGCGGCGGTCTGCCGCTGCTTCCCCGGCAAGCACCCCAAGGGCGGCGACCGGGTGCCCGACCCCGCCGAGGTCGAAGCCTGCTCCCATTGGCTGGAGCGCGAGTTCAGGATCCTCAGGCCGACCCTGGTGATCCCGGTCGGCAAGCTTGCGATCCTGCGGTTCCTGGAGCCGGCGCCGCTCCAGGATGTCGTCGGAAGGAGCTTCAGGGTGAGCCTCGCCGGCCGCGAGGCGGACTGCATCCCCCTGCCGCATCCCTCGGGCGCCTCGCCGTGGCACCGGATGGAGCCCGGCAAGACGCTGCTCGAGCGCGGACTTCGCCTCATCGCCGCCCACCCGTCGGTCAAGCTGGCAACTTGACCTAGGCTCGGGCCTTTGCAGCTTAGTCCCACCATGGCCCCAATCCGGTTCGCCGCAGTCGCCTTAGCCCTTTTCGCAGGCCCCGTCCTCCTTCACGCGCAGCGCGAGAAGCTGCCTCCCGACGACCTCGACATTGTCGAGAAGCGGTGGCCCGACGCGAAGAAGACGTTCACCGGGCTGCGCTATGTGGTCGAGGTGGCGGGCAAGGGCCCGCTCCTGCAGCCGGGCGACAAGGTCGGCGTCACCTACGTGGGCTCCCTGCTCTCAGGCAAGGTCTTCGACAAGCAGCTCGACAAGGAGCACCCGTTCAGCTTCCGGGTCGATCGCAGCGAGGTCATCGTCGGCTGGGACCAGATCTTCCAGCTGATGAGGGTCGGCGACAAGTGGATCGTGATCGTGCCCTCCGAGCTCGCCTACGGGCGCCGGGGCAGCCCCCCAAGGATCCCAGGCTACGCGACGCTCGTCTTCGAGATCGAGGTGATTGAGGTCAAGAAGGACACCTGATCACTTCGCCTGCTTCACGACGCTCATGTAGGTGAACGTCGCCTTGAACTCGGCGACGGCCTGGTCATGGGCGGCCATCGGGGAGCTGCCCTGGGCAACGAGTTCCCCGGTCCGCTTGTCCAGCCAGCGGCGCATGAAGTCCTTCTCCACGTCGCTGGCCACGGTCTTGCTTTCCTTAGGGGCCGCGGGATTCTTCTTGGAAGAAAACATGTGGCAGGCGGAATTCGATAGAACCGCAACGGCTAGGGCGATCGGAACGAGGCGTTTCATTGGCGAGGGGATAAGTTGGGAGCAGCCCCGTATGACCGCGAGTGAATCTTTTTGGTTTCGTGTTTTACCGGTTAAGTCGTTTATATCGTCTATCCAATGAGCGACGAGCCGCAACCGCTGCGCCTGAAGCCGCGCCCCCCAGCCGGGGGTGGCCCGCCGCCGCCACCGGAGCCGCCGCCGCCGCCCCCCCCGTCCGCGCCAGCAAGCTCCGACCAGGGTGATGGGACTGCCCGCCTCCGGCTGAAACCAAGGCTAAATCTTTCATCGGAAACAACTTCCAAAGTCGAGCAGCCGGTCCCGCCACCCGAGCCCGACCTGCCTCCGCCGCCCCCGCCGGCGGCGTTCCCCGAGCCGGCGCCGGCCCCTCCTCCTGAGCCCCAGGATGACGGCCTGCCGAAGTTCAAACTCCGACCCAAGGCGGCGTCCGGGGGAGCGCATCCGCCCCAGCCCGCCCCTCACCAGCCGCCGCCCCCGGAATTCGCGCCGCCCCCCGAACCTTTCATCGCGCCGCCCGCGGCGTCGTCCTTTGCCGACCCGGCCTCGGCTCCGCCCGAGCCCTCTTCGTTTGCCGGTGCGCCGCCCCCTCCGCCGCCCCCTCCGGCCGGAATTGGGCGCCCGATGCCGGCGGATGCCCCGCCGCCCCCTCCGCCCTCGGCTCCCCGGACCACGGTGTCGATGCCTCCCGTCTCGGTGCTTTCCGCCCCGCCGCCGCCCGGCACCACGGCGGAACCGCCGGTGCCCGGCGGAGTCCCGCGCCTCTCCCTTGCGACGCCGCACGAGAAGCCGGCGGCCGCAAAGCCGGGGCTAAACATCAAGGTCGCAGCCGAGGTCCCGCTCAAGGTCGGCGGCAAGCCGGTCGGAAAGCCGGGCAAGCCCGGGGGTGTCCTGAGAAGGCGCGCCTCGCTCGGGCCCGTGGCCAAGGCGGGGATCGCGGTGGTCGTCGTCGCGATAGCGATTGGCGGCGTCTTCAGCTACCGGATCTTCTTCCCGGGCCAGGATGTGAAGATCAAGCTGCCGCCGGTGGCCAAGCCGGTCATCAAGAAGGACGTGGTCGAAGCACCCCCCAAGGAGGTCAAGCCCGTCGAGACCCCAGAGGCGATCGCGGCCCGCAAGGCCGCCGAGCAGGCGAAGCTTGAGGCGGCGCAGGCCGCCGCCGAGCCCACGCCCACGCCGGCCTCGGTGACGGTCATGGCTCCGACCGCGCTCACGACGGACGTGAAGGTGAACAGCACCCGCATCGAGGCGGCCCCGGCGGCGAGCGCCGCATTCCGGACCTTCGTCGCGAGCGCGAACATCGGCGGCGTATTCCAGGGCGCGCACTCGCGGGCGCTGATCAACGGGAGTATCGTGCGCGAGGGCCAGGTCGTCGAGGGGGCCCTGCAGATCACCTTCGACCGCATCGACTCGGTGAACAAGGTGATCTATTTCAAGGACTCGACCGGGGCCGAGGTATCCAAAAGCTACTGACGGGCCTCCTGCTCACCAGGTCTCGACGGGCCCGCGCGGGACCGGGATGCCCTCACGGCTGAAGACCTCCGCCTCGCCGCCTGCGAGGAAGGACGGCGACAGGGGGGGAGGCCGGAATTTCGGAAGGAGCTCGCCCGACGCGTCGCAGAAGGCGGCCCTCCATGCGACGTACTCCGCGACCACGGATTCGAAGTCCTTCCTGGACTCGATCGTCAGGATCCTCTGCTTGAACGGCCTGGAGGGGCCGAAGCGCTTCGCATACCACGGGGCCACCTTCCTGAAGAGCCTCGCGCCCCGGGCCTCGCCGTAGAACTCGCAGTAGCGCTCGAAATGCCGCCTGAGGACGCGCAGGCGCTCGGCGAAGCCCGGCTCCGGCAGGAGCTCGCCCGTGCGCAGGAGGTGCTCCGTCCTTCGGAATATCCAGGGGTCGTAGAACGCGCCGCGACCGATGCTCACGCCCGCGCAGCCCGTCTCGGCGATCATGTGGCGCGCCCCCTCCGGGGTGGTGATGTCGCCGTTGCCGATCACCGGGATCGAGCGGACCGCGCCGACGACGGCGCGGATTCCCGCGAGGTTGACCGTTCCCGAGAACCCCTGGGCGCGCGTGCGCCCGTGGATGAAGACCGCGGCGACCCCGGCTCCCTCGAGCGCCGCGGCGAGGTCGGGGGCCGTGATGTTCTCGGCGTCCCATCCGAGCCGCATCTTGGCAGTGACGGGTATCTTTATCGCCTCGACCATCCCGCGGACCAGCTCCGCAGTCCTGCCGAGCTCGGTCATCATCGCCGATCCGCCGCCGATCTTCGTCACCTTCTTCACCGGGCACCCCATGTTGATGTCGACGGCCTGGGCGCCCATGGCCTCGCACATGACGGCCGCCTCCCGCATCTCGCCCGGGACGCTGCCAAAGAGCTGGATCGCCAGGGGCCGGTCGCCCGGGCCCGACTCGACGAGCTTGAGGGCCGTCGGGTTGCGCTCGATGAGCGAGCGGGCGTTCACGAGGTCCGTCGTCGCCCAGCCGAGGCCGCCAAGCTCGCGCAGGGTCAGGCGCATCGGCAGGTTCGTGTATCCCGCCAGCGGTGAGAGGAAGAGACTCGAGTCGATCCCTAGGGTGCCGATGCGCATGTCCAAGCCGGGGAGGATGCCCCTGGTAGCGGCGTCCGCAACCGGCAATTGCCCCGGGGGATCAGCCGGAGACGAGGCTCCGGGCCAGCCTGTTGTGGCGTTCGAGGACGGGGCCCAGCTCGATCGTGCGCAGGCGGCCGTCCTCGACCGCGACGCGGCCGTCGATGACCACGAGGGACGCGTGTTGCGGGGCGCAGAAGACAAGCGCCGCCACGGGGTCGTGAAGGCCGCCGGCCATGTTGACGCCCCTCAGGTCAAAGGCCGAGAAATCCGCCGCCATGCCGGGCGCGAGGGAGCCGATGTCGTCGCGGCCGAGGACGCGGGCGCCGCCCACCGTGGCGAGCTCGAGCGCCTGGCGCGCCGTCATGGCCGAGGGCCCGAGGCCGACCCGCTGCAGCAGCATGGCCTGGCGCGCTTCGCCAAGCAGGCCGCCCGCGTCATTGGAGGCCGAGCCGTCCACGCCAAGGCCGACGGGCACCCGCCGGGCGAGCATCCTGCGGACGGGGGCCGTTCCCGACCCGAGCCGCATGTTCGAGCAGGGGCAGTGCGCGACACCCGTGCCGGTCCTCGCAAAGAGGTCGATCCCGGCCTCGTCCAGCTTGACGCAGTGCGCGTGCCAGACGTCCGGGCCGACCCAGCCCAGGTCCTCGGCGTACTCGGCGGGGGTCATGCCGAACTTCTCGAGGCTGTAGGCGACGTCGCTGTCGTTCTCGGCAAGGTGCGTGTGGAGGGACACCCCAAGGGACCGGGCGAGCGCGGCGGACTCGGTCATCAGCTCCCTGCTGACCGAGAAGGGGGAGCACGGGGCGACGGCGACCCGGAGCATGGCGAACCGCGACGGGTCGTTGTGGGCCTCGACCACCCGCTGAGTGTCCGACAGGATCGCCTTCTCGTCCTCGACCAGGGCGTCCGGCGGGAGGCCGCCGCGGCTTCGGCCGACGCTCATGCTTCCCCGCGCGGCGTGGAAGCGCATGCCGATCTCGGCCGCCGACTCGATGCTGTCCTCGAGCCGGCACCCGTTCGGGTAGAGATAGAGGTGGTCGCTCGAGGTCGTGCATCCCGAGAGGATTAGCTCCGCCATCGCCGTCAGCGTCGACACCCGCAGCATCTCGGGCGTCATGCGCGCCCAGACCGGATAGAGCGCCCCGAGCCACTCGAAGAGCCCGGCGTCCTGCGCGCCGGGGAGCGCCCGCGTCAGGCTCTGGTACATGTGGTGGTGGGTGTTGACGAGTCCGGGCACGACGGCGTGCCCCGCCAGGTCGATGACCCGGTCCGCGCCCGCCGGGAGCTCCGCCGCCGACCCGACCGCCGTCACCCGGTTTCCCTCGGCGAAAAGTCCGCCGCCCCGGATCTCCCTTCGCCCGCCGTCCATGGTGACCAGGACGTCCGCATTGCGGACCAGGAGGGTTTGCGGGCGGGAGCCGGCCGGGGTCATCGCCTCGCGAGCGCGGCCTTCATCCGGGCCAGGCCCTCGGAGAGCGTGGACCTGGGGCAACCAAAGTTGAGCCGGACATGGCTGCCGGGCCTGGCCCCGAAGGGGGCGCCGTCGCTCAACCCGACCCCATGCGCCTCAAAGTGCTTCACCGGGTTCTCAAGGGCCAGGTCGCTGACGTTCAGCCAGGCGAGGTAGGTGGCTTGGATCGGCGCCTCGATCCTCACGCCGGGAAGCTCGCGGGAGATGAAGGCCTCAAGGAGGTCCCGGTTGGCCCTTAGGTACGCGAGAAGGGCATGCCGCCAGGGCTCGCCGTCCCTGTAGGCCGCCTCGCACGCGACGTAGCCCAGGGCGTTGACCTCGGCCATGATGCCGGCCGAGGCCTTTGCGAAGCGCGCGCGCAGGCCCGGGTCCGGGATGATCGCAAACGAGGTGCCGAGGCCCGGGGTGTTGAACGTCTTGCTCGGGGCCATCAGGGTGACCGCGCGCGCGGCCCCCCCCGGGAAAGCGACGCCGAAGGGCACGTGCGCGGCGCCCGGATCCAGGAGCAGGTCGCAGTGGATGTCGTCAGAGCAGAGCACGAGCGAATGGCGCTCGCAGAACTCGCCGATCCGGACGAGATCCTCGCGGTCCCAGACCCGCGCCACCGGGTTGTGGGGGTGGCAGAAGTAGAAGAGGCGGGTGCGGGGCGTGACCGCGCGCTCGAGCGCGTCCCAGTCGATCTCCCACCGGCGGGCCGCCGTGTTGAGCGAGAGGGGCACGCTCCTTGAGACGCGCCCCTGGTTGCGCGGCGAGGTCGTGAAGGGCGGATACACCGGCGACAGGCTCAGGATCTCCTCGCCGTCCTCGGCGAACGCGCGGGCCGCGAGGTTGAGCCCGCAGACAAGGCCGGGAAGCCACACGATCCACGCGGGGTCGACGGTCCAGTGGTACCTCGCGGCAAGGGCCCCGGTCACGGCGTCGACCGTGGACTTGACGGGCCTCGCATACCCGAAGATCCCATGGTCCACGCGGCGGCGCAGTGCCTCGACGATCACCGGCGCGGTCTCGAAGTCCATGTCCGCGACCCACATCGGCAGCACGTCGCTGCCGGCATGCTTCTGCCACTTCTGCGAGTCGGTGCCCCTGCGGTCGGGCGGCGTGTCGAAATTGAAGGTCATCGGGGGCGCGCAGACAACCACATCGCCCCGGGGATTCCGAACGTTTTTTGTCCCGGGCTCCCCGCCGCGCTCAGGAGGGCTCGAACAGGGGGATGATCCTCGTGGAGGGAACCGTCACCAGGCCCTTGTCGGTGATCCGTATCTCGGGGATGACGGAGAGGGGGATCAGGTTGAAGCCCATGTAGGGAAGCGTGCAGCCCGCGGCCCTCCACGCGCGCTTTAGCCTCGTGGTCTCGGCCGCGACGGCGGTCGCGCGCTTGTCTGACATGAGCCCTGCCACCGGGAGCGCCACCCGTGCGACGACCCGGCCCCCGTGGACGACGCACACCCCGCCGCGCATCCGCTTGATCTCGGCCAGGGCCCGCGCCATGTCGCGGGCGTTCTTCCCGGCGAGGACGACGTTGTGGGCGTCGTGCCCGACGGAGCTTGCTACGGCCCCGCCCCTTAGCCCGAAGTCCTTCAGGAGCCCGTGCGCCACCGCCCCCGACCTGCCGTGGCGCTCGACGACCGTGACGAAGCACAGCCGGTGCGCCGCGAGGAGCCTGTCCCAGCCCTCGCCCGGGCGTGGCTTGAGCGCGAGCCTGTCGTGGAAGAGGATGATCTTTCGCCTCGCGGTGCGGATCACGTTCGCCGTCACGGGGCCCCTGGGGAGCTCGGGCACGAGGCGCGGTCTCGGGGGAAGGCGGACGGTTTCGTATGCGGCCCGTGGATACCTGTAGCGCCGCGACAGGGCCTCGTCCAGGACGGGCGTCACCCGGCCGTCCTTGACGACGAGCTCGCCGCCATACCACGTGCATCGCGGCTCGAGGGCGTCGTTCAGGAGGACCAGGTCGGCGCGCCGCGCCGGCCCGAGGCCCCCGATCTCCCCGTCCATGGCGAAGCGCGTCGCGGGGTGGAGGGAGCCCATGCTCCAGGCGGTCTCCCTGCGGATCCCCGCCTTTACCGCGGAGCGGGTGACCCAGTCCATCCCGAAGACGAAGAGGTCGTCGGCGTCCCGGTCGTCGGTGCAGACGCAGACCCGCTTGGTGCTCGCCCCGAGCTCCGTCACGGCCCGGATCGCCTGGGGCAGCGAGTTCCACGGCGTCGTCGGAGGCCCCCCGCGCAGGAACACCCAGACGCCGCATTCAAGGAAGTCGTCCGAGATCTCCCGGTCGATCGCCTCGTGCGTGTCGGAGATGCCGGAGGCGGCGCCCGCGGCGACGAACTCCCTGCCGTAGATATGCCCGGACACGGGCAGGCCCCGCCGGATCGCCTCGGCGAGGACCGCGTGGCTCCTGCGGTCGCCCATCGCGACCTTGACGAAGTCCATCTTCTCGCCGAGCGCCACCGCCTCGGGCCACCGGTCGAAGATCCTCCCGATCTTGCGGGGGGTAAGGTCGCCGCCCGCCGTCTCGAACCTCGGGCCCGTCGCGGGCACCGTGCTCGGCACGGTCAGGAATATCGAGAGGGGCGCGCGCCGCGCGTCCTCGAGCATCCACTCGATCCCCCTCTGGTCGCAGACATTGCCGATCTCGTGGCTGTCGCAGAAGATCGTCGTGGTGCCGTTCAGGAGCGCGGGCTCCGCGTAGGCGCACGCCGTCATCATCGAGCTCTCGATGTGGATGTGCGGGTCGACCAGGCCGGGGGCCAAGATGCCCCCTCGCGCGTCGTACCGGCGAAGCGCGGCGCTCCTCGGGGCCCTGCAGGAGCCCGCGGGCATGACGGCGGCGATCCGGCCTGCCTTGACCCAGACCTCCCGGTTCTCGTGGATCCTCTCGGTGTAGGTGGAGAGGATCCTCGCCCCGGTGATGACGAGGTCGGGGAGCTCGCGGCCCATGGCGACCGCGGCCAGCGTGCGCGTGACCCTGTGGAGCGGGGCGACCGAAAAACGCGTGATACTCATGGGATTCTTTGGAAGTGTGTGTCCATGGCTCCTAGCACAGGCCGGGCCCCCTCGGGGCGATGGTCCGAATATGCGCCGCCGGTGAGGCAACGCGAGCCGTTTGCTGGCGCCCTTGCGCCGATTGGGGAGGCCAAAGGCACGATCCCTGCTCCCTGCCGCCCATGAACCGGTGGATCGCCTCCCTGCTCCTCCTCTTCCCGCTGGCCTCGTCGGCCAGCGGCCCGGCCGCGCCGATCCCCGTCAAGGTCGTCGTCGTCACGACCTTCGAGCGCGACTACGACGACCCGGACGGGACGGGCGAGTCGAACGGCGAGGCGTCGCGCTGGATCGAGCGGATGCACATGGACACGGTGCTTGCCTTCCCGGCGGGCTTCCGGCCCGTGCACATGAACGCCGACGGCGTCATTGAGATCATGACGGGCATGGCGACCGCGCGGGCCGCGGCGTCCACGATGGCCCTCGGCCTCGACCCGCGGTTCGACCTCACCCGGGCCTACTGGATCCTCGCGGGCACCGCGGGCGTGGACCCGGCGAGGGCGTCCATGGGAAGCGCGGCCTGGGCCGAGTGGGTCGTCGACGGCGACCTGACGAACTCCATCGACCCCCGGGAGATCCCGGCGGACTGGCCCGATGGCCGGATCCCGTGGGACAAGGAGACGCCGTTCGACTCGGCGGGCCCGAACATCGGCCAGTTCTACCACCTGGACCCGGGCCTCGTGCGCTGGGCCTATTCCCTGACGCGCGCGACGCCCATCCCCGACACGAGGGGCATGAGGGATTTTCGCTCCGGCTTCACCGGCCTCCCCAACGCCCAGAGGCCTCCCTTCGTCCTCATCGGCGACAACCTGTGCTCGGCGACCTACTGGCAGGGGACGCTCGCGACGCGGTGGGCGAGGAGGTGGGTCAAGCTCTACACCAAGGGGAAGGGCGAGTTCACGACATCGTCCTGCGAGGACAGCGGGTTCCTTCAGGCGATCGCGTTCCTCGGGAACGCGGGCAAGGTCGACCCGCGGAGGGTGCTGGTCCTTCGGGCCGCGAGCGACTACTGCGTCCCCAAGCCCGGAGTGACCTCCGCGGAGAGCCTCCGGTACGGGACCAAACAGGCATACATGGCCGAGAACGAGGCCTTTGAATCAGCCTATGCGGTTGGAAGCGTCGTCGTCCGTGAATGGGTCCGCGATTGGGATTCCTACCGTGACCACATCCCTTCGGCGCGCTGAGCCGGGGGGTTGGGGACATCGGAAACCACGCCGGGGACCAAAGGGTGCTTTCATGGGGACGGTGCTCCTTGGCCAATGTCCGGGAGAAAGCGGCAGGTCGCGCCTGAATGCCTCCATCGGACCGTTCTTCATATCCCTCCGGATCAACACATACCCGTGGGTATTGGGACGCGAGGGGACTAAGTCGCGGCGGTGATACCGACTGGGATACCGGGCGGTTGGTGACTCTTTCTCCTGTTCGCAGGGAACAGGGGCCATGGGGCGATGCACTGTATTTGAATGGATGCATCATTCAAATCGGGCGCTGCCACCCTAGAGCGCCGCGTGCTCCGGTGGCCCAGGCCCGTCCTTTACACCCTGGTGGCTCTTGTCGCGCTAGCCGTCATCGCGCGACTGCTCGCTCCGGGCTATGTCCACAGGGCAATCAACCGCCGGCTCAACGAGATACCTGGCTATTCGGGGCATGTGGGCGGAATCAACCTGCAGATTTGGAGGGGTGCGTACCGTATCGACGATATCGAAATCGTACGGCGCAACGGAACGGTTCGGGAGCCATTCTTTGCCGCAAAGACAATCGACTTCTCCATCGCATGGCGGGAGCTGTTCCGAAGGCAATTTGTCAGCGACATCTACATTACCGACGGGCGTCTGGTATTTCTCCGCGGCCCCACCGATGAATCGAGTCAGCTAAACGTGGATCGCCGTTGGCAGGACGTCATCAACGACATTTTCCCAATCAATATAGCCCACCTCGAGATAAGGGGCGGCATAATCCGCTATGTGGACACGACCATGAACCCGCCCATCGACGTTGCTGTCAGGGATATGGAGGTCGTCGCCACGGGCCTTCGCAACCGCCCGTCCGCGAACGGCGAGGTCTTTCCCGCGAAGATCGACATTTCGGGCAGGTCGATTGGAGACGGGGAACTGCGCCTGAATGCGAAATTGGAGCCCCTTGCCGACCAGGCGCACTTCGAGATCGCAGTCGAATTGAGAAAGGTCTCCCTGCCCGCAATCAACGACCTACTTAGGGCCTATGTCGGCATCGATGTCTCGCGGGGACAATTCGACGTATTCGGGCAGATGGCCATGCAGAAGGGGCATTATGAGGGATACGTGAAGCCGTTCCTCAACCACGTCGACTTCAAGAATCGCGACGACATGGACAAGAATTTTGGCGAGCGCCTTTGGAAGGGCGTCGTCGTTGCCGTGATAAAACTATTCGAGAACAGTGACACCAAGCAGCTGGCAACCCGGATTCCGTTCTCGGGTGACGCGAAGGGCATGGATGTCTTGACCCTTAGGACGATTATAAACGGGCTCCGTAACGGCTTTGTTAAGGCAATACCGCACGCTTTCGAGGGAACCACGCACCCGGACGCAGAGAAAACCAAGTTGCCTCCCATGGACGCCCCGACGTCCAAGGCGGTCCCCGAAATCAAGCCGAAGAGCTGAGCGTCCGAATTTGCCGGTACCACGCATCACTTTTGGATAGCGCTCTCGATTGGCAGTCTGTTGACCAACGAGACACCCTAACTCAAAGGGCCGACCTCTTTAGGCTGGCTCCGGCCAAGATCGAGTTTGACGACCATTGTGTCCAAAAGGGTCCCTTATGAGACTCGCGTCTCTCGGATCATGTAATCCGTCTCTATGTACCGTTGCGCCAATTTTTATACGTTTTGGGATACGTCCGCTCCCCAGGCACGTAAACGGGCGCAACCCCTACCCTTCCCATGACCTGGCGCTTACCGGATCGCGGCCTTCGTCAAAGTCGAGGTAATCAAACATGGTCATGATAGGTTTCCCTGCGAAGCCACTCTCTTGAATGCGCTTGGCGAGCGTTGTCGACGCCTCGTCGCGGAAACCGCGTTTCATCATGAATGAATTCCACAGCTCGCAGTCCTCGTCCGATCTGCGTCCGCCCCGCTCTTCCGCCCAGGTTAGCAGCACCGCGTCCGTATCAGTCCCCAACATGACACGAGCCGTTAGCTCATCATAGTTGATCCTTAAAAAGCCGCAGCAGCGCTTGTCAAAGCCCTTGCCCAGGTTGGCAACATACTCGTCAGCCGGCAGTTTTCCGGCGCCATGCAGACGGATCTTGTCTAACATCCTCCCGAAATAGACTAGCCGGTTGACCTTGGCATAGGGGCTTCTCAAACCGGGGACGGTGGACATCTAACAAAGAGCATTCATTCCCTCCGAAGCGCAAATCTGAAGCCCAATTATGATAGATTAGAGGTCCCTCGATATGCGAGAGGATGAGCGTATCTTTCTCCAGCGAATGTTGCTTCCGTCACCTTATTGAGATTGGCGAGTTACGGCGAGGGCGATTGAAGAGTACGCGAAGTTCGTCCTTAGCGGATTCAAGGCGGGCCCGCTGCTCTGCTGCTAGCTCATGTCCGGCCCGATTCATATAGAACGTAAGCATCGACATCGCCGAACGAAACGCAGTGGACTTTCTACGGTCGCTGGCCTCAGCAGAGGCCTTGAGCGACTGGGCAATCGCCACCGGGTCGTTCCAAGTGAATACACCTGACTCGAGATCCAAAGCATTGCTGTACCGGGTGACGCGCTGAGACCACTGCCTTTTCTCGTCCGATCGCGCACTATCTAACTCGCCAGTTTTTCCGTCCAGCGCGTGCAGTTCGCGTTTGGCTTGCAGCCAGTGCGCCGTCTCGTCGCCGACCCGCCGACCGGTTTCTTCCCAGATCTGATAGGCCCGCCGAGCGATGTTTTCGTGACTGTTTGAAGGATTTAAGTTCATTCATTTCCGTCCCACAGGAATTCGTGATTTCCAGGCAAAAAAAGCGGCTCGGCTGAGTGCTTTGAACCTGCCACGAGGCACGATGTGATCCCACCGCCTGCGATCAGGACGGGGTGTTGTATTACCCCTTGCGGGCCCGAAACGAAAAGGCCGCGCCACGGCAATGGGCGCGGCCTTACACTGAATCGTTGCCCAAGACCCTTGGCGGCCTCGGATCTCTTTGGGGGCTTCTCCTGGAAACGTTGCCACGCAGCGCGCGAAGCGGGACGAGCCTCGTCCCAAGCTGGTTTCGGTCGGGTCGCTTCGTAGATTTTTCCCAGATCCACTTTGCGATCCTCGAATGTGCATCTCGTGGCGCCATATATCGCCATGCACTCGGTCCATCTGTCGGTATCTATTCTCACCTAGCGGCAAATACGGCGCATCGAGAAGGACTTTGAATTAGCCCTTGGCGGAGCGCCCCATCGCGGCGGCGGCCGCCATCGGATGAAGATTCTCATTGGCGGGTCCGTTCAGCACCGTGCCCGAGGGGGCGAATCGCGAGCCATGCGCGGGACAGTCCCAAGTGTTCTCGGCATGATTCCACGCAACAATGCCGCCGAGGTGTGGACACACGGCGCAGCGTTCGTGAAGCGCTCCCTTCGTGTCGCGATACACCGCAACCTTCATAAGACCATGACGCACGATTGCGCCGGTTTCCTGGGGAACGAGTTCGTCTTTCTCCAGGTCCCCCGCGGTCAGCCAATCCACATATTGCGAGGCCGTGTTGACCGCTTCTCGAGCGAAGTCTGTAGCCGCTCCCAGGGTCACGCGCGCTGGACTGTACAGGCCGCTCCACGGGTTCTCCCGGCCCTGAATCAGGTCGGTGATAAGAAGTCCGGCGATGGTGCCGTGCATTATCCCGGTCCCCGAGTCGCCGGTAACCACATAGACGTTCTCATGGTCCAGCGGATTCCGGCCGATGAAGGCGAGCCCGTCAACTGACTCCATGATCTGTCCCGACCAACGAAACCGGACTTCGGCGGCCATCGGGAAACGCTGGCGAGTCCATTGCTCCAACCGCGCATATCGTGTGTCGGCATCGTCGGCCTGACCGGTTCTGTGGTCCTCGCCACCCACGAGCAGGGTCTCCTGGGCGGAGGCCGTGCCGCCGGCCGTCGTCTCTGCGAGCCGGATGTAGTGGTAAGGATCGCCGGTGTCCCAATACAAGGCTTTTGGCACCGCCCCAACGGGGACAGCGATGCCAATGACGTAGCTCCGATAGGCGGCCTGCTTCGTTTGAAGGACAAGCCAATCGTTCACCGGAGCGTTGGTAGCGATGACAATCGCTTCGCACGACACGGTACTGCCACCACGCGTCGCGACCTTAGCGAGCTTTCCTCCGTCGAATTTTGTCGCGTGAGTATCCGTATAGATACGCCCTCCGTTGCGGACGATGCATTGTGCGAGAGCCGCCAGAAATTTCAGGGGATTAAACTGAGCCTGACGTCGGAACCGCAATGCCCGTCCGGTATCAAAAGAAGTCGGCGGCGCTCGATCAACCAGCTCGGTGTTCGTGAGTCCGGCGCGCCTGGCTGCCGCCAGCTCGCGGTCCAAGAGGTCCGGCGGTTGATCCGGACCATTGAAAAGGTAGCCATCCACGCGCTCGAAACCGCAGTCGATGCGTTCCTCGCAAACAATGCGCTCGATCGTGTCGATGGCCGCCGCATGACTTTCGGCGGCCAGTTTGGCGCCGCCTTCGCCATATAGGTGCTCCAGTTCAAAATACCTCTTGTCGAGAGCGGTGACAAGGTGCGCCGTCGTTCGTTCGGTTTCACCCGAGAAGATCGGACCGTCGTCCAGCACGATCACGGTTTTGCCGGCCTTCGTAAGGAGATACGCCGTGGTCAGACCGGCCATCCCAGCGCCGACGATGCAAACATCGGCGCGCACATCCTGGGTGAGGCTTGGGAAAGTGGGCCACTTGGCCGTGCCCATCCAAACCGACGTAGAACGTCCGGCATGGGTTTTCACGAAACGCGAGGCTGCAAATCGCCATTCATCTTGAAGGGAAGAGGCCAACTCCGCGCAGCATCCGCTGCTTGCCGGTTCATTTACCGAACATCTTCGCAATGAAATAGATCACGACGGCGCCACCGATTCCTCCGCCGAAAAGGAGATAGATCATCGAATAGCCGATAGCGGCGACAGGCATAAGGAGTAGACTCATGGCTATAGGATAGTCCATCGCAGCGAACGCGCCCATGGGGCCTTACCCGACCTTTTCAGAACCAGTAGCAGCAGGCCCGTAGGAAAGGCAGCGACGCGGCCAAATCCTCAGCCGTCTAACGACGGCGATTCTGCATCAAGTGTGCGACTGGCCAGGAGAGCGAGAGTAATGGGAAATCGGATCGTCTGACCTGTTCCAGAAGGGGTGGGTTTTGGAACAGATTGGCGTGGTGGCGATCGGCTTGGCCTGCGTTCGCTCTTGCGGCGACGGTCCGGTCGATCTGCCACAATGGAGCGTCAAGGGTGTCCCAAGGCCCGATGTTTGAATGACTATTCCGAGGCTTGGCCGGTGACAGTTCGGCGCGCATGCCCCCGTTGCCTAGCGTGGTCACCCAAGCAGCAGACGCATGCGCTAAATCAGCTCTCTCCGTGTCACAGACTGTGAAGATTCTGCACAGCGGGGTCCGGCCGCCGGAAGATAAGCCATTAGGGCGGAGGCGATTGCGCTCACGCCCGGGACGGCACCGCCCATGCAATAGGGGAGACACTATGCGTCTCATCAAATACTCAAATCGCAGTGCCCTTCCCGCCACCCACTTCGGTGGGCGCCTGGGCGGACTGGACATTGACAGTGAGCTCGACTGGCTGTTCGGAAACATTCCGAACGGCTTTGCCGGCTCCGTCCTCGGCGGGCAGTTCCCCGTCGACCTCTACGAGGACAAGGACAACACGTACGTCCGGGCCGAGCTGCCCGGCGTGAACCGCGACGCCATCAGCGTCGAGATGATCGAGGGATCCCTGTCCATCCAGGCCTCCCGCAAAGATAAGGCCGGCGACAGCGAGTCGACCGCCTCCTTCAACCGGCTCGTCGCCATCCCCGACGAGGTGGAGTCCGAGAAGGTGACGGCCGTCTACGAGAACGGCATCCTCACGGTGACCTTGCCCCGCAAGGAGGCATCCAAGCCGAAGAAGATCAACGTCTTGGTCAACTGAACCCGCACGAACCCAAGGAAAACAAAACCATGTCATTCTTCAATTCACTCATTCCAACGATAGCCCGTGCGGAGTCATCGGCCGAGACGAACCCCGTTCGCAGGCCCGCTTACGAGGTCACCGAGTCCGAGAACGCCTACGGACTGACCGTCAGCCTTCCCGGCGTCGCCAAGGAGGGCCTTGAGATCACGGCCGAGAACGGCGAGCTCCGCATCACGGGGAAACGGGCGGCCAAGCTGCCCGAGGGCGCCGTCGTCCTGCACCGCGAGTCCTCGGACGCCGTGTTCGAGCTCGTGCTCGAGCACGACACCACCGTCGACCCCTCGAAGATCGAGGCGGAGCTCAAGGACGGCCTGCTTCACGTGAAGCTCGCTAAGGCCGAGTCGGCGAAGCCGCGCAAGATCGCCGTCGGCTGACCGAGGGCGAAGCAGATTCCAGGGGCCGGATTCCCGATCGGGACTCCGGCCCTTTTTTTGCCCGCAAAGGGGGCCTACGGCCCGCTTCGCCCCGGGGCCGCAAGCGACGCGCCGATGGCGATCGCGAGCAGCGACGCGATCACGGCCAGGGAGGCGAGGGTGGGGATTGGATACCACCGCTCGAGGAGCATCTTCGCCCCAACGAAGGCGAGGACCGCGGCGACCCCCGCGTTCAGGAAGCGCATCGAGCGCATGGCGCCGCTCACGACGGTGAAGAGCGAGCGCAGGCCTAGGATCGCGAAGAGGTTCGAGGAGATGGCGATGGCCGGGTCGTGGGTGACCGCGAGCACGGCCGGCAGCGAATCCAGGGCGAAGATCAGGTCGGCGGTCTCGAGCACCACCAGGGCGGCGAGGCCCGCGGGCGCCAGGCGCAGCACGAACCGGAACACCGGCCCCGACGTGTCGATCACGTGCTCGCCCCTGCGGACCAGCGCCAGGCGAAGGGCCGCGGCCAGGACGAGCGCGCCGAATAGGGGGATTATCCAGGAGAAGCGCTCGATCGCGCCGATGCCCGCAAGGATGAAGGCCGTCCTCATGACGATGGCCCCGGCAATGCCCCAGAAGAGAAGGGGGCGCTGGCGGGCACGGTCGACCCCGAACTGCGCGAACACGAGGGCGAACACGAACACGTTGTCCGCGCTCAGGCTCAGCTCGATCAGGTAGCCCGCGAGGTACTGCTGCGCGGGCTCCGGGCCCCGGCGCATCCAGACAAGGACGCCGAAACCGAGGCCCAGGAGGACGCAGGCGAGCGCAATCAGGGCGTCCCTCGCCCGGCGGGGCGCCTCTTGGGGTCCGGATCCGGTCTGGTCGGTGGCGGGCATGGGTTCCCCGGGGGTTCCCCGGGTCCAGCTTGACGTTGCGGCCCCGGGCGGATTTGGCAATGTCCTCCCATGGCCGAAATCATCCCCGTGCAAGTGCCCCCCGTCACTCCGGGGCCGCTCCTGCGCCTGGTCGGATGGCTCCAGGCCAGGTTCTTCCCGGAGGCCATGGACGACTCGACCGCGCGATGGACGGCGGCGCTGCTGATGATCCTGATCGCGATCCTCCTGGGGAGGTTCGTGGTCGGGATCGTATTCTCGCGGCTGAAGAAGCTCATGGCGAAGGCGAACAACCAGCTGATGCTGCCCGCGCTGGAGCCGCCCGCCGCGACGCTCGTGATCCTGATCGGGTTCGTTGCAGCCCTCTCGGTCGTGCCGCTTTGGGAGGAGGTCCCGCGGCTCGTGCGCCTTGGGGAGCAGGGGGCCATCACGTCCGTCGTGCTCTGGGGCGTCGCGTGCGCGGGCGGCGCCGTGATCGACCATTTCGCGGCGGGCGCGCGGGCGCGCAAGCTGCAGATCGCCGCGTTCATCCCGCTGATCAAGAAGACGGTCGTCTCGTTCTTCGTCGTGTTCAGCATCCTGGTCGTCTTCGAGAGCCTGGGGTTCGAGGTGAAGACCTTCCTCACCGGCCTCGGGATCGGCGGCCTCGCCTTCGCCCTCGCCGCCCAGGACACGATCGCGAACATGTTCGGCTCCTTCGTGGTCGTGATGGACCAGCCCTTCTACGTCGGGGAATACATCCGAATCCTGGGGTACGAGGGGACGGTGGAGGAGATAGGGTTGCGCTCGACGAGGCTGAGGACCGCCCAGCGCACCCAGGTCGTCATCCCCAACAAGACCGTCGCCAGCGAGGTGATCACGAACCTGACGCGGATGCCCCAGCGGCGCGTGGACGCGACCCTCGGGATCGACTACGACAACACCCCGGAGTCGATCGAGCTCGCGCTCACCGACATCCGCGCGCTCCTGAGGGGCGACCCGGGCGTCCACCAGGGGCAGATCGTCGTGAGCCTCGCGGATTTCGGCGACACGTCGATCCGCGCGCAGGTCCTCTATTTCACGGCGGACCCGGACTGGGACTCGCACATGGCGATCCGCGAGCGGATAAACCTCGGCATCCTCAAGGCGCTCGGCGCGCGCGGCGTCGTGCTGGCCAATCCGTTTCCCGCGGTGCGGGCGGATTCCCCGAAGCCAGGCGCCTAGCCTTGGGAATGCGGGCGAGATCCCGTGCGGCCTCGGGCCCGGTGGCACCCGTTTGGGCCCCTTTGGGGGCCGTTTGTGGGCCCCGGGTCTCCAGTTGTGTTAACAGACTCAATGACAAGGTGTTGGGAACTACGTACATCGAGCCCTTTACCTTGTGCCGATGAGGTACTTAGACGATAGTTACCTTCGCAGTGAACCGCAGCCGCGCAGAAACCTCGGGGAAGACCCCCATTAAGACGATCGCCATCCTGGCGGTTGCGGCGGCGCTTTTGTTCCTGCCGGCGGCCAGGGCGCAGACGACGACGCTGACGGGTAGCTTCACCGGCACGACGCTCGACGCGGGCTGGCAGGTCGGCGGCTCGGGGTACACGCCCCAGCTCACAGCCAACGGCCTCGGGGACTCCGCCGGCTCCGGCTGGCTCCAGCTCACGAGCAGCGCGGGCAACGAGGCCACGTACGCCGTGAACACGACGGCGTTCGCCAGCGCGAACGCGACCATCACGGCGACCTTCAACTTCGCCTCGTTCAACGGATCCGGCGCGGACGGCATCACCTTCTTCCTCGCGGACGCGAGCCAGACCTTCGGGGTGGGAGCCTACGGCGGAAGCCTCGGCTACGCGCAGAAGACGGCGGCGGGCGGCGGCGGCGCGGACATCAACGGGATGAACGGCGGGTACATCGGCGTCGGCATCGACGAGTTCGGCAACTACTCCAACCCGACCGAGGGCCGCATCGGCGGGACGGGCTCCACGCCCAACGCCATCGCCGTCAGGGGCCCGGGCTCGGGGCTGACGGGATACAACTACCTGGGCGGCACGAACGGCTCCGGAGCCGCGTTGGCCTTCCCGGGATCGACGACCCGGCCGACCGGGGCGAACCAGCGGTCGCTCGAGATCATCATCACGGCGACGAACCAGATGTCCGTGTACCTGCAGACGGGCGGGTCCGGCCCCTACAGCCTCCTCTATTCGATCGACCTGTCCGGCTACGCGAGGCCGAACAACCTGGTCATGGGCTTCACGGGAAGCACCGGCGGCAACACCGACGTCCACCAGGTCAACGACGTCTCACTGACGAGCGTCGTGTCCAACCTCTGGACGAACGGTGCCGGCACCAGCATCTGGGGCGCGCAGGGCACGACCAACAGCGACACCAACTGGAACAACACCCCGGCTTCCAACCCGGCCGTCGGCGGAGACATCCTTTTCGACAACAGCCACGTCAGCACGGCCCAGACGATCGCCGTCACGGGCAACCAGGTCGTCAGGAACCTCCAGATCGATGCCCCGTTCACCTACACGCTCAACGGTGGGAGCATCGAGTTCAACGGTTCCTCGGCCATCGGCCCGACCGGCATCTTCGTCACCCAGACGCACGGCTCGGCCAACCAGACCATCAATTCCGCCCTCTCGCTGGACAACGCCGTCCAGATCCAGAACAACAGCGCGGGGACGCTCGCGCTCGGCGGCGCCGTGAACCTCGGCAGCAACGCCGCGACGATCAACGGCACGGGCACCGTCAACGCGTCGGGCAACATCTCCGGGACCGGGTCGATCGCGCAGACAGGGACCGGCACCACGACCCTCTCGGGCACCAACACCTATTCCGGCGGGACGACCATCAGCGCCGGCACCCTCAACGCCAACTCGAGCACCGCGCTCGGCGCGACGGCGGGCGGGGTGACCCTCTCGGGCGGCACCCTGGGCTCGACCAACTCGAGCACGATCTCGAACGCCGTCGCCCTCACGGGCAGCGCGGGCCTGTCGGGGATCACGACCTCGGGCGCGCTCACGCAGACCGGCGGCAGCTACACCCTCAATATGACGAACGCCACGCAGTCGGGCGCCGTCAACCTCTCGAACACCCCCACGGCGCAGACCCTGACCGTCAACACCGCGAGCGGGACCTCCACCATCTCGGGCAAGATTGCGAACGGCGGCGGGAGCACGGGCGACAACCTCACGAAGACCGGCAACGGAACGCTCGTCCTTTCCAACGGGACGGGCGCCCTTAACGGCGGAAACAGCTACACCGGTGCGACGACGCTCTCGGGCGGCACCCTCTCGCTCGGGACGAGCAACACCCTCGCCCAGAGCTCGACCCTGACCATGGCCGCGGGAACGACCCTGGCGCTCAACAACAACTCCCAGGCCATCGGGAACCTGACCATCAACGGGAACTCGACGCTCGACTTCGGCGCCGGCGGCACGAATGCCTTCGTCTTCGGCGGGCTGACGGACGCCGGCGGGAACGTCCTCACGATCAACAACTACACAGGCATCACGGTGGGGCCGAACACCCAGGCGCTCGCGACGACGACCGCCGCCCTCGGGGCCGCCCTCCTCAACGACATCTACTTCTCGGGTTCGGGATCGGGCACGGTCGAGGCCGGCGGCACGACCTCGAATGACGGGGTAACCTCCTACAGGATCACCCCGAACACGACCTTCACGACCTGGAACGGAACTTCCGGGGTGAACAGCAACTACAACACGAACCAGAACTGGGTCCTCGGCGCTTGGCCGGGCAGCGGCAACGCGGTCAAGGTGGACTTCACCGGGAGCACACGCCTCAACCCCACGCTGACCGCCAACGAGACGGTCAACTCGGTCAAGTTCGACTCGGGGGCCAGCGCCTTCACCCTGGGCGGGGCTTTCACCTACACGCTCGGCGGGATCGTCCCGAGCATCATCCAGCAGTCCGCGAACGCCCAGACCATCAACACGACGACCCTGGCCCTCGGTGCCAACTCGGTCGTCGACGTGAGCGGGACGGGCGCGCTGAACATCAAGTCCGTCGTTACGGGCGCCTTCTCCCTGCAGAAGCTGAGCGCGGGCACCCTCAACCTCTCGGGGGCCAACACCTACTCGGGCGGCACGCAGATCAACGCCGGCGTCGTCGGCGTCTCCACGAGCAACGCCGCCCTGGGGACCGGGGCCGCGACGGTCAACAACGGCGCCACCCTCCAGATCAACTCTAACCTCACCCTTGCGAACGCCCTCACGATCAACGGCTCCGGGGCCGTGAACGGGGCAATCGACTCAAATCCCGGCGCCGCGACTACGGCGACCCTCAACGGGGCCGTCACCCTTGGCAGCAGCAGCACGATCAGCTCCGACAGCGGGACCCTCGCGGTCGCAGGCGGCTTGACCGGAACCGGCGACCTCACGGTCAAGGGCGCCGGCAACACGACGATCTCTTCGGCGATCACGACCGGCACGGGCGCCCTCAATGTCGCCACGACCGGGACGGGCGCCGTCACGCTCTCGGGCGCCAACACCTACACGGGGACGACCACCGTGACGAGCGGCACGCTCAACCTCTCGGGTGGCTCGACCACCGTCCAGGGGGCCCTCACCCAGAACGGCGGAGCGGTCAACGAGACGACGAGCAACCAGATCGCGAGCGGCTCCACGGTCAGCCTCAATTCCGGCACCTTCACCCTCGCCAACGGCACCGCCCAGACCCTTACGGGCAGCGTCAACTCTTCCTCGGGCTCGACGCTCGCCCTCGGCACCTCGGGCGCCGGCTCGACCCTGACGCTCAACCAGTCCGGGACCGACGTGCTCAACGGCGTCATCTCGGGCACCGGCAAGCTTGTCACGAGCAACACGGGCACGACGGTCCTTGGCGGCACGAACACCTACTCCGGCGGCACGACGACGAGCAGCATCGTCAATGTCACGAACGCCTCCGGCTTCGGGACGGGGGCCGTCACGGTCAACGCGGGCGGCAACATCCAGATCCAGAACAACATCACCCTCGCCAACGCATTCACCACCAATAGCACGGGCACGTCGTTCGCGGGCGCCTTCGAGAACCTCTCCGGCAACAACACGGTGAGCGGCCCCCTCACGGTCACCGGCACGACCCGGGTTCAGGCCGACGCCGGCAACATCACGCTCTCGGGAGCCATCGGGCTCGGGGCCAACACCCTCAACGTCGGCGGCAACGGCAACACGACGATCACGGGCGCCATGACGGGGACCGCGGCCAGCGCCCTCACCAAGGACGGCGCGGGGACCCTCGCCATCGGCGTCGCCAACCCGTCGTTCTCGGGGTCGGTCACGGTCAGCGGCGGCACGCTCCAGACGACCGTCGCGAACGCCTTCAAGAACACGACGGCGATCACGGTCAACACCAGCGCCATCATGGACCTCAACAGCACGAGCCAGGTAGTCGGAAGCCTTTCCGACGCCGGGACGCTCTCGTTCGGCACGGCCGGCGCGATCACGCTGTCCTCCGGCACGAGCCTGCTGAGCGGCGCTCTCTCGGGGACGGGCACCCTGACGATCGGCGCGGGCGCGACGCTGACCCTCGGCGCCAACTTCAGCGACGCGGGGCTTAACATCGTGCTGGCGGGCGGCACCTTGAAGCTCAACGGGACCACGGACACCTTCGGCAACCTGAGCGTCACCTCGAGCTCGGTCGTCGACTTCGGCGCCGCCTCGGCCTCCATCCTCAACGTCAACGGCGTGAGCCTGACCGGGGCCTCCCAGCTGTCCGTCAACAACTGGGCGAACATGGTCGACTACTTCTACAGCAACACGAGCCCGGGCACCCAGGGGACGGCTCCGATGAACCAGGTCGTGTTCAGCGGCTACACGGGGAACCAGTCCCACTGGAACACCTACACGACGGGCCCGGGACCGGGCAATGAGATCACCCCGGCCCCCGAGCCGGCGACCTACGGCGCCCTCTTCGTCGGGCTCTCGCTCGCGGGCATCGTGCTCTACCGCCGCCGGCGCCCGGCCGCCTGACCCGAGGCCGCTTGACCGCCTGCCGGGAGTGCATCTATTGCACCCATGGCAACACCATGGGCCTAAGCCACACAGTCTTTATGCGCGGGGTGCCCGTGGCCGCCCTGGCGGCCGCCCTCCTGACCGTCCCCGCGCGCGCCGAACTGGCGCCGGCTTCGCCCTTTCTCCCGGCGAACGCCCAGGCGTCGGACGCGGCCGGGGGGCCGTCCGGCCCGCTTGAGCTGCGGGGGGTGATGGAGACGCCGGAGGGGACCTCCTACTGCATCTACGACGTGGCCAAGAAAAGGAGCACGTGGGTCGGGGTGAACGAGGCCGGGCATGACTTCACCGTCAAGTCGGCCGAACCGGCCGGCGAGGGCGTCATGGTCGACTACCAGGGGCGCCCCCTCAGGCTCACGCTCCACAAGAGCAAGATCGCCTCGTCGGGGGCGGCCACGGCGCCGGTGGCGCCCGCCGGCAATCCCTCCGCGATCGCCTCCACGGTCGTCCTCAACCCGTCCCAGGCGGACGAGCAGAGGCGCCTGGACGCCGTCGCCCAGGAGGTCCGCCGCCGCCGGATGGAGCGCGAGAAGGCGGCCCAGGCCGCCCAGCCCGGCCAGGCCCCACCTTCCATTCCCAATAGGTAGGCCCAGGCGCGAAAATCTCGTGCACCGGCCCCGAGTCCCGCTAGCGTAAGGTCCAAATGGGATCTTCGCCTATGAGCGCCGAGGCCGGACCCTCCAATCCGGAGCTGATCCGCCGCCTGTTTGGGCTGGCGTGGAGGTACCGCCTCAGGTGCGTGCAGGTTCTTGCGATCCAATTGGTTCTGCTGACCATGGGCCTTTTCGGCCTGAGCTTCACGGGCATCGGCATCGACTACATCCGGCAGGTCATGGCCAACGACCCGTCGAAGCCCCACCCGCAGGCGGTGATCCGATTCCTGCACTTCAGCCTGCCCGCCGACTGGCATCCCATGCATGTCCTCGGGGTCCTCGGCGGCCTCATCCTCGCCCTGTCGGCCTGCCGGGCGGTCCTTAACTACGTCTACGCCGTCCGGGTGAACATCCTCGTGCAGAGGCACCTGGTCGTGGACCTGCGCGGGGAGATCTACGACAAGCTCCAGAGGCTCAGCTTCCGGTTCTTCGACGCCAACACGACCGGCTCGATCATCACGCGCGTGACGGGCGACGTCCAGTCGGTGCGCATGTTCGTGGACCAGGTGCTGATCCAGAGCGTGATCATGGTGATTTCGCTCACCGTCTATGCGGCCTACATGGCCTACCTGAGCCCGGGGCTCGCGATCGCCTGCCTGGCGACCTCCCCGGTGCTCCTCATCCTGTCCACCCTCTTCTCGCGCAAGATCCAGCCCGAGTACGCCGAGAACCGAACGCTCGTCGAGAAGATGGTTCAGTACCTGGCCGAGAGCATCCAGGGCATCGCCGTCGTCAAGGGCTTCGGGCGCGAGAAGGAGAACCTCGAGAAGTTCGAGGCGTCGAACGGCGCCATCCTCACCCAGCAGTACAACATCTTCTGGTGGGTCAGCCTCTTCTCCCCGACCGCGGGGTTCCTGACCCGCATCAACACGATCGTCCTGCTCGGGTACGGCGG